>Ga0315284_10000498_pt1 | contig 53473 bp, 45 predicted proteins | sample YL17G09_16_MG_FD_203696 | JGI IMG/M metagenome (GOLD analysis project Ga0315284, IMG submission 203696) | Sediment microbial communities from Yellowstone Lake, YNP, Wyoming, USA - YL17G09_16 | ecosystem: Environmental > Aquatic > Freshwater > Lake > Sediment | place: USA: Wyoming | collected...
GTACGCGCCATGTTAGGGGGTACAACTCTGTCGCCATAACTCAAGCCATATCATCATGTTGCTATAATTGACATAGGCTAATTCGTAAACTCACGTTAGGGCCTACTCAGCTCCCTTTGACGGATTTTTCCTTGACGCTCGTGGCGCAGCAGGAATGCATCGAGACGAACATTGAGGACGTGAGTAGGTACCTTCGCGTCTTAGCAGTCTCACCGGTTCTTCTGATTGCGAGTCCAGGTCGATGCCGCAAAGAATACCTCATCTGTTTGTCAATCCGTGCGCACACTCAAACACCGATATACCCAATATCGCTCTGGCGTACACCGCCACCCATCACAACGCTCCGGTGGTTGATCTCAATACCGTGCCGCAGCCGAGTAGCCGCTACCTTGATGTCGATGCGGAGACGCTGGGCATCTCCTTCCAGTCGCGCTCCGCGTCAGACGCCGACCGCATCCGGCGTGAGTACATCTCTCGCTATCCCGATGCACGCGTTGTGTCGTTGGCGACAGCGGTTGATGTTCAGTGCTGCTACCCCTTTCTTCAGTGGGAGCAGTCAATTGCTCTGACGGAGCCGTTCTCCGATGCCTATCAGTTTCCCAACTACGAACTGTTCGATTCCTTCGGCGTCTTTCGGGCAAAGTGGAACTCGGGCGCATGGCCCTATGCCATCATGACCAGCCGTGGCTGTCCGTTCTCGTGTACATACTGCATGAGTCGAAACCGAAAGTGGTTCCCACGAAGTGCCGGGAATTGCGCTGCGGAGCTGCAGCAAGCCCGGGATCGTTGGGGTATCAAGAGTTTTACGATACTTGACGACTGCTTTAATTTCCGGAAGGATCGAGTTCTCGAATTTTGCGAAAGAGTGGCGCCATTGAATCTGGAATGGTTCTGCACGAACGGGCTTCGGGCAGACCGATTCGATGAGGAGATGGCCGTTGCACTGAGAGCCGCAGGGTGCTCCACAGTCGGATTCGGTATCGAATCGTCAGACCCCATTGTGCTTGAGTCAATCAAGAAGGGCGAGACCATCGAGCAGATCGAATGCGCTGTCGACATCGCCCGCAGGTACTTTCGTAGCGTTGCCGGCTTCCTGATCATCGGACTTCCAGGATCGTCATACGCCAGTGATATGCGTACGTTGCGCTGGACGTTGGGGAAGGGAATCTACCCTCATTTCAGCCTGTACCTCCCGTTTGATGAGACATCTGCCACAGACGCGACTTTCTATGGCGACAATGTTACGCCTGGCGGGCACGCCTACCCTGTGGCGGAGCAGTCGAAGGTGTACGATCTCACGCGCGGGCTCAATTGGGGCGGGGTGAATCGCGATCCCTGGAAAGTCCTGGCAAACCGTCTGCGCCTTCTCATGCACTTCGGGCCGAGAGTCTTCCTGCGGTACATTTCGATGGATTTCCACAAGGCCCTCCTCAAGCTCAGGAGGACGCTCCAGTGAAGGTGTTTCATTTCACCAACCACTACCCCGGAGTGCACTCCCTCTGGGGTGGGGCGGAGCAGGCCTGCAAGAGAACTGTCGAGATGCTACGCGATGAGCAGGGCGTCGAGCAGGAGATCATCTTCAATCCACCCGATGTCGCGACTCCCACAGACCCAGGTGTCAAGTATCACGCAATGACTGGAATCGAGGGGCTTGTCCCCATCCGGATGCGGGCACTGGTGAATGGAATCAAGACCATCTTCCTGCCCATCGATCCGGTGATCTACCGCAAATGCATCAAGCTGTTCAAGGAACGCCGACCAGATCTCGTTCACCTTCACAATTTTAAGAATCTGTCAATTTCGATTGCATCAGCAGCACATCGACTCGGCATTCCGGTGGTCTTCTCGATCTACGACTACTGGATATTCTGCCCCAAAGACAATCTCTTCACAACGTCCTGGGTGCCTTGCGCTGGTACACATGGATTCCGCTGTCTCGCCTGCTATCAGCCCAAAGGTATTGCCGCCTCCTGGGTGACGAAGACCCCTTTGGTCGCACGGAAGATGATGTTTGCGGGATTTGTTTCGTCGGTGGATGCCTACGTTGTTTTGTCGGAGTCATCGAAACAGATCCTCCGGTCGCGCGGTGGTATCCTGGAGAGCAAGATCTCCGTCATTCGGCAATGCCTGCCTCTGCCGGTGGAAACGGCATGCGACCCCCGGGGCATCGTTCCCTGTTCGGTGTTGTACGTGGCGTGGGTTGCCGCCGCGAAGGGCGCGCATGTCTTCGTTCGGGCTGCACAGCAAGTGCTTGAGAAGATTCCCGAAGCCCGATTTCTCCTCGCCGGAGATATCAACGATTTCGTCTTCCACAAGTTCCTGCGCGACCTCATCCAACAGCTCAAGATCGAGTCGGCCGTGGAGATTCTTGGCAAGAAACCTCCGGCAGAGGTGGTCCGTCTGATCCAGACATCCGAGGTGGTTGTGATTCCCGAGCAGTGGGAGAACATGTCACCGCTCTTCCTGACGGAGGCCATGGCGTATGGGAAGCCGATCGTGGCAAGCGATATCGGAGGGCTCTCAGAACTCATCCAGGATGGACGTAATGGCTTGCTTGCCCGTCCCACTTCACCAGAATCGTTTGCGGAGAAAGTAATTTTCTTGATCCGCAACAAAGAGGCGGCTGCAAGAATGGGCGAACAAGCAGCGATCGATATCCGCGACAAGTTCGATCCCAGCCAGATCAGAGCGAGCACGTTGGCTCTCTACCGAGGACTGGTGACCCGATGATTCAAGGACTCCCCCCGTGGTTCGCTCCAGGGGTGAAGTGCGTGGTCTTGGCTGCGGGCAAGGGTACCCGGGCCTATCCGGCAACACTGCAAATGCCGAAGGTGATCCTTCCGATAGGCGGGCGGCCGGCATTGAGCTATGTGGTGGATTTCTGGAAGCAGTACACGACCGACTTCATCTTCGTGGTTGGATACAAACAGGAGATGGTTGTCGACTGCGTCTCGCAGCTTTCTGTTCGGTCGCAATTTGTCGAGCAGAAGGAGCTGCGCGGCATTGCGCACGCGTTGCTTCAGGCTCGGGAGTTGGTCTCGCAGCGCTTCATACTGGTCCTTGGAGATTGCTTCTTCAGGGGTACATTCGAAATGCCTCCTGACATGGAGCAGGGCGTTGGCGTTTGGACCACCGACAATGCCGATGCGATACGACGCAGCTACTCCCTGGAATTGGACGCTGCCACCGGGTGCGTCAGCCGAGTGGTGGAAAAGCCAACGCAACTTGTCAACAATCTCTGCGGCATGGGTTTCTACTTCTTTGATTCCCGGATTTTCGATGCCATCGAGCGAACACCACCCTCTGCCCTGCGCAATGAAATCGAAATCACCGATGCGATCGGAACCATGATCTCCAGCGGACACCGGGTTTCTCCGGTCACGTTCAACGGTGAGTACCTCAACATCACCTTCGAAGACGATGTTCGCCGGATCGCCGTTCTGGGCCAGTAGTGCGTGAACCCCCGTCTCACAATACCGAGGAAGCGTCTATATGAGCGTTATCACCGAGCAGCTGGGCAAGGTACTTGTCCACGCCAAGGAGCGAGGACTGAAGGAGGCACTGAACTACGGCCTGTTCAGGTATAGCTACGCCATTCACGGTCCGTTTGTCGCCAGTGTCATCAACCGGCTTGCACCGTATCCCACATGTGTTGAGATCGAGGTTACAACAAAGTGTAACCTTCGGTGCACCATGTGCGAGCACACCTACTGGAATGAGCCGAACGTCGACATGACGTACAACCAGTTCCTCCATATTATGAAGCAGTTCCCCCGCCTGAGATGGATCGGATTGACGGGCATAGGGGAGAGCCTCATGAACAAAGACTTCATGAAAATGGTCGAGTATGTCAAAGAACGCAAGATATACCTTGAGCTTTTCGATACGTTCTATTTCTGGGACAAGGTGTTTTCGCGGAAGATGGTCAGTCTCGGACTCAACCGCGTTGTTCCATCACTTGATGGGGCAACCGCTGCCACCTACGAGTCGATTCGGGTGAACTCGAAGTTTGATCGAGTTGTGCAGAACCTCAGAGACTTGTTCGCCGTCAAGCGAGAGCTCAAACGCAAGCTTCCGGAAGTTCATTTCCATTTCATCGTCTCAAAGAAGAATATCGACGAAATGCTTCCGTACCTCGATCTCACGAAAGACATTGCGCAGGGGGAGCCGATTTCGGTTCAGTTCACCGAACTACTGCACGGATACGAGCAGATTGCCGATCAGGTCGTGCGTATCCCCGACTCACTGGTTTCCGACGTGGAGAAGAGGGCCTGCGCGCTTGGCACCAAGCTGAACTGGAACCGCAACGTGAACCGTGTCAAGCCAGTGTTCTCCCGGTGTACGTTGTGGACAATGCCCTTCATCTTTGTCTCTGGACACGTCATTCCCTGTTGCGGCGGGAACGAAGCCAATGCACGACAAGCGCAGAAAGACACCTCAATGGGCAATATCTTCGAGCAGGATTTCAAGACGATCTGGAATGGCGCAAAATATCGAGCTTTGCGCAAGGAATTGGGTCATGGTAGGGTCCCATCGCCGTGTCGGAATTGTCCCGTATTTGCGAATAGCTAGGACCCGACCTCATATGGCACTCATCAATCGATCATCCAAGTGGTTTCGTCTCGTTTCACTGTCGGTAGTGGGGATTGCGTTCATCTTCATTGGGAAGGTCTTCTTCGGTAGTCTCGACAATTTGTCTCTCAAAGACCTTTCGATCAACTATGCGTATCTGAGCATCGCACTGTTCGCGTGCGTCGGGACATCCGCCCTTGCTACCTATCTCTGGTATCTGATACTCCGACTCCTTGGCGAGAAGCCGAGTTTCCGGTATGTGTGGAGGGTCACCATCTACACATCGATTGTCAGGTATCTGCCTGGCAGGATCTGGGGAGTGATGGGACGCCTGCACTGGGGTGCGAAACTGGGCATCTCGGAGAAGAAGCTACTCCTGAGCACGCTGCTGGAGAACGCATTCCTCTTTGTCGGTGGAATCATCACTTCTCTGTACTGCCTGAAACTCTTTGTCCCTGGATACTACGCGGTGTTCTCGGTCCTCTTCACGGCATGCATTCTTCTTATGCTCCATCCTCGCATCCTGGCTCGCGGTGCATCGATAGTGGGCCGCAAGTGGATCAAGGAGCCCGTCGTACTCAATTTCGGGTACTCACGGGTGCTGCTGCTTGCTCTTTGCTATACCCTGCTGTGGGTGGTATTGGGGGTGCAGTTTTACGTCTTCGTTCGGTCATTCTATCCGTTGGCTCTGCATCACCTTCCGAATTTCGTCTCTTTCAACTCGGCCAGCTGGGTGATCGGATACATCACACTGGTAACCCCTGGCGGGCTTGGAATCAAAGAGGGTGTATTCGTGTACGTGTTCAAGACAATGGTGCCCGTACCCATCGCGATTCTTGCCGCAGTACTGCTTCGGATATACGGAATCGTGACCGAGGTGATTGCAGCGCTTATCGTGTTTGCGTTTGACAGAGGCGCATGGCAAGATTTCTTCAAGCAGTCCAAGAAGAAGAAGTCCGCTCAGGCCCCACGTGAAATGTAGAGTCTTTTCAAGTACTTGCAGCTTCGAGTTCGCGACCGAAGAAACTGTGCACATGGGGCGAGCGGGGGATTGATCTCCCGTCGTGCGGCCCGGCAGTCGCCAAGTCCTCGCCATGAGCCCGAGGAATCCGGTCTCCGACGAGCAGAACACCTATAGTCAGTTGGGAGATACCTGCCTCCATGTTACCACCGATCATCCTGGTCAATCCTGGCGACAGCAAGCGTTTTCACTCAATTCATCCGCCCCTGAGTCTTGGCTATCTTGCTTCATACCTCGGCAAACACGGAATAGAGACTGTCATCGCTGATGAAGTCGCCGGTGACAACGTGGCGGGGATCATTGAGAAGACGCGTCCGAAAATTGTCGGGATCACCGCCATGACCCCCAACGCACCGTCTGCGTACCGGGTCGCTGCAATGGCGCGTGCCTGCGGAGCCCGGACTGTCATGGGCGGCGTGCATGCGTCAATCATGAGCGACGAAGCGATCGGCAATGTTGATATCGTCGTGCGCGGTGAGGGCGAGAAGGCCCTGCTCGATGTCGCCCGGGGCATGGTGGTGTCGGGTGTAATCGATGGCGCCTCGATTTCCGATATCGACGAGATCCCCTCGCCGCGATGGGACCTGTTTGGCATGGACCGCTACGCGGCAAGCAGAGATCGCTACACCCGAACCCACCTCAATTTCGTCCCCTACAATACCCGTGTTGCTGCGGTGATAACAACCAGAGGTTGCCCGTACAAGTGCATCTTCTGCTACAACAGTTGGCGGAATTACTCCATGAGGTTCCACAGCCCGTTGCGGGTGGTCACCGAGATTCAGGAACTGGTGGAGAAGTACCGGATCGGCGCCATTTTCTTTTTTGATGATGACTTCTTTGTCAATAAGCGGCGTCTGGAGGAGATCTGCTCTCTCATGATCGAGCGGAAGCTCAATATCATCTGGGGTTGTCAGGCAAACGCAAACAGTATCACACTCGAGAGTATGCGCAAGGCCAAAGAGGCCGGATGCCGGCAGATCGGATTTGGTTTCGAGAGCGGATCGCAACGGATTCTTTCCATGCTCAAGGGGAATTCAGCTTCGGTGGAGAAGAACAAGCGTGCTGTGGACATGTGCCGTGAGGTGGGACTACTGAGTTGGGCGACGTTCATGGTTGGGAATCCTACCGAAACAATAGAGGATCTCCAGCAGACGGTGGATTTTGTGCGGAACAACCGTATCGACGGCATCGGGGTGCATGTGTGCACACCATTCCCAGGCACTGAACTGTGGAACTGGAGCAAAGAGCATCATTTGGTTGACAATGTGAAGGACTGGGGTAGGTTTACAACTGGAGATGGCATTTTTGCGTGCGATACCCTCGCGCCTCGCACAATTTACAGATACCGGGACCTGATCGACTATGCCCAGCGCCCGGTCACCGCGCGGGAGATCTTCAAGCATGTCGTTGCGCGCCCGCATCTGCTCATCGATGCGTTCGGCAAACCGGGGAAGGTTTTTCGGATGGTTAAATCCCTTCTGGTTCACTGAGGCGAATCAGTGCCCCGAGATGCTGCTCCCGGAGAATTGCCGGCGGTCAGGCCGGTCGAGCCTGCAGCCAATCTATGCGGCGTTTGCGGTGTTGCTGCTCCCAGCCGCTGATGCGACGAGGTCGCTGGCGAGGGGTAGCTGGCCAGCGGATTCGTGACTTCTCAAGTGGACGAAGATACTGTCAGTCGCTCGTGGGGTGTCTTGAAGTTGGGTTCGAGAGGTGAATCCGTCGAAGCTGCGGCACCAACGAGGGCGAACGCTACGCGTCCACGACTGTCCGGTAGATGCGCTCCTGCAATCGCGCTACCTCGGGCCAGGTGAAACGTCGTGCCCATTCTTTTGCCCGCGCCTCCAGGGATTGCCGGAGGGTCGGGTCATTGAGAAGTGCCCTCATCCCGTCAGAAAATGCCTGCGCATCGTCCGGCGGGACCAGTAGGGCAGTGGCGCCCTCGCTCACAGCGTCTTGCAGGCCGAGAATGCGAGTGCCGAGGACTGCTTTGCCGCACGCTGCTGCCTCAACCGCAGCGATGCACCAGCCCTCGAACCGGGATGCCACGCAGATGAATGTGGCAGCACCGAGCAAGGACCGCTTCGTCTCCTCACTCACGTTGGTCACGAGCTCCATCCGAATTGCGAAGGGGGACGACCGGAGACGGCTGCGCGTCCACTCAATGTCACGTTCGGAACCCCGGCCAACCAGCTTGAGTGAGTGATCGGGGAATTCGGGCGCGACCCGCTCGAACGCATCGATGAGCGTGTCAATGCCTTTCATCCGAACGTCGAGACGACCGAGGTGCAGCAAGTAGTGATCGTCGCGCGGAACCACGCCCAGAAGCGATGCATCGAACCCGTTGCCGGTAGCCTGAACCACGTCTTTCGGCTGGTACTTCTCGCGGATGACCTTGGCAACGCTTTCTGCCGACGTTGACACGTTGCGGCAGAGGGACAGTGCGATCCGCTCAGCCAGCCACGGGATTGCGCCGAAGACGCTGTATTTCCTGAACGGCTCACGGCCCACAAAGTGCTGGAATTGCAGCACGCACCGACGCCGGAAGACGAACCCGAGCACCGGCGCGAATGCCGAGAAGTCCACGACCACCAGGTCCGCGCGCACGAGGATGGAGTGGATCGTCGCCAACACCGCAAATGACACCCGACTGAGCAGGTATCCGGCGCCGAATCCGAGCTGCCTGAACTTGACACCCCCGTCATCGTATGCGCGTGCACCTGCATAGTGCCCGGTGTAGGCGGTGACCGAATGCCGTGCTGACAACTCCCGGTGGATGGCAAGGAGTCTGTACGCCCCGCCCCCGCCGCAGTGCGGGTTGTTGACGTTGTCGTAGCTGTAGATGGCAATGCGCATTGCGGTCTGGGATCTCCCCGTGACGACGTCCAGCAACTCAAAATAGATCGACATCCCCTGCACCGCAACCGGTGCGTGTTCGCGCGTCGGAACCGCTGCTGCGTCCAGGCGCCGCTTGCGTATCCCTTCACCCTGTTGTATTTCATGAGGTCACTGCACCATTTACCCGGGGTTCCGCATGTCAGCTCGCGCATTGTTCATAGATCGAGACGGTGTCATCAACGAAGACACGGGGTATCCCCACAAGCCCGAGCACATCGTGTTTCGGCCGGGCATCTTCGATCTGTGCGCGAGTGCCCGGCTCAAGGGATACGTGCTTGTGGTGGTGACAAACCAGGCTGGGGTTGGCAAGGGGCGGTTCACCGAAGATGACGTGCGCAGTCTGCATGCGTGGATGCAGGAGGAGTTCCGGCGTCGCGGCATCGAGATCGCTGCTTTCTACTACTGCCCCCATCACGTCAATGCCACGCTCCCCGAGTACCGCATGGCGTGCGAAGACCGCAAACCTCGTCCGGGCATGATCCTCAAGGCCGCGCGGGATCTGGACCTTGACGTGTCGACGTCGGTGATGATCGGTGACAAGCACTCAGACCGCATCGAACTGCCCGGGCTCAAGTCCATCATCATTCGAAGCAGGTATGCGGAGACCGGGTACGATGTCGAGGCCCTGTCGCAGATTGAAGCATTACTGTAGAACGGAGCAGCAGTGAGCGCCACGCCTACCATCGACCGTGCCTACTACGACAACACGTACTACGTAGGGCACCTGGCGCGGCTGACGCGTCACGACCGCTTCACGCGCGTGAAAGTGCAGCGTGCCATGAGTCTGCTCACGCCGCAAGCCGGCGAACTCGTGGTTGACCTCGGCTCAGGCGTGGGCACCATCACGGCGCACCTGTCAAAGATCGGCGTCCGGGTGTTCAGCATGGACTACTCGTTTGCGTCGCTGCGGCTGGCTGCCCGGGCTCTCAAGGAGATCGGTCGCGACGAGGCGTTTGCCGGTATCTGCTGCGACGGCGGCAACATCGCGCTTGCCGACTGCAGCATCGATGGCGTCACGGCCGTTGATTTCACCGAACATATTGACGACACGCTCCTTGACGCAGTGGCACGCGATGTCTTCCGCATTCTCAAGCCGGGAGGGCGATTCGTCGTCTATACCCCCAACAACGGCCACCTCTTCGAGATCCTCAAAGAACGCAACATCGTGCTCAAGAAAGACCACTCGCACATCGGACTGCGGCCCATGTCTGCATACCGCGAGACGTTGAGCCGCGCAGGCTTCGCGATTGACGAGGCATACTACGAGCCCACGCACATCCCGGTGTTCGGGGCTGTCGAGCGCATGCTCATGCCTCTGCCGGTCGTCGGTGGTCTGTGCCGTCGCCGCATTTGCATATCTGGCCGAAGACCTGCAGTGGGGTGAGACGCGAGACGCGCTGGGTGGCAAAGCCGGGTGGCGCGTCAGGCTGCGTTGCTGGCTCGGTGCACCCGTGCGCGACACCCGCGAGTAGCGTGCCCAGTGTGGGGTCGTCGGACTCGCAGACTTCCCTGGTGTCAACGGGTGTTTGCGGACTCAGCGAGACTGGCGATTCCACGAATCACCAATGCCCGTGGGTGTCGCGCATGGGTGCACCCATGATTGCCACTTCAGTACGACGCGCCACCCGGCATGGCTATCCAAATGACTCTGGTGCTGTTTGTGCTCCCGGGTTCTCGGCATGGCATCCAGAGGGCGCTGCTGTTGCTTGTGCCCCCGGTTCCCGGAAATCGGACGCTTCGACTCCGTTTAGCGTCCGACCCGGCTCGTTGTATTTTGGCTCCATATATGTCAGGTCCCGATCGGTACTCCATTCAGCGCAAGATCGCCTCCGGTGGCATGGCCACCATCTACCTGGCCAACGATAGCGTGCTTGGTCGCCCAGTGGCTCTCAAGATGGTGCACCCGCATCTGCTCGAAAGGCCCGAGGCCATGCGCCGGTTCAGGAATGAAGCGAAGGCCGTTGCCTCGCTTGCGCACGAGAACATCATCAAGTTGTACGACTTTGGCGAGAACGAGGGCGACCCATACCTGGCCATGGATTTCGTCGATGGTGTGACCCTCACGGCCCCGATGGAAGCGGCTGGGGGGACGATCCCCAGTCTGGCACTCATGGAAGCCTGCGTACAGACTCTACGTGGACTGTCCGCAGCGCATGCAAGCGGCGTGTGTCATCGGGACGTCAAACCCGACAACATCATCGTTGACAGCAGTGGGTGCGTCAGGATCACCGATTTCGGTATTGCCTACGTGATGAACCAGGAGAGCCTCACGATGACCGGGGCGTTTCTGGGCTCTCCCAACTACATTTCACCGGAGCAAGCCGACGGTCGACCGCTCACCGCAAAGACCGATATCTTCTCGCTTGGGGTGTTGCTGTACCAGTGCTGCACGGGGATTCTTCCCTTCGATGCTGAGAATCCCATGGCCATCATCAATGCCATCCAGAAACGCAACCCCGTGCCGCCCCACAGTCTGAGTGCGCGGGCGCTCTCGTGTTTCTCACAGTTTGTCACGGCATGCCTGGCAGAGAATCCCGACGAACGTCCAGACACTGCGCAGTGCATCTCCGCGCTTGACCGCATGTGCCACGAGTTGGGGTTCGAGCTGGGCAAACACCGACTTGCCAGCCTCGTTGCCGGCCCATCGATCCAGCCAACCGCCGAGCGTCGGGAAGTCTTCGATGCCCTGGTCAGCCGCGCCACCCAGTTCCATCGCGCACCAGCAAGCTGCCATCCGTCGACTCGCAGGCGGCAGTGTGCATGAAGGCATCGTTGCGGAGTCCAAGGCCATGATGAGTGCTCTGGACCAAGCGGGCAATGCCGCCACTTCCGACATCCCCGTTCTGCTGGAGGGCGAGACCGGCACCGGCAAAGACCTGCTGGCCCATTTCATCCACAAGAAGAGCGCGCGTGCGGCCAAACCATTTGTGGTTGTCAACTGCAGCACGCTCCAGAAGGACCTGATTGAGTCGGAACTCTTTGGTCATCGCAAAGGCAGCTTCACCGGCGCCGTGGGACATCACACGGGGCTCTTTGTGCAGGCTGAAGGCGGCACGCTGTTTCTCGACGAGATAGGGGAGTTGGACTCGGGGCTGCAGTCCAAGCTCCTGCGCGTACTCGAGGCGCGCAAGATCCGGCCCGTGGGCTCAGCCACCGAAGAATCCGTCGACGTCCGGATTGTGTGCGCGAGCAATCGCCGGCGACTGCCGGGTGTCGGTCGACTTCGGTCTGCGCGACGACATGTACTCAGGGTTCGAGGTCTCATTCTTCGCCTCAACCAAAGCCGACACGGGCAGGTTTCCTGGACGGTACTTCGGGGTCTTCCTGGAAGGTCAGGACAGTTGGGTTGACGTCAAGTGCAAGTCTGTGAGCTACCAGACCGCCGTCGAGGCGATCGCTTTCTACTCCGGCACCATCACGCTCAGTCGCACAGATTCCACAGCAAGCTTTGAGTGCACGACAACGGATGCTGGTGCTGCCGTGCCGTCACTGCCGGACTTCACCTTCCCGGCCAGCGACACTCTCTACCTGCATATGCGCATGCGAGTGACAGACCAGAAGCGAACGCGTCACTGCACCTGGGACAACTTGCGGGCGGAGCGCGGGGTGCTGTTGCGGGAATAGTTCTGTATGTTTGACGTGATGTGAACTGCGCAATCTGTTGTTTTTGTGCAAGATACAGAGTTGATTGACAACCGTCGCTCAATTGCGACGGTTTGTCTGGGTCTGATGGCCTGTTTCGCCGGCAAGTGGCGTTTCTCGCTCCGGGCACACTCCTCGCATATCGTATTGGCGGCACATCGCTGATGCCCGTAAACCGGTGGTCAAGGAGGTCTCGCATGGGTACTCACAGATCCCTGCAAAGTTCGCTCTGGTCGGTCATGGCAGTCCTGGTTGCGTCGGGCTACTCCGCAGCACAGCCAGGTGTTGTTGCCAAGTGGACCTTCGATGCCAGCACGGTGCGCGGCGACACCGTTGTTTTTGCCGACGTCTCCGGAAATGGGCATGACGCCCGTTCTCGGGCAGTAGGGAGCGCGACCGGTATTGTGGGCAACGCGCTGATCTGCAACAACTCACTGTTCGAGGTGACCGCCGAGAATTCCATGGGGCTCGAGTTGAGTCCGAGCCAATTCACGATCGAGACATGGGTACATGCCGATACCGAGTGGTCTGCGATGAATCCGTCGGCAGGAGTGCTCTTCTCCAACGGGTATGCTGCCTCGGGTGTTCGTCAGGGCTCGGGATTCTACGTTGCCCCCGATGGTCTGCTGAACCTGAATCTGCCGGATGCCACTGGCAGTAACTGGTACTACGCGGTTTCGTCAGCGTCGGTCCCCGCACGAACATGGGTGCATGTTGCTGGAACGTACGACGGCACGACCATGCGCGTCTATATCAACGGTGTTCTCCAGGGCAGCACGAGCATGCCCGGTGGGTACAACAAGTGAACCCATCTGATTCGCAGCGCCACGCTCAAATCGCAGCTCGAACCGTCAACCCGGCTTCTCAAGGTAGCACTCACGACCACCGATGACATCGACGAGAACACGCAGACTGTGCTCTTCCGGCTGACTCTGCCCATCGAAGCCGTGACCGACCCGTTGAGTGGGCTGGTCCTTTCACGGGCAATGATCAACGAGGGCCGCATCCCCACCAACACCCCCTCGGCCGGGCTGACGCCCACTGTAGAGGGCGTCTCCGCCGTTGCTCCAGCGCCGGGGTTGAGGGTCGTTGCCTCACGCGACTGGATCGAGATCGCCGGTGTCTCGCCTGGATCGCTCTCGGTGCGACTCTTCGACATTGTAGGCCGGTGCGTGTTTGACAGTGGCACGCAGGCAGCACATCGCGTGCAGCGGATCGACACCCGGTCGGTGGCTGCTGGTGCGTATGTGTGCTCTGTGAGGAACGGGCGCCACACGCGGAGTGCGGTGGTTTCGTTGGGCCGGTAAGGGGTAGGGCAGATCTCGGAAACCCAGCCCGCGAGGGCTTCTCCTCACGCTTCTCACCGGGATCGCGGCTTCAGCCCGATCCCGGTCTCAACAGGGAAACACACGAATCCGCAGCCGACAGCAGCCGATTCACTAATGCCCCGTCGACAGCAACCCCTCTTGTCCAGAGAATGGTCGTACTGGCACCCTTGCTGCGATGCCAATCCTACCGAACCCGTCGGACGCTTCTCACATTGTCACGCATGACAACCACGTGTTCAGGCCAGGAGTTCTCGGGATAGCTCGCGAGCGCCAGGAGAATCCGCTCATGGATGCGCTGCAGATTTGGGTGATTGAGCAATACTATAAGAGCCCCGAAGTGGGGTAGATCCCGTGTGGTTCCAAACCACTTGTCGGTCGTAACGATGAGTCGCTGGTCACCTTGAGCGATCTTCCAGACAGCGGAGTCGCACGCACCTTCGTTCTCTGTGCCGCGGATGTCAAGCACGTCATGTCCGAGTTCCCTCAGTGCTCGGACCGTCGCCTTGGGGATATTCTCATTGACGAGAATTCTCAACGGGTTCCCCCGCTCACCTCAATTGGTGAAATTTCCTCCTCGGCCAGGTACGCTGCGTAGTCAAGGCAATCCAGAATGTCCGCACGACTCAGAGCCGGGTACTCCCGGAGAAGGTCGTCGACCGAATCCCCGTTGGCCAGCATGCGCACAACCTGATGCACGGGAATCCGGGTGCCCTTCACACACGCCTGACCATGGCAGACTTCGGGGCTGACGGTGATGCGCTCGTACATGTTCTTCTCTCGATTCTGGGAATGTTACACAGGGGCGACGATCGGGCTTCAGTTGAGGGGGTGTCGAAGAAGGCCGACCGAGCTGACATCGCTCAGATCTCCCGGGGACAGGCCCTGACCGACCGTATCGGAGAAAAATAGGTCGCGCCATGCAGAATGACGTCGTTCGGTGGAGGAGGAGACACGTCAATGCGCATGATCCCTGAGCCGAGTCCTGCGATTGGCTGCCTTCCTCGGCCCGCACTTCATGTCAACCAGTCTCGCTTGAGCGGAATCCAGAATAATATCCCGAATAAAGGAACTCGCATGCAGGATTTCCATGCCGATGATTTCGCCCTTCTTGTTGAGCTCGGCGGTAATGTTCGGGGACAGCTCAACAGTGGCGGCTTCCTCACCTTTGGAGACCAGGAAGTGCATGATGTCTTGTTCTGGGAAGTACGATAATTTACTTGACATCTTGGAACCTCCCCGATAGTGTACGGAAACGTATCTGCTGGCGTGTCACCGCGTGGATCGTGACGGGTGTAACGGTACGACCATCCACCTCGCATGGTATCAGAACGTCCTGACTACCATGCTTGCCCACCCACACGGTACGGCGGGTCTCTGTGTCGAAGTAACGCTCGCCTGAGAATCGAACAATGTGTTCGATTCGATCCTGCTCGAATCCCCTGGCAGCCATTCGGTAGACCATGTAGTCGGTCCACCGGATTCTGCAGTTCTGTGTGTTTGGCAAGGGGAACTCCTGTGCGGGCTCGAACCTGAAAATACCTTGCGGGCAGTTTGCGGATGGACCGAAGATTCTGCGAGATGGTGGGACGCTGCCGAGATGCTCCCGGTGGTCACAAGACTGGCTTGCGCATGACTGTGGATGGTGACGGCTGCGTGGTGACTGCAGGTCTGAACCAAGTCCTGCTTATCAGAAAGAAATATGACAGCAGTGGGAAATTGGTCTATGATGTCAGGTACCGCAAAGACGGTAGTGCAGTCTGGCCAGTAATTCCTGGCCTCAGCATACAGGACATCGATCTCAGCTCCGATGGGCAATATTTCAACTTCATTTCCTCTCCAGCCAACCCCACCGACAAGATGGCCAGGATCGGGCATGGGTTGTGGTTGGCGGGGTGCTGTTTGATCGGTCGCGCGGCATGAAATCGTCTCAGTGCCTCCCGATGCGGCAACATGTCGACCATGCTCTTGAGTTCGATTCATGCGCGCCTCCATGAACCTCCGAGGGACCGCTGATGCAGCGGAATGCTTCTCATCTGTTGGACTCCTATGCAAGCCCGATGCCAACCAGGAAACGGCCCCAATCCCGCTGAATTCCGCGAGCACAGCAACCTACCGTCGCAAATCACCATTTCACCGTCGCATAGCAGCGACACGTGTACACCAATGTCGCAATCAAAACATTATCAACGAATTGCACAACGTTGTATGAGAATCAACATGACATCGTTTGACCCATGTTGGGACGAGTCCATCTGCGGTGGTGGATCCTGGAGTCCGCTGTTCCACAGCCGATGACTGGGGATCTCGGCGGGTCTGTCGGAGGCACGATCCACGAATGCCCGTGGGTGTCGCGCACTGGTGCACACATGGTTGCCACCACAGCACGACGCGCCACCCGGCTTGGCCATCCAGAGGGTTCTGGTCCCACTCGCCTCCTCGCGTGTTGAGTGAAGCCCGACAATTCCCCCCGGCGTGTATTTTCCACGGGTCCCTGCGCGACCAAACTCAACAGGGCGCAATCCCGGGGAGTTGACTCTGGATCTTTGCCCGCGAGGGCTTCTTCGCGCTCTTCTCCCGGGATCGCGGTTTCAACCCGATCCCGGCAAAGCAGGGGCATCAGCGTGACTCCGGGTCCAACAATCGAACTTGACATGCAAACCTCCGACTTCACCTACGACCTGCCGCCCGAACTCATCGCCCAGAGTCCGGCACCCACGCGTGACGGCAGTCGACTGCTGCATCTCGACCGTGCCGCCGGAAGCATCGCGCATCTGGGATTCCGCGACCTGCCCTCGCTGCTGCGCCCGGGCGACCGGCTCGTGTTCAACGACACCCGTGTGGTGCCTGCGCGGCTGTGGTGTCGCAAGGAGACCGGCGGCCGGGTTGAGCTGCTCTTCACCCGCAAACGCGACGAGCGCACATGGGAGGCTGCGGCGAAGCCGCGCCGTCGCCTCCAACCCGGGACGGTTCTTCGAGTCGAGGCACATCCGGCGACGCACTTGCGGATTGTCGAGGTCCCGGAGATGGGCGGGGGAGTGGTGGTCGAGATGGCGGACCGCAGTGGTTCCGAGAGCATCGAATCGGTAATGGCGGTATTCGGCGAGATTCCTCTCCCGCACTACATCCAGCGGTCTTCCGAGCAAGCCGTTGACAGGGAGCGCTACCAGACGGTCTACGCGCGTGAGCCCGGCGCCATCGCTGCGCCCACTGCAGGGCTGCATTTCACGGACGCTGCTATCGCTGAGTTGCGCGCCAAGGGTGTGGCCGCCTCCTACGTGACGCTGCACGTTGGCATGGGAACATTCCGCCCGGTGCAGGTCGACGACCCGCGCGATCATGATATGCATGAGGAGTTCTTCCACTTGTCGGCAAAGACGGTCGAGGAGATCTCGTCCACCCGGCAACGTGGTGGACGGATCATTGCCGTTGGCACCACGGCAGTGCGAGTGCTCGAGCACTGCGCGTCGCAGGGAGGCGGGACCCTCGCGCCGTTGACCGGTTCAACGCGGCTGCTCATCCTGCCGGGGTACGTGTTCGCGGTGGTGGACTGCCTGATTACCAACTTCCACCTGCCAAGATCAACGCTGCTGATGCTGGTGAGCGCATTTGCAGGACGAGAGTTCGTCCTCCGCGCGTACCGCGAGGCGGTCGAGCAGCGCTACCGTTTCTTCAGCTACGGCGACGCGATGTTCATCGGGTAGCGAGAGTCTCCGCCAGGGACGACCTCTGCTTGGGACAACCAGCCAGGTCGCCCCTGACGGGGCTGCGAGGTCCAACCTCTGCGCCTCATTCCATAGAGAGGTCGTCCCTACGGGACTTCAGGGATCCACCCTCCGTGTCCAGTCGAAAGTTGTGTGGCATGATCAGCCAGAGGGAGAGGTGCGCCGCCACGCGGCGGGGTGAGGTCCACGGTTTCGTTGACACCGCAGCTCCAACAAACGTATTTTGTTTGAGGAACAGTCACTCTGTCTACGCAAGCCCGTATGGTTGAGTCATACGGGCTTGCTTTTTGTGGTCAGATGGTCGAGCTTGGTCGGCAGTTCAAAGAGCAGGTTCCGCTGCCGACGCACACGCATCACTCGCGGCCCCGTGGTCGCATTCTCAGAGGAGTTGTATATGATGTTAGATGGCATCATGAGGAAGTCGGCAGGCAGCATTCCCTGGCAAGACTACCGTTCTTCCAACAAGGGGATGATTGTCACCTACGATACCGATCCTGTTTCGGAACTTGCCATTCGTGAAGTTCCCGAGGAACTGCCCTCCGCGGTGCTTCCCGAGCCCAACTACGAGAGCGGCACGTATGGCCTGTACGGATGCTCCAAGACCAAGATCCGCAATGCTTTCTACAAGGAGAAGCTGCGGTACATCTTCTTCGTGGCTCGCTACCAGGGCGCGAAGGTGGAGTTCCGCGACAAGCACTTCGTGACAGGTGTGTATCGCGTGCACAAGACTGCCGACGTGCACAAGCTCCACCTGCGGTACCTTGCCGAGTCGAACTGCATTGACATAGAGTCGTGCATGGCGCTGCTTGCCGACCAGGTGCACTTCGTTGCAGTGGGCGACGCGCTTGAGGTTACTGCTGCCACGCAGGAGCTGTGGGGGTACAAGGCAAAGTTCACCAAGCAGACGCGCATCATTCTGGATGAGAATCACACGAAAAACATGCTCGAATATCTGCTGTCCAAGCCGAATGTCCTCGCGAAATACATTGAGGAAACCCGACGACTCTCGCCGGAAGATCCCAATGCGGGCGAGGATGGCGATGACGCTGGTGACTCCGAAACCGTCGAGACATCGACACAGACCGAGACCGCATAGTCGCAATTAGTTGATAAGAAAGACATTGCGCCTTTTGTCCACCAGGCCGGGCGCCCCTGATTTGTTCGCCAGCCGAGGGTCACAATATCGACCCCTCAGCCGGCGAATTTTCTCAGGGGCGCCTTCTTTGTTGGCCGGAGGGCCACATGCGTGGAGGGTTTGCCGTCACAGCGGTGTGCTACGTCACTGCGGCCGTGTTCTGGGGGCAACCGTGCGCCCAGGAGTTGGCGCCGGCAAGCCCGGTTTCGCGATCCACCGGCAGTGTTGACAGATCGCACATCCGCGCAATCCCTCTGAGAGATGTTCCCCCCGCACTCCCGCAGCCCAGGATCGGGGAACCTGCGGTTTCGTCCGACTCGGGCTGGACCGTGCACACGGCCAGAGAGGGCAAGCTGCCGACAGACGACGTGCAGTGTCTCCTCCACGACCGCGCAGGCAGACTGTGGGCCGGCACTGAACTGGGTTTGGTTCGCTACGACGGCGTCACATGGAAGACCTTCACCAAAGACAACTCCCCCCTGCCGGTTGACAACATCCTCTCGCTCTGTGAAGATGCACATGGTGCACTGTGGATCGGTACCTACGGTGGCGGCGTTGTGCGGCTTGCCGGGCGTACGTGGACCGTGTACAGCCGTTCAAACAGCGGACTGCCGGGAAACTACGTCTGGTGCCTCCTGCAGGCTCGCGACGGCTATGTAGTGGCGGGCGTGCTTGGACGGGGTTTGGCCGGCTTTGACGGCATATCGTGGGATGTGCTTGACACATCGAACTCCGAGCTTCCCACCAACATAGTGAGTTGCATGCTGCAGGACCGTATCCACGGTCGCTTCTGGATCGGCACACGAGGGCCAGGCTCCGTTGCCGGCGGTCTCGTTGAGTACGACGGTCGGGTGTGGCAGCGACACAGCATCGACGGATCGGTGCTGGAGTATGCGGAGTGCATTGTCGAGGACGGCGCCGGCAACGTGTGGGTTGGTACGTGGGGCAAGGGCCTTGCCACGTACAACGGCAGCTCGTGGACAGTGTTCACGAACGCCAACTCCGCGCTCCCCAGCGACTACGTGTGGAGCGTGCGGCCTGCAGTTGGGGGCGGAGTGTGGATCGGCACTATGAGCGGGGGACTCTCCAGGTTCGATGGCGCAGGGTGGCACGAGTACACCATGGGGAACTCGGGGTTGAGCTCCCAGCAGATACGCTGCCTCGCCGTGGATCCGCGCGGTGAGCTCTGGGTCGGCACAATCAACGGAGGATTGGTGCAGGCAACAGCAGCGGCCTTCAGTCCGCGGCGCCGTCTTGCACACTCGGTACGCCCGATGGGCGGTCAGTCGCTTCTGGGCATCCCCCAGTCGTCGGGTCCTCGGGGCCCGACGCACGACGCCGCTACGTCAACCAGCGCAGGGGCCCGGGGCGTGGACGACGACGCAGTAGTGTGTCAGCTCGTTGATTTTCATCGACAGGCCATGTACGTGGTGAGCTGCGGTCTCACAGAGCCGGGCGGCCTGTTGCCGGAGGCGACGGGGACTCGGGCTGCAGTGTTGACACAGGGCGCCACGGTGCGATCTGCCGCTCGATACGTGGCTGCACCCCGCGCTGTGCAAGAATGGTGACCGCACCAGACGCATCCATGCTCGTGAGCAGAGGGTGGCCTTCACCCGGGCTGAGCACGACGACGTTTCGTCCCCGGGCTGCCACGGTTGACCGAGGTGCAATGCCGGGTCGGATCCCCGCGAGGCCCGTAGAGGCAGTGTCCGCGTCGATTGCGACTGCCACTCGGCATTCCGGTGCGTTGACGAGAAGCCAACGCCGGCCATTCCCGCCGTCAACCACGGAACTCGTGCACTGAGCCGCGATCACTGCGCCCTGCTCGACCGTCTCCAGAGCCACACCGGCATCTCGCGCCAATGACGGCAGCTCTCCGCGAATCGGTCCGACAGCCACAATCGTGCGCGGCTTGAGCCGGGCCAAGACCGGCATCACCCAGTGTACTGCGTCAGGATCGCGCCCGTCAACAACCAGCGTCTCCACCCGTGCGAAGGGGAACCGGCGGAGCCACGGCGCCACTACTCGCTCGAGTGACTGGGCTCGTGCGGTCTGCGGCGCAGTGCCCACAATCCACACCGAGTTGTCGGCGAATCTGACGGCGGCAAGGTTAGTGCCGGGCGCGTCGAAGAAGACCACGTGTGTGCGTCCATCGAGCACGGAGAACAGCAGCGTTGCGGGCACGACGATGAGCGCCAGGCCTCCTGCGCCCACGGCCCAAGCCACAGCACGGTCGCGACGAATCGCGGCGATCCCCGCCACAACCGCCACGAAGGCTGCGATGGCGACCGGGTGGGGCAGCGGCAGCGGAATAGCCGTTGACGGAAGCAGAAGTGCGGCCTTGGCGTTCCAGATGAGGAGCTTGGCGAAGAGAGCGGCAGTCTGGACGGGAACAAATGCAGCCCATGGTCCCACTACATGCGCGGCAATGCCAACCAGCAGCGACCAGAGCGCGCCAGACATGAACAGCGGACCTGTGATATTCGCAATGAGACCGAGTAGCGACAGCGCTCCGAAGTGCCAGACAATGACGGGCGCGGTGGCAACGAATGCCCCCAGCGAGATGACCGATAGCTCCGCCACCGTCCTGAAGAGCAGGCCGGGAATTGTGGGCGGCGCAACCCGCTTCACCCAGCGGTGCATGGGGGGAACCAGGACGATCAGCCCCATGGTCGCCGCAAAGGAGAGCTGGTAGCTTGCAGTGAACAGACTCAATGGTTCCAGACACAACCACACGACACCTGCCAGTCCCAGTGCATTGAGCGCATGGTTGCGGCGCTGCACCAGGTACGATGCGAGCACCAGCGTGGCCATGATAGTCGCGCGGACCAGGGATGGGATGGGTCCGATTGCCGCCAGGTAAAGCCAGAGTACTCCCACGACAATGCATATCTTCACGCTGCGGTTGACCGGCACGGGCGCCAGCAGCAGAAACACGAATGCAGCGATCATGATGACGTGCGACCCCGAGAGCGCAAGCAGGTGGTAGAGCCCGGACACGCGAAAGGCGTCTTTTGTGGACGCGTCGACCACATCGTCGTCTCCCAGGAACGATGCCTGGAGAAGAAGGCGGCACTTCTCGTCGGCAACCAGTGAGAGAACGCTCAGCACATGGGAGCGGAAGACTCGCGCGAGTACGAGCGTGGGGGAGTGCGATGGCGCGGCGCCGGTCATCGAGTCGCACAACAGCGTACCCCAGATCCCCTGTGACAAGGCATTGGTGTATCCGTCGAAGGCTCCGGGATTGCGAGCTGGCTGGGGAGCCCTGAGCGTGCCGACTACCGTGATGCAGGTGAATGCGGCCGGTTCCTGTGCACTGATGCAGGAGAGGGTTCGCTTGGAAAGCGCGGGGAGGGCGCGCACGGAGTCGACCGACAGGAGGAACCGAAACGAACCACGCTGCTCAAAGACCGGCGAGATGACCGTTCCGCAGACCGCGATGTGCGCGCGGGATGCCATGAGCGGACTCAGCTCCGCGTACACGTGACGCTGATCCTGCAGCGCGCCGATCATCAGTGCGAAGCCCACGGCTGTCGGCAGAGCCGCCCGGATCGGCGGACGAGTGACACAAAGCGCGGCCACCCCTCCCATGCCGGCAATCGCGAACCAGGGAAGATGCGGGAGCAGCCCGGGCCAGAGCCATCCTGCCGCCATGCCCGACGACAGACACAGCCAACCAACGAATGCGGGCAGACGTCCCCAGTACATGAGCCGGGGAAACAGCTCAGAGAGGGTACGGGCGCCCCGCCCCAGGCCCGAAAGAAAAAAGTGCACTTTCAGCATCCGGATCTGTAGAATATGCGGGAGACAGGGACTGCCCCATGCGCGCGCACAGCCGACTCAAGGAGTGAATGGATCATGGCTGACGAAAAGGGAAAATACAACATCCTTGTGGTCGACGATGAGCCTGAGATGCGCGGGCTTCTTGCCGACTATCTGCGCGACGTTGAGGGCTACACTGTGTTTGAGGCCCAGAGTGGCCGTGATGCGCTGGACAACGTACTGCCCAAACAGCGGGTTGATCTCGTCCTCTCCGATATCAACATGCCCGCTATGAAGGGCTTTGAGTTCCTGAATGTTGTTCGGGAGAAGTACCCCGGTACTCGCAGGGTGCTCATCACTGCGTACAACGTCGAGGACTATCTCGAGCTTGCCATGAAGCACGACGTGGGCAATCTACTGGTCAAGGGCATTCCACCTAACACCCAGGAGCTCTCGGTCATCATCAGCAGTTTGCTCAAGAACGACATCTTTGGCGCGGGGAAGCACTTTGGTTCCGGCAGCAATCACACGAGCTACAAGGTACGCAGAGGCGATCAGCTCGAGACAGAAGTCCGGAAGGTTGTGTCCGATCTGCCCAAGCCATTCCAGACTCGGCGGCTTGAATTGGTGGTGCTGGAAGTCCTGACCAACGCGATCTTCTACGGCGTACGGCACGAGACTGCCCATCACCGCGAAACGTGGGACTACGAGTTCGAACTGCCCGAAGAGGAGGCCATTGAGGTATCGGTCTTCAGCGACAACGAGAAGTGTGCGGTGTCGGTTGTTGACAATGGAGGACGCCTCAAGAAGGCCGACGTGCTCTACTGGCTCTACCGCCAGGTGACGCCCGGGGAGGGAAACGCCCCTATCGGCATGTACGATGAGCACGGTCGTGGTTTCTTCATTGCACGCAAGTACGTGGACCGCGTGGTTGTCAATATTGAGCGCGGCAAGCGGACTGAGGTCGTGTTGATGAACTATCTCACGGGTTCGTCCGGGGTCTACAAACCGTTGTATATTAACGAGCTGTAGGCGAGGCTTCGGGCGCCGTCAACCCGGGGATGATCCCGCAGTACGTCACCCGAGCCACATCCCCATGCCTCCAGTCCTCACTTCCCGCGTTCCGCCGAATTTCCACCAGCATCGGCTTGTCGACTACCTTTCAGCGCGCTTCACCTATCGTCCACGCCGGCAATGGCGTGCATGGATCGAAGAGGGACGGCTTCGCGTTAATGGGGAGCTGCTCTCGCCTGACACGCGCATCAACCGGAATGACACCGTGGCATTCGAGTCTCCGGCGATCGATGAACCGCCCGCAGATCTGCGCATTCGCATTGTGTACCAGGATGAGTGGCTGGTGGGTGTGGACAAGCCCGGCAATCTCCTGGTCCACCGGGCAGGTCGCTCCTTCACCAGCAATCTCGTGTACCAACTTCGGTTCAACAGCGGGGATGAATCCCTGAAGAACGCGAGTCCCGTTCACCGGCTCGACCGCGAAACCTCCGGGGTGGTTGTTGTTGCGAAGACCACGGATGCCATGAAGGCGTTGTCGCATCTGTGGACTGTGGACGGAGTGCGGAAAGAGTACATGGCCATCGTGCACGGTGCACTGCCGGATTCGTCCATGGCGATTGACCAGCCCATCGGACGTGACACGACTTCTGCGGTGGACTACAAGTGGCGCGTGGACAAGGCTGCGGGAAAGCCTGCTCAGACGCGCGTGGAGATGATCCGGCGGCTGGGCGATGGGTTCTCGTTGGTGAGAGCCATGCCGATGACCGGGCGGACACACCAGATTCGCGTGCACCTTGCGTTTGTGGGATGCCCGGTAGTGGGTGACAAGCTGTATGCGGTTCGGGAGGAAGAGTATCTGAGATGGCGATCGGATCCCGACAACGTGGATCTGGGACTCCTACTTGATCGGCAAGCACTTCACTGTGCGTCCATGTCGTTTGAGCACCCGATGACGAAGCTGCCATGCAGGATCAGTGCGGAACTGCCTGAGGATATGGCCACACTGGTTGCGCGGCTGGAGAGTGGGGCTGCGGTCTCCACGGGCTCTCGCGGGTGACGAGCGCCAAGCGAGTGCCCGGGCATTGCTGACATATCCGCATCGCACTATGTTCAATGACAGCGTGTTGCAGATGTGATATCACAGATAGCATGACGCACAGACTCTGAGACGATGCGCGTCTGCACTTATCATGCACATCATATATACTATGTGCATAATGAGTAGTAGCTTCGAACTGAGGAGGCCCCGATGGCACAACAAGACACCAAGTCCATTCGTCTGCAGGTCCTGGTAGACAAGCCATTCAAGAAGATGGTAGACCAGGCAGCGCACGATTCGTGGATGAGTGTCGGGCAGTACATGCGGGATATCGTTGTGCTCATGGATGGAGCCAACTATGACAATGCTGCGGATCTGGTGATGATCGGCAAAGAGGTCGGCATCGACGGCCTCGCGCAACTGCGGATTGCTGCTGAGCGCCGGGGTGTGACTGTGGGCCAATTCTGCCTGAGCATTGCCAAGCGCAAGGAGGCGGGGGAGCCGTCTGCCGGGGGCGCAGAGGCGGTGAGGCAGGAGAGTCTGTTCTGACTTGGTGGCCGCTCCATGAGGGCGCATCGTCCTCGTGGCGACCCAATCGCCGATGCCGTCGAAGCCACGAGTTTGACCTCTCGGATTCTGTTTCGACCGACTGCCCGCCGACGCCCTCGTCAATCCGCGCATGTCGACGAAGCAACGTCGTTTGAGCCGGACACCCCGCATCTGCGCGACACCATGAAAAAAGGCGCTCCCCAGTGGGAGCGCCTTTCACTTGCATAGTATCGGGAATCGCTTAGTAGCGGCCACCACCGCCGCCGCCGCCGAAACCACCACCACGACCACCACGACCACCGCCCTCGACCTTCGGGCGTGCTTCGTTGACCGTCAGTGCGCGGCCTTCAACTTCGCGGCCATTGCAGGCTGCGATTGCTGCCTGTGCTTCCTGGTCTGAACTCATCTCGACGAAACCGAAACCCTTTGAGCGTCCGGTCTCGCGATCCATGATCACCTGAGCCGACGCAACGGTACCGTGAGCTGCGAACAACTGCTGCAGGTCGCTGTCCCCAATACTGTACGCCAAGTTCCCAACGTACAACTTCTTACCCATCGACTGACTCCTTTGAAACGTGTATTGAGATATCGCGACCGTCAGGAATAGTGTTTGTCAGACCGCCCGGTACCTCTGGCATATAAAATAACTCCGCGCACCGGCACAAGGGTAATTTGTGTAGAAAAGATCATTTCGAGTGAAACGCCCGAAGCGCGCACACCCGGCAGTTCGGGCAGATCGACTGACCGGCCAGAGCGTCAGTTTCGTCGCCGGTGTGTCGCGCACATTGAATTGGAGACACCTCAAGGGTATACTTTGACCGGAGTGTATGCTGCGCGATTCTCCCGGGTCGCGCGCACGCTGTCTTGTCAATGAGGAATTTCCCCCATGCCCGGCAGAACCCGCATACTGGTGGTCGGCAACAGCCTTGCCGAGGCGGAGCGCCTGCAGGCGCTGCTTGCACCCATGAGCGACTGCGCGTTCGAGGTCCGGTTCCTCCACGCCGGGGATACCCAGTCTCTCGATTCCTACTGGGCCGATACCGCTGACGTGCTCATCGCCGGTCTCTCCGACGGTGTGGCGCAGGGCAACGAAGCGTACGCCGCAGTTCTGCAGAAGTCGTCCGAGGTCCCTCTCATCTTGCTGGCGGAACGTGACGACGCCTCTGTTGCTGCACGTGCGATTCAGTCCGGCGTGCAGGATTTCCTTGTTGCCGGCGAGGTAACCGGCCCGATACTCGCACGCTCCATCAGACACGCCGTTGAGCGTCAACGGCAACTCATCGAGCTGCGGTTTGCGCTGGCTTCAGAGAAGATCCTCATGGAGGAACTTGACAAGAAGAACAAAGAGCTTGTCGAGCTCTCCATCACCGACGGGCTGACCGGGCTGTACAATCACCGGTTCATCCAGGAGCGGTTCGATTTCGAGTTCAAGCGCGCCCGGCGCTACGGCTCGCCGCTGTCGTGTCTGCTTATCGATATCGACCACTTCAAGACGGTCAACGATACATGGGGTCACCAGTTTGGCGATCTGGTGCTCATGGAGATAGCCGCAATTCTCAGAGACCGCTCGCGTGAAGTTGACATTTGCGGCAGGTACGGTGGCGAGGAGTTCATGGTGATCGCAACGCTTACCGCCGACGGAGCCATGAAGCTGGCGTCGAAACTGCATACTGCGGTCGAGAACCACGTGTTCAGCGACGGCAAGAATACCGTGCACGTTACCGTGAGCATCGGCATTGCCGAGTACCGCGCGGATACCAAGGTGAAGCAGGATCTCATCGAACGATCCGACACCGCCATGTACTGGGCCAAGCGCGACGGCCGCAATATGATCCGCCTGTGGAAGGAAGTGGAGGGCGATGAGATTCTATCTCTTGACCAGATGGGCATCGAGGGGCTCAAGACTGAATTTGTGCGGCTCTCCACGCAGATGCGTGCAACGTACATGGAGTCCACCAATGCGCTGGTCAATGCGATTGACGCCAAAGACCATTATACCCGCGAACACTCCCGCAATGTGTCGGAGTATGCGGTGCGTCTGGCCTGTGCAATGAAGCTTCCCGAGAAGGACATTGAGGTCATCAAGTACGCGGGCCTGCTCCACGACATCGGCAAAATCGGCATCAACCAGGATATCCTCTGCAAAAGGGGAGAACTCACCAAAGAGGAGTTTGAGGTCCTGCGCAAACACCCGACCATCGGGGCCGGCATTCTCAAGGACGTCAAGTTTCTCGAAAAGGAGATTCCGTTGGTGCTCCACCACCACGAGCACTACGACGGCTCCGGCTACCCCCATGGCCTCAAGGAACGCGAGATCCCCCTGGGTGCTCGGATTCTGGCAGTGGTTGATGCCTACGACGCCATGACAACCGTCCGCGAGTACCGGCGAAAGCTTTCCGACCAGGAGGCCATATCCGAACTTGTGCGCAACAAGGAAACTCAGTTTGCCCCAGAGATGGTTGACGCATTTCTGAAGGTGCTGAGCGGGGAGGCGCAATGAACCAAGGGGCTCAGCTCTCCGAGGCCTCCACTCAAGGAGACATGATGAAGATCCATGTATCAGACAAGGGCGGCATCAGCATTGTGGTGCTGGGTGGGAATATCTCCCAGGAGTACATTCCTATGTTCCGGCTCAAGCTTCAGGAACTTATTGAGGAAGGGCGCAAGGACATCGTCCTTGACTTGGCCGAGGCCCAGTACATCAGCAGCATGGGCATTGCCATTATTGTGGATGCCAAAACCAAGGTTGCCAAACTCGATGGTGACCTGAAGATTGTCAGGCTCAACAAGCTCATCAGAAACCTCTTCGAGATCACCAATCTTACCCGCAAGTTCGACATCTACGACTCGGTTGAGGACGCGTGCGCGGCGTTCGGAAAGACCGGGGCCTGACTCCTCCCCCCGGGCGGCGTGGCATTGTGGGGTTCGGGCGGGCGGGTCGTCCGCCGGGCGCAGGCGCGCTCCTCAGGCGAGGGGGCGGAGCACGTCTTCCAGGTCCTCGACCGCGCGCCTCACGGCCATGTCGGAGAGGACATCCTCCTCAATCCGCTTTGACGCATGGATGACCGTTGAGTAGTCGCGGTTGCCGAACTCCAGGCCAATCGATCTGAGTGACTGGCTCGTCCACTTTTTGGCCAGGTACATTGCCACGTAGCGCGGGATCGTGACATCGCGCTTGCGCGAGTGGGCGGTAAGCTGGTTGGGGCTGATGCCGAAGTGGTCGGCCACTTTCTGCTGGATATGCTTGATGGTAAGGCGCTGCCCCTTCTGGATGAGCACATCGCCCAGGAGCTCACGCGTGATATCGAGTGTGATGTCGCGCCCTGTGAACGACGACGACGCAATGAGCTTGACAAGAATGCCCTCGAGCTCGCGCACGTTGGATGTGATGTGTCCGGCTATGTACTCCAGCACCTCGGAGGGCAGGAAGAGCCCGTCGGTCTCTGCCTTCTTGCGCAGAATCGCCATGCGCGTTTCGAGGTTGGGGGGCTGAATGTCGGTGATGAGACCGCCCATGAAACGATTGATGATGTGCTGCATCATGTCGGGTATCTGCTCGGGAGGCCGATCGGATGAGAGAACAATCTGCTTGTTCTCCATGAGCAGCTTGTTGAATACCCGGAAGAATTCCTTCTGAGTGCCGGGCTTGCCCCCGAAGAACTGGATGTCGTCGATGAGCAGAAGGTCGACATTCCAGAACTTCTTGTAGAATGAGGTCGAATCCTTTTTGTCAACTACGTACCCGATGTACTGGTTGCAGAATTCCTCACTGGTCATGTACACAGCGTGTTCGGCGCAGTTGTAGGTTTGGGCGAAGTGACCGATGGACTGCAGCAGGTGCGTCTTGCCCAGCCCGGTGCCCCCGTAGACGATGAGCGGGTTGAAGGTCGTCTTGCCCGGGGCCTCGGCAACGGCCAGTGCGGCTGCATGCGCCATACGATTGCTGTCACCCACCACGAAACGCTCGAAAACGTAGTTGTGATGAAATTTGCCTGACGATTGCTCGACTGCAGTGGGTATCTGGCGAATCTTCGCTTCGGCAATCCGCTCTTGGATAGGCTCAATGACCCTCCAATCCTTGAGGACTGGAGTGAAACGCAGCGGCTCGGGGGAGATCCCTGACGCGCTCAGGGCGTCTTTCACGATTGCGGTGAAGTGCTCTTCGATGAAATCAGCAAAAAAACGGTTGGGCACCTGGACTTCAGCGCCACCGTTTTCGGGGAGGCTGAGCTCGGTGGAGCGAAACCATGTCTCAAAGCTTGCGGGGCCGATCTTCGCACAGATATAGGAAAGGCAATCCTGCCACGGAGAAGTCGTTGAGAGTGCACAAGATGTGTTACTATTCAACATGTTATCAACATCCAGAAGCCTTCACAAGACAAGAACTGTTCACAGTGCAACTACTGTTTACACATGCAATCATAACTTAATCAAAGCAACACAACAATGGGGTAATCAGTGACTTACGCTTGATTTGTTAAATACACCACCTATTGATAACACGATGCTAACACGTTGTGAACATCTTCTCAACGACTTGCCAACACCAACTTATCAACATGTCAAGCTGCACGACGATTCCTCAAAATAATATCCCGGCAGCCAAAGTCAAATTCTTTCTGCAAGTATCGCGTCGACTGTATCGGTTTGGTACAGAGAGGTTCATTCTCACTCTGAAAAGAGTAGTCTTGACCCCGCACGATTGACAGAGACATCCGTTGTCTGACTGTAAATCTGTTTTCCCGGGGGGAACCCCGTTTGCGTTGCCGGCGTCAATCCGCATATGTGAATCCCTCCTCTGCCTGCCGAGATGTTGACGGGCCACATGTCGACCGGGCTTACTGCGGCGCTCGGCCACCGGCGCACGTGCATGGGGCGAGCATCGAGGGCTGAAGCAGGTTACGAAAAACCTAAAGAAAAACTTCGGGTTTGCCGAAACTCAAAGCATAGGCACGCACGGATGTCTTTCTCAGGCTCCAAGGAGGAACCACATGGCCACCCAACCCGTCGCCCTCTCTCAGCTCCCGATTGTCGACCCGTACTCCTACTCTTCATCCCCCGGAAGAGGAGACCGCCGCGCGGTGACTTTCCAGGGCGATTCCTCGCTGCCACGCTCGGCCAGTAGCCCCACTCGTCAACTCTCTCTGCAATCCGAATACTATTCATCCGACAAGCTCTCCATGCAGTTCCAGAATAAGGACGGCGATACCGTGACCCTCAATCTGGAGCATGTTGAGTACCAGAAACAAATGATGTCTGTAGACGGCGCCAACCTGTCCGACAAGGACTGGAAGGCGCTGGTAGACAACATCAAGCAGCAATACCAGAAGATGCGCGAGGACATGATCAGGAAGTTCATGGATGGTGTTGACGGAAAGATCGACGGCTCCACCGACGAATCTGCGCCCGCTTCCACCGATCAGCAGATTCCCGGACTACCCGAGTACTGGAACGCCGAGAATACCTCACAGCGCATCGTTGACTTCGCGCTGCAGTTTGCCGGAGCGTTTCAGGGCGGAGACGAGGAGTTCATGAAGGCCATCAAGGCGGCCGTGGATGAAGGGTTCAAGCAGGCAGGAGATCTCTTCGGCGACATGCCCGATGCGGTGAGCAACCTGGTCAGCAACACGCACGATCTGGTGATGAAGAAGTTTGACGCGTGGCTCGAAAGCCGCAAGGGCGCCGCCAGCCCTGAATCGACGGGTGCGACGTCACCGGAGACAGGCCCGTCAGCCGAACTTGCCGGTGCTGTTCAGGTCTGACTCCTCCAGCCGTGACGCGCTGGGACACAGACGGTGGAACGGGGCGTTTTCCCGGGGACGGGAGAGCGCCCCTGCTCGTTTCTGCGGGGTGCCAGTCCGTCTGACGCGGTTCATGGACGGTGGTTGCGTGGGCTCTTCACCCTGCCAACGATTTTCACGGGAAGGGGCAGTCCCTTCGTGCGCAGGTCATCGGTGGTCTTGCGCAGGGCTGCAACCTGAGTTCGGAGCTTTTTCATCGTATCCCTGGACGGACCGTTGTTCATGTACTCAAGGCGGCGCAGCAGCGAATCGGCGCCAGCCAGCAGGTTGTCCACTTGCCCCAGCAGCGTATCTGCCTTGGTGATGAACCGGGCAATGTCCGCGCTGTATCGGGGAAGCTCGGTGCCGAGGGTGTGAGAGAACTCCGACAGATCCCTCAGGGCACTGTTCAGTGTGTCAATCTGCGGCCCGAGATCGTGGTCGAACCCGGCCACGTTGACGTCCAGCGATGTGGTGAACGTATCGACCTTGGCCATGAACGCCCCGAACTCCTGCGGGAAGGGGTCCATCGTCTCCGACCCGAGGTAGATGCGGTCCACTGCAACCCGCAGGCTCTCCACGCAGGCCTTGAACTCGGCCACGTGGTCCACACCCTCGGATATGCCGGCCACGAAGGATCCCCGCAGGGTGTCGGAACCCAACATGCGTTGTTTGGCGGGGCTGCCGGGCTCGATCATGATATAGCGGTCGCCCATGAATCCCTTGTCAACCCCGGTGATTCTGTAGTCGGCGAAGATGGCCAGTTTCTGCGACGAGCGTACAGAAACCACTACACGGTCAGGGCCTTGCCACTGTATGGCGTCAATGGAACCGAGCTGCATGCCGTACACAGTAAGAGCGTCGTCGATCTTGAGGTTGCCTACGTCGGGGAAGAGGATCGTTCTTCGGTCGGCCGGAAACAGGCTCAGCCAGGTGAAGTAGGAGGTGAAGGCCACCAGGAGGGATCCGAGCAGTCCCAGTACCACATAGCCGATGCGACGGTCGTTCATGCTCCCAAAGATAGGTTGTCGGAACCGCCGATGCAACGGCCCTCCTCACTGCTGCACCGTCGGTTTGACGCGACGAGTCGAGGTGGCGGAGCTGCAACTCATTGTCAGGGCAGTTCTTGGATAGAGTGCGCATCGCACAGACAGCCGGCGGACATCCCCGACGTGCTCTGCGCGTATCGCCGATGCGCCGCCAAGCCTGCCGCGCGGGGATCGCCCCATGTTTCCGTAAAGGAATTTGGGGCATTAACCGATATAACTACTATAGGTCTGGGGAAGCCACACATCAGACCCCACCTCTACGCCGGGGTTATCACTATGGGAATTTCAATCAACGGCCCGTCGGGAATCGACACTGCATACATCATCGATTCTCTGACTCAGTTGGAGACCTCCAACCGTATTACCCCTGTTGAGAAGCAGAAGGCCGCCTACGAGGTCAAAATCGATGCGTATGGCCAGCTTCAGGGCTTGGTTGCCGATCTGGGCGCCAAGGCCTACTCCCTCAACAACATCACCGCATTCAATCTCTACTCGCAGAGCTCCTCCAACGAAAGCCTCGTGACCTTGACAGGAGGCACTGGCGCCGTGGCCGGAAGCTACAGCGTTGGCGTCTATCACACCGCTACTGCCGAGAAAATGGTCTCCACCTCCGGCAAGGTAACCTCCCAGTCGCAAGCATTGAGCTCCATGTCAATCGGCACCGGTGTCATCAGCATCGATGGGGCCGAGATCACTATCGACAACGGCGATACGATTCAGGACTTGCGCATGAAGATCAACAGCGCCACCAAGGCCGATGGGAGCAAGATCGGCGTTACAGCCACGGTGATCAAGGCCTCCGACACCGACTTCCGACTCGTGCTCTCGTCAAAGACCACCGGCAACACCGGCATTGCCTATGAAGATCTTGGCGGAGCGACCACCCTGCAGGATCTGGGCATCATCACCGCCCCCAACGGTGACAACAAGGGCAATACCAAACAGGTGCTCACCTCGGCCGACAGCATTCAGGCCGCGTTTGACGGCATGGCCGTGGGCGGCGTCATCCGTTTCGGCGGCTTCGATCACGATGGCGCCGAAGTTGCGAACACGTTTGTCAAGACTGCCGGCAGCACCATCAACGATCTTCTCGGCCAGATCACCAAAAGCTACCGGGGCACGGCAACGGCGTCGGTCGACGGATCGGGCAATCTGGTGCTCTCCGACAACATCACGGGTACCTCACAGCTTGAGATGGACATCCTGGACGTCAATGGTACCTCTCACCTGATGAACTACACCGTGGCCGGAGACGAAGGCGCCGGAGTACTGTCGGTCGGCAGCGATGCCTACTTCTCCATCGATAACATGATGCTCTCCTCCTCGAAGAACGCGGCCGATGGATACATCCAGGGCATCACACTCAACCTCAAGAAGGCCGCTGCGGATGAGCCGGTGATCGTGGATGTTGCGCGCGACAACGAGGCCGTTGCCGACAAGATCCAGACGCTGCTTGACTCCTACAACAGTCTCCAGAAATTTGTCAAGGACAAGACTTCGTACGGCGACTCCACCTCAAAGACCGCGAAGAAGGGGGACTTGGCGGGCGATATGACCGCCTCGTCGGTTCTTGCCCAGTTCCGAAGTCTCTTCCAGCAGGACTTCAAGTCGATCAACAGTACCTATACCAGCCTTTCGATGGTTGGCATCAAGACCGACTACACCACCGGTCAGCTCACCATGGACCGCGAGGCCATGACCAAGGCGCTCGATGCCAACTTTGACGAAGTGACAAACATGTTCATAACCACCGGGACGTCGTCACGCCAGAGCATCGTGTACGGACGCAGTACTTCAGATACACAGGCCGGTAGCTACGTGCTGGAGGAGATCAACGCGGGTCTGCAGGCCCGGATCCAGCTCTCCGGCGACAGCACGTGGTACGACTCAGCGATCAGAAGCGGCGATATCGTCATGTTCAACGATGGGCCGGCAAAGAGCCTGTCGCTCACGCTGCCGGTCGGATCGATACCAAGTGGGGAGAATGCCACATTCAGCTTCTCCAAGGGCTTTGGCGCAATCATCAAGGATCTTGCCGACAAGATGAACGCACCCAATACCGGTCTCATCGCCACACGACAGTCGTCATTTCGAAGCAGCATCACCACCGCCGATGCGCAGATCGCCAAGCTCACCGACAGCATCGCCAGCTACAAAGATCGGCTGACGCGGCAGTTCAGCGCCATGGAGCAGACGCTCCAGAAGATGAAGAGCCAGAGCAACAACATGCTGGCCCAGTTGGGCATGTCGACGAATTAGCGCTTCGAGTCAGATACGCCGCCTCGTGGCGCGACCGGAGCGAGAGTCGAGCAGTCGCGGATGTGGTAGCGACCGGACCAGCGAAAGGAGTCAGCCGTGAAAAGTGGATACTCAACCTACAAGTCGGTGAACATCGACACTGCAGACCAGGGCAAGCTTATCCTGATCGCCTACGACGTTGCGATCAAGCACTGCAAGCTCTCGCTGCCTCAGTTCGCCGACTATCGCATGATCGAGGAACGCTCCAAGCACCTGGTGAAGGCGCAGGATGCCGTGTCCGAGCTCATGGGTTCACTTCGCATGGAGGTGGGTGAGATCTCGCGGAACCTGCATCGGGTCTACGAATACATGCTGCACCGTTTGGTGCAGGCGAATGTTCAAAGCGACAAGAGCCCTGTCGAAGAAGTGCTGCGCCACCTGGAGTCGCTGCGTGACGCGTGGAGTCAGGCATTCCTCAAGCTCAAGCGAGAGTCGGCGCCGGCGCTGGAGAAAGAGCCCGTGTCGGCGCAGCAGAGCTTTGCGATCAGCGGGTAGGTAGGATGAGTCGGCGATTCATCGCAGCAAACGCACCGAGGATACCATGAACACTGTCGCCATTGTCGAAGCGCTTCGTCGGCTCCTGGGGATTCTTGACAACATGGAGACCCTGACTCGTTCCCTGGGCGATGCTCCGTCCTTCGACGATATCCGGCAGGCCGTGGAGGCACGAGAAACCCTCGTTTGCCGCATGGCCGGCGAAACCACGTGTCTTTCTCAGAGCGACCCGCAGTGGTTGTGTCACGCCGACACCGACCCGGTCGCGCACCCCCTCACCCAGCAGATGCGCGGGCACGCGTCTGCCGTGGCGCATCTGGACCAGGCGCTGACCCGCATTGTCAAGGCCCGCATGGTTGAGGTCGGCAATGCCCTTAGCGGTCTGTCGGGCAGTTCGCGCGCCGCACTGTCGTATGCATCTCATGCGACATACCGCTCGGGCCGGTAGTCTCCGCTCGCGCACTCCCGTCCATCAGGATGGGCGCTTCCCTGCAACGTTGACAGAGGCGGCTCCTGCAACCGCCCTCACCGGGTCTGCGGCTTTCGGACAAGCGGACGGTAGGGCTCCAGCGCTGTTCGGCGTAACTGTCGCGCCAATTTGACTTCGTCGCGCGCCTGTCGGTAGAAAGCTTCCTGCGACCGGAAGACCCGGCGTTTTGAGGCCGCAGCGAGTCGGTCGTAGCGTCCATCGGCCCGCAAACGCCATGCCTGAGCTGTGTCTTTGAGGCACGTGTCAAGTATTTCGATCAGATGGCGCCTGCACTCTGCATCGTCAACCGGTACCACAATCTCGATCCGCTTGTCGAAGTTGCGGGGCATCCAGTCGGCGGTCGACATGAACACGCGCTCCTTACCCCCATTGCAGACATGGAGAATGCGGGCGTGTTCGAGAAACCGGTCGACAATGCTTGTCACGGCGATGTTCTCGCTGAGTCCGGGCACGCCCGGGCGCAGGCAGCAAATGCCGCGCACATTCAGATGGATCTTGACGCCGGCCTTTGACGCGGCATACAGCGCCCGGATGACATCCGGGTCGGCAAGCGAATTCATCTTCGCTTTGATGAACGCACGCTGTCCCTGGCGCTTGCGTTCGGTTTCACCTTCGATGAGCTCCACAATTCTCTCTCGCGCAGTAAATGGCGCCATATCGATCTTTCGGAACTGTCCCGGCTGGGAGTTCCCGGTGATCGCGTTGAAGAACATGGTGGCGTCGGCGCCAATGTCATCGTCGGAGGTAAGAAGGCTCGCGTCACAGTAGAGCTGAGCCGTGCTTTCGTTGTAGTTGCCCGTTCCCATATGTACGTAGCGGCGCAGGCCCGCCGGCTCCCGTCTGACCACCAGGAGCATCTTGGCATGGGTCTTCAGTTCCTTGACACCGTAGACCACCTGCACCCCCGCGTCTTGCAGCTCGTCGGCCCACTCGATGTTGCGCGCTTCGTCGAATCGCGCCTTGAGCTCAACCAATGCGGTGACGTGCTTGCCCTTCTGCGCAGCACGGGCCAACGCTGCGATGATGGGGCTGGTGCGACTGGTGCGGTACAGTATCTGCTTGATGGCTATCACGTCCGGATCGTCCGCCGCTTCGTTGACCAAGCGGAGCACCGGCTCAAAGCTCTGGAACGGATGATAGAGAAGAACATCGCGGTTGGCGAGTATGCTGAAGATGCTTCTGCCCGCCGGTAGTGCCGGCGATGGCTGCGGAGGCCAGGGCTCGTACCGCAGATCGCCGTGACCGCGCATGTCGGCCAGAATCGACAGTGCGGTCAGATCGATCGGTCCCCGGAGCTGGAACACGAAGTTCTTGGGCACCCGAAAAGCTTTTTGCAGAAACGTGAGCATGAACCCGGACGCGCCGTGCGCGACCTCCAGACGAACACAGTCGCCTCGCTTTCGTGCCTGGAGCACCTGCTCCATTTCGACAAGCAGGTCTCCAGCCATGTCCTCGCGCACCGAGAGATCGGCGTTACGCGTGATGCGGAAGGGCACGGTCTCAAGCACCGTCTCCGGCGGGAAGAACCGGTCGACGCACATGGCAATCAGGTCCTCGACAAAGAGGAACTGGTACCCGCCGTCGGATGGAAGCGTGACGATGCGGCTTATGGCCTTGCTCAGCGGGATGACGGCGCACCGCGGTCGATCGGGGCTTTTGGGGTCGGCCCGCAACCTCACCCCCAGATGCAGCGCGCGGTTGGCAAGCATCGGAAGGTCGTGCGTTGATCCGGCCGCAAGGGGCGAGAGTACCGGGTAGATCTCGCGCTCGAATACGCGCAGTGCGTGGGCGCGTTGCTCGCCGGAGAGCTTGGCGGCCGGCACCCGCACGATGCCGGTCGACGCCAGGAGCGGCTCCAGCTCGTCGAGGTAGCAGCGGTATTGGTCGTCCACCATCGTTCTGGTTCGGACCGCGATGGCATCGAGCTGGGCCGCCGGCGTCATGCCCGTCGGGTCGGTGGCATGACTGGCCGAGTTGGCCAGCATCTGTAGCCCGCCCACCCGCACCATGAAGAACTCGTCGAGATTTGAACTGACAATGGCCTGGAACCGCAGGCGTTCGAGCAGTGGCGTTTTGCTGTCCTGTGCCTGCTCCAGGATGCGGCGATTGAACTCCAGCCAGCTCAACTCGCGGTTGATGAACAGAGATTCGCGTTTCGTGGCCATGGGTTGGGCTCTCCGTGGTGACTGCGATGCCTGTCGTGCAGATGTCTCAGCAGAAGGTGGCATGCATCGGCCGACTCAGGCTACTCCGTGGAAGGGTTCCCGGTCCGCAACACGACCTTCATGCCGTACACCTCTTCGAACATGGGCCCCTTGTTCTGCACGGCCAGCTGTTCCAGCGCCAGATCGCGCAGGTGCGGCACGGTGATAACCATACGGTCTTCGTCGTGCGCACACTCCAGACCCTGCACGCGCTGCGACAGCGATCGGTCGAGTGCGTCGGCCACACGAAGAATTGCCGCAAGCTTGAGCACTGTGATCCGTCCCTCGCGGTCAAGTGCGCGGTATTCCACATGCGTTGGGCGGGGAGAGGCGCGGCGATGGTAGCGCGCAACCAGCGACACGATTGTCTGATCGCGCCGGTTGAGGCCGAAGATGCTGGAATTCTGGATCAGGTACATGGAGTGCTTGTGGTGATTGCGCGGACTGATGAACGCGCCGATGTCGTGCAGGAGCGCCGACACCGCCAGCAGCACTTCGTGACGAGGACCCATGCGGTGCTCGTCGGCAATGGCCTGGAAGATGGATCGCGACAGTTGTGCCACGTGCTGAGCATGTGCGAGGTCGCCCGAGTAGCGTCGACATATTTCTTGCGCCGATCGAACGATGAGCGAGCGGTACTCCTCGTCCCACCGCTGTCCACCGTGCGCCATTTCGATGATGAGACCGTGGCGCATCGAAACATCGGCCACGCGAAGGGCATTGATGCCCAGCGCATTGGCGAGTCGAACGTAGAAGAGAAGCCCGGGACCCAATGTCTCGGCCTCTGGGAACGACAAATGGTACTCCCGCACGATGTCGTTGACCGATAGACGGAGCAGCTTCTCTGTGAGTTTTGTCAGCGCCTTGACAGGAAGCACTGCCGGCTGGTCGTGATCGGCTGGGTGTCCCATCTCCCGCGCGGCAAAACGTGCGTCGCCTCCCACTGCCAGCAGGACCATGGTACCACGTACGTCCGACGCCTTGCGTATGTGCTCGATCGTGCCGTGGATCTGGTTCTCCATGAGGTCGCGCTTGAGCACCACTGCCGAGCGAAAGCCCTCCAGCATTTCGCGCAAACGCAGCGAGCCGAGGCGATAGGCCTGGGAGTAGGTGACCGATCCACGTCGGACGAGCAGCACCTCGGTACTTCCCCCGCCAATCTCGGCGATCACCAGGTTGCCTTTGGTGAGGCTGGGGTGTGCGGCGAGCAGCGAGCGGAGGCTCAGGAAGGTGAGCCGGGTGATGTCCATCTCTTCGATGGGCTCCACCTTGATGCCGGTGGCAATGTAGATCCGATCGACGAAGTCTCCCTGGTTCTCGGCCTCGCACACAGCAGTGGTTCCCACTGCCCGAACTCCCTCGTCTCCCGCAATCTGGATCTGGTACTCCTCCAATACCCGACAGAAGCTCTTCAGCGCGCGCACGCACTCCTCGATGGTGCTCTTCTCGATGCGGCCTCGGGTGAAGGTGTCGCGCCCCAAACTGACCGCCTGCTGAAGGTCTTCCAGAATGCGGAACGAGCCATCGGTGTTGGCCTGCGCAATGGTCATGCGTATGGCTGTGCTGCCAATGTCAATGACCGCCACGGGTCGCCACGAACTGGTGGCCCCCGGACGGTGGGGCGAGGTTCTCGCGGGGCGTTTCATGGGATTTGGCTCCCGGGGGAGGGGGTCACCGGTTCTTCTTGAGGGTCATCCGAGCCCAGGCTGCGGCACCGGACGCGCTCGCATCGTCGCCCAGCTTCGCGGTCACCACGCGGAATGTCTTGGCGAATGTGGGCAGCACAGAGGCGCGAACAACAGCGGTCACTTCGGCTCGGTAGATCTCGGGCATGGCCTCAACGAGGCCCCCTCCCAGCACGATGGTGTCTGGGGCAAACAGGTTGACGCAGCTTGCGGCGGCTCGACCGATCCATTGAGCTGCCTGGCGAACAATCTCTTCGACCGTCGTGTCACCTGACCTGATGGCGTCTGCAATCGCTGCGCTGCGGATGTTTGCCAGGTCGGCTCCGGCCATCTTCATCAGGAACGGCGCCTGGCCGCGGAGGGCCGCCTGGGCGCACGCGCCTGCAATGGCCAGCCGGCCGGCCACCGCCTCGAGGCAACCCCTGCGCCCGCATCCGCACAACGGGCCGTCGGCGACAACCGGGATGTGGCCGATCTCCATGCATGACCGCTTTGCTCCGGAGATCAGTTTCCCCTCGTACACCATGCCGCCACCAATGCCTGTGCCCGGAAAGATCCCCAGCACGCATCGGGCGCCCTGCGCGGCGCCAAGAGCATACTCGCCGTACACGCCGGCGTCAACGTCGTTGATCAGAATGGCGGGGCAGCCGAATCTGTCCCTGAGATACTTGCTCAGCGCCACATTCTTCCATCCAAGGTTCGGTGCAGAGACGATTGTCCCTTTGCCGAGGTCCAGCATGCCGGGAACGCCGATGCCGATGCCGGTCAGGGATTTTTTGCTCGCACCGACCTGCGCCAGGGCCTCCTCGATCGTGGTCTGGATGCGGCCCAAGGTGGCTCGAAGGCCCTCCTGAGCTTTGGTCTTTCTGCGCTGGGTGGCGATGGGGGAGAGCGCGCGGTCGAAGACCGTGGCCTGCATTTTGGTTCCCCCGAGGTCAAAACCGAGCCAGAGTTCCTTGGATGTGCGCGCCATGGTACTGCCTCCCAGAGGTGGTGTCGACGGCCCGTCGAGCTACTTGAAGAACTCTCCGTACAGCGCTGCAACGGCCTTCTTCTCGTCTTCGGCGTCGATCCCAAAAATGATGCTCATCTCCGAGCTTCCCTGGTTGGCCATCTTGATGTTGACACTGGCTTTGGACAATGCGGCGGCTGACCTGGCCAGCATCCCCACCCGGTGCATCAGTCCTTCACCCACAACCGCGACCAGCGCAATGTTGAACTCCGTCTTGATGTTGTCGGGGCGCAGCTCGTCTTGAATGGTGCGCACAATGGCATTGACCGACTCGGGGGAGAGCTGCGACTGTTCCAGAATGACCGAAATGTTGTCGACACCCGACGGACAGTGCTCATAGGAGAACCCCCTGTCTTCGAATATTGACAACAGGCGACGTCCGAAGCCCTTCTCCCGATTCATGAGAAACTTGTCGAGGGTGAAGCTGCAGAAGCCGCCGCGGCCGGCAATGCCCACCACGTCGAGTTCGGTGGGCAGGCGCTGCGCCACGATGAGCGTGCCCGCATTGTCCAGGTTGTTGGTGTTGCGCAACCGGATGGGAATGTTTTTGCGCATGGTCGGGCGCACGGCCTCTTCGTGCAGTACGTTGAAGCCCATATACGACAGTTCGCGCATTTCGCGGTAGGTAAGCGCGGGAATCTGCACTGGCTTGTCAACAATTGTCGGGTTGCAACTGAAGATTCCGTCAACGTCGGTCCAGTTTTCGTATTCGGTCGCATCGATGGCCTCGGCCAGAATCGAACCGGTGAGGTCGGAGCCGCCTCGCGAGAACGTGGCCACCTCACCGGTGGTAGTGACGCCGAAGAACCCGGGGAACACCACCACCATTTCGGAGCACTTCGAGCGCAGCGATGCCAGCCTGGTCGCGGTTTCGGGTAGCGGCTGAGCGTCGCCGAAGTCTGGCGTGACGATCATTCCCGACTCGGCGGGGGAGGCGTACACGGCGGATGTGCCCCTGGATGTCAAGTAGGCTGCGAAGAGTCGCGCGTTGAGGTCTTCGCCGGCGGCAACGATGAGATCTCGGAATTTCTTCGGGTCTTGTTTGGTGGGAGAATTGACCCGCTGGTCAAGGTCGGAGAGCGTGTGCTCAATGGTTTCGGACGACAGCCCCAGCGGCGCGAAGATCGCCCGGTACCGGTCTTTCACCTGGCCGAGTTCGGGTTCCGGGCTCTGTGTCGCGAGCACTTTTCTGGTGACGGCGATCAGCAGATCGGTCACCTTGACCGGTGCACCAGGGGCTTTGCCCGGGGCCGACACCACCACGCACCGTCGTGCCTGATTCCTGGCGAGGATGTTCTCGATTTGCCGTATTCTCTCTGTGGTGGCCACCGACGTGCCGCCGAACTTGCAGACAATCAGGTCCATCAGGCGCCTCTCTGGGAAGGGATTGGGGTTTGGGAGTAGTGCAGAAAATACAACATGGACCGGCAACGCGATCCCCGACAATAGTGTCATCTGTCAATACCAAGATGGGGCGTCGGGCCGGGCAGAATCGGGAATTGCCGGACCAGCAGTATTGCTCCGCCGAGAGCAGTGGTAGTATATTCATTTTTTCCCCTGTCGACATGGCGTCGCTGCGGGGGAGCCTGTGTTGCGCCTGCTGCACCCTTATCATGCGTTCACCAGCCCTCGACTCAACCCGGTTTCTCACCGAAGACAACTCTCTGGCACTCTATCTGAAGGAGATAGGCCGGAGCCGTTCGCTCAGCCTCGAGCAGGAGTCGGCGTTGGCTGTCCGTATCAAGAGTGGCGACCGCACGGCACTCGAGGCCCTTGTCCGGGCAAATCTTCGGTTCGTCGTGAGTGTGTCCCGCAACTACCAGAACCAGGGCTTGCCGCTGGGCGACCTCATCAACGAGGGCAACCTTGGCCTCATTCGCGCGGCAAAGAGGTTCGACGAGAAGAAGAATTTCAAATTCATCTCGTACGCCGTATGGTGGATACGTCAGTCCATTCTCCAGGCTCTGGCCGAGCAGTCTCGCATCATCAAGCTGCCTCTCAACCGGGTGGGGACAATTCATCGCGTGGGCAAGACGCAGAGTCGGCTCGAGCAGAAATACGGCAGGCCTCCGTGCGCCGAGGAGATCGCTCAGGAACTCAAGATCGACGAATCTGAGGTACAGGAGACGCTCCGAGTCGGCAGCAGCCACGTGTCGCTGGATTCCTCGCTGCAGCACGACGACGATTCGAAGCTAAGCGACATTCTGCAGGATGATAGCCAGGATCAACCCGACAGCGGCATGGAAGACGTTTCGCTGCAGGTGGAGGTCAACAAGACTCTGGAGACGCTATCGGGGCGTGAGCAGGACGTTGTTCGACTCTACTTCGGGATCGGGGAGGATACGGCTCACACTCTCGAAGAGATTGGTCTGCGGCTTGGACTCACCCGTGAGCGAGTGCGACAGATCAAGGAGAAGGCCATCCGCCGACTCAAGCATTCGTCACGCAGTGGTCGTTTGAACAGCTTCCAGTGATGTCAACTTCACATGCACAAAGAGGACAGGAGCCTTCGGCTTCCCGTCCTCTGTTCGTCGCGGTTCAGATGTTTCGTCGAGTGGACTACGCCGATGGCTTGCGGAATCCGAACTCCTCCAGCAATGCATCGGCAAGCCGATCGGCAACCTCGGGCGAGTTGTAGAATCCGTCGGCGATCTTTTGCTTTGCCTCGGCGATCTTCTCGGGTCTCACATCGGGCGAATTGCGCAGTTGAGTGGAGACAATGTCGATTTGACCCTTTGTCTCGCTCAAACGCTTGGTCGCGTCGGAGGAGAATTCCGATCGATCGGACGGAGACGATTTTGGCTTCGCCGAAAGCTTCTCGTTGCGCTTCTGGCTGTCCACTTTGCGGACTTCGGCGCTGTACGCCTCTGTTACCAATGGTATTCTCATAATCCGATCACCGCCTTCCGGGTCCCGAGTGGACCTTGTCTATTCGTAGTATCGGCAGATGCGACCGATACTTGAGCCTTTCTGTGTCTCCTTACACACCGGGTGCCGCACCCAAGAACGACCTGCCGTCATAAGACCATGGTGCAAAGTAAGTTACAACGAACGCAGCCACGCGTCCCAACCGCAGTGTTCGATCCCATCACCCGGCAACATCCATCATCGAGAACATCGGCATGTACATGGCGATAAGAATGCCGCCGATGAAAGCGCCCATGACGACGATCATTATAGGTTCAAGCATTGATGTCAGTGCGTCGACAGCAGCATCCACCTCTTCGTTGTAGAACTGCGCGATCTTGCTCAGCATACCTGACAGGTCACCGGTTTTCTCACCCACCGCGATCATGTGAATGACCATCGGGGGGAAGACGCCTGTTTCTTTGAGCGGCTCGGCAATGGTCTGTCCACCGGTGATCTTTTCCAGCGTGCGCATGAGGCCCTTCTCAAGCACCGCGTTGCCTGCCGTCTTTGCGGTGATGGACAGTGCATCAAGAATGGTCACGCCGCTGGACAGCAGTGTCGAAAGCGTCTGCGAGAAGCGGCTGACAGCGCTCTTGCGCTCAAGGTTGCCGATGGCCGGAAGATTGAGGCGAAGATTGTCGATGACGAGCCGCCCCGGTTCGGTTCGGTAGTACGCCCCGAAACCGATGCCCGCACCAATCAAGATTACTATGATGAAGATGATGTTGCCTCGAAGGAAGTCGGAAATTCCCATGACGATACGGGTCGGCAACGGCAGAGTCCCGCCAATGTCGGAGAACATCTGCGCGAAGGTCGGCACTACAAATGTGAGCATGATTCCAACGACCACCACGCACACAATCGCAAGGATGGCCGGATAGCTCATGGCCCCTTTGATCTTTCGTCGAAGCGCCTGAGACTTTTCCTGGTACTCGGCCAGACGGATGAGAATCGTATCGAGACTTCCCGATGCCTCGCCCGCAGCCACCATGTTGCAGTAGAGCGAGTTGAACACTTTCGGGTGCTTGCTGAGGGAGTCGGCGAGTGTGCTGCCGCCCTGAATGTCACCCGAGACCTGCGAGATTGTTTTGCCCAGCAGCTTGCTTTCCGTCTGGTTCGCGAGGATGTCCAGACACTGGACAAGTGGCAATCCCGCCGAAGTCATCGCCGCAAACTGCCGCGTGAACCGGCCAATATCCTGGAGTTTGACGCCGCTGCCCATCAGCGGCAACTGCAGTTCCAGCGCCTTCGGCTTCATCGACAGCGTTCGGACTCGCTTCTTGCTCAGCAGGCTCGATGCTTCTTTCGCGCTTCCGGCCTCGATTTCGCCCTTCACCTGCTTGCCGCCGGTGGTGACGCCTACATAGGTGAACTTTGCCATTCGCTATGCTCCGATGACTAACGAGGTGTTTGCTGGACCGTATTCAGTTGCTTCTGGAAGGATGCGGGATCGGGACTGTAGCCCAGAGCATCCTTCATCGAGATGAGGCCGCGCTGGTGCAGCTTGATAAGTGCTGCATTCATGGTCTGCATCCCGTATTGCTGCCCGATTTCCATGATGCCGAGGATCTGGTGCACTTTGTCGTCACGGATGAGGGCTCGGATGGCTGGAGTGGCAACCAGAATTTCGCATGCCATAACCCGTCCGCCGCCAACTTTGGGTATCAGAGATTGACTTATCACCGACTCCAGCACCAGCGACAACTGCGCCCGAACCGTGGCCTTCTGGTCGGAGGGGAAGACGTCGATGATGCGGTTGATCGTTTGAGCGGCCGAGTTGGTGTGCAGCGTCGCAAACGTCAGGTGCCCGGTCTCGGCAATGGTCATTGCCGCCTGGATGGTTTCCAGGTCGCGCATCTCCCCAATGAGCACATAGTCGGGATCTTGCCGCAGGGCCACGCGCAGGGCTGCGGTGAAACTGTCGGTGTCCTGTGTTACTTCGCGTTGATTGATGATGCACTTCTTGTGCGGGTGCACGAATTCGATCGGATCCTCGACTGTGAGGATGTGCCCTTCCTGCTCGCTGTTGATTTTGTCAATCATCGCTGCCAGTGTTGTGCTCTTGCCGCTTCCCGTGGGGCCGGTTACCAGCACCAGTCCGTTGGGCTTGTCCAGAAGCTTGCTCACCATGGTGGGGAGGCCAAGCTCCTCAAGCGACCGGATGCGGTAGGGAATCTGGCGGATGGCGCAGGCCACGCAGCCGCGTTGCAGGAACACGTTGGCGCGGAAGCGACAGAGGTTCTGCACGCCGAAGGAAAAGTCGACTTCCTTCTTCTGCTCAAAGATCTTCTTCTGGGCCTCGTTCATCACACTGTAGCCCAGCTTGAGCACTTGCTCGGGGCTCAGTTTCTCAACACCCTTGGGCGCCAGCTTGCCGTCGATACGGTAGAGTGGGGGAGAGCCGGCGGTGAGATGCAGATCCGACGCGTTGAGATCCAGCACCTGCTTGAGGAGTTCCTGCATTGAGACCATACAAGTAAACTACTTCCTGATAGGGGCTGATGACAAAGACCGCTGCATTACCGGCGACGTTTCGACTGCTATTCGGAGGTTGCGATGACCTCCTCCAGGGTGGTGATTCCCGCGGTCAGCTTCTCGATTCCGCACATGCGCAGCGTACGCATACCCTCGGCCGCCGCGGCAGCGACGAGTTCATTGGACGTTGCGCGCTTGACGATAAGGTCCTGGATGGTCGTGGTGATCGGCAGCACCTCGTAGAGCCCGGCGCGGCCCTTGTACCCGGTGTTGTTGCAGCGTTGGCACCCCTTTCCTTTGTACAGCTTGATGCCCTGCGCAACACCGGGGTCAACCCGCAGAATTTTGGCGATCTCGATAGGGTCTCCGTCGACCAGCGTTTTGCATCCGGTGCAGATCTTGCGCACCAGACGCTGCGCCACGATTGTGCGCACCGACGAGGCAATGAGGAACGGTTCCAACCCCATGTCGATCATGCGGGCGATGGTGGCAACCGAGTTGTTCGTATGCAGCGTGGAGAAGACCAGGTGCCCGGTGAGTGCCGCCTTCACGGCAATCTCCGCAGTCTCAAGGTCGCGGATTTCTCCCACCATGATGACGTCGGGATCTTGACGGAGGAACGCGCGCAGCGCCGATGCGAATGTGAGCCCGATGGCCGAGTTGACCAGCACTTGATTGACGCCGTCGACATTATATTCCACCGGGTCTTCGGCTGTCATGATATTGGTGTCGGGCTTGTTGAGCATGCTGAGCGCAGAGTACAACGTGGTTGTCTTGCCGCTTCCGGTGGGGCCGGTCACCAGAAGCATGCCGAATGGCGAGCCCAGGGTTGTCATCACGTGGCCGGCGCCGGGCTCGGGTATCCCCAGCTTCTTGATGTCAAGCACCAGGTTGGATGTGTCGAGTACGCGCATCACCACTTTTTCGCCATACACGGTGGGAACGGTGCTCACGCGTATGTCAACAGAGTTCATCCCGATCTTGATCTTGATGCGGCCGTCTTGCGGGAGTCGTTTTTCCGAGATGTTCAGGTTCGACATGATCTTGATGCGCGAGATGATGGCCGGGCGCAGCCGAAACGGCAGCGGCGCCAGCTCCATGAGAGTGCCATCGATACGGTATCGCACGCGCAGGATCTTCTGGTAGGTTTCGATGTGTATATCGCTGGCGCCCTTTGCCACGGCCTCGGTCAGCAGGTGGTTGACGAGCTTCACCACCGGGGCATCGGCAACCGCCGCGCTGATGTCGTCCTCATCATCCGCGTCCTCAACCAGCTCAAGGTTCTCGCCCTTGAGATCATCCATGAACGAGGTGTCGGTGGGCGACTCCACTTTGTAGTTGGCGCGGATCGCCTGCAAGATCTGCTGTTCGGTCGTCACCACCGGCTTGATCGAACAGCCGGTGAGGAACTTCACGGCGTCGAGAACAAAGAGGTTCTTCGGGTCGGAAATTGCCACGGCCAGCAGCCGGGCAGTCTTGTTGATTGCGATGATCTTGAACTTCTGGGCAATATCGGGAGGAACCAGTTGCACGATCGCCGGATCGAGGTCGAGCTCCGGAATGGTGAGGATACCCGATTCGATTGCTTTGCTCATGAAGTCGGCGAGCACGTCTTCGTCGGCAATTGCCTTGGTTGACACCAGCGCGGGCCCCAGTCGTACGCCGTAGGCCTTCTGGTACTTGAGGCAGTCGAGAAGTTGCTCTTTTGTGATGACGTTCTGCTCCAGAAGCAGCTCGCCAAGTCGCTTGGACATGATTCTCCGGCGCCGAAGCCCAGTTCAGGGAACGATCCGGACAGCGACCATGGGGGTCGCTTCCCGATGATTGTAACCTGTTGGGGAAACTAATTCAAGGAAGTGTCGCGTGATGGTCAACCGGCAGGGAAGTGGACGGGAGACTCGCATGGGTCTCCCGTCCACCGCACAGCTTGACTATTTCTTCTTGGGCGCGGCCTTGGGGGTGGCAGGCTTGATCTCCGAGAACGTGATTCGCGTGGCCCAGGCGCCCGTCTGGCCCGGCTTCAGATCCATGCGAATGAACGGCTCCGGGCATACCGGGTTGGCGCTCCAGAAACGAAACTCGACGGGAAGGACATCGGAGCCGAGTGTGGCCACTGCCCCGGTTCGCAGGTTGTAGACAGATGCGAGATGCTGCTGCATGCCCTCGATTGGCTTTGGGAAGTCGATGGGAAGTGACCCGCCCACGAATGTCCGGGTGAAGGTGAGAACGTTGGAGTCAAGTTTGGCCCCGTTCGCGGCAATTCCCTTCACCTGCCAATCAACCGGAGCTGGTTTGGCCCCGAACTCAACGCAGTACGACGGTCCTGCCGTGTCGCCGTCGATGATGAAGAAGTTGTGCGAGTAGTTCACGGTTGCCAGAGCTGCTGTTCCGGTATTCGTGAGCTCGTGATGGATCACCAATGACGTCCCTTCGATTGAGAGTCGCTTCGTGTACCGGTACGCGTACGCTCCGAGGGCCAGCGATTGCTGATAGGTCACCGTGTTCTCCCCCAGAGTCACGGTCCACTTCCCCGTGTCGGCAATGGAATACCTTTGATTGAAGAAGTAGTCTGGTCGATCACCGGTCTTGACAAGAACGCCAACGCCGATCTTCATGAACTTGCCGCCAACCCTGGCCGAATCGAACCCGGGAGGGGATGCCATGTCGAATTCGTCGGCAGGACCGATTCCGTGTTCGGGGTTGTCGGGAGTGTGTGCCGGAAAGTCCCAGTGCTGGAAGAATCGGTGCCCCCGGTACTGCAATTCACCCACCATGCCCGACCAGTTGAATCGTGTGCCGCGATAGAAGCCTGTGCGCGAATCGGGAATGTAGACCTTGGCGACAAGGGAATCGTTCTTCAGCCATAGGTGCGGATAGACAAACGAGTCGGCGAACGCGAGAGTCGGCCTTGCTGCGGGCTGAGCTCCTTTGTTCGAGACGGCTGATTGCGCCGCATACGCAGCGACCGCAAACGAACCGACAATCACCAGTGCTGCTGCAAACCTGCGCATAGGGCCTCCCTCTCCGGATACTGGGTTGATTCAGGCACTCACAAGCCGACACGCCGACGATCGCCGTGAATATACACAACGACAGCGCTGAGCTGCCGACATCGGCAAACCCTCCGACGATCGACGGACCTGCGGTAGTGGTGCGTCAGGACCCCGGTCGCGGACTGGCGACCGGGAATGCGGCGCGTCTGTTGTATCAAGACTACAACGAGCTTGTGGGGGGTCTAGTCAACTATTATCTTTGACTTCTCAGTGTAAGTCATTGCATAATAACTTGATGTGAGAGTTCACCGCACAGTTGCGTGCTTGAGAATCCGGCACACAGCTCATGGTATGGTCCGATCCGCCCATTTTCTGGGCAAGGAAACAAGGCCGGCGAGGGCCAGCATCCACTGCCGTTGAGGAGTGATGATCACGAAACGGTCGCCACGGGTCCATCTGTCGTGCATGGTGCTGTGTGTGGCACTGCTGCTGCCCGATGTGGCCATTTCCCAAACCAGCGTTGTACTGTTTCCACTGCGCAACGACTCACAAGACGAACTTGTCGAATGGGTGCGCTACTCGATGCCCGACCTCTTCTATCGGCGTTTGGCGGTATTTTCCGGTCTGCAAGTGTTGGACCCGATCTATTTATCTGAAATTGATTCGAGCGCCGGCGGTATGGAATCGGACAGCGCGCTCAGGGTTCATCAGTTGCGCTGGCACTGGACTGTCGCAGTGGGCGGCGCGTACAAAGTACGCAGCGATTCCGTGAGCATCCAACTCAGGTTGTTTCGATTCAAGGATGGGCAGCCTGACAAGAAGAGCGTATCCATCAAAGGCCCCGTCTCCTCACTGGGCACCCTTTATGCGAATCTTCTCGAACAACTCATTCCCCAGTTCGGTCGCACCCTGTCCACGCCCGAAATGAAGACGCTCGAGGAGCGTATCGCGCGCGACACTCGTAGCATACCGGCGTTTGGCACCTACGCATCGGGGTATGGACGCGAGATGACCGGCAAACTTCCCATGGCGCTCTCCGCATATGCGCGGGCCGCGGAACTCCTGCCGCGACCCGGTATCGCCCTGGCTCGCATGGGCAGGATTTACGAGCGCGCTGCGCGTTTTGACAAGGCACGTGAGTGCTTCGAGCGAGCCCTGTCGGCGGCTGATGAAGACCCCGTGGTGGTGGCGGAGGCGGTTGACTTCTTCGTCGACCACGATCGTGTGGAGAAGGCGGCCGAACGGGTGCAACAGTACCAGCAGTCCCTTGAGCAGACCTCCTCGGGGCTCAAGGTGCTCGGAAAGTCGATGCTTCTGAGCGGACAGTCTCAGCGCGCGGTGGCCATCTTGACGCGTGCTGTGGCGTTTGGCCCGGTCGACCTGGAAACCGAGTACGTGCTCGGAAATGCCTATTTTGCCACTGGTCAATTTGCGCCGGCATCCGACATCTTCAACCGGTTGGTGCAGTGCCGTCCCGACTACGTTGACTACTACTCGGCGCTGGGGGCGGCCTATCGAAACGCTGGAAGACTCATGGAGTCTGCCCAAATTCTTGAGTCCGCCGAGAAAATTGCGTCGGATGATGCGGACGTTCTGCTCAATCTGGCAAATACCTACTTTGAGTTGGGCTGGTTCTGGAAGGCCAGTCAACTTCTGGAGCGAGCCCGTGTACTCGATCCGGAGATGCAGGGCATCGATCTGAATCTCGCGGTGATCTTCTGGCACACCGGTCGCAGAACCGACGCACAGCGTTTGGTGGAGGCTGCTGCTCGCTCGCCGGTCAATCGCCAGGGCGCTCTCAACGATTTGGGCAACATCTACTTCCTGATGGGAGACTACCGCGCTGCTTCCCGCATCTACGAGAAGGCTGTCAAGGCAGGCGGGAGCAATGAATCTGTTCTGTACAACCTGGGCTTGACCTACCAGGCGATGGGCAAGTCGCGGGAGGCTGCGGCTCAGTTCGAAGAGGTCTTTCGGATGTCGCCCACCCGGATCGAGGTCATGGAGAAACTGCAGGAGTTGTCTGAGCAGATGGGCGACTCGGCGAAAGCCGAGCTGTACTACGCCCGCATGCTCGATGCCGCGCCGCAGCAGTCCAGGGCGCTGGCGGGCCTGACCGGGTTGCTGCTGGGCCAATCGCGCGGTGAGGAAGCGGTTGCCTACATCGAAGCGTACCTCGAACGTTTCCCCAGCAACCGCAGTGTTCGCCTGCTGCTCGCCGATACCTACCGCACCATGGGTTGGCATGATGTGGCAATCATGAAATACGAGGAATACCTGCGCGACTTCCCACGCGACACATCCGCATTTCTGAACATGGCTCGCTGCCTTCACGACAAGGTCCTGAGTAAGGAGGGTAACTCTCCGGACAAAGCCCTGGTGGCGCTCACGAAGGCTGCAGCAATCATCCCGTCAAGCCCCGAGCCCGACTACCTGATAGGCGACATTCTCTTTCAGGCGGGAAAGAACGCCGATGCAGCGCAACACCTGCGGGCTGCCCTGGGCAAGTCTTCCACTCGCGACATGCGCTCGCGGATTCAGAAGCTCCTGGATCAGGCTGAGGGGAGGGCGCGATGAGTTCGCGGATCCAGGATACTCGCGCCATGGCGGCGTTGCTGATGGCGCTGGTTGCGTGCTCCGTCTGTCTGTCGGCCGGCGCGGCGAAGCCCTCAGCGGTGCCGGCCTGGCTCGACACAGTTCCGCCTGTTGTCAAGGTTCTCCCCAAGGACCGAGTGCAGGGGCAGACCTTCTTTATTGCCTTCGAAACCAGCGAACATGCGGTGGTGCGCTGCGCGCTTGGCAGCCCCTTGGCCATGCAGACCTACGCCTCCCCGCTCCCGGTGATTGAGGACGGCAAGGTCGTGGTGTATTTTTCGGCCGAAGACGACTTCGGCAACAAGTCGCGGCTCGACTCGGCCACGTTCGTGCTCGACACGCGTCCACCGGAGATCTCAGTCGACCCGCGTCCTGGACGATACCGACGGGCAGTCAAGGTACACCTGCATGCCAGTGAGCGGTGCACGTTCTACTTTGTCGGAGGGCCGGATTCTGCGCTAGCGCGGCAGGCCCCCGATTCCTTCACGGTGTCCAAGTCGTTTGAGGGCTACATTGCCGCCAAAGACGGAGTCGGCAACAAGGCGGTTACCGAGAAACTGTCATACATAATCGACACCACCTCGGTTGTGGTCAAGTGCTCTCCTGACGGCGGCCTCTTCAACACGCCCAGGCCGATTGTCATCTCCTCCGATCCTGCGACATGCGACGTGTTCTATTCGTTCGACGCGCTTGCGCCCGCTTCGTGGTTCAAGCCGTATGCCGGCCCCGTGCCTCTTCCCGTGGGCACCAGTCTGATGCGCTACTTTGCGCGGACCAAGGAGGGGGCAGAGTCTCCCATCATGACATCGCGGTTCGTTGTTGACACCGTGCCGCCTCGCGTGAAGGTTGACTACGAGGAAGGGCGTGACATGGACCGCATCATCCTGTCAACTCGCGAACCGGCGCGCATCTACTACGCCCTGGGCGAGAAGCCTGCCACCGAAGAGAGCCCGTTGTACCGGGCGCCTCTGCAGATTCCGCACAAGGCCCGGGCAATTGTCACGGCCTTCGCCAAAGACAGCGCAGGCAACGTGTCTGACTACGTCCGCTGGGAGAAGAAGTACGACATCGTCCCCCCAACCGTGGCTCTGTCAACCACCGGCGGTACCTACAACCGCGCTCTGGAAATCAAGGCCACGCCCAATGAACCGGCCTGGGTGTTCTACACGGTTGACGGAAGCGCACCCACGCGGTCATCGACGCTGTACACCGGCCCGGTGCTTGTCTCTCGGGAGGGGCGTACCGTGTTCCGCTGCCTTGCGGTGGACGAGGCGGGCAACGAGAGTACCGAACGGGGTGCGTCATTTGTCATCGACACAAAATCGCCGAATGTTCGGGTACGAGTGGAGGCCGACGTCACCAACGACAGGTACACGGTGTCCCTCAATTGCGACGAGGCGGCTCAGATCTACTATGAGATTGGCGACAAGACCCCCACCCGCGCTGCCTCGCCGCAGTACAGAGACAAGCTCGTGATGAAAAGCGGCCAGAAGTTGCGGTACTTCGCTGTTGACGCAGCCGGCAACACCACCGAGGTTCGGAGCATGGACGAGTTGCAGAATCCCATGGTCTCCGCCAACCCTCCCGCAGGCTCGTACCGGCATCGGCTCAAGATCGGATTTGCCATCAACGTCGAATCGACGGTGCTCTGGCGCATCCTGCCCGATACCGCGCTACGGCCCTACCGCGACTCCATTAAGATCGACAAAGAGGGCACCACAACGCTGGAATATTTCTCGCGCAGTTCTGCGGGCATCGAGAGTCCGCTCACCAGGAGCGTCTACTTCGTTGACTGGAGCGCTCCGCAGGTTGAAGTGGTGGTGCGCAAGGGATTCGGGGACTCGATAACAGTGTTCTTTGAGGCCACTGAGAATGCGTCAATCTTCTACACCGCCGATGGCACCTCCCCGCTGTTCAACCCCATGGCGCGGGTGGCGGGAAACAAGTTGACAAAGTCAAAAGACCGAATCAGCCTGTCGCGCAGCACAGCCTCCAAACTGGCATTCTTCGCCGAAGACGCGATTGGAAACCAGAGCGGCCTGACAGTCATGGATCTGGCCAAGCCGCGGGCGGTGCCCAGTGTGCCGCCGAGCCGTGAGCGGGTGTACCGCAAGTTTCTCTCGGTGGCGTTGTCGGCGGTTGACGATCGCTCGCAGGTGTACTACGCGCGGCACGGGCATCTGCCTACGTTGGATTCCGCCGTATGCACCGAACCGATTACGCTGGTGCGCTCCGATACCATCTGTGCCTTCGTGGTTGACGCGGCTGGTTTTATCGGCGAGGTCGACACGTTCGTGTATCTCATCGACCTGCCTCCGTCGCCACGGTTTCTGGTCTCGCCCGATACGCTGTACGAAGGCGTTCCCGTCCGTTTTGACGCCTCGGTCAGTGTGGATCAGGAAACCCCTCTGGCCGCGCTGAAGTTCCGGTGGGACTTTGACGGGGACAGTATCTTTGACACCGATTTCTCTTCGACTCCCCACAACATGTTTACCTACAAGACAAACGGGTTCTACGCGCCCGTGCTTGAGGTGAAGGACGGCAGAGACAGGATCGCATCGTATTCGCGTGATGTACGGGTGCAGAAGGTGTGCCCCGCGGGTATGGTGTTTGCGACCGACGCTCACCGACACGGATTCTGCATCGACAAGTACGAATGGCCCAACCAGGCCCGCACTCAGCCGACTGCGGTCATCTCGTGGGTGGAGGCCAGAATGGCCTGCGTGAATGCGGGCAAACGGCTTTGCACTGCTCAGGAGTGGACCAGCGCCTGTCAAGGTACCTCGCCTGCCGGCTACCCGTATGGTT
>Ga0315284_10000499_pt1 | contig 53434 bp, 38 predicted proteins | sample YL17G09_16_MG_FD_203696 | JGI IMG/M metagenome (GOLD analysis project Ga0315284, IMG submission 203696) | Sediment microbial communities from Yellowstone Lake, YNP, Wyoming, USA - YL17G09_16 | ecosystem: Environmental > Aquatic > Freshwater > Lake > Sediment | place: USA: Wyoming | collected...
CGACGTACCGCATGGCGGGATCGACGCTGAGCCGCTCGGCGTCGTTGGTGTCCTCGTAACCCGCCAGGCGGCTGAAGACCGTCTGCCGCAGTAGCGCCACCATCGTATGCTGAGTGTTCTTGCCCGTACGCCAGTCGCGCAGAAGGCCCCCGGCCATTGTGGTCAGTCCGAGCGCGTCGTCAAGGTCGCGATACGGCAGCAACCCCGCGTCCGACGTGACCTGTGAGCCGTGGAATTCCAGCTTCAGGCCCCCGTCGAAACCGACGCGCAACGCCTCCGTGCGTGCTTCACCCATTGGGTTCTCCGCCCATTTGGAGCCGTGATGCCGAAAACCCCGTGATTTGCAGGTCCAACGCCATGTCTAGTATTCTACACTATAGACATCATCTGGGAAATCCGGGCTCAAATGCGCGTCAGAGGGCGCGGCCCGTCCGCTGCGGCGAAGCGGGCCGCGCGGCACGGTTCGCGTACGCGGACGACCAGGATTCCGTGGTGCGTTCCGAGGCGGACAGTAACCAGGGTTCCTTTGATTACCGGCTCGCCGGCACAGATTTGTAGGTCGCGCACGATGCGATCGCGGTAGTTCATGGCGGATTTTCCAGCATCAACTATACCCTGGGTCAGTCCTTCGGTCTCTCCATCGCCGTCAATTTCTCCTCCTTGTACCCGCCGGCGGCACGATCGCGCAGGAAGAGCAGGCCGAACACCACGATGATCACGATGGAGAAGGGGGCCACGTAGCAGAACGACATGCGACCGCCGTAGTTGTCCGCCGGTAACAGGACTAGTTTGATCTCGGTTACGATTGACTCGGCACCCGGCGGCGCGTTCTGGAGCCCGTTGCGCAAGGCACCAGCGATGTTCCCGTGTCCACACGCCGATCGCGCACCGTTACGGCGGCTGAAGAGCCTTGCCGAGACCCTCCCATTGCGCCGCGCGGTATTCCGCAAGCTGCGCTTGCAAGGGCGCGAGCCGGCCCGGGCTGCCCAGGTCGTCGGCCAACGATATGGCCTGTTCGATCGCTTGGACGGCATCCTGGTGCTGGCCGTTCGCCGAGTACGCGGACGCGAGCCCGGACCAGACCCGGTAGTCCAGCGGGCGCCTTTCGAGAACGGCCTTGAAATACTCGACTGCTTTCGCTGGTTGACGCGCCATCACGAGCATCCCGGCCAGGCCGAGACGCGTGCGCTCTGCGTCCGGATGTTGCGCAAGCCAGTCTTGCTGCGCCGCGATCACACGCTGCGCGACTTCGCGCTGGACATCCTTGTCTAGAAGGTCTCGCCACGCCAGCTTCGGAAAGCGCCGGCGCGCCGCCTCGAGCCCCTGCGGGAGCCGCCCGACCAGGTAGTATCCCTCGCCCACGTCCGCCGCGTACGTCGGCAGCCCGTGCCGCAGGGTCTCCGAAAGCACGGCCGGCCAAAACTCGCTGCGTGCCGCCATGATCACCTTCGACTGATCGCTGGCCCAGAAATCCGCGCCTTTGTCGCGCGCGTAGTCGAGCGTGGCATACGCGTCGTGAGCCATGACGCGCTGTTTGCGCAAGCGGCCGGAGTGCGCCACGCCGGCATCCGTCAAACCTAGGCGATCCAGGAAGCGCAGATCGGAGTAATAGGGCACGGCGCCCATGGCTCCCATCGCGATGTAGGTGTCGCGCGGCAGCACCCCGGCGGCTACCAGCCGCTTCAACCGCTGACCTTCTGCGGCCTGGAAGACCGCGAACAGGCGGTGATCCTCCTGGCGAAGACCGACGAGGCTCCACGAGGCCCGCGCGAGCAGGTCACGGTGCGCCGCCGCAAGCCAGTGCAGGCCGGGGATTCGGAAAATCGGATCCCGGGCCGGGTCAAGGAAGCTGCCGGTTTCAACCACGTCAGCCGTCCCGCCCTGCCGGTGTGCCTGATAGGGCAGCCATGTCAGGCCCAATAACACGAACGCGAGGTAGCCCACGATTGGCAGGCGCCACGGCCGCCTGCGAACCAAGTACCCCACACCGCTGCACAGTAAGAGGAATGCGAATGGGAAGTACAGATCGAGCGGCCGGTACTCGAAGTGATCCCCGCCGATCGCAGTGACATAGAGCGCGTGCGGCAGCACGATGGCGGCGAAGATCAACGGAATGTGGAGCGCGCGCCGCTCCCAATGGTCCTTTACACCCGCGACCACGAGCGGCAGCCAGAGAAACACACTGTACTCCAGCACGAACATCCCGAGATAGACAAAGCCCATCTCCCACCAGGTGCGGCCGCCGACCTTGGCGTAGTACGTGTTGGGAAGCCACTCGCCGTAGTAGAAGAGGCGGAACGCGTAATGCCCGCCGACCAGCACGATAAAGACAACCCCCGACAGCGCAGCGCGCCCGCGATCGAAACGGCGGCGGAGCATGAGGTAGCCGCCGGCGGTCGCCAAGGCGGCTAACGAAATAAGCAGGCCATCCGGGCGGGTAAGCGTGGCCAGGGCGAACAGCAGCGCCGCCCAGGGTCGTGTCGATCGACCGGCCAGGCAGGACTCCACCTCGACGACCAGGCGGAACGCTCCGGCGACGACGAACAGTTCGAACAGGCGTGTTTCGAGGCCACTGGTTGACCACACGGCGATGCTCCGCGTCATGGCCAGGAAGAGTGGCGGGAGCACGCGCACCCAGCGCGGCGTGGCCGGAGGGACTACGCGGGCGGTGAACCAGACGACGAGGGCCCACAGAGCCACCGTGGCCCCGATGCTCAGCAGATGGGCCGCTACTTCCGGCAGAATCCCGACGCGGTGAAAGGCCGCGAGTAGCAGAACCCACAGGAAATCGCTGTAGCCTTCGACCCGTTCGAAACCCGGATTGAAGACGAGCCCGTGCCCCTGGGCGAAGTTCCGCGCATAACGGAACGAAATGAACGCATCGTCCGTAAGGAACCAGTACTGCACGGCATGCAGCAAGAGTACGGGCAGCGTGAGAAGGATGAGGACATCAGCCGTCCGCCATCGCCTCAACCACGCCCCCGCGGCGCTGACTACAGCCACAGCCGCAGCCACGCATCAGCTCCCAGGTCTCTCCGACACCGTCAGCTTCTCCGCCTTGTACCCGCCCGCGGCGCGGTCGCGCAGGAAGAGCAGGCCGAACACCACGATGATCGCAATCGAGAACGGCGCCACGTAGCGGAACGACATGCGGCCGCCGTAGTTGTCCGCCGGCAGGAGCAGGCTCTTGATCTCGGCCACGGTCGCGGCGGCGCCGGGCGGCGCGTTCTTGACCGCGCTGCGGAGGGCTTCGGCGGTCTTGCCGGCGGGCAGCGCGCCGGCCTTGGCCGCCGCCAGCACCGCCTGTACCTCCGTCACCGCTCCCCTGACCTCCGACTTGAACTGCGATTTCTCCGCCAGCGCCGGGTATTGTTGGGCGACCTTCTCCAGCGCAGCGACAGTCTGGGCCTGCTGCGCGACGAGCTGCTGATGCAGGAACCGGTCGGCGATGTGGCCCATCTGCGGCGCCGTGACCAGCCCGACGATGAGCATGCCCATGCCGCCCATCAGCCCGAGCCCCAGCGCACCGCTCTTCGGCACGCGCTCCGAAGTCACGCCCAGCATCGTCGGCCAGAAGTAGCACACGCCCAGCGCGAACACCGTCGCGGACGCGAAAGCCATGACCGTGGTCTCGGCGAAGCTGAACCAGTACAGGCCGATTCCGGCCAGGATCGCGGAACATACGAGAATGCCGGTCGGGGAGAGCTTGTGGACAACCGGACCCGCACAGAAGCGGAGCACCGCCATCAGCCCGTTGATGTACGCCAGCACCAGAATGCCCGCGATTCCGCCAGCCTCCAGCACGGCCGGCACCCAGCGGCCGGGGCCGAGTTCCAGCGACGCGGTGATGCACATGCACACTAGCAGGATCAGGAACAGCGGCCGGAGCAGCGCCCCTTGGACCATGCCGCCGAAGGAAATGCCGGACTGCACGCGCTCGGTCGCAGGGAACTTCTGCCCGATGAACAGAGCGCCGTAGATCACCGTCGGCACCAGGATCAGGCCGAGCTTGAGCTGCCAGGCGGTGAAGCCGGCTTTGTCGAGAACGAACGACGCCACCGCCCCGATGACGATGCCGCCCGGGAACCACACGTGGAACTTGTTGAACTTTTGCGTCTTCTGGTCCGGGTAGAGGGTCGCGATGAGCGGGTTGCACACCGCCTCGATCGTCCCGTTGCCGAGCGACAGGATCAACGCCCCACTGAAGAGCATCCAGAAATCCTTGGCGAAGATCATCAACAGGGCGCCGGCGGCGTGGCACAGGACGGCGAAACGCAGCAGGTTGCGCATGCCCAGCACATCGCACAGCGGGCCGAGGATGAAGATGGAGACGGTGAAGCCCCAGATGGCGGCCCCGCCGATGTACCCGACCTGCTCGTTGCTGAGGACGAACTTTTCTTTGAGCACGCCCATGATCGCGCCGACGACCGCGAAGCAGACGGCAGTCGCCACCAGCCCGAAGCAACTACCCACAAAAAGACGTTCTTTGTTCATCGACGTGGTCCTTCGACAGGAGGTTCCAGGCGCCGCGCCAAACCGCGCCATGTCCGCCGCGGCGGACAGACCTGATCATACCCAGAGGCCGGCCGGGTGGCCAAGGGGGCGACGACACGCCGTGTCGCCCACGTTACCATTCCGCCAGCCTGCGAACGGCAAGTTCATTGCAGAGGAGCTCGTACCCATGAGCGACGCCCCGAACCGCGGCGCGACTGCGCGTGCGGCCACTCCGCTTCTGACCCTGCGCCTCTCGGTCATGATGTTCATCGAGTTCGCGATCTGGGGCGCGTGGGCCGTGCTCATCGCCGGGCATATGCGCAACCTGGGCTTCACGGACCCGCAGATCAACCTGGTCTACCTGACGACGGCGATCGGGGCCATGCTGTCGCCGCTGATCGCCGGCTGGATCGCCGACCGCTTTCTGCCGAACCAGATCTTCACCGGGGCCGTACACCTGGCGGGGGCGGCGCTGTTGCTGGTCGCGTGGTATCAGCGCAGCTTCGTGCCGCTGTGGGTGACCATTCTGTGCTATGCGGTCTTGTACATGCCGACCATCGCGCTGACGAACGCGATCTCGTTCTACCACATGAAGGACTCGAAGAAGTTCGGGTACATCCGCGTGTGGGGCACGATCGGGTGGATCATCATTAACTGGCTGTTGAGTTTCTATCTAATGCTCTGGGAGGGGTTCTCATTCCAAGTCTCCCTGCGGGGGGCGCCGCTGTCCGTCTCGTGGGCCGGGTTCGCGCCGGGGATGAGCCACATCGGCGACTGCTTGGTCGCGGCGGCGATCCTGTCCGCCGTGATGGGCTTTTACTGCCTCTCGCTGCCGAACACCCCCCCGAGCAAGCGGGCCAAGAACCCATACGCCTTCCTGGAAGCCCTGAAGCTGGCGGCCAACCGCAACTTCGGCGTTCTGCTCGCGATCTCGCTTATCGTCGCGATCGAGCTGCCGTTCTACTACAACCTGACGTTCCTCTTTCTCACGGAACCCGGCACCGGCATCGGCCTGAAGGAGAGCCAGGCCAACCTCGCGATGAGCCTGGGTCAGATCGGCGAAGTCGTGCTCATGCTGCTGCTGGCCCCGTCGCTGAAGTACCTCGGCACGCGGGCCACGATCTTCCTGGGCATCCTGGCCTGGCCGGTGCGCTACGCGATCTTCGCAATCGGCCAGCCGGTGTGGCTGGTCGTCGCGGCCCAGTGCCTGCACGGCATCTGCTACTCCTTCTTCTTCGTGGGCGGCATGATCGCGGTCGAGCGCCTGGCCCACAAGGACATCCGCGCCAGCGCGCAGGGGCTCATCGTGTTCGCGACCAACGGCGTAGGCATGCTCATCGGCAGCCTGCTGGCTGGGCAGATCGCCGGCTACTTCCTGCTGCCGGGCGGCGGGCACGCCTGGGCCAAGATCTTCCTGGTGCCGATTGCGGTCACGGTCGTCGCCGGCATCGCGTTCATCGCACTGTTCCGCGAACGCCAGTTCCAGGCCGACGCGGCACAGGTCGAGCTGGAAGGCACCGCCCAGCCGACCTAGTACTACAACGCTATTGTGTCCTTGGCTTCGATCTTAACCTCTGGTCTCGCAGGTAGTAACAGCCACCCGGCTGCTCCCGGTTGCATGGCCGCAGCTCTCCGGCTCAAGAGTGCCAGGGTCGCACCCGAATCCACCCGTGTTTTGCAGCATTCTTCGGAGGGTGACGGAGTTCCGTCCCGAGGCTTCTTGGCGCTGTAGTATTAGGCGGCGGCGTTGCTTGGGTCCTTACGGGAGCGAAGATGCGTACGCCGGCCGATAAGGGGGCATTGTGTGGCGCACCCTCGCGTCGGGGCGGGCCGATGTACCCCGTCGGGCCTGCAAGAAGGCACGATACCCCGGGATTGGCGAAAAAATGCTAGGCGCAACGGGGAGGGGCTTTACAATGGCTGAACATGGTTCGGCAGTGTAGCCGGGCAAGGCCACGTGGGAAAAGTCGGCCGAATTCTGTTTGCACCACAACAGAGGCATTGCGATGAAAGAGTCAAAACACTCATCTCATATGGTGATTATCTTGGCGACATTGGTTCTGGCCCCCGGCGTATACCAAATGATCGGGGGATGTGGCCAAACACAGAGTACCGGGGGACCAAGTGCTGAGGAAGTAGCCGAGGTGCTCAAGAACGACCAGAGCTTCCTGGACTCCGTTCAGGGACCTAAGGGAGATAAGGGTGATACTGGTGCGACTGGATCGAAGGGCGACACCGGCGACACCGGCCCACAGGGTCCGGCCGGCCCCGGTGCATTGATCGCGTTTTGCGAAAGTGAACCACTTCAAGCAGCAAATGTGACCTCGTCATACCAGAGCTTCTGTGAAGTAACGCTGCCGATTACCACCAGCGGCAATGTTCACATCATAGGCAATGCTTCGTTTGAAATCGCCCCGAACATCCCAGACTTATTTTTCCTGGGGATCGCCACGACGGACAATGGCACGCCGGTGAACGCGGCAAGTGAAGCTGCCAACAACAAGAGTGGTACGGGCTCACTTATTCCGGCCACCACCCAGTATGTGGAGCATGTGGACGCGGGTACAAAGACCTATTACCTGGTAGCCAAGGGACCAGACTCTTGTTGCTCTATCGTCTCGGTCCAACTCACGGCGACCTTTTATCCAGATTAGGTCTGGCAGTCCGGGCTGTCAGAGAACAAGGCATCCCGACGGTTGCGCGGCTTGTTGTGCCGGGCAAAGTTGGGACGGACCCGCGGGAGTCCCTTCCGGCAGCGCCGGTAACAGGGCCAGAGGCGGTTTGCCTTCGGCGGCCGGTACAGAGCCCGGCCGCTACACCTTGACGGCCTTCAGCGCCAGAAAAACCGGGAACTCCCGCGCTGCGCGGTTCTCGCCCCGGCTGTGTCCGCCGGGCTCCGGTTGGCGGTGCGTGAGCGGCTCTTCGCACGCGACCACGCCAAGGCCGGCCGCGCCGAGCGCGTTGACGATATCCGCCAGCGGGCGGTGATAGAAGAACGTCTGCTGCCCCGGATCACGGCCCGGGTGCGTCGTGATCGGGACGGTCATCGGCGTCGCATAGCGGTCGAGCCGGCGGTACTGCGCCCGCTTCCCGTGGTCCCAGCCCCACTCCGATTGCCGCGGAATGCGGAAGCAGGGGTGCATCATCACCAGCACCGCCCGACCGCCGGGTCGCAATGCCCGCGCGAGTCCTGTGAAAGCCGGCTCGATGTCCTCCAGGTCCTGCACGGCCATGACGAGCGCCGCCGCATCGAACGTGCCATCGGCCAGATGGTCCAATCGGCGGACATCGCGGACGACGTAGCGCGCCCGCGGGTCGCGCGGCCCGCGGGTCTTGGCGGCGGCGATGAGCCGGGGGCTGGCATCGACGGCGAGCACGAAGCCCACGTCCCGCTCCAACAGCAGGCGCGCCAGCACGCCCTGACCACAGCACAGATCGAAAATCCGTTCGCCGGGTCGCGGCTCCAGAAGCCGCAGGACGGCGGGCAGAATCACATGGCGGTGATAGTCGGTGCCCTCATCGCCAACGAGCTTGTCGTACCACGCGGCGACGTGGTCCCAGCCGCCGGTGGGCGGCGGGCCGCCGCGCGGCGGTCGGCCTTTATGGGGCGGTTTGTGCATGGACGCACGGTAGCAGAAACCGCGGTCAAGCTGTAGCGGCCGGCGGCTCGCCGGCCGTGGAGACCCCGCACTGCTCAGAGAGCAGTGGCACCCCGGCGGGCCCCGCGTTCCACATGCTTCAGGCGCCGGCGGATGGCCAGCAGTGTCGGCGCAGCAACGATCGCTTCGCGCAGCAGCCTGACCCGGCTGTGCGGATGATGGTGCCAAACGACGCCCACTTCCTTGATGCGATAGCCCAGTCGGTCGGCCAGCCCCAGCACCTCGCAATCGAACAGCCAGCCATCGACGGTCTGACGTGCACAGACAGCCCGCGCCGCGCACGACCGAAACAGCTTGAACCCGCATTGCGTATCGCGCAGCGCCGGAAGCATCAGACGACGACGCAAAGCCCGAAACACGGCGGCCATCAGTCGCCGCAAGCGTGGCTGCGGCGGGTCAAGCTTGGACTCCGGCATGTCCCGCGAACCGATCACCACGTCGTAGCCTTGATCGACCCATGGCCGCAGCTTCTCGATTTCCTCGATCGGCGTGGACAGGTCGGCGTCGCACATCAAGACAACGTCGCCGGACGCCGCCAGCATGCCGCGCCGCACGCTGTAACCCTTGCCGCGGTTGGTCGGATTGACGAGCAATTGCAGCGTCAGCGGGTCGGCGACGAACTGCCGCACCACGTCGGCGGTGGCATCCGTGCTGCCGTCGTCGACCACGATGACTTCCCACGCCTGGCCCGAGGCAGCGGCGTACTCGCGTATGTGCCGGAGTGTGTCGCCAAGCCGGCGGGCCTCGTCGAAAGCGGGGATGACGATGGTGAGCGCAAGGTCACCCATGCGCCGGGCAAGATAGCGGGCGCCGCACCGGGCGGCAACGTGACCGCCAGTTATCGGGCGGGTCCGTGACAGAATCGGCGGCCGTCGCCTGGGCAGGGTGCGCCCGTGGCGGCGTAGCGGCCGGGCTCCGTCCCGGCCGTGGAAGGCCACATGTCCAACTACGGCCGGGACAGAGCCCGGCCGCTACGGGCCCGCCGATTCTGTCACGGACCCTTATCGGCCGGCCGAACCACTCCGTCGTTGACGTGTCCCTGCGCCACGATACAGTGCAAGGATTATGGCGCGCCCAACCGAGAAGGGGCACGCCTTGAACATGGCCAGGTGGAGCATGATGGACCAGTCGTCGCCGGGGAGTGCGTCTGACCTTAATCGTCGCGAATTCCTGCGGTCGGCGGCGGTTGCCGGCGCGGGGCTGATGGTGACCTGGCCCGGTTGGGCCCAGGAGCAGGCCGGCGCGTCCACGAAGGCGGACGAGCTGCGTGTCGCGTTCATCGGTCCCGGCAGCCAGGGCCGCAACCTGCTGACGCAATGCCTGAAGATTCCGGGTATCCGTTTCACCGCGATCTGCGACATCTGGCCCTATCACCAGGAATACGCCGCCAACATCCTCAAGAAATACGAGCAGATCGTGAAGGTCTACACCGACTACCAGGAGCTGCTCGCGCAGGAGCAGGACCTGGACGCCGCGATCGTCGCAACGCCGGACTGGGTCCACGCCGAGCAGGCCATCGCCTGCCTGAAGGCCGGGCTGCACGTGTATTGCGAAAAGGAGATGGCGAACACGCTGGACAGTGCCCGGAAGATGGTGCAGGCGGCGCGCGACACGAAGAAGCTGCTCCAGATCGGCCACCAGCGCCGCAGCAATCCGCGCTATTGGCACGCGCTGAAGATGATCAACAACGACAAGATCCTTGGGCGGATCACGCATATCGGCGGCCAGTGGAACCGTTCGCAGCGCTTCGACCTGGGCTGGCCCGAAGGCAAAGAGCTCGCCGCCGCCGCCCTCAAGAAATACGGCTATGACACCATGGACCGCTTCCGCAACTGGCGCTGGTACAAGCAGTACTCCGGCGGGCCGATGGCGGACCTGGGCTCGCATCAGGTCGACGTGTTCAACTGGTTCCTCGCAGCGCCGCCGGCCGGCGTGCTCGCGACCGGCGGCCTGGACAACTATGAGGACCGCGAATGGTACGACAACGTGCTCGCCCTCTACGAATACAAAGTCGACGGCAAGAACGTCCGCGGGTCCTACGAGGTGCTCAATACGACCAGCTACGGCGGGTTCTTCGAGACGTTCATGGGCAACGAGGGGTCGCTGATGATCTCCGAGGACTCGCGCAAGGGCTTCATCTTCCGCGAGCAGGAAGCCAAACGCCGCGAGTGGGAGGACGAGGCGTCGAAGGTCGAGACGATGGGCCGCGACGCGATCGAGCTGAAGATCGGCGAGACGCTGCGGCCCGACGGCACGAAGGACCCCGAAGGCCAGCGCCTGCTCGAAGAGAGCCAGAAGCCGCCGCACCAGCTCCATCTGGAGAACTTCTTCAACGCGATCCGCAACGGCACGCCGCTGTCGTGCCCGCCGGAGGTCGCGTACGAGACGGCGGTGTCGGTGCTGAAAGCCAACGAGGCCGTCGAGAAGGGCTGCCGCATCGAGTTCAAGCCGGAAGAGTTCAAGGTGTGAGCCGCGTGCACGCGTGGGAAGGTGGGAACGTGGCGCGATGCTGGTGCGAGAATCCCTTCTCGCACCCACCCCGGCACCGCTGGTGCGAGAATCCCTTCTCGCACCCACCCCGGCGGGAATGCCTTCCCGCACCTTACGTCGGTCCCGGCGCGCCGAGAGGGCCGACGCTACATCACGGCCGGTACAGAGCCCGGCCGCTACATTTCCTGCTGGTGCTCTGTGCCCTAGTGCCCGGGGCTCGCGCTCAGGAGTCCCAGCAAGTCGAGCTGCTCAAGACCGACAGCCGCTCGCCGTATGTCCACCGCCTGACGCTCTATGACGAGGACGGGAAGGCGATCGATCCGGCCGCGCCGCAGCGGGCGCCGTACTCCCCCAAGGCCACCTGCGGCAAGTGCCACCCCGTGGCGCAGATCGCCCACGGCTGGCACTTCAACGCCTGGGACCCCAACGTCCCCGCCGGGCGGCCCGGCGAGCCGTGGATTCTTACCGATCCGCGCACCGGCACCGTGCTGCCGTTCTCCGGCCGCCACTGGCCCGGCACGTTCACGCCCGAGCAGGTCGGCCTGTCTGACTGGCAATTCGTGCTCCGCTTCGGCGGACACACGCCCGGCGGCGGGTACGGCGACCCGGACGAGGAGACGATTGCCAAGTCGCGCGAGGCGGCCCGCTGGCGCATCTCCGGCCCGCTCGAAATCGACTGCATGTTCTGCCACAGCGCCGACCAGCAGCACGATCCGGCGGAGGCCGAAAAGCAGATCGAGGCCCAGAACTTCAGGTGGGCACCGACGGCGGCGCTCGGCCTGGGCGTCGTCCGCGGCGAGGCCCGCAAGGCCCCGGACGACTGGGACCCGTCGCTCCCGCCGAACCCGGATTACCCCGAGCAGTCCGGGCCGAGGCTGATCTACGACCGCCAGCGCTTCGATCCGGACAACCGCGTGCTGTTCAGCATCACCCGCCGGCCGGCGCCGGACCGGTGTTACTTCTGCCACTCCTTCCGCGAAGTCGGCCCGGAAGCTCCAGACGACATGGTCGTGTCGCGCGACGTACACCTGGCCGCCGGCCTGCTCTGCGTGGACTGTCACCGCAACGAAGTCGACCACGACATCGCGCGGGGCTATGACGGCGAGGCGGCGGCGCGCCACGAGCCCTGGCGGGCGGCGTTTACCTGCGAAGGCTGCCACCTCGGCACCGAGCGCAAATACCTCGAAGAAGATGAGGAAGAGCGCCCGGCGGAAGATAGTCCCGACAACGAAGACCCGCTCGTGCGCTTTGGCGGGCGCTACGGCGCACCGCGCCCGGAGCACCGCGGTCTGCCGCCCGTGCACCTGGAAAAGCTCACCTGCACCGCCTGTCACAGCGGGCCGTGGCCGAACGCGCGGACTCACCCGCTACAAACGGCACTTGCACACGGCCTCGGGTGGGCGACGCGCGACCGCACCGCTGACACCCCGCCAGGAATCGTCGCCCCGGTGTTCGTCCGCGAGGGCAGCGGCAAGATCGCTCCCCATCGGCTGATCTTGCCCGCGTTCTGGGGGCGCATCGACGGCGACGAGGTCGTCGCCTTGCCGCTCCAGACGCTGCAACGGGCGGCCAAGGCGATACCGCGGCAAGTCCAGGAGGGCTCCACGCTTGTGCAGGAGATGTTGACCGCTCTCGCCGCAGACCCCAGCATTCAGGGCGAGGTCATCTATGCGTCGGCCGAACGTTCGGCGACGGCGACTCTCGAGCCGCATACCTGGCCACTGGCCCACGATGTTCGACCCGCAGCCCAGTCGCTCGGCGTAAACGGCTGCACGGACTGCCATGCCGCCGGGGCACCGCTGTTCTCCGGCCAAGTGAACCTGAACGCGCTCGAGCGTGAGGGCTTCGCCGGCTGGCCGATGTGGACGTTTTACGGATACAACCCCGAGTTGGCGGCGCTGTGGGATTTCGGCTTTGTCTTCCGCCCCGCCTTCAAGTGGTTCGGCTTCCTCTGCGCCGGGCTCATCGCCCTCGTCCTGCTGCGCTTCGCGCTCGACAGCGTCGTTGGCCGGGCCTATGCACCGGCGTCCGCAGTGCACATCGTCGCGGCCGGCGGCGTGCCGGCGCCGCCGCGCGGACTGACGCGCTGGGAGCACGTGTTTCACACGGTCGCCGGCATCGGCCTCGTCTTACTGGCGGTCACAGGCTTTGGGCCGAAGCTCGTCGGCGCCGAGGTCGCGGGCTGGATGCTGCTTGCGCACATGCTCGCGGCCCCGCTCTTCATCATCGGCCTGACCGGCGCGGCGCTGCAGTGGGTCGCACGCTGCCGCTTCGGCGGGCGCGGCGGGCCATTTGCGCCCGGCCTAAACGTTGTCCAGAAACAGATGTTCTGGCTTACGCTCCTGCTCGGTTTTGTGTCTCTGATGACAATGCTCGTCGCCATGTTGCCTATCTTCGGGCCGGCGGACCAGAGAACGCTAATCGAGCTCCATTACTACAGTTCGCTATTGCTGCTGATCGTCATGGTGCCCCATACGATCATATCGCTGGTGGTCCGGCGCGCGCGAGGCAAGGTGAGATGATCCGCAATTCAGTCGTCCGCTGGTTGGTGTGTACTGCTGCCGTTTTAGTGTTCGGTCTGTTGTGGAGCGGCGTAGTGCGGGCACAGGACAAGAAGCCTGCGGCCTCACAGACGCAGCCGGCGCAGGCCCAACCCGAAGGCAAGCAAGCGGGCGACCCGAAGCTCGTACGATTGGAGCTAAAGCTTCCGCGGCCCGCGTTCAAGGGCACGCCGACGAACGTTCCGCCCGGAACCAACCTGGAGCCGCCGCGCAAGGGCCCACGCCCGCCGCTGCTGGCCCCGCCTGGCACGAAGAACGTGGCGGCCGGCAAGCCGGTGACCGCCAGCGACCGCGAGCCGATCATCGGCAGCGTGAAGGCCGTCACGGACGGCGACAACGAGGCCAAGGAAGGCAGCTACGTCGAATTCGGCCCTGGGAAGCAGTGGATACAGATCGATCTCAAGCAGACGTACGCGATCCATGCGATTCTCATCTGGCACTTTCACATGAGCGCGCGGGTGTACCACGACGTGGTCGTGCAGGTCGCGGACGATGCGGACTTCATCGAAAACGTGCGGACAGTCTTCAACAACGACCATGACAACTCGTCTGGCCTGGGCGTGGGTCCGGACAAGGAGTACTGGGAAACGTACGAAGGCAAGTTGATCGACGCCAAGGGCGTCGTGGCCCGCTACGTCCGGCTCTACAGCAAAGGCAACACCGCGGACGATCAAAACCACTACACCGAGGTGGAGGTGTACGGCTTGCCGGCGCAATGAACCAGCGGACGGTCTTCGTTGTCGGTGTACTTGCCCTGGCGGGGGTAGCTCTGGCCCTGCGATTGCCGCAGCTAGACCTGCGGCCGATGCACGTCGACGAAGCCGTCCACGCCTACAAGCTCAATGCGCTCTGGGAAACCGGCCGCTACGAGTACGATCTCAACGAATACCACGGGCCGACGCTGTACTACTTCACGCTGCCGGCGGTGTGGCTCAGCAGCGCACGGGACTTCGCCCAATTGCAGGCGCCCACGCTGCGCATCGTGCCGGTCGTATTCGGCGTCGCGCTGATCCTGCTGTTGCTGTTGGTCGCGGACGGATTGGGGCGGCCGGCGACGCTCTGCGCCGCCGCGCTCACGGCTATTTCGCCTGCCCTCGCGTACTACAGCCGCTATTACATCCAAGAAATGGTGCTGGTCTTCTTCACGTTCCTGGTCATCGCGGCCGGCTGGCGCTATGTTCAGACCCGGCGCCTGGGCTGGGCGCTGCTGGCCGGCGCCGGCATCGGCCTGCTGCACGCGACCAAGGAGACGTGCGTAATCGCACTGGGCTGTATGCTCGTTGCGCTCGTGGTCACCGTACGGTGGTGCCGTCGAAGCACAGCAGGCCACCGACGTTTTCCGGTCAGCCACATCGGCGCGGCCTTACTGGTGGCCATCGTCGTGTCCGCCGTCCTTTTCTCCGGGTTCTTCACAAACCTCCGCGGGCCGCTCAATTCGGTGCGGGCCTTTGGCACGTACTTCCAGCGCGCTGGAAGCAACGGCGTTCACGAACACGCCTGGACCTATTACCTGCATATCCTGACATTGTCGCAGGCCGGCGCGGGTCCGATCTGGAGCGAAGGGCTCATTGTTGCCCTGTGCGTGGTGGGCCTGATCACCGCCATCCGCAGCCGAGGCATCGCCGGCGTCCAGACGCCGCTGCTGCGTTTTTTCGCGCTCTATACAATCCTGATGACCGTTGTGTACTCGGCGATTCCTTACAAGACCCCCTGGTGCGTCCTGGGCGTCCTGCAAGGCATGACGCTGCTCGGTGGCGTCGGGGCCGTGACGCTGGTACGAGTGATACGCCGTCCGGCAGCCCAGGCGGTCGTGGCGGTCGTGCTGCTGGCTGCGGGCGTCCAGCTCGCCTGGCAGGCGCAACGCGCCAACAGCTTCAAGTACTGCGCCAACGAGCGCAACCCCTATGTGTACGCCCACACCCTGCACTCGGTCGTCGAGCTCGCGGATCAGCTCGACCGCCTGGCGGCCATTCAGCCCCAGGGTCACCACCTGCTCATCAAGGTCATGGTGGACAACTGCTGGCCGCTGCCCTGGTATCTCCGCCGCTTTGACCAGGTCGGCTACTGGGAGCACGTGCCCGACGATCCCGACGCCGACGTGATCCTGGCCTCGTCGAAGCTACAGCCGGAGATCGAGCCGCGGCTGAAGTGCACCTATCAGGTGAGCCAGCGCGGCCTGCGGCGGGACGAGCGGCTCGCCGTCTATATCGAGCAGAGCTTGTGGGACACGTTTATCCAGCATTTGCGAAGTACAGACACCACATCGCGGTCAACGCGGCATGATTGAACCGTTGTCCAACCTCCCACCCGCCCTGCAGCGCTTCGAGCACGACGCGATGGCGTGCACGTTCGAGCTGTACCTGCCCCGCGGCGCTGTCCGGTATGCACAAGGCGCGGCGCAGGCCGCGTTCGATGAGCTCGACCGCCTCGAGCAGCTCCTCAGCCGCTTCATCCCGCACAGCGACATCGCCCGCCTCAGCGCGCTGGAACCCGGGCAGTTCGTCCGCGTCAGTCCGGAAACGATCGAATGTCTACAACTGGCGGCACAGGTCTACACGGCGACAGGCGGGGCATTCGACGTGGCGTTTCGCAGCCGGCGCGAAGTGTCCTCTGTACCGCTGGTGTTCGATCCGGCGGCCCGTGCCGTGGGCGTGCAGACCGCGCGGGTGAGTCTGGACTTGGGAGCTATCGGCAAGGGCTACGCGGTCGACCGCGTCATCGCCCTGCTGCGCGAGTGGGGGATCATGTCCGCCCTCGTCCACAGCGGCCAAAGCACGGCGTATGCCCTCGGCCAGCCGCCGAACGGAAGCATCTGGCGCGTCGCGCTGCGCAGCCCCGACCAATCGGCGACAGCCCTCGGGGCCCTTGAGCTGCGCGACGGGGCCCTAAGCGGCTCGGGGCAGCTTCTGCACGGCGGCCATATCGTCGATCCGCGCACCGGGCAACCGGCCGACCGCTACCGCGCGGCCTGGGCCAGCGCCCCCTCCGCCGCCCTGTCGGACGCCCTCTCCACCGCGTTCATGCTGATGTCGGCCGAGGAGGTGCGCAGCCTCTGTGAGCGCTGGCCGGGAGTTTCGGCTATACTCCTGCCCTCCGGGACCACGGCGCACGAAGCCCTTTGCTTCGGCCCGCACGGCCACCAAGTGCAGTGGTCACGTCAGGCACAGAGGCCTGACGCTGCCGGATGACCAGAAGTCGATCGCTATTCGGGAGAATTTTCATGCAATCAGCTTACGCTGGTACGGCCACCCTCGGCATCGTGATCCTCGCCCTCGCGCTCGGACGGGCGGCTTTCGCTCAGGAGATTCCACCCGACGCCCTGGCCAAAATCCGCGCCGCCGCCCCGGACAAGGCGCCAGTCAAGCCGGCCCAGCCGCGCCGGCTCCTCGTGTACACCGCCTGCAAGGGCTTTCGCCATGCGGCGATCCCGTACTGCACGGCCGCGCTCGAGGCCAGCGGCCAGAAAACCGGGGCGTTCGAGGTTGTCGTCAGCGACGACCCCGCCGTCTTCCAGCCCGACAGCCTCAAGCGCTTCGACGGCATCTGCTTCAACAACACCACCGGCGAGCTGTTCGACGACACCGCGCTCAAGCAGGGCCTGCTCGACTGGGTCAAGAGCGGCAGGGGCATCATCGGCATTCACGCCGCCACCGACTGCTTCTACGAGTGGCCCGAATACGGCGAACTCATGGGCGGCTACTTTGACGGGCATCCGTGGAACGAAACGGTCGCCGTCAAGATCGATGACCCGGCGCATCCGGTCAACGCGGCCTTCGGCGGCCAGGGCTTCCAGATCGCGGACGAGATCTACCAGTTCAAGAAGCCGTACTCGCGTGAGAAGCTGCGGGTGCTCCTGAGCCTCGATGCGACGAAGATCGACATGACCAAGCCGGGCATCAAGCGCGCCGACCAGGATTTCGCGGTAAGCTGGGTACGGAACTACGGCCTGGGTCGCGTGTTCTTCTGCTCGCTCGGCCACCGCGAGGAGATCTTCACCAACCCGACCATCATGCAGCACTACTTGGCCGGCATTCAGTTCGCCCTCGGCGATTTGCCCGCGGACGCGACGCCGAGCGCCCAGCTCGCCGCCGCCGGCTGGATCAACCTCTTCAACAACAAAGACCTCACCGGCTGGATCGCCAAACCGGGCAGTTGGGTCATCGAAGACGGCGTGCTCATCCGCAAAGGCGGCGGCGACATCTGGACCGAGCAGCCCTTCGGCGATTTTGTGCTGGACCTCGAGTTCAAGCTCGACCCCGAGACCAACAGCGGCGTATTCCTGCGAACCGGCGACATCCAGGACTGCGTGCAGACCGGCATCGAGATGCAGGTGCTCGACTCGTTCGGCAAGGAGCCGCCCGATACGCACGACTGCGGGGCGATCTATGACTGCCTGGCCCCGTCGAAGAACATGGTCAAGAAGCCCGGCGAGTGGAACCACGCGGTCATCACGTGCCAGGGCAGCAAGATCCACGTCAAGCTGAACGGCGAGCCGATCCTCGACATGAACCTCGACCAGTGGACCGCGGCCGGCAAGAACCCGGACGGCACGCCCAACAAGTTCAAAATCGCGTATAAGGACATGCCGCGCCGCGGCCGGATTGGCCTCCAGGACCATGGCAAGCCGGTGTGGTACCGCAACATCCGGATCAAGCCGCTGTAGCGCGCTGGTAGCGGCCGGCGCCCCGTCTGGAACCGAGTCCGCCGCGGCGGACCCGGGTGAAGGGCCCGTTGACCGACCGGAGGTCGGTCCCCCGCTTGGCCGGCAGCTATTCGCCGTCGGAGACGGCTCCTACGAAGGGCGCCGGGCACGATGCAAGGCCCACGCGGTGGCGGCAGTGAGTAGTGCGAGCACCGCCAGGTGCAGGCCGTACCAGCGTAGCAGGTTCGAGCCAAGGCCGGCCACGCCGACGAGCCAGGCGGCCAGCGCGGACGTGGCGAGGATCGTGCCGGGGCTCCAGCGACGCCGGGCTTCCTTCCAGGTTCGCAGAAGCGTGTACCACACAACCACAATCGCCGGAAACGCCCAGGCGAGGTAGTAGTGCCGAGTCATGGGCGAGGGCCAGAACATGGCGAGCATCCAGAGCGCACTGGCCGGGGCCCAGTCACCGAGCGCGGTGGTGCCGCGCCGCCACGTAAACCAGCCCAGGGCGGCGAACCCGAGGACCAGCAGCGTGGCCCAAATCGACCAGACGACTTCCGGCGACCAGTCCGCGACATGGAACCGCGGCACCCAGGAGATATCCACCCGCTTCTCGGCCCAGGGGGCGTCGCGCGGGGGCATCGGGTCTAACGTCAGAATCTCATCCGGCTCGAGCTCGGCTTGATGTTGGGCGACGACCTCGGCAGGTGGCTCGCCATAGAGGATCACCTGGCGGCGCGCGTCGGGGACGGCGCGCAGCCAGCGGGTCAACACCGCGGCGAGCGAGGCGTTGGTGCCGTGGCGATGCACCCGCAAGAGCGGCTGCTCGATCAGCCGGCGATTCGAGTGCCACGCTGTCCGGCGCACCCAGGCCCGATGTTCGTCGATCGCGCCCCGCCAGCCGAAACAGGCAACGCTGGGCAGCAGATCGCAGACGACGACGGCTACGATCACGCCGGCCAGTGCCCGCCAGCGGCGGCGCAGCAGCAGATACACGAGGAGCAGACCGGGCATGACCTTGAGGAGGGCGGCGAGGCCGACGACCAGGCCGCCGAGGAAGTCCCGCCGGCGACCGACCAGCGTGAGCCCGGCGATGCAGAGCAGCAGCGTCCAGGCCGTGAGCTGGTTGGATTGCAGCGCATGTTGGAAGTTGGCACAAACGAGAAGGACCGGCCAGACGAAGGCGCCGGCCGCGCCGCGCTTCTCAAGCCACCAACGCCAGACGATCCAGATGCTCACCACGAGCGCGGCCAGGTTGCTCGTCACGAAGAGGCTGACACCGACGGGTTGCGGCAACCACGTCGTGAACGGCCACAGGGCGAAAGTGGTGGTGGGCAGGTAGCCGAACATGGCGGTGCCCGGGGCGGTGTGGCCATGCTCCCAGACGTAGCGCGACTCGGATTGCAGGTCGCCCCAGTCCGGCTGGTTCGTCACGCCGCGGTAGATGCCCCCCGCCACGCCGCTGGCCAGCACGACGGCGACGATGAGCCAGGCGACGCGGGCGACGAAGCGGGTAGGTTCGTCAGTCTTCATGGTGGTAGAGTCGGCGGTTAGCCGCGGCCACTCCCGGCGCGCCGGGATCGGCGTTCATCTTGATGACCGCCCGGTCGTAGGTCATGAGCCCGTTGACCTCGATCTCGACGTCCGTGGTTTGCGTGTAGATCGCCGCCGACAGCCCCGGGTCGGCGATCAGTTGCCGCAGGGTGCCGAGCAGGTTGAGGTAGGCGTCCGTCAGCTCCTCCGGCGTCTGGAAACTGCGATAACCCCAGTTTTTCTCGGCTTGCCAGGTGTGCCCCGGCAGCGGCAGACCCAGTCCGCCGAACTCGCCGAGGACCGCGGCCCGGTGTGGCTCGGGCTTGGGCGAGGACGGCCCGGGGTAGTCATGGATGTCGTGCACATCGCCGACGCCCAGCTCGTGCCAGCCGCTGGCGGCGTCGACGAGGCGGGCAGGGTCCCACTGCCGCACGAGGTCCACGATCCGCGCCGTGTCATACTGCCCCCAGCCCTCGTTGAACGGGACCCACATCACGATGCACGGGTGGTTGCCGAAGGCATTGACGACGTTCTTCAGCTCAAGCTCGAATTGCGTGGCGGACTCCGGCGTGCGCTCGTAGTCCTTCGGCGCGTCGATCTTGTCGCCGCTGGGCATGTCCTGCCAGACGAGCAGGCCCAGCTTGTCGCACCAATAGTACCAGCGGTCGGGCTCGACCTTGACGTGCTTGCGGGCGACGTTGCAACCGAGCTTCTTCAGCACCTCAACGTCGTAGCGCAGGGCCTCGTCGGTCGGGGCCGTGTACAGCCCATCCGGCCAGAAGCCCTGATCCAGCGGGCCGAACATGAAGAGCGGCTTGTTGTTCAGCAGCAGCCGCGTGACGCCGTGCTCATCCGGCCCCAGGCTGATCTTGCGCAGGCCGAAGTAGCTGGTGACCTCGTCGACGACACGTTTGGGGTCATCCCACCAGCGCAGGGTGATGCGCACTTCGTACAGGAAAGGATTGTCTGGCGACCAAAGCTTGGCATTGGGAATGTCCACTTCGGTGCGCGGTCCGCCGTTGCCGCGGGCAACCTCCTCGCCGCCCTCGAGCACGACCACGTCGACGGCATGCGAACGCGACATGCGCCGGCTGTCCAGCGTCACCGTCAGGCGCGAGTGATCCACATCCGCCGTCAGCTTCGGATCCTCGATCCGCCACTCCGGCACCGGCTCCAGCCAGACGGTCTGCCAGATGCCGGTGGTCGAGGTGTACCAGATGCCTTCCGGCTTGCGGACCTGTTTGCCGCGCGGCTGGTTGCCGGCGTCGGTCGGGTCCCAAACGGCGACGACGACCTCCTGCGGTCCGGGCGTCTTGAGCGTTGCAGTGATGTCAAACGTAAACGGGTCATATCCGCCGCGGTGCGGGTCGAACTGCGTGTCATTCACCCAGACCGTCGCCTCCCAATCGACCGCGCCGAAGTGCAGCAGCACGTGCTTGCCGGCCCAACTCGCCGGCACTTCGAACGTCCGGCGATACCACACGCGCTGGTTCTCATCGACGCGCTGCATCACGCCGGAGAGCGCGGATTCGATCGGGAAGGGGACCAGGATTTGCCCGTCGAACTTCGCGGGGCGGCCCTCAATCTTCGGTCGGACCGCGTACTCCCACAGCCCGTTGAGGTTCTGCCATTCGCTGCGGACCATCTGCGGCCGCGGGTACTCGGCGTGCGCGTTGTCCGGCTTCACGTCCGCCGCCCAGCGGGTCATGAGCGGGCCTTGCTTGGGTGCCCATTGGGCCTGCGCGATTGCGGTCGTCACGAGCATTGCCCACACAGTACCAGGATGCCTGCTTGCCATGTCCGTACCCTTTTCACGTTAAGTTCGTCCCGCCGCGCGGGCCTGCACGAGCTTCTGAAGCAGAATGAACGCCAGCAACAGCACGCCGATCGCGATCCGCGTCCACCACGAGTTCAGCGTGCCCTCGAACATGATCGCGGTCTGAATGATGCCGCAGATCAGCACACCGATCAACGTCCCGAACACGTAGCCCACGCCACCGGTCAGCAGCGTGCCGCCGATGACCACCGCGGCGATGGCGTCCAGCTCGAGCATCTTGCCGGCCTCCGCCGCACTGCCCGACGACGTGTACAGCGTGTGCACGACGCCGGCCAGCGCCGAACAGAAGGCGCTGATCGAGTATGTCGCAATCTTCGTCCGCCCGACCGGCAGTCCCATGAGCAGCGCCGACGGCTCGCTGCCGCCGAGCGCGTAGACATTGCGGCCAAACCGCGTGTAGCCCGCCGTGTACATGGCGATCAGCAGCACGCCCAGGAAGATGAGCGCCGTCGCCGGCAACATCGGCAGGCCGGTCCCGGGGATGTTCAGCGCGCTGAAGTCGCTGACCGCGGTGTACAGCGGATGGCGGATGTCCACGCTCTCCTGGCTGATGACCAGCCCCGTGCCGCGGGCCAGGAACATGCCGGCGAGCGTCACGAGGAACGGCGGCAGGCGGAAAAATTGGATCACGCTCCCCATCCCGGCGCCGAACGCCGCCCCGAGCGCCAACACGAGCCCGATTGCGATGAGCGGGTGCACGTGCCCGGCCGTGATGAGCTTGGCCACCGTGATGCTCGTGCAGCCGATGATCGCGCCCATCGACAGGTCGATCCCGCCGCCCAGGATCACGAACGTGACGCCGATCGCCGCCAGCCCCAGCACCGCATTGTCGCCGAAGAAATTGATGAAGACCAGCCACGAGAAGAAGTGCTCGTAGCGCAAGCACGCGGCGACGTAGAGCAGCACGCACACGAGCGTAGTGGCGGCGACCGGCACATTCTTGCGGGCCAGCGGCAGTCTCACGCCCGCCTCCTGCCGCGCAGGAGCATCTCCCGCAAGGCCGCGGATTGCAGCAGGCACACGACCAGCACGACCAGCGCCTTGACGACCAGCGTGTACTCGACCGGCACGCCGCGCGTGAGGATCGTCGTCGTCAGTGTCTGAATCAGCAGCGCGCCGAGGATCGTCCCGACCAGCGAGAACCGGCCGCCGGTGAGCGCGGTCCCGCCGATGACGACGGCGAGAATCGCATCCAGCTCGAAATACAGGCCGGCGTTGTTCGCGTCCGCTGCCTGGATGTCCGATGCGATGATCAGCCCGGCCACGCCGGCACATAGCCCGCAGCCCCCGTACGCCAGCAGCTTGACCAGCCCGACCTGCACGCCGGCATAGCGGCTCGCCGTCTCGTTGCTGCCGGCCGCTTCGATGAACAGCCCGAGCGCCGTCAGCCGCGTGAGCACCGCCGTCAGCAGAAACATCGCCGCCGCGATGGTCACGGTGAACGGCAGGCCGAGCAGGTAGCCGCCGCCGATGAAGCCGAACGCGGGCCGCTCGAAAGTGATGATTTGCCCGTCGGTCAGGAGCTGGGCCACGCCGCGGCCCGCCACCATCAGGATCAAGGTCGCGACGATCGGCTGCACGCCCAACGCGGCGACGAGCACCCCGTTCCACAAGCCGGCGAGCAGGCTGGCCCCCAGCGCGACGGCCACGATCGCGCCGACGCCGGCGCTGGTGTGCGTGAGCAGCACGGCGGCGAGCGCGCCGGCGATGGCGAGGACCGCGCCGACGGACAGGTCCACCCCGCCGGTCGCGATCACGAGCGTCATGCCGAGCGCGGTCAGCAGGGCGGGGGCGGCGCGGTTGAGCACGTCGATCAGGCTGCCATACAGGTGGCCATCGACGATCGTGAAGCGGAAGAAATCAAGAGAAAGGGCAACCCGCCCGTGGTCGAGCTTCAGCAGGTTAAGCGTGAGGAGCAGCAGCAGCGCCAGCGCGGGCCAGATCAGCGCGGCTGAGCGACGCATGCCGGTATGACGGACGGTCTCAGGCATGTTCCTGCCGGGCGGCGATGAGCCGCATGATGGTGGGCACGTCGAGCTGCGCTCCGCCGAGCTCGCCGATCAGCGTCCGGTCGCGCAGCACCAGTGCGCGGTCGCAGTTGCGCGTGACCTCCTCCAGCTCGGAGGAGATGAACAGCACGGCGAGGCCGGCCTGGCACAGCTCGCGGACGAGCGTCTCGATCTCGGCCTTCGCGCCGACGTCGATGCCGCGCGTCGGCTCGTCGAGGATGAGCAGCCGGGGCTGCGACGCCAGCCAGCGGGCCAGAATGACCTTCTGCTGGTTTCCGCCGCTGAGCTCCTCGACCGGTTTCTCCGCGCCGGGGGTGGCGATGTTGAGCGAGCGGATGTAATGGTCCGCGAGCTGCTGCTGGGCCCGCGGCGTGAGTCGGATCCAGCCTTTGCGGGCCTGCAAGGCCAGTATGATGTTTTCGCGCACTGAAAGCCGCGGGATGAGACCTTCCCTCTGGCGGTCCTCCGGGCAGAAGCCGAGGCCGCGCGCGATGGCCTGGCGGGGCGAATGCAGGGCGACCAGGCGGCCGTCGATCTCGATCCGGCCGGTGCTGGGCCGATCAACACCGAACAGCAGCCGGGCGGCCTCGGTCCGTCCCGAGCCCAGCAATCCGGCCAAGCCGACGATCTCGCCACGGGCGATGTGCAGGTCCAGCGGGTTCAAGGCGCCGCGGCGGCCAAGGTGCGTGGCGCGCAGCAGCGGCGCGCCGCCACGCGGAGCGACGTAGCGGCCGACCTCCGGGTCGGCCGTGGGAGGCGACGGGCCCCCCGCCGGCCGACACGGAGGTCGGCCGCTACAGGCATCGGTACCGAGCATCTTCGCGACCAGCTCCAGGCGCGGCAGGCTGGCCGTCTCATACTCGCCCACCAAGCGGCCGTTGCGCAGCACCGTCAGCCGGTCGGAGATTGCGTACACCTGCTCGAGAAAGTGCGTGATGAAGAGGACGCCGAGCCCATCGGCCTTGAGCCGCCGCATGACCGCGAAGAGCTGCTCGACCTCGGCCGCGTCGAGGCTGGAGGTCGGCTCATCCAGGATCAGCAGCTTCGCCTGCACGTCGAGGGCCCGCGCGATCGCGACCATCTGCTGCGTCGCGATCGGGTAGCTGCTCAGCGGCTGCGTGACATCAATCGCCAACTCCAGCCGCCGGAGGCTGGCGGTCGCCCGACGGTGGATGTCGCCCCACGCGATCCGGCCGTAGCGGGTCGGCTGCCGCCCGAGAAAGATGTTCTCCGCGACGGACACGTGCGGGATGAGATTGACCTCCTGGTAGACCGTGCTGATCCCCAGCGTCTGTGCGTGAGCCGGCGAGCGCAGGTGAATCGGCCGGCCGTCGAGCAGGATGTCGCCGGCGTCGCGGCGATAAACGCCCGTCAGAACCTTGATGAGCGTGGATTTCCCGGCGCCGTTCTGCCCCAACAAGGCATGAATCTCGCCGGCCCGTAGCGTGAAGTCCACCGCGTCCAGGGCGCGCACGCCGGGGAAGACCTTGGTGATCCCGCGCAGCGCCAACAGCGGGCGATGGTCTGTGCCTGCGGTTGGCGCGGCGGGCTCCACCATTAGCCGCCCTTCGCCGCCGGCCGGCTCGCCGTCGCCGGCGTGCGGGCCAGCCAGACCGCCATCTCGCCTTGGCCGCGATGGCACCAAGCATAGTAGGGGACCGCGACCAGCTCGGCAGGCTTTGTTCCGCTGTCCGTGGCGCGCTGGGCCGGCCCGCGCAGCGTCATCACACCGCCGAGCAAACCTGGCTCATCGCGGGCGGCGAGCCTGACTTCGTCCGCCAGAATCAGATCGCTGACGCGCCCGCCGTTATCGACAGCCTCGGCGCAGTACACGAGCGGCCCGCGCTGGAGGGCCACGCGGTCCGCGTCATCTTTGACCTGCGCGTTCGCGACAATCCGCCGGATCGGCATCGGCAGGTGCAACTCGACCGTGTCGCCGGACTGCCAGGTGCGCCGGAGCCGCGCATAGCCTTTGTCGAGGTCGAACGCCGTGGCTGTGCCGTTCACCTTCAGCGTGACGGGCTCGGCGGCCTGATCAACAAAGCGGTACAGGTCGCCGGGGGCCGGGTGATCGGTCGCCCAACCGGGGACGCGGACGTGGAGCGCGAACTCTGTCGCCTTCTGTGGCTCCACGCGGATGCGCACGTCGCCGTCCCACGGGTAGCGCGTCTCCTGCACCAGTGTGACCGTTTGGCCGCCGACCTCCAGCTTGCCCCGGCCGGCGATGAACAGGTTGACGTAAACCACCCCATCGCGCTGGGCGTAAACGTACCCCGGAATGGACGGCATGAAGCGCACCACGTTGGTCGGGCAGCACGAGCAGTCGAACCAGGGCTTGCGGGCCCGATCGCCGCTCGACGCCAGCGGGTTCACGTAGAAGAAGCTGTCGCCGCTGAGCGCGACGCCCGACAGGAACCCGTTGTACAGCACGCGCTCCAGCACGTCGGTGTACTGGGCATCGCCCTGCAGCAGGAACATGCGCTGGTTCCACAAAGCGTTGGCGATCGCGGCGCACGTCTCGGCGTAGGCGGACTGGTTGGGCAACTCAAAGTCGTCGCCGAAGGCCTCGCCGCCCGAGCGGGCCCCGATGCCGCCCGTGAGATACAGCCGCCGGCCGACCATGTTCTGCCAGATGCGGTCGATCGCGCGGACGTAGGCGTCATCGCCGGTCAGAGCGGCGACATCGGCCATCCCGCAATACATGTACGCCGCCCGGACGGAATGCCCGACGGCGTGGTCCTGCTCGGTGACGGGCTGGTGGTCCTGGGCGTAGTCCTCGTACGACGGCCGCCGGTCGTGGTTGCGTCCACGCTGGTCGAGGAAAAACCTGGCCAGCTTCAGGTAGCGCTCCTGTCCGGTGACGCGGTACAGCTCGACCAGGCCGATCTCAATTTCCTGGTGGCCCGGCGGATCGCAGCGCTTGCCCGGCCCGAACTCGCGATCGATGAAGTCCGCCGAGCGGAGGGCCACTTGTAGCAGCGTGTGCTTGCCCGTCGCAAGATAGTGCGCCACCGCGGCTTCGTACAGGTGCCCCAGGTTGTACAGCTCATGGCTCCAGCGCAGGTTGGAGAAGCGCTCCGGGCCGGACATCTCCTGCACATTGGCCGGATCGACCGTGCGGGCGGCGTAAAGGTAACCGTCCGCTTCCTGGGCGCCGGCGATCTTCGCGATCAACCCGTCGAGATACTTGTCGAGCACCGGATCGGGGTGCGATGCCAGCGAGTACGCCGCCCCTTCGATCACCTTGAACACGTCGGAATCATTGAAGGCGTACCCTTCAAACTTGCCTGGCATCTGGTGGGCGGCCTTCAGGAAGTTGTCGATCCGGCCGGTCTCTTCGCACTTGCGGAAGTCGTACGGGATCGTGACGGTGCGGTTGGTTTCCAGCCGCGGTGACCAGAACTCGTCGTTAATCTGCACCGCGGTAAAAGGCACCGGCCGCACAGGGTAATCGGCCGCCGTGGCGGCGGTCGGCGGCACCCATTCACGGGCATCCGGCCCGCTGCCGATGGTCGGGAACGATGCAATCCGCAGCCGCGCGCAGCCCATCGGGATCAGCGTGACCGTCTCTTGAGGTTCAGCGGACTTCACCGGGCTGGGCTGCAAGGCGCCGACCACGCCGAGCGAGTCCTCCTGCCACGCAGGAATCCGCCGGACTGTCGCGAGCAGCTCGGTCCGAGTGGCCTCTGCGCTGAACGGCAGGGCGTTCCCGGACCACGGCCGCCGCGTGATCTTCAGCGAATAATCGGGCTCGCCTTCGTCAAGGATCAGGCCGTAGTTCCACGGCGTCGTCGGCAGCACCTCGTAGCCGGGCCACGCGTCGGTTCCGCCGGCCCGCACGTACTGCTCGCCGATCTTCAGCGCATACGTCAGCGGCCCACGGTTGATGGAGACGCTGTTGGCGTTCTTTTCCCACTTCGTGACGGCGATCTTCATCGGCAGTCGAAGCTCAATCTTCTCGCCGTCGGCCCAGACCCGGTCGATCAGAAGAAAGGCGGGGGCCTTGACCTGTAGTCGCTGGCTGATGCCGCCGATCACGACCGCGGGGGCCGTACACCAGCCCGGCACGCGGAGGTACAGCGGGAAACGCACGGGGCGCGGCGTCGCCAGCGTGAACTCAATGGTGTCGGCGAAGGGGTAAATCGTGTTCGCGGTGATCGTGACCTCGGTGCCATCGCCGACCTTGGCCTTCACCCGCCCCGGGGCGTACAGCACCGCCGCCAGGCCGTTGCCCGGCGTGGCCAGCCACAGGTGCTCGGCGAAATAAGGCCAGGCGTGCGCGACGTTGTGCTGGCAGCAACGGTATTGGTGCGGGTTGAACGAGAGCATGTCGCCGTCGTTCTCAAAGTCGGGTGACTTGTTGGCCCGGTCGCAGCGGACGAGGTTCGGGGCCGTCAGGTAGTGCAGGGCTTTCAGATCGGGCGTCATGGAGGCGGGCAGCGAATTGAACGCCACGTCCTCGCAGCGGTCAGCCCACAGCCCCTCGCCGGTGATCTGCAGCAGCATCTCGCACGACAGCATCATCTCGGCCATCGTGCAGGTTTCGGTGCCCTGCCGCGGGCTGGTGTAGCCGGGCCGGCAGTTTTCGTCAGCCCCGTACAGCCCGCCCGGCACCTGGCCATAGATGCCGCGCACATCCTGGTAGTTGCGCTCGACGGCCTGGATGTGCCGCGGGTCCTTGGACTGCACGTAGTAATTGCCCGGACCGCGGAACGCCTGCGCGATATTCACCCCGTGCCAGTTGGCGACGCCGTCGGTCCAATTCGCCGTTCGGCGGTGGATCTTCTGGGCCAGGTCGAGCAGCCAGGGCTCCCCGGTGCGGTTGTAAAGCCAATAGACGCTGGCCAGGTTGTCGGCCGCCCGCTGCTGTTGCCAGAAGGGCAGGAGGAAGTCGTCTTCGGGGACGTTCAGCTCCCAGCGGAAGTAATTGGTCATGAGCTTTAGGACACGCTCGTCGCCGGTGTGCTCGTAGAACGACTGGAGCACATTGAGCATGATCATGTGCGGCCAGAGGTCGGGCTTGCCGCCGCCGTCAGTCTTGGTAGCCGTCAGGTTGGCCCGCGGGCCAAAGTAGCCGTCCTCGCGCTGGCTCGCCAAGACCGCGTCGATCCAGGTGCGCGCCTCGGCGACGATCCGCGGATCGTTGAGCACGTAGCCCAGGTCGCCGAAGCCTTTGAGCCAGTACGGCACTTCCTCCCAGCCGTGCTGGCCCTGCCCGTCTGGGCTGAGCCAGGCGTTGCCGTCCTTCTTGAGGAACTCGCTGATCTCGGTCAGGTGGCCGCTGAAGCCGTCGGCTTCGAGCTCGAGCTCTTTGCGCAGCCAGCCCTGGGGCTCGATCGCCCCGATGGGTAGCTTGACCAGCGGGCTGGGCAGCAGGGGGGCGCGGTTGCCGACATAGAACTCGTTGGCGGGTTCGGTCTTGGGTCGCGGAACGACCTCGATGTTCTGCTCCTGTCCCCAGGCCGGCGCCATCAGGTTCCCCGCCAGAATCAGGGGCAGTACATGGAATGTGCGCATGCTCTCCTCCGTGGTCGGATTGTCCGGCATGTGAGCTAGTATTTGCGGGTCTCGATCACGTTCTTGGCCGCGGCCTGGTCGAATACCTGGTCGGTGACCTTGATCCACTTCGCCAGCGTCTCGCCGGCCACGGTCTTCTCCACCGCGTCAAACGCCGCCGGCCCCAGCAGCGGGTTACACTCCACGCTGCAATTCAGCTTGCCGGCGATCATCGCCTCGAACGCGGCCCGGACCCCGTCAATGGAAACGAGCAGGATGTCCTTGCCCGGCGTCAGCCCCGCCTCCTCAATCGCCTGGATCGCCCCCAGGGCCATGTCATCGTTGTGCGCGTACACCGCCCGAATGTTCCGGCCCTCGGCCTTGAGGAACGCCTCCATGACCTCCTTGCCCTTGGCCCGCGTGAACTCGCCCGACTGCGACTTGACGATCTTCAACTCGGGATGCTGCGCCAGCACCTCCTCGAAGCCCTTTTTGCGGTCGAGGGCCGGCGCCGAGCCCGGCGTGCCTTGCAGTTCGACAATACACCCCTTGCCGCCGAGCTTCTCGGCCAGCCAGCGCGCCGCCATGCGGCCCTCCTCGACGAAGTCGGAGGCGATCAGCGTGGCGTATAACGACTCGTCGGACACTTTCACGCCGCGGTCCACCAGGATGACGGGGATGCCGGCCCGCTTGGCTTCCTTGAGCACGGGCTCCCAGCCGGACTCAACCACTGGGGCCAGGATGATCGCGTCGGCCTTTTGCGCGATGAACGCCCGGAGGGCCTTGATCTGGTTCTCCTGCTTCTGCTGGGCATCGGAGAACTTCAGCGTGATCCCGCGTTTCGCTGCTTCCGAGCGAACGGACTCGGTCTCGGCGGTGCGCCACGCGCTCTCAGCGCCGATCTGCGAGAAGCCAACGGTGAGTGCTTTGCGCGGCTGGGCGCGGGCACTCCATGACAGGGGCGCAATCGCTAGCACGACCGCGAGCAGCCACAGGCGCTTCGACCAAACCATCACAGTCCTCCTTCACCGCGCCGCGGGCGCGCTCATCCATCCGCCCGCTGCAATCTCGGAATGATACCCCGCTATTGAAGCGAACGAGAAGCCGCTCACGACGAGTGACCGCCCGAGTCGCGGCGTCCAGTGAAAGGCCTCCCCGCCAGACTGGCGAATACGTATGCCCCCGCGGCCAGGATAATCACGGTCCGGTAACCCGCGGTCGTCGCCACGACCAGCGCGGCGGAGGTCGCCAGCACCGACGCGACGCCGTTGATGCCCCAGGCCCAGGGGACCAAGCGCGGCGCGCGGCGATTCAGGGCCGCCATGCCGGCGGGCAGCGGAAGGCCCATGCAGTACGCGGTCGCGGTCGCGACCAGCAGGAGCAGCCATGACCCGGCGTGCCACTCGGCGACCATGTCCCAGCCGACCAGCCGCATCATGAGCGTCGCCAGCGCCACCGCCGCGGGCGCAAGCCAGATGTGCCCGCGGAGGCGGTGCGGCCCGGTGAGGCTGCCCAGGCCGCTGACGAGCAAGACCCCGCCGATGACCAGCGCGCTGGCGATGACTGCATCACCCAACCAGGCCGTCGCCCGGCTGATCAGGGCCATCTCGACGCCCATGAAGCCCAGGCCGATGCCGCCGAAGTAGACCACAGTCCAAAATGCCATCCCATGCGGCGGGTGGCCGGGTGCCCCTGCTCTGTGAGCAGTGGCTTGCGTGTCCCCCACTGCTGATCCGCCGCGGCGGACAGTGGCACCCACCGCGAGCGGCAAGAGAATTAGCAGGATGCCCACTCCGCCGGCCACCACCAGCGACGCATATAAGAAGAGCCGCCCCAGCTCGGCCCGCGTCAGCCATAGGTCGCCGTAGGCTTTTTTCAATGCGGCGATGGCCCCCGGCCTGTAGAAATCCCAGAAGAACGGCTGGTCGTCGCGCGCGGGGCGGACGTTGAGCAACCAGGATTTGTAGAACTGCGCCCGGCGCGGCGACAGGATTTCCCGGTCGGCATAGGCGAGCCAATCGAGGTTCGTTCCCGGCGGTCCATCGAGCTGATCGGGACGATTGACCTCGTTGCCCGGCAGGCCGTCATACCATACTGGCGTAAGGTTGAACTCGCGGATGGCCGACTGCAGGGCCTGGCGGCTTGATTCGTCCAGCGGCGACCGCCGGGCCATCGTGCACACACCGAGGTAGTCTCGGACCTGAATGACGCGCCGGGCGGGCTCGGTGACACCCATGAGCTCCAACGCCTCGACCAGTGTGGCAAAGAGCCGGATGTTCTCGCGGGCCGGCTGCTCGACGCCGCGCGACACCGCGAGCACGCCGTCGCCCGCGAGCGCGCGCAAGCCTGCGGCGAAACCTTCGACCGTGGCCAGGTAATCTTCCGCCAGGCCGCGGAGGCCCGGATTGCCGACCCCGAGGCCTTCGAGCGACACGATCTGGATGAGGTCGTACTGCGCCGGCTCAAGCCGCGCCAGAAAGCGGCGCGGATCTTCGGTGATGACGCGCACGGAGTCATCGGCGAACACCCCGCCGGCGTAATCGCGAACCAGCGACACGATGGCCGCGTTCGGCTGCACCACGTCGATCTGTGCGGCGTCGCGCCGCCGCGCCAGCCAGACATCGGCGCCACCTGTCTCGCCGATCAGCAGGACGCGCGGCTGCGGCCGGATCAGTCGGTACGGCAGCGCCATCAGCGTCGTGTCCATGACCGCGGCCTGCGCGGCGGAGTTGATCCGCAGCGCCGAGCCGGCCGGGTCGCCGTTGAGGACCAGGCTGTACATTGGCGGCGGCGGCTCGCTGAGGGCCAGGAAGGGCAGGTCGTGGAACAGCTTGCTTTCATAGAGCTCGACGTAGCCGTGTGGGTCGGCCCGCCGGGCGACGAGCTGGGCGGAACCCTGAGCCGCAAGCTGCGCGAGCCGGGCGCCGTACTTGAATTCCTCGTACGCCGGGCGCAGCGGCCAGCGCCATTCCGCGGCCAGTGCCAGCAGCGCCAGGAGCAGCACGGCGCCCCGCCGGACGCCGGAAGCCCCCGTGCTTCGCGGCATCAACAGGATTGCCGCGCCCAGCGCCAGCAGCAGTGACGGCCAGAGTGAGTACTCGATGACCAGTTGGGAGACAAACCATACGCCGAGCACTGCGCCGACGGCACTTCCGAAAAGGTTAACGGCGTACACGCGGCCGACATTCGCCCCAGCCGTCATCAGCGCCGCACCGAGGACGGCGGCGCCCAGGAGAAACGGGATCAGCGTGGCCACCCAGTACAACGACCACCACCCCACCTGCTTCCACAAGTCTTCGGGAATGAAGCGCCCCGTGACCGGCAGGAGGGCCGCCAGCCGCGGCGTCACAACCAAGGCGGCCAGCAGGCCGACGGCCAGCCAGAACATGACCGTCCGCGGCCGGCTGCGCACCCGGCGCTCCAGCAGCGCCAGCATCGTGCCGCTGGCTCCAAATCCCAGTAGCGCCATGCTGATGACCAGGTACGCGAAGTGATGCCAGTGCTCGACGACCAGCCGCCGCATCAGCACGATCTCGTAGGCGATGAGCGCCGCGCTGATGGCCGCCACGGCGAGGAGCGTGGCGCCGGGAATGCGATCGGCGCCGGGTAGGCTGGTCGTCGGACGTATCATTCGGCCTGCGCTTTTCCGGTCATCGGCACAAACCGCACGGGCAGCACGTTGCGGCTCGTCCGCTGGCCGTCGGCCTGCTTGGTCAGCAGCACCAGACGCTGCGTGTCGTACGTGCCGCCGATCGGAATCACCATCCGCCCGCCGGGCTTGAGCTGCTCCCACAGCGGCGGCGGCACGTGGCCGGCCGCGCACGTGACGATGATCCCGTCAAACGGGGCCGCCGCCGGCCAACCTTCGTAGCCGTCGCCGCACCGAACCTCAATGGTCTTGTACCCGCGCCGCGCCAAACGCTCGCGGGCCTGTTGGCACAGCGGCTCGACGATCTCGATCGTGTAGACGTACGGCGTCAGCTCGCTGAGCACCGCGGCCTGGTAACCGGAGCCGGTGCCGATCTCGAGCACTTGGTCACCGGCCTTGAGCTGGAGCAGCTCGGTCATCAGGGCGACGATGTACGGCTGCGAGATGGTCTGCCCGTAGCCGATGGGCAGGGGGGTGTCGTCGTAGGCACTGTCGCGGCGGTCCGCGGGCACGAACTCGTGCCGCGGGACGGCCCGCATGGCCGCGAGCACACGCTCGTCCTTCACCGCGTCGCGAAACACGTCCCCCTGCGCGATCTGGAGGTCCACCATCGCGTCGCGTTCGCGTTGCCGCTCAGCAGTCCGGACGCGCGGCCACTGCAACCGGCCGCCGGCATCGCGCGTCACGTACGGCGACGAAGCCGCTGCTGGCGTGGTCGCGGGCTGCGTCGTGGCGGAAGACGCCGTACTCGTCGGGCCGCTGGCCGGCGTCCCCTCTTTCGACTGCGCGCAGCCGGGCACGAGTGGCAGGAGCAACAATACGCCGACGGTGCGCACGATCATGGCCACGCCTCCATCCCAGGATGCCGCGGCGATTATAGCGGGTCGGGCCCGGTGACCCCGTGTTTTCAGCGGCCAAGCCGGATCACGCGGTCGACGCGGAACACGTCGTCGGGCGGCGGGTTGCGCCAGATCAGGCTGATCTCGCGGACCGCGAATGACAGCGGTTGCCAATCTGCCTGAAGCTTCGGTCTCAGCTTCGCTACGGCCTCCGGTCCCTGGACCTGACCGATACTCAGGTGCGCCGTGAAACCCGGTGCGTGCTGCGCCGTGTCGTCGCAGTCCGGCACTACGGAAAGCAGCGCCGTCTGCAATCGGACGAGCCCTTCAGGCGGCTCCGGCGCCAGCCACACAGTGTAGCGGCCCCGGCCATGCCCGAAGTGCCGGAACTGGGCCAGGTGGACCTCGAACGCTTCGATCCCGGCGCATGCGCGGCGTAGCTCCTCAGCCATGCTTGCGAACTGCTCGCGCGGGCGGAACGGATACACCAGCGTGATGTGCGGCATCCACCGCCGAAACTGCCGATCATGCCTTTGGCGGATGGCCTGGATCGGTGCCCAACACTCGGGCGGCGGGATGACGACGACCGCGGTCTGGTGAGTTTTCGCGTCCACGCTGCGGAGTCCTCTTCACGCGGGCTCGACGTGCACGTGCTGCCCGTCCGTTACCCGCGCGAGCCCCGTGGCGTCGCCCTCGATCTGGCCCACCACGTTAACGGGGCTGTACGGCGTCTGGCCGAAGAACAGGCACAGGGCGTTGCCCGGCGGCCAGTAAGCCACGGTCCCCGCTGGTACCTCCGCCTGCGGGTCTTCGGCGCCCGTCTTGACCGGCGTCTCGAAGTACACCTCGTCGCCCCAGCGCTGCGCCTCGGACTCAAAGGGCAATACAGCGCCCAAGAGCCCGGCAGTACGCGAGGTATTTAACTGCGCGCTGACCACGACGTCGCCGACTGTGACTCGGATACCGGCCATGCTGCCTCCTGCTATCTGGTCGTCCGACGGGCCTTCGTCATTATAATCATGGGAGGACGTGCTGAGCCGTCCCGCCGCTTGTGCATCGCGTAGGAAGGCCACCATGGACCCCATGGAGCGCGTGCAATGTGTGCTCGCTGGACGCCGACCAGACCGGCCGCCGGTCGGCTTCTGGCACCACTTTCCGCCGGACCAGGTCTACGGCCCGTCCGCCGTCCAGGCCCACCTGACCCATCTGCAAACCTACGACCTGGATTTCCTGAAGGTCATGAACGACAACGGCTATCCGCACGCCACGTCGGTAGAGAGCGTGCGCGACCTGGCCGCCATCGGCGACCTGCGCGGCGACGAGCCGGAATTCGCCCGCCAGCTCGACCTGCTGGCCGCTCTGCGGGCTGAGCTGCGCGGCCGGGTGCTGATGACGACCACGGTCTTCAGCACGTGGGCCGTCCTGCGGCACCTCATCCGGCCGCCGAAAGAGCACCTGCCGCCACAGATGGACGGAGCTGCCGACGAGCCGAGCCGGCGGATCAAGGACTTCTATTCCCAAGCTCCGGAGGCGCTGAACTCCGCACTTCGCCGGATCGGCACAAACCTCGCCAGGTTTGCCCGGCGCTGCCTCGCGGCCGGCGCCGACGGCATGTTTCTGTCGGTGCGCGACGATTGGGTTGACGCACCCGATTCGATGGCCAGCCTCTACGATGAGCTGGTTCGTCCGACCGATCTGGAAATCCTCGCCGCCGCGTCCGCGGGACGCTTCAATTTGCTTCACATCTGCGGCCGACCGGCAAACTTCCGCGCGTTTGCCGAGTACCCGGTCCACGCGATTAACTGGGCCGACCGGTTGGTGGGACCTGCGATCGACGACGCCGTTAGGTGGGCGTCGCCGGCGATCTGTGCCGGGATCGACAATCTGACCACATTGGTGACGGGCACTCCTGAGGAATGCGAGCAGCAGGTCGCCGACGCGCTTCAGCAGGCCGGGACGCGGCCCATCCTGATCGCCCCTGGCTGTACCTATGACCCCAGCCGTGTGCCGCGCGCCAACCTCGAAGCGGTGTGCCGCGCTGTGCGGCGACCATGCTTCAGCCGCTGACGGCGTCCACGAGATGGCGGGCATTGTCGATGGTCGATCCCGGCTCAGCGGGAGCTTTGCCCGCCCGCGCGCCGATCCGGGAGGGCGAGCCTCCCGGCGAGCCGCGCGGAGGCTGACCTCACCACACGATCGGGTAGATTTCGCCGCGAAAAGGCCAGTCCTCGGGGCGTCCGACGAGCTGATGTCGGACTGGATTATGAAAGACGTAATCGAGCTTCTCCACGTACTGATCGCGCGACCGCATGCGCGTATCCCAGTGGCCCGTCTCCCAGCGATGAGAAGGACCGTCGTGCGCCTGGCTGAATTTCGATTTCCAGAACCGCGCCCAACGCTCCAAGTCCAGTTCCGGTTCCCCCGGGATGGCGAACAGGTGCACGTGGTCTGGCATGAGCACATAGGCACCGACGCGCCAAGCCGTTGCATCACACCACACCTGCCGGAGAAGCGCATGGCATGCGTCAGTCGCGAGCCACGCGCGCCGACCCCGCGTGCAGACGGTCAGGAAGACGACGGTTGGGGCGTTCTGCGTGGACCGGACGCCATGGACGGGGTGACGACGCTGCGGCAAGCTCAGGCCCATGGATCCATGGTACCGGCTCAGCGGGAGCTTCGCCCTCCCGCGCGCCGATCCGGGAGGGCGAGCCGCGTCGACGGTCGATTTCGGCTCAGCCGGAGCTTCGCCCTCCCCGGTACGCCGCGCGCCATTGCCCCGCGGTCAGACGATACAGGGCGTGCAGCAGGCCCGCGTGGACAATGTCGCGCTCATAGCGGAACCCGCCCTTCTCCATGACCCGCCGCGAGGCCCGGTTCTCCGGCAGCGTGAAGCAGACGAGCGCCTTCAGATGCAGCACGTCGAAGCCGGTGCGGACGCTCTCGGCGGCCAGCTCGGTCGCCAGGCCCTGCCCCCAGAACTCGGGGACCAGGCCATACCCGACCTCGACCGCGCCGACGCCCTCGAGTGTGAGGCTGCGTAGCCCCCCGCGACCGACGAACCGGCCGTCCGCCAGCCGTGCGACCCACCAGCCGAAGCCGTAGCGGCCCCAGTGCGCGAGGAGTTGCTCGTGAAGCGCGGCCAACTCGGCGTCGGAGCGCAGTCCGCCGAGCGTGGCCATGACACGCGGGTCGCGGTGCATGCGCAGGAGGTCCGGCAGGTCGTGCTCGACCGGGCGCGTCAGCACGAGCCGCGCCGTGTGCACCGTTTCGATCGTCGGTTTCGTCACTCAGGCCTCTCCGCGAACAGCTTTAATACTACAACGCAATTCCATGAGACAAAACGCAACCGCCAAGACGCCAAGATGGTCGGAGATGGACGACGTGCGCACGAGGCAGATCAGGCGACCCGCTAGGCAAGCCCGCCGGCGCTGCACTTTTCAGCGGGTACTCTCATCGGTTATAAATCACGACCGTTCGAGGCCGTGGAACGGTCTCGCCTTGTCACCACAACATCGGAGATCGTCATGTTCCTGGCTGCGCTGCTGTGCAACACGCTGCTCTGGGTCGCGCCGCTGCCCGAACCGTCGGTCGGCGGCCCCACGGTGACCGCGGTGGAAATCGTCGAGCTACGCCAGGCGCGCCTGAAGCCAAAGGCCGATTCGGCCGGACCGCGCTTCAGCTCCGAGCGCCCCGGCATGAAGCTGGTCGTGGAGGTGCAGGGCGAGGACGTGGCCCGCGCCAGCCACTACGGGATGCTGGAAATCCAGGCGGCCACCGACGACAAGGGCGGCCCGCTCAAACTCAACGAAGACGCGCTCGGCTTCCACGACGTTTGCAAGGAGTTCGTGGCGATCGACCGCGAGCAGATGTTCTTCGGCGAGGACCATCCGCCCAAGGACGTCATTCGCATCGAGATCCCCCTCGAGTCGCCGGCCCGCTCGGCGTCGGCCGTCTCCGTGCGCGGGAAGCTCCAGCTCAAGAAGGTCGAGACGGTGGACGTCCTGGTCCCCGCGACGCCGGGCGAAGTCAAGCACGAGCAGCTCGAAAAGCTGGGCGTAAAGGTCAACATCATCAAGCCCGAGCCGGACGGCGGTTTCGTGTACGAGGCCTCGGGGAAGCTGGACGCGCTGCACCAGGCCCAGGTCGTGGACGCGCAAGGCAAGCCGCTGGAAACGGGCGGCAGCTCGTCCTTCAGCGACGGCGAAACGTTACACCGCGAAATCTCGCTCGAAAAGCCCCTTCCGGCGGACGCGAAGCTGAAGTTGACGCTGGTCGTAAAGGCCGAGAATGTGCCGGTGGCGTTCGAGCTGAAGGACTTGAAGCTGCCGTAACCGCACGTGGCCGCTCCGACCCGCGCAGCGCATGTAGCGGCCGACGGCTCGTCGGCCGACGCATGTAGCGCCTCGCGCCCCCGCGCGCCGCCAACGTGGACCCGTTTCCCAACCCGTCAACATGTGCCACTAGCGCTCACGCCGGTGTGTAGCGGCCGGCGCCTCGCCGGCCGTCGCCAATGCCGGTCCCCCGCCCGGATCAGAGCCCGAGCGCCAGCGACGGGGCAACCCCGCCCGCCGCGTTTCGACGCCCAAGAGTCGCCGAGTCTCTCGCCGGTTCCCACCCGCGGGTTACCGCGCCTTATAACCGGCTAGGCGAGAGACTGTCGCGCGCACCGCAACCCCGCGTGGGATATCGGACTGAAGGGCTCGAGTTATGTCGCGCGCCACGACGCCGCAGGGTTGACCGGACCCGGATGTTTCGGCGTGCACCCACGACGCGTCATTAGACAGTCACCGCCTGCTGGCGAGTGGCCCAAGCTGAACGGACATTATCAGCCACTTCATTCATGCAATCGCGGTAAGACTCCGGTTTGCGCCTTTGATACCCATCTACTCCTTTCGTCACGCGGAGCCACTCGGCCACGGGGCGCAGTTCGTTGCCGGGGCGCCATTTGAACAAGTAGTCATCCACCAGAATAGGGATGCATGACGGTTTAATCGAACCGTGCCTGTGCTGATACGCCAGCCAAATCTCATGCTGCACCGCTGGCCTCTTGAGTGAATGCTCGCCACAGACGAGCAACACCGGAAGATGATCCGGTAGGGCTTTGTCGATTTCCTTCGTGAGGTGCTGCCCGCCGGGACAGTCCTTGTCCCATTTCCAGCACTTGATCCCCTGCGACCTAAGATCAACGTGGAGTTGTGTCGCCCGGTTCTCGTAGCATTTGACGCCGTAACTCAGAAAGCAGCGCGGCTGGGGCTTGTTCCACCATGTGCACAAACCACCTGAGATTTCCGTTTTTCCGGCATATAGGGTCGGGTGCGCATCGGCCTCTATAATTAGGGACAGCGCCCGAGCATCCCTTGGAAGACGCGCGAATAGGTTCAGCTTGCTCGCCCATTTCTCCCGCTCCGCATCATTGCGCACCCGCAGCCCCAATTCGCGTTTGCTGTCGTCCGCTATGAGGTATACGGGCTCCTTCGCCCGGTTCACGATATCTTCTAGAACCGCTCGGTGGCTGTCAGTGAACGCTCCGACGCAGAACTCGTCCCCGTCTCGCCATGCCGCCCCGCAACTAATCACCGAGAATTCCGGCTTTGCCACTCTTCGAATCGCCGCCATCGATCCGCCGTCGAGCACCTTCAGTGATCGGTTCTCGAAATCCACTTCAGTGCCGCAGATGAGGCACCGAATGCAATCCCAACTGTCCTCTGACTTGCGCAAGGTCTCTACAACGGCAAGGTTATTTGTTACCACGGTGAGCCTTCGATCGCGGAGGCGCGCCACAAACTGCTCGAAGAACGCTGCAGCCGTCGAGCCTGGGCCGATAAGAAACGTGCAGGGGTTTCGAATATGGGCGAGCCCCAGCTGGTTGATTATCTGCTCCACGGCGTACGCGCATAGGCGCTTCTTCTGTGCGCCTGATGCGTCAACCCGTTCGTCGTACAGTTTATACGGTTGGCTCGCCGTCACTAGGACACCTCCTGCAGTGCACGCCCGCTACCGCAGTTTGAACGCTCACCCAGTGACTCTCGTCCGAGGGCGATCTCGGCCGCACGCTCGATGATCAAGACCATGTTCGCTTCGCTCGCGCAGCCGCGGCCCGCGATGTCCAGCGCAGCTCCATGAGTCGTTGTCGTCCGAACGATCGGCACACCCGCTAGAAGGGCTACAAATCGATCACTATCCAGCGCCGCAACGGCCACCTTCGTTTGATCGTGGTACATCCCAAGGACGAGGTCATAGCGTCGAAGAACGTATGGGCGAAACACCGCGTCAGCCGAAACGGGGTCATCCACGTCAAACCCCTCGCGGCGAGCCCATGCACATGCAGGCCCGACGATGTCAGTGTCTGTCCGTCCCAGCCACCCCCCTTCGCCTCGATGCGGATCGAGCGCGCATACGGCGATCCTCGGTTTCGCGCCGCGCAGATCCAGGTAAGTCGATGTTGCGAGTCGCACTTTCTTGAGAATCAGATCCGCCGTGATCCTCGCCGGGACTTCGCACAACGGTATGTGCCCCGTGACCGACATGACCGCCAAATCGTCTGAAATACACAGCATGCCGAAATTGCTGGACCCGCACAAATCCCCGATCAGTTCGGCATGTCCGCCATACCGAGCCCCGCTCATGAGCTGTGCTTGCTTGCTGACCGGAGCGCAGGCTACGGCGACGATCTGATTCGCGAGGGCTAGGTTCGTCAGTTTCGTGACGTACGCCACAGCCGCAGACGCGCAGACGGGATTCACCTCACCATAGCGGAATTGCCTTGGTGTGATCACCGGCAGGTCGAGCAATAGCATGTCCGCGTCATTCGACCCCATTTCCTTCGGAGAACGGATCACGCGGACGGAAGGATGCACGCCGAATCGGTCCATAGCCTCCTCAAGCACTGCAAGGGAACCGACTAACAGCGGTCGACAACGGAGCCGTCGCCAATCGACCCGCAAGAGTGCCTTGAGCGCGACCTCGGGCCCGATGCCCGACGGATCCCCCGTGGAAATGCCAACAAATGGCGTTGAGATGAGCATCTCTCGAGCTCCCAGGTGATGTATCACATGAGATGAACCGTACACTGGAGCACAGAATCCTGCCTTCGGCAAAAGCGTTCCAGGACGTCCGCGTGGGCCTCAGCGCCCCCGGGGCGCCTCAGTCCAGCGCCCGAGGATACGCAGTCGACGGGATCTGGTCAACAGTGGGTCGCGCGCCTAGTCACTCGGGTAACGTGACGGATCAGCATCACTTAAGTGGAACGACGTTGCGCGGCCGGCAGCGAGATGGTTGCCCAATGCCGGTGACCTTCAGCAGTGACCTTCGGTGGCGGTCAATCCCCGCGGGTTACGCCCTTTTTTCTGGTTTTCACGGATTAGCGCGACGGCAACCCCGTCGACTCGCAGATCACCGCCAAAGCCATCCAAGCGTGGTTCGCCGGGGATGGTGCGTCACGAGCGCAGCGCTTACGCGGGGCATACCGGGCAACTCCGCCTGCGCAACTGGAAGATTGTTGCTCCGGACGTAACTCGGTTAACAGAAGCGAGTTATGCGCATCCGATCAGCCGAGGTCGCTTCGAATTGCGATTGCTGCTCCCGGAGGTGCGTGAAGAGCCCTTTTTTCGACACCGCCGTCTCCGACAGCGTATGTATCGAACATAAGACCTCGGAGTCTGCTCGTGCTGCCGAACCTCCCGTCGAACCTCTCTCCCGTCGAGCGCCGACGCGAAGTCGCATCGATCCTCGCCGCCGGCGTCATCTGCCGCCACCGCCGCGCAAGAGCCGCCGGAATCATCGACGCCCGTCAATCTCCGCCCGCCCCGCCCTTCCCGCTATACTGACTGACGAACGATGCCCAACCAGCCAATCAACTCCGCCGCCCGCCTCCTCATCGCCGCCCACTCCGTCTGCGTCTCCACCGGCGCCGGCATGTCCGTCGAGTCCGGCCTCGACACTTTCCGCGGCGACGACGGCCTGTGGTCCAAGGTCCGCATCGAGGACATGGCCACGCCGGACGCGTTTCGCCGGGACCCGTTGAAAGTCTGGGCCTGGTACCGCTGGCGGCGGCAGAAGCTGGCGGAAATCGAGCCGCACGACGGGCACCGCGTGCTCGCCGAATGGGAGCGGCGGATCCGCGACTTCACGGTCGTCACCCAGAACATCGACGGCCTGCACCACCGCGCCGGCTCGAAGAACGTCATCGAGCTCCACGGCCGGCTCGACGTCGCGCGGTGTACGTATTGCGACTACACGATCCAGACGCTCGACGACCTCGGCGAAGACCCGGCTTGCCCGGTCTGTGCCAAGCGCCTGCGGCCGGCGGTCGTGTGGTTCGGCGAGGCCCTGCCGGTCGGGGCCATCGAGGCCGCCTTCGCCGCCGCCCAGCGCTGCGACGTGCTTCTCGTGATCGGCACGAGCGGAGTCGTCCAGCCGGCGGCGTCGCTGGTCGACCTCGCCCAGGTCCACGGCGCACGGATCATCGAGGTCAACCCCAACCCCAGCGAGCTTTCGCACCTGGCCGATGTCTGTGTCCGTGAGGGCTGCCGCGCCGCGCTCACGGGCATCGACCGCGCCTGGCGGCAGATCGCCTCCTGAGCTTCCGTCGGCCGCCGCCGGGAATACCGCTGCCACGGTTACGACTTTGCCGACCTGGCGCTCATAATCGACGTGCTGACAAGTGGTTAAAAACCTGTCGCGCGCCTATCAAACTCTCAGGAAAATTGACCGCTGCGGCTTCGTGAGTTATACTAGAATGATTCATTTTTGCGCGGCCATTGAGGCGGGCGTGTGGCGCGGCGGTCAGTGGTTGGGTAGCGGCGCATGGCTCCGCGGGTTTGTCTCGGTTGATGGATAATTCCTTAAAAGACAAGATCTTAGACGCCATCGACATCGTAGAGGTGATCGGGGAGCGGGTGGCCCTCACTAGGAAGGGAAAGGACTACGTCGGCCTCTGCCCCTTCCACCCAGACCACCGGCCATCCTTCTCGGTAAGCCCCGCCAAGCGGATTTTCAAATGCTGGGCCTGCGGAGTCGGCGGCGACGTGATCCGCTTCGTCGAACGGATCGAGCGCGTCACTTTCCCGGAAGCCCTGGGGATCCTCGCCGCCCGCGCTGGCATCCAACTCCGTTCGCGACGTGAAGACCCGCAATCGAGCCAGCTCCGCGGGGAGCTGCTGGCCACGCTGACGTGGGCCCGCGAGCACTTCCGGCGGAACCTGAAGGCCCCCAGCGGCGCACGGACTTTGGACTATGCGCGCCGCCGTGGGCTGACGACGGAGACAATCGAGCGACACAGCGTCGGCTTCGCAGCCGATGCGTGGGACGACGTCCTGCGGGCGGCACAGCAGAATGGGCAACGACCCGAGCTGCTCGCTCAAGCAGGGCTTGTCGTAACGAACGACAAGGGAAAGACTTACGACCGGTTCCGGAACCGGCTGATCTTCCCGATCGCCGATCCTGCGGGGCGTACGATCGCATTCGGAGGCCGCGCCCTCGGCGACGATCCGGCAAAGTACCTGAATTCGCCCGAGACCGCGCTATTCAGCAAGTCGCGCGTGTTATATGGCCTTGACTTGGCGCGCAGCGCAATCCAGAAAAAGAATGCCGCGATTGTCGTCGAAGGTTATATGGACGCCGTCCTGCTGAGCCAGTTCGGGTTCGAAAACGTGGTAGCCACGCTGGGGACGGCGATGACCGACGCCCACGTCAAACTGCTTCGGCCGCTGGCAGATACGCTTTACCTCTGTTTCGACAGCGATGACGCCGGCCTGCGGGCTGCGGACCGGGCGGCGGAGGTGGCACTGGTCACGCAGACGCAGGTTCGCGTGGCGGTCCTGGAGGGGTACAAAGATCCCGCGGATTGCGTGGTCGCGGCGGGGGCGCAGGCGTTCGAAGCTCAGTTGAACAGGGCGGTCGATGCGCTAGAATTCAAGTGGTCTAAAGCACTTAGGGCGTTTGGCCAAAGTGACCAACGAGGCCGGCGAGCCGCTATCGAGGAGTTTGTGCGGTTTGTGGCAGGCGCTACCGCGTCTGGAGGGATGGACCCCCTCCAACAGAATCTGCTCGTGGGCCGACTGGGTGACCTCCTACGCGTTCCGGCTGAAGAAGTGTTCGACCTACTGGTCAAAGAAAGGCGCCAGTGGCGGCAGCGACAGGGAAACGGGCCCAACACAGCGGGCGAAGCTGTGTCCGATTACGAGACCACGATCCGCGGTCTGTCGGCCGGGCTGGCGACGGCTATGGAGTCCGTTTTCGGACTCCTGGTCAGCGGTCCGGGTCACTGGGGCTCCGTGAATGAGAGCGTGGCTCGTGGTGCGGATCGTTCTGAGACTTGGCAGCGGCTTTACCGGCTCTTGCTTGAAGTTCATGCAGACATGGGTGAATACTCCATTGGGGATATAGTATCGCGCTGCGACGACAGCGCACTGTGCGAGCTTGTGAGCCGGGCGCGCGCCCGAGTCGCGGGAGTAGCGCCCGCCGCGGAGGTGTTTTGTGCGGCCCGCGACCGGCTCGCCGCGGAGCTGGACGTGCTCCGCGTGAGCGACCTGCGCGACGACCTGCGCCGGTCCGGAGGAGAGGATGAGGCGGCGTTCCGTGCCCTACAAGCGAGTGCCCGCGGGGTGGCGGGCAGCCTCTCGGCAGAGACCCGCTCCAGCGCACGGGCCGCGTCGGTGTAGCACCAGGGAGTGCAGGCATGGCGATTGTGCAGCCCGACATAGATCCCATCGAGCAATGCGTTAACGAGCTGATCGAGAAGGGCAAGCAGCGCAAGTATCTCACCTGGGAAGAGTTAAACGAGGCGCTGCCCGACGAGGCCATCTCGCCCGAGAAGCTCGAGAGCGTGCTCAACCGCATCGAGCAAAGCGGCATCCCCATGATCGACGAGATCGAGGCCGACAAGCTGCGCGATGCGGAGCGCAAGCGCGGCGGCGGCCTCGAGGGCGGCGTGAGCCTGGACGAGGTCACCGAGGTCGACCTGACCGACACCACGGCGCGGCGCGTCGACGATCCCGTCCGCATGTACCTCACCCAGATGGGCGAAATCCCCCTGCTCACCCGCGACCAGGAGATCGCCCTCGCCAAGAAGATCGAGCTGACGCGGATGGCCTTCCGGCGGCGCGTGCTCGAGAACGACTACTGCATGGCCCAGGCGGTGGAGACGATGCAGGCGGTCGCGGAGGGGCGGATGCCCTTCGACCGCACCATGAAAATCTCGACCACCGAGAGCATGGCCAAGGCGACCATCATCAAGCGCTTGCCCGCCAACCTGGCCACGGTGCAGAAACTGCTGGAGCTCAACCGGGCCGACTGGAGCCTGGCGCGGGACGGGCGGGCCTCCGGCGTTGTCCGCCGGACCGCTCAGGAACGCATGAACCAGCGCCGCCGCCGCGCGGTGACGCTGCTCGAGGAGCTCTCCCTGCGCACCAGCCGCATCACGCCCATGATGCGCAAGGTGGCCTCGATCTGCCAGAAGATGGAGGCCCTGCAGGAAGAGCTGAAGGCGCACGGCAAGTCGCTGCCCCCCGAAGAAGTGGACGCGATGAAGGAGGAGCTCCAGGGCCTGATCGACCTGGTCATGGAGGGCTCCGACGATCTGCGCTGGCGCGTGAGCGAGGCCCAAAAGGTCTTCGGCGAATACGAGGACGCGAAGCGGAAGCTGGCCGGCGGCAACCTGCGGCTGGTCGTGTCGATCGCCAAGAAGTACCGCAACCGCGGCCTGAGCTTCCTGGACATCATCCAGGAGGGCAACACCGGCCTGATGCGGGCGGTGGACAAGTACGAGTATCGCCGCGGCTACAAGTTCAGCACGTACGCGACGTGGTGGATCCGCCAGGCGATCACGCGGGCCATCGCGGACCATGCCCGCACGATCCGCATTCCGGTCCACATGATCGAGACCATGAGCAAGCTGCGGAACATCAGCAAGCGGCTGCTCCAGGACCTCAAGCGCGAGCCCACCATCGAGGAGATCGCCCGCGACGCGAAGATGCCGGTCTCCGAGGCCCGCCGCGTGATGAAGATCAGCCGCCACCCGATCTCGCTGGATCGGCCGGTGGGCGAAAGCGAAGATTCCTACTTCGGCGATTTCATCGAGGACGAGAAGGCCGAATCGCCGGTCATCAGTGCCAGCAGCGACATGCTCAAGGACCGCATCGAGGCGGTGCTGAAGACGCTGACCTACCGCGAGCGCGAGATCATCAAGCTGCGCTACGGCATCGGCGACGGGTACACGTACACGCTGGAAGAGGTGGGCAAGATCTTCAAGGTCACGCGCGAGCGGGTCCGGCAGGTCGAGGCCAAGGCGATCCGCAAGCTGCAACACCCGGTGCGGGCCCGCAAGCTCCAGGGCTTCCTGGAGGCGCTAAAGGCGGCCGAGGCAGCCGAGGCGGCTGAGAGCAGCGAGTCGATGATGTAGCATCGGCCCCCGTGGCCGACGTTTGCTGGTGCGAGAATCCCTTCTCGCACCCCCCGCGTGTCGGTGCTGGTGCGAGAATCCCTTCTCGCCCCCCCTGTGTGCCACTGCTCTTGAGCAGTGCCGTCGGTCCCGGCGCGCCGGGAGGGCCCACGCACCTGTGCTGGAACGGACGGGATTCCTATTTGGGGGAACCGGCCCCGGTCGATTAGAATTAGCATGGTATCGCGAGAGGAGACAACCCATGAACAGTTTGCGATTGCGCCCGTGGCGCCTGTGGCTGCTGGTGGCAACGACGGCCCCGGCTTGGGCCGGAACACTGACCACCTCGTTTCTCACGCCGAGCCAGTATTCGGCGACGCTGGGGGATTCTGTCATGCTGCGGTGGAACGCCGGTGCGGCCAAAGACGCCCAGCCGGTCGCCTGGCCCAGCGGCGAGGTGAACTGGCTGTTCATCCGCGGCGGCGGCGAGCAGGAGAACCGCCACGACGTGCGGCCGCAGCACGCCTCGGACAACTTCATCACGCTCAAGATCGAGCAGCCGGCGGTCACGCTGGTGGGCGCGGAACGGCCCGTGGTGCGGGAGGTCACCGGCGCCGAGCTGCGGACGTTCCTTGAGCAAAACGTGGCTGGCGACACCACCGCGCCCGATGCCAATCGCCTGGCGGCGGACCGCAAGTATCGCGTGCGGGACATCGCCTCCGCCAAGACGCTCATCCGCGTCCCGACGGCCGATGGGCAGACGGTGCCCTCGGCCATCGCGACCAGCAAGACCGGTCTGGCCGGCGAGATTCGCCCGCAGTTCGACCCGACCGCGGCCCCGGTGGGCAGCGACCTGCCACTGACCATCTACGTAAACGGGGACAAGCGCCCGGACGCGAAGATCCAGGCCACCAACGTCGCGACCGGCAAGACCACGACGATGATCGCCGATCCCAGCGGGTCCACGCACTTTCGCGTGACGGACACCGGCGTCTGGCGGGTGGAATTCCACTGGGCCCAGCCGCTGCAAAACGACCCGGCGGCCGACTGGGTGGTGTACAACGCGACGCTCACGTTTGAGGTGACGAAAGGAGGTGCCCAGTGAAACGCGCTCCCCACGTAACGCACACGCACTTCCTCTGGCCCCTGGCCGCCCTGGCCCTCGTCGCGCCGGCGCTCGCCGTCGAATGGCAGGAGCTCGGCCCGGCGCCGATCACCAACGGTCCCTACACCGGGCGGGTCTCGGCGATCGTTTGCAGCCCGACCGACGCCAACCGCTACTTCGTAGCCGGTTGTGATGGCGGCGTCTGGCGGACGACCGACGGCGGAACGACCTGGACGCCGCTCACCGACCACATGCCCACCACCGCGATGGGCGCCCTCGCCCTCGACCCGACCAATCAGAACATCATCTACGCCGGCACGGGCGAGGCGAACTTCGCCAATCACAGCCGCTATGGCCTGGGGGTATTCAAATCGATCGATGGCGGCAACACCTGGGTGCAGCTTGCCGAAAGCACCTTCGCCGGCCGCTGCTTCTCGAAGATCGTGGTCAACCCGCAAGACCCGCTGACGCTCTATGCGTCGATCACGCGGGCCGGCGGTTTCCCCGAGATGGCCGCGGCGAAGGGGCATCCCGGCGCCACCGGGGCCCTCGGCGTCTTTCGCTCGACCGACGGCGGCGTCACCTGGACGCAGCTCGCCGGCGGCCTGCCAAACCTCAGCGCCACCGACCTCGCGATGGACCCCAGCAACCCAAGCATCCTCTATGCGGCCATCGGCCACATCTTCGGCCACACGGCCAACGGCATCTACAAGACCATCAATGGCGGGACTACCTGGACCAAGCTCGGCGGGACCGGCTGGCCCAGCGCGACGCTCGGCCGCATTGCGCTGGCCGTCGCCCCCAGCCAGCCCAGCCGCATCTATACACTGGTGGTCAACCCCGCCACGTCGAGCGGCGGCAACGCGTCTACCCTGGGGGCCTACCGCAGCGACAACGGCGGCACGAGCTGGACTTCCTTGCCCATCGGCAGCATTCAGTCCACCTACGGCTGGTATCTGTGCGTCGTTTCGGTGCAGCCCTCGAATTCCAGCACTGTCTTCATGGGCGGCCTCGACCTCTACCGCTCGACCAACGCCGGCGCCGCCTGGAGCGACGTCGCTCCCCCGCACGTGGACCAGCACGCCATGGCCTGGGATGCCCTGGGACGGCTCGTGGCCGGCCACGACGGCGGCGTCACGCGCACCGCCAACCTGGGCTCGAGCTGGACCTCGCACAACAACCTGGGCATCATCCAGTTCTACGCCGGGCTTTCCAGCCATCCGACGAACGCCGAGTACTTCCTCGGCGGCACACAGGACAACGGCTCGAACATCCGAAACGCTCCCGGCCTGGGCTGGACCCAGGTCTTTGGCGGCGATGGCGGCTGGACGCAGCTTGACCAGGCGGCTGCCAACCGGCTCTTCGTTGAGTACCAGGGCACCGGCAATCTCTACTTGTCGACCAACAGTGGCGGTTCCTTCAACTACAGCGGCAGCGGCATCAGTTCCGGCGACCGCAATTGCTTCCTGCCGCCCTACCTGATTGACCCCACCAACTCGGCCCGCATGCTCTACGCCACGCACCGCATCTATCGCAGCACCAACAGCGGCGGAAGCTGGACGGCCATCTCCGGCGATCTCACCGGCGGCGGCACCGCGGCCATTCGCTCGATCGCCGTGGCCCCGTCCGACCCGAACACCGTCTACGCCGCCACCAACGACGGCCGCGTGCAGCGCTCGACCAACGGCGGTTCGACCTTCACTCTGGTGTTGACCGGCAATCCCGGCTGGCCACGCGTGGCGCGCGAGCTTTTCGTGCATCCGGCCAGCCCGCAGACGGTCTACCTCGCCAGCGCCGGCTTTGGCCAGCCCAACGTGCGGCGCAGCATCGACGGCGGAACGAACTGGGAGACGCTCGACGGCGACTTGCCCGACGTGCCGGTCGATACCGTCGCGGTCGATGTCCGCGGCAAGCTGCCGGTGATTTACGCCGGCGCCGACGACGGCCTGTACTATTCGATCAACGGCGGCGTGAACTGGTCCCGCTATGGCGCCGGTTTGCCGAACGCGTGCGTCATCGACCTGCGCCTCGAGCCCGCGCGGCAGCGCCTCGTCGCCGCCACGCAGGGCCGCGGCGTCTGGAGCGTCCCGATCGCGATCCCCGGCGACATGAACGGCGACGGCCTGGTGGACTTCGGCGACATCAACCCGTTTGTGCTGGCCCTGGCCAACCCGGAAGCCTATGCCCAACAGTACCCGCAACTGGATGCGAACCTGTCCGGCGACATGAACGGCGACGGCGTGCTCGACTTCGCGGACATCAATGGGTTTGTGGCCCTGCTCGCGAGCTAGACCGCGTAGGGCAAACCTCCGGTTTGCGAGTAAGGCGAACCTCCGGTTTGCGAGTAGGGCGAACCTCCGGTTTGCGAGTAGGGCGAACCTCCGGTTTGCCAGCAGGACAACCCTCTGGTTTGCCAGCAAAGCAGAGCTTTGCACTACGGACTGCCGACGTGAAGGGTACGAATCACGGACGCGCGGCGTGGAAGACGTGGTGGCGCCGCATCAAGTGGACGTTGCGCATCGGCACCGCGCTCGTCGTCATCGGATACCTGAAGCTCGTGGGATTCGACAGCAAGTTCTACTACCCGGACAAGAAAGCCTATGACCGGCCGGAGGACTACGACCTCGCCTATGAGGACGTCTGGTTCCCGACCAGCGACGGTCTGAAGCTGCACGGCTGGTTTCTGCCCGCCGAGGGCCAGCCGCGGGGCGCCGTCGTCCACTTCCACGGCAATGCCGCGAACGTCAGCGGCCACGTGGGGCTCATCGATTGGCTACCGCGCCTCGGCTACCACGTACTGATGTTCGACTACCGCGGCTATGGGCGTTCCGCGGGCAAGATCACCCGCGCCGGCACCATCCGCGACGGGCACGCGGCGTTGGACTACGCGCTGACGCGGCCGGAAGCCCAGGGCCTGCCGGTGTTCGCCTACGGCCAATCGCTCGGCGGCGCGGTCGCGATTGTCGTTGCAGCCGATCGGCCGGAGATTCGCGCGGTGGTGGCCGAATCGCCGTTCAGCAGCTACCGCGCCATCGCGGCCCGGCACCTCGTCCGGCTGGTGCGAGCGCAATGGCTGGCGAAGTTGCTGACGGCGGTGACGATCTCGGATGGTTATGACCCGATCGCGGCAGTAAGCCGGCTAGCCCCGCGTCCGCTCCTGGTGATCGCCGCGGAGAATGACCAGATCTGCTTTCCGGAGTTGGCGCAGGAACTGTACAGCGCCGCGGCGGAGCCGAAGTCCTACTGGCTGGTTCCAGGCGTGGAACACCTGGGCATTTCGATCGACGCCCGGGAAGAGCTGACCGGGCGGGTGCAGGCCCTCTTCACGCAGGGTGGCGGACCGTAACGTTCAAACCCTTCGCGCACTCGGCAGCCTTCGCAGGGCCGGCCGCTGACCGGCCCTGCGATTCTTGACAATCCGTCTGCAGCACGGGATGCTACAGTTTGGCGGCGCGATGGCGCCCTCGGTGGAGCAGGTTATGCATTGAGGGGCGGCGTATGGATCAACTCAGGATTCAGTGCACAAACCCGGATTGTGCGCGGTGGCTGCGGGTCGCACAGGCAGCCCTTGGGCATCGAATCCGGTGCCCGGCCTGCCGGCAGGAACTCCTTGTTCCGGGCACCCTGGAGGAACTGCATAAGCTGCAGGGCGCGCGGTACTACCGCATCCAGGTGACGAAAGGGCCGGCCTTTGTCGGCACCGAGTATCGCCTCGAAGCGGACCGCGCGTACACGGTCGGGCGCTCGGATGAATGCAACCTGCAACTCCCCGGTCCCACCGTCTCCAAGCGGCACTTCTCCCTGCACTGGGTCAACAACCAGTGGGTCCTCGAAGACCTCAACACCAGCATCGGTACGCAGGTCGACGGACTGGCCGTGACCAAACGCGCTTTGCGCGGCGGAGAGACAATCGAGATCGGCGGGTACACCTTGAGGTTCGTGGCTCCGGGGACACCACTCGATCCGGCCAAGTCTGCCGCGCCCATGGTCGTTCACCCCACGAATGCCGAACCCCTGCCCGTCCATCGTGACCCGGGAGAGGCCGCGCGGGACGTGCGACAGGCGGAACGGGCCCTGCGCGACGCGCGCGGCTTCACTTCGTTCACCGCGGATCACCTGGCCGCGACGGCCAAGGAGTCCTCGTCCGCGTTTTCGCTCTCGCTGGCCACGCGGCTAGTCGTGGTGGCGGCCCTGCTCGCCGTAGTGACGGTCCTGTCGATCTACGGCAAGAGCTGGCTGGGCGTGGGTAGCAGCAAACTCCGTTCAGCCGAGGCGCAAACGCTTAGCCGCGAGGCTCCGCCCGATTTCGTCGCGGCGCTCGACGCCGAACGTTTCGACTCCGCGGCCGCGTTGCTCGATCAGTTGCAGGCGACGGACCCGAACGATCCACGGCTCGCGGAGATGAACATCCGGTTCAAGGAGAGCGCGAATCGTTATCGCAGCAAACTGTACACCGAGGCCCGCAGGGCGCTCGACAGGGACGACTGGGGCCGCGCCGCCGACATGGCGCAGGCCGCGCAGGCTCCCGTGCTCGGCCCGCTCACCGGCGACTGGAAGCTGATCGCGGATGAGCTGGGCCAGCAGGAGCGCCTCGCCCCAGCACGCGCCTTCCTCGCGCACACTCAGTGGCCGGAAGCGCTGGCCGAATTGGACAAGGCCACGCCAGCAAATCCGTCCGGCCGCGCCAAAGAGCGCGTCGCGACTCTCCGCCGCGCGGTGCTGGAAGACATGGGCTGCGGGCTGCTCGTCAACGTTGAGCCCGCGGGGCAGGACGTTCGCATTACCGTGGGCGACACGGACGTCCCACTCGTGGGGCAAGAGAACTGGCGGCTGCCCCAAGGGGCCCAAACGCTACGCGTCGCCGCCGACGGTTTTTTCGACCACGAGCAGCGCGTGACGTTCAAGCTGGGTGAGCTCGTGCACGTGGTGGTCGAGCTGCAACGCACCGCACCGGCGGCCGCCTGGGCGCTATTGGCACTGGAGCGCGCGGGGGAACTGCCGGCGCTATGGATTGCGGCCAAGCATTACGGTGAAACCGGGGCGCTACCGCCCGCGCTGGTGGAGGCCGTCGTGGCCCGCGCCGAAGGCGACGTCGTCCGCAAGCTCGGCTCCGCCAAGCTCCGCGTGGCCCGCGCGACCCTCAAGAGCGGCGAAGAGCTGACCTTGCGCATCTGGAGCGACACGAGCGCCGGGATTTCCGCCCAGATCCTGCCGCAGGGCAGCGCGCGAACGCTTCTCCCCACCGACGTGACCAGGAAGGAAGACCTCGACCCCGAGGCCGCGGCCCAGGCGGTCCTGGGCTGGCTCCGCGCCCGGCGCGAAGCGAAGGTGTCCACCCTCGATCTGCTTGAGGATTTCGCCCGGCTGCGCCTGTCGCTCGCCGGGCATGACGACGTGGCCGGCCGTGTGTGCGGCGAGTTCCTCACCGAGTGCCTGAACCCGCTGCAAGGCTGCTGCGCCTGGTGTGCCGGCGCGGGCGGCGGTCCCTGTCCGGAGTGCGAAGGCAAAGGCACCGTGCAGCGGAATGTCACTTGCACCTTCTGCAAGGGCACCCGGCGCGTCGATTGCATCGCCTGCAACGGCAGTGGCCAGATCGAGTGCCCGATGTGCGGCGGCACCGGAACCGTGACCCGCAAGGTCTCCGAAGGCTTCATAAACCGCGATGTCGTCGAGCGCTGCCGCCCGTGCAAGGGCACGGGCCGCGTGCCCTGCCGGAAGTGCAACGGTGACCGACAGGTCAATTGCCCGAAATGCAAGACCTCCGGCGAAATCGTCGACAAGGTCCCCTGTCCCGTCTGCAAGAAAGGGCGGATCCTGTGTCCGGCCTGCAACGGCGAAGGCACGAAGGCTGGCATGACCCCGGAAAAGCGCATGGAGGCCGAGCGGCAGGCGGCCCAGCGGATGTCCGCAGCGGGCGGGTAGACCACGAGGGTCCCGGACTACCGCGGCCAGCGCTGGTGCAGCGCCGGCCTTTTTTCGCCCTCCGTTCCCACCTTCCCACTTTCCCACGTTCTCACGCTCCAAGCCACCCTCCCGTCCCGGAGCCTGCCCCGAACCATAGGGAGGGGTCCTTGTTTCCCAACCCTTCGTGGCTTCGTGCCTCCGTGCCTTCGTGCCTGCCCATAATCCCTCATTCCCTTCACAAACTCCGCCCCTCCCCGCCATTCCCGCCGTGCCTGCGTGGCTCCGTGGCTTCGTGCCCTACACTCATCCCTGATGGATGACAACTGCCAGCTGCGCGTTCCCTTCGCGCCTCGGCGCCTCGGCGGTTCTCTTTGGTCGAAGATGCCCAACGGTTATCGGACAACGTCGGATAAAAACCAGCGCAGCACGCAACCCGCCGAAGGTGCTCAACCGGGGGGTGTCAAAACTTGAGCATCTTGATCACCTTCGGCCGGCGGGCCAAAAACGCGGTTCCCGCTCATCCCTTATCCCTCATCCCCTATCCCTCCTCTCTTATCTCTTATCGCGGCCACCGGCCGCTGGCCGCCGGCAACGCCGGAAACGCCGCGTGCGGCTCGCGCTGGTACCAGTACGCCGTCGAGGCGATGTCGTCGGTCAGCGCCTGGAACTTGCCGTTCGGCCACCAGCCGAGGGCTTGGATCGTCACGCGCAGGGCCTTCTGGAACCGGATCGGGTCCATAATGTGCCAGCGATACAGCCCGTACTTCGGCACCTCCGTCGGCGCGTGCCGCACGAGCGGCAGGCCGAGGAACGGCGTCGAGTACGCCTCTTCGCGCA
>Ga0315284_10000500_pt1 | contig 53323 bp, 54 predicted proteins | sample YL17G09_16_MG_FD_203696 | JGI IMG/M metagenome (GOLD analysis project Ga0315284, IMG submission 203696) | Sediment microbial communities from Yellowstone Lake, YNP, Wyoming, USA - YL17G09_16 | ecosystem: Environmental > Aquatic > Freshwater > Lake > Sediment | place: USA: Wyoming | collected...
ATAAGGGAGACAGGAGGCTTTCCGATAAGGGTTGCAGAAAGGGTTGGCGGCTTCGTCAGAAGGGTCACTCGTCTATGATCCTGAATGCTCCTTGGCCGTCAGACTTCTTTATCTCATCGATGACAGCATTTGCGGCCTTTACAAGTTCGGCTTCCATTACCTTCCGGTCCGCGCCTTTCTTCACAAGCATGTAATGAGGCGCCGATATGTACTTGGCTTTGATGCCCTCGGGCAGATTCGACAGAGCTCCCTTGACAGCATCGACGCCGTCGGGCTTGTATGAAACAATCTCCAGCATAATTTTGAGTTCGTAGCCCTTCTCGGTCTTGTTTTTGGCTGCGACTTCAGCTATAACCTTTGCCCAGTCGCCCTTCACCCCGCGTTTTGCCAGCATCTCGGGGTTCTTCGCCGCTATGTCAAAGGCTTTGGTCAGCGAGCCGAACGTCTCAATCAAATCATTGCCGATATCATCGTAGGCCTTGTCCAGATTCATGCCCATTTCCTTCGCGGCAAGCTCCAGCAGCTTCTCGCTTTTTTTCTCGCGCTTGTATTCGTTCAGCCTGCTCGCGGCTTCCTCCCTGCTAACCCTCTTGATGGAGAGCGAGATGTGGGCGCCGTCGACCCTAGTGACTCTGCAGATTATCATCTGGTTCTCGCGGACGAACTCGCGGATGTCGCGCACCCACCTGCTGGCGACCTCTGAGACGTGTATCATGCCCTCCTTGTCGTATTCCTCTATGCGGGCAAAAACAGAGTTCGGGTTTACGGAAGTCACCCTGCAGATGACTACTTCCCCCTCTCTAGGCATCCCCTGCTTTTTCATAACATCACCGACTGAAAGAACTTGTATATTCTATTTTACTGTGGAATAACTTTATAACCAAGTGTATAGGTTGTTCCGCAGTATGTGTTCCAAATAATATCAGTCTACATTATTTATTTGGAACACTATAATAGATTGAGTCACTCAGAAACGGTCTTGGCTTTCTTCTTTCCGGCAGCCTCAGCCTTTGCTGCTGAAGCTTCAGCCTTCGGCATCGTCACTATGCCCTTGCCGCCGCTGGGTTTTGACAGCATCTCGCCGCAAACAAGGCATTTGACCTCTGTTGAAGGCTTGCCGAATATCATCTGCTCGTTCTTACACTTCGCGCATTTTACCTTGACAAATCCACTCGCCATAAACTTCACCACGCATTTGTTTCTGAAATGTTCGCAAGCTTTGCTTGCGGCATGCCTGAGACTTTCGGTCTCAGCAGCACCGCCCGTTTCACTTGACGAATGCAGTAATTAAATTTATATCAACCTACACCAGTTCGAACTTCTTGACCCTGAACCCCTTCTTCGTGTGCATCTTGCCGCAGACCTTGCATACAAGGCGAAGGTCAACCTTCTTCGTTGGCTTTCCGTCGCCGCTCGGCTGAGGACGGGGAAAACCTCGGTAACCTTTGGTTTTTCTGGCAAAACGTTTCACCGACGCAGACGCAGGATGCGCGCTGGACCTTCCCCTCTTCCTAACCTGCTTCACAGTGTGCTCGGTGTGCCGACGACAAGTCGGACACAAAGTCTTGATGGTTTTCGGGAATTTCATGCTTATCATCCTTGGTTGCATGTCACGCAAGCATAGCTTGCGTCTTCATAACTATCAACTTTCTTGGCTATATTATCCGCGGCACATTTATAAGCGTTCAATCAAACTTCCATCTTCCTCGCCACGCCGCTGTCCACAAGCAGCCTTGCGTTCTCCTCGGGCACTGTCGCTATGTCGCCCTGTTTGTATGGCCCGTATTTCCTCAGCTTCAGGTCAAGGAACTCAGGCACGTCGGCGAGCATCGCCAGCAGCCAGCGGTTCTCGGGCTTGCCTTCAATCATCAGCTTCTTGGCCGACTGGAAATCCTTCAGCGCGGCCACAACAGAGTTGAAGAAGTCGGCCTCCTCCCTTGCCATGTTGTCCGGCGAGACGCCCGACCTCACGAAATAGAGCGCCAGCGTGAGTATCTTGCGCTCCCTTATCTCCATCATGTCCTGCAGAAGCCTTTTTGCGTTGTCCAGCTCCCATGCGTCTTCCTTGGCACCGCTGACCTTGGACTTGCTGTCTATGTAGAGCTTCGCATCCTCGAAGAACTCGTCAGGGAGTTTGGTCAGAGTCTTCGCATTCCTTTCCTGCGCGACAACCCTGCTGATGGCTTCATACGTGAGCATGCCTATCTGTTGGATGGAAGGATTAAATCCATTCATGTCCTGTAGGTTGGCCTTGATTTCCTCTTCTTCGGCGCAGGCTTGTCAGGCTTTTTCAGCATGCCCAGCTTCCTCACAGGATATCTGGCAGGGTTGCCCACGCTCTTCGATGCCCCGCCGCAGGTCTCGTCAGGTATGCAGACGCCGATGCTCTCATACCAGCCTTCGTTCCTGCAACCCGGCGGCGGGACTGGCTTGGCCTGCGAGCCGCTCCCGCGCCTTACATGATATCTGATGTAGTTGTCCGGCAGCGGCGGAATGTTTTTCGAGTTCCACTCGGCCAGCAGCTTGTCGATGTCCTCCCATTTCCAGCCGACAGATGAAAGGAAGTTTGTCAGTATGAAGACCGAGCGCTTCCTGCCGTCCTGCAGGCCTTCCATTATCCTCTTTATGCAGGGCGGGAAATGCGCAGGCTCAACAGCCCTTGAGAAACTGAGCTCCAGCTTTCTGACAGGGCCGCCCAAAGCGCCCTTGTTCTTGGCCTGCCAGTCGACTGCTTCAGCCACCAGTGCGCCCGCCTCATCCTTCGCATCCGAGTCAAGGAACCCCAGCGTTGCCTTGAACCTGCCGGGCTCTGCCTGCTGCCTTTCAAAATGGGAAAGGTCTGAAGGTTTGACGGGCAGCGAGGCCAGCATGCTTTTCATGTTGAGCGAGTATGGCATCCTGAACAGGTGCCGCGGCGATATGAGCACAGCGTCAAGCTCCACCAGCTTGAACGGGTTTATGCCATCCTTGGACAGCAGCTCGCCAACCTTTATCTTGGCCTGTTCTGCCAGCTTTTCAGGCGAGTCCAGTTTCATCAGCGTCTTCTCAAGCTCATCCCTGCAATACTCCTTGAGGTAGGCGCACATAGCCCTCGGCAGGTCTGGGAAGAGTTTAACCGATGCTTTGAAATCCACCTTCTCAGGCATGCTCCCCCACGGCACGCCAATGTGGAAGCCCGTGCCGCCTGTGAACTTCACTGAATAGCCTCTTATGCCGTGGTCTTCCAGCGCCTTGCACAGCACCTGCGCCGCCGCCCTGCCGTGCCTGAAGTCGTCGCAGTCTACGTCAACAATGAAATCCCAGCCGGTCCTGAGCTGGCTGTAGTTGTCAGCCTTCAATGCCATGGGCTGCGACCATCGCTCTATGGAGCAGTGCAGCTCCAGCGCCCCGTTCTTCACAATCGAAGTTATGTCGGCGGGATACTGCAGGCTGCCCGGCCTCTGACCGAATGCGCCGCCCCTGAAGATTCCCGTGACCTCCCTGTCCCTGGCAACTTCCATCATCTTCTGCTGGATGTCCTGCCGCGAGTAGTAATTGAGAATCTGGCTGAAGTACATGAGAAAGATTAAAAGGCTGAATTAAAAGGCTCCAAGGCAGTCACAGCTTCTTCTCCATCCTGAAATGCCTGATGACGCCGAACAGCTTCTCCACCTCGCGCTTCATGGCATAGCCGCGCTCCTCATAGAAACGGACAGCACCCTCCCTTGCGTTCAGCGTGACCCTGCTTGCGCCCCTGCTGCGCGCCTCTCCCTCAAGCGCAGCCAGCATCGCTGCGCCTGTGCCCCTGCCCCTCCAGCTCTCATCGACAGCCATGTACCTTATCCTCGCCAGCCTTGGTGAGAGCATCTGCAGCCTGCCTGTGCCTATTGCCCTGCCGCAGTCAAAAGCGGCTATGTGGAAGCTTGTTTTATCCTCCTCGTCACGCTCAGAGCCGCGGGGCTGGCCCCAGGCCTTCCGCAGAATCCTGTACCTCAGGCCAAGGCACTGCTCAAGCTCCTCTTTATTCTTCGGCTGCCTTATTTCCATAGTACCGCAAAAATATTAGGAATCATAAATAAGATGCTTAACCCCCCTCAGTAGCAGTACCTCCCTCTCAAAAGAACAACCTTAATCAGATGGTGCGGCTAGCTTAGTCCCCTACCATCTCAGCGAAGATGGAATAAACGCCCTTTGCTGCCATGAATATACCTATCCAGAGGAACCACTGGAAGTGTATGCCTGCTGTAGTGGCAAACAGCAGGGCGGCCACAATGAGATCCAGCCAGCCCACCACATCTAAGTAGAACCCTGATGCCGCGCCTGCAAGCACGGAGTAGATGCCCTTGATGAGCGCGATGATTGCAAGCGTACCAATGATGGCCACGCCTGCATAGCTGAAGTACGGGCTTGCAGCAAGCACCCCGCCAAGGACAACATCGACCAGGCCAAGTATGGTGAGCAGCATATCTTTCGCCTTTTTATTCAACCTCTGTTCCAGTCTTACCGAAAGAGGGTTATGAGCATCAGCTCATTCAACCTCAATGCCCGGTTTGCCAGGCTCTGCGCGCAGGGCTTTGAGTGACTTTGACGCCTCTGCTTTCATTATCTTGACGCTGCAGCTGAAAAGCTTTTCCAACTCCTGCCTTGATTCCACGAGAGCCTTCAGCTCCTCTTCCTGCGACAGCGTGCCCTGAAGCATACGAGCGTCTCTGGCCAGCTTCTCAGCGAACATTGCAGCGTGCTTGCCCTGCGCCCTTGCCGCAGGCATCTGCATTATTGCCTTGAGCATTTCTTTCACACCTGCCTCGGATTTGGCTTTTTCCAGTATCTCATTGTAAACCGCGTACTTCCAGAGCGGGGCAACGTAAATTGTAATCGACTTTGCCTCCCTGCCAACAATCTTCAGCACCTCTTTGATGTCAGCCTTCGTTGCCTCCGTAAGCTCTTCCATCATCTCCAGCTTGCGGTCTATCAGCGTCTCGTCGGCAGCCGGCCATCTTGCCAGCGAAACAAACCCTGACCTGCCTTCCGCATCCGCGGCCTTTAACCTGCCCATCATATCCCAGGCCTCCTCGCAGATGTGCGGCGCGAACGGCGATATCATTATGGTCAGCGCATCCATGCATTCGGAAAGCACGTCCTTGTTCGCATCCTCAGCGTACTTCTGAATATCATTGGAAAGCTCCATGAGGCTGCCTATGGTGATGTTGAACCTGAAATCCTCCATGGTTTCCGTAACCTTCTTGGTTGCTGAATGCAGCTTTGCACGCATCATCAGGTCGCGTGTCTCGAGCCTGCCGGACCTGCATTTCAGGTTCTTGCATTCTTCGACCAGGGACAAAAACCTGAGCACGAACCGATATGCACCAATGATGCCCTCCTCGCTCCATTCCATCTGGCTTTCCGGCGAGGACACAAACATGAGGAACAGGCGCGCCGTGTCTATGCCATACTTCTTTGCAATCTCCTCCTGCGTGACCACGTTGCCATAAGACTTGCTCATCTTATGCCCGTCCTTGTAAAGTATGCCCTGGTTGAACAGCTTCGTGAAAGGTTCGTCAAAGCCGACGAAGCCCATGTCCTTAAGCGCCTTGATGAAGAACCTTGCATAAAGCAGGTGCATGACCGCATGCTCGGCTCCGCCTATATACTGGTCTACAGGCATCCAGTATTTCACAGCCTTCTTGTCGAATGCAAATTCAGTTGCTTTGGGTGAACAATACCTGAGGAAATACCACGAGCTGTCCATGAAGCCGCCCATGGTGTCTGTCTCGCGCTTCGCAGCTCCCTTACACTTCGGGCATTTTGTGTTCACAAATTCCTTGCAGCTGGCAAGGGGGTTTCCTGTTGCCTTGAAGTCAACCTTTTCCGGCAGCAGCACTGGCAGTTCCTTCTCAGGCACAGGCACAACTCCGCACTTGGGGCAATGCACAATGGGTATCGGCGTGCCCCAGTAACGCTGCCGCGATATCATCCAGTCGCGCAGCTTGTAATTCACAGCGCGTCTGCCCATCTTCCTGCTTTCAAGATGTTTCGTTATCTCTTCGATTGCTTTCTCGCTATTCATTCCTGAAAATTTATCAGAATTAATTAAAGTTCCTGAATCAGTATATGCTCTTTCTCCACTAAAAAATAAATCCCACATAAATTTATGATGTTCCCATGTAATCATATTTTTAACTTCGTGGGGTACTGCCCAAACAATTTTATGTTTCCCAGAATCTACCTCACTTTTTATTTGTTTTTCATCTTTTAATTTTATATAAAAAACGGTATCATCTGTTTTTTGATTTTTATTCTTAGTTTTCCTAAAACCACAGCAAAACAAATTCTTAATTAATACTTTTTTTATTTCAAAATTAATATAACCGGTTTCTTCTTTCACTTCTCTAACTATGGCTTGTTCAGGGGTTTCTCCTGCTTCAACTCCACCACCAACAAGAATATTGTCTTCTGCTTCTTTTATTAAAAGGAATTTATCTCCTTTTTTATTCTCAATTATTGCAGTAACTGTTTTTCTTTGAAGAGTTTCTACTCCTTCCTTTGGGACTCCTATAAAATCGGGAGCAATAACCTCTTTTATAGGAATCTTATATTTTTTAGCAAATTCGAAATCCCTCTGGTCGTGCGCGGGCACAGCCATCACCATGCCTGAGCCGTAGTCGGCAAGGACGAAATTACCTGCCCACAAAGGCACCTTCTCGCCTGTGAGCGGGTTTATCGCGTGGCTGCCTGTGAAGACGCCCCCCTTTTCAAGACTTTCAATCTCCTCCTGCGTCCTTGCTTTCTGGCATTTCTTCACGAAAGCCTCAACATCCTTTTTCCTTTCCTTGGCGACAAGCCCCATCAGCTTCGGGTGCTGCGCGGAAATAACCATGAATGTCACACCATAAATCGTGTCAGGCCTTGTTGTGAATATCGGCCAAACCTCGTCGTTGACTTCGAAGTTTATCTCCGTGCCATGGCTCCTGCCAATCCAGTTCTCCTGCATGGCCTTGATTTTCTCGGGCCATTCAATCTTTTTCAGGTCTGCGAGCAGGCGGTCGGCGTATGCTGTGATTTTGAAGAACCATTGCTCCATGTCCTTCTTCACGACCTCGCTTTCGCAGCGCCAGCAGCGGCCGCCCTCGGCCTCCTCGTTGGCAAGGACTGACTTGCAGTTGGGGCACCAGTTCACCGGTGCCTTGGCGCGGTAGGCCAGCCCCTTCTCGAACAGCTTGAGGAAGAAGAACTGGTTCCATTTGTAATAGGCTGGCTCATGGCTCGCAATCACCCGGTCCCAGTCATAGCTGTTGCCCAGCGACTTCTGGTACTCCACTATCTTCCCGATGGCATGCTCCGTGTATTTCTTCGGGTGCACGCCCTCCTTCTTCGCGGCAGTCTCCGCAGGCAGCCCGAAAGAATCGTAGCCCATCGGATAGAGCACGTTGAAGCCCTGCATCCGCTTGAAGCGCGCGTGTGCGTCTCCTATGGTGTAGTTCCTGATATGGCCCATGTGCAGGAATGAGGCTGATGGGTATGGGTACATCTCGAGGACATAATGCTTCTTCTTTTTGGGGTTCTCCCTGGCCTTGAAGATGCCTTCCTTTTCCCAGCGCTGCTGCCATTTCTTCTCAATCGCAGCGAAGTCAGGCCTGCCGGTCTCCATGCAATACACACCTATCCTGCATGTCTCGCAGGCATAGCCTGCGATTCCATACTCATCTATTCACCTGCCGTGTTTTTATTGCAATTATAGCTGATACCTGAACCTTATCGTCCTGCCTCTCCAGCCTTCCGGCACATCCCAAAGGTCGGGTCTTGACTTCCACCTGTAGAAGGTGACAAGAGCCCTGTCAACACCGCCCTCCTCGATGTAGTGCGTGGCATCAGGCGGCACACGCACCTCGGCATCGCCGGCTATCCAGGAACATCCTATGATGCTTTCAACATAAGCGCGACCCCTCTCTGAGACACGAAGTCTACTCTCACCAGAAGCAGTTTTGGAACCCATAAAACCACGAAGTTGTATAGGCCCCTCTAAGCGAGGAGCAAAGACAGCAGTAGCAATGAAGAATTCGCTTTCCCGAACGCTGCTGTCTTAACCATGCTGATAATTGGATGGTAAGGAATAAATGTTTGTGCTTACTGCTTTATCTCGAAGTCATTGAACTCGCCGTGCGGCTTCTCCCATTCCACGCGCATGTCGGTTATCTGGGCATGCGGAGGCCCGCGCCTGCAGTCCTCTATGGCGCTGTTTATGTCCTCGGTCTCGCCCTCGAAGACAATCTCGACACAGCCGTCCATCGTATTCTTTACCCATCCCTTCAGGCCAAGAAGCTGCGCCTTGGCCCTGACAAAGCTGCGGTAGAACACGCCCTGCACCCTCCCGGTGATGTAGATGTGCGCCCTTGACTTCATACTGCTGTATTGGGAGTAAATCTTATATTGTTATATTATTCGCTTCCCATGAACTAGCATGGACGTGGTTTCTAAGGTTCTCGAGCTTAACGGGATAGGGAAGCTCAATCCCGCCCAGCAGTCAGCGCTTGACAAGGGTCTGCTCTCTGACTCCAACATGGTCGTTGCAGCGCCGACCGCATCAGGCAAAACCCTTATAGCAGAGATAGCTGCGCTCAACACGCTATGGAAAGGAAGGAAGGTCCTCTACATCGTGCCGCTCAAGGCGCTGGCTTCGGAGAAGTACCATGAATTCAAGGAGAGATATGAGCCGCTAGGCTATCGTGTGGCTATAAGCGTGGGCGACCTTGATGCATCTGACAGCTGGCTTTCCAGTTATGATATAATCATTGGCAGCACCGAAAAGATAGATTCCCTCCTTAGGCATGGCAGCCCATGGATTATGGATGTCGGCCTTGTGGTTGCGGATGAAATCCACATGCTGGATTCGCCCGACAGGGGCCCGACGCTGGAGATGGTGCTGACAAAGATAAGGAAGCTCTCCAACCCGCGAATACTCGCGCTGTCCGCGACCATAAGCAACCACAAGGAGATAGCTGACTGGCTTGATGCCGAAGCGGTCAAGTCCGACTACAGGCCCGTCAAGCTCTACATCGGCGTTGTCTATAACGGAAAAGCCAGTTTCGCGCCCAAGCGCAAGTTCGACGTTCCCGGCAGCGGCGGCATAGACGACATCATAACCGATACCGTAGGCCGCGGCAAGCAGGCGCTGGCATTCATCAACACGCGCCGCGGGGCTGAGAGCGCCGCCGAGAAGCTGTCGGCCGTTATGGCAAAAAAACTTTCCAATGAAGAAAAGGAAAAGCTGCTTGACATATCCGCTAAGGTGGGCCATGCGCTTGAACACCCGACAAAGCAGTGCGGCCGGCTCGCTGATTGTGTGAAGGGCGGCACCGCATTCCATCATGCAGGCCTTGCCGCGAAGCAGCGCAAGCTGATAGAGGACGAGTTCAGGTCGGGTGCAATAAAGGCTATATGCGCCACGCCGACGCTTGCGTTCGGGCTCAACATGCCCGCTTACAGGGTCATCATCCGCGACCTCAAGCGTTTTTCCAGCTTCCGCGGCACGGATTTCCTGCCTGTGCTGGAGATACAGCAGATGGCTGGCCGCGCCGGACGCCCCAAGTACGACACCGAAGGCGAGGCCATACTGCTGCCGAAGTCCGAGGCTGAGGCGCGCTACGCATGGGACAACTACGTCAAGGGCGAGCCTGAGAAGATTTACTCGAAGCTCGGCGTCGAGCCTGTGCTGCGCGTCCATGTGCTGGCTCTGATAGCGTCGGGCATCTGCGCCACAAGGCAGCAGCTGATGGACTTCTTCTTCCGCACCTTTTACGCGCACCAGTACAAGGACCTGAGCGCTCTGGAAAGCATCATTGACAAGGTGCTGGTGCAGCTCGCTGATTTCGGTTTCATTGAAAGCTCAGGCGCCGGCGGCAAAGAGAAGTCTGATAATCCATTCGTCAGGGCGTCTGAGCTGAAAGTCAAGACTCAGGATTCTCTGAAGCCAACCCTGATTGGCAGGCGCGTTTCCGAGCTGTACATAGACCCGCTCACTGCCAACCACATCATCAAACACCTCAAGCGCGCAAAGAAAGCGGACTTATTCCCGCTGCTGCACCTGCTCTGCAACTCAGTCGAGATGAAGCCGCTGGCATCGGTGAAGAAGGCAGAGTCAGAGGACATCGAATCGTTCATCGCCTCAGAGGAGCGCTCGCTGCTGATGGACGTCCCCAACAGCTACACATGGGAGTATGAGGAATTTCTTCGCTCGATAAAGACAGCGATGATATTCAACGACTGGGCTGATGAGGCGGGTGAGGACTTCATAATGGAAAGGCGCGGCGTGAGCCCCGGCGAGCTGCATGCAAGGCTCGAGCGCATGGACTGGATGCTCTACTCCGCGCAGGAGCTGGCGCTGCTGCTGGGTTTGAAGGGTATGCTGACGCCCATAAAGAAAGCAAGAATCAGGGTAAAGAACGGGGTGAAGGAGGAGCTGCTGCCGCTCATCAGGCTGAAGGGAGTGGGAAGGGTCAGGGCCAGAAAATTATGGACTTCAAATCTGCGCTCGGTAAACGAACTAAAAAAAGCGCCACTTCCTGTTCTGGAGCGCATACTTGGCGAAGTCATAGCGAAGCAGGTCACGGAGCAGCTGGGCTCAAAGGAGCTTGAGCAGGAGACGCTGTAGCATGGTGAATGAAAAAATTGTGAATAGGGTGAAGAAAAACCTGAAGTTGAAAGAGGTCGAAGTCGCCTCGTCGCCATGGAAGCTTGCGCTGGGCCTGATGTTCCGCAAGCGGCTGCCAAAAGGCAAAGGCATGCTGTTTGACTTTCATTACAGCGACAGGCACGGCATCTGGACGCTGTTCATGCGGTTTCCCATTGACGTCTACTTTCTGGACGACGAAGGAAAAATAATAAATAAAATAAAAAATGCAATACCTTTCAGTATTTTCAGGCCATCAGCATGGAAAATCTACCGGCCAAAGAAGCCTTGTAGGTATGCGGTTGAGACGGCTGCCTAGGCCGCATGTTTCAGGTCAATCTGGTAATCACGCCTGTTCGGATTCTCTCTCAATGGTCTAAGTATCTTCCATGTAGCGGTCATCTGGCTTTCTATGCCATACTGGCCGAACTCATCTGATGTCGCAGCCATAACCCTCTTAACAGGTCCGAAGCCAAGCATATTTGTAATTCCGTAAAATGCCCAGTATGTTGCTAGATAAGCAAGATTATCCATGCCTGAAGACTTGCCTCTTTTCCTTACAGTGTAATTTGTTCCATCCACATTCAGGGTTTTTACTTCAAGCTCAGGTCCCCACTGCGCACAGAGCTCACTGGATTCTCTGACCATCCATTTCTTTGTCTTCACAGGGTCTACACATCTGTCTGGAACATCACCCCATGTCTGCACGGGGGCTCCGGGCGCTGAATATTTATCCCTGAAATACTCCTTAAGTTCGTCCTTGTTATAGACGGATTCTGCTTCATCCTTTATGAACTTTATGTTCTTTTCAAGCAGGCCATCCAAATCAGGAGGTAGTGTGTCATCTTTCTTTTGGAAATAAACAGGCAGCTCGTAATTTGTGCTCGGCCAATCCACGGTCCAGACATTCTCAAGCCTTGATGCACCTTGGTACATGTCAACTATGCCAGCAGGTTTTGGCGCGAATTTGTTCCATGAGGTTTCTATACCGTTATCTGAGGCCTTTTTGTAAGCATCAATGGCTTTCGTTGTTACAGCCCAAAATTTTCCTGTCATGCCTTGTGTTATATTTTTAGCCCTTCCAGCCAGCCAACTCTTTGCTGTATATCCAACCAGAGGCCAAAATTCTGATATATCTCCTATCCATGGGTATTTCTTCTTCCCCTCGGCGCTAATCCCGCCCCCGCTTCCGTAGCGCTGCCCGAAGGCTGAAAGCTCGCTGCCGCCGTCGCTGCCTGCGGCCAGCATGGCAAGCGCGTATCTGCTGAACTGGCGGTCCCTGCCGCGGGCTGTCTTGGCGCGCTCCTGGTGCAGCCTCACGCCTGCCCGTACAGCTTCGTAGTTGCCTGTTCCCTCAAGCATACTCAGGCCCCAGACGTCCATGGCAGCGTGCTCCCATGGGTCCTCATCAGAAACATAATCATGCAAAGCCTCGTGGACCGTGACGTAATCAACAGCGGCGCGCGGTTTGACATCATCAGGCACCATTTCTTCCATGGCGTCCTCGGAAAGCACCTCTATCCTCCTTCCCCTGCCGTGGTTGAAGCCAAGATAGCCGCCATCTATGCTATCGACAGAACTTACCCTGCCGGCCACGTCTTCGTCAAAAAGCTGCTCTTTCAAGGTTTCGAGCGTCGCTACCATACCAATCACCTTTTAGGCTGCCTTCCTCCTTACATCTCCATATTCACCGCAAGGATTAAGATAACTTTTGGCTTTCTCTGCGGCAATGCTCAGCACGCTCTTTCCTTCGCTCCTGCGCGGCGAAGTCTTCACAGTGACGTCGCTTATGAAGTCAACAGAACCACACTCGGACATCTCTGTAAGGAAGGTTGAGTCCTCATTTGTTTTATATTTTTCATTGAACCTTATGCCATTGCTTTCGGCAATGTCCTTGCGGACATATATCAACGGGCCAGAGCCTGAAAGCGGAAGGCTTTCAAATATGTTCCTGAGCGGCGTGAGCATACTCCTTACGGTGTTTGTGCAAGTATTGAACAAATCATCCATCGGGTCGCCAGAACTCTTGCTGAAGCTGCCGGCAACATAACCCTTTCTTGCAGAATCTACAGCCCTCTCTATTGCATTCCGAGGCATCTCGGAATCCGCGTCCATGAATATGACCATGTCGCTATTTGCCCTGTGCATGCCATAATTCCTTGCAGCGCTTACACCACTTTTCTTTGTCTTGTATACCTTTGCGCCAGCCTTGCCTGCTATGTCTCCTGTCCCATCGGTAGAGCCATCATCAATAACCACGACATCCACACCGCCTTTGTATTCTTGATTGAGCGCTGATTCCACAGCAGACCTTATGTAGCCAGCTTCGTTGAATGCTGGAATAACAACTGTTACAGATGGATTTTCATCTATAGAATCGAAAAGGCCGTATTGCCTCATCATCTTCTGAACCACCTTGGAAGCAAATCCTACCATATCAATCCTTGCCTCCGGGCTTATAATCCCTTGTTAAACCCATTGAAACCGCTTCGTAGCCAGCGTCATGAAGCGCGTTTGGGACAGCATCATATACGTCCTCGCTTCCCGGAACCGCTTCCCTGAAGCCTCTCCTGCATTGGTAATTATATCTCCTAAATCTTGAAGTTGTGAAGCCGTCTGTCTCGAGTCCTAGAACCCCTTGTAGTAAAGCGTTGGCAAGCTTTCTCGTAAGTGTTAGGTAATATTCTGTGCCTGATACAGGCTTCCTGTTCCTGAATGCGACTCCGTTAACATAATGATTGCCGTTTGCCCAGACTGCTATAGTTGGCAAATCTGCCCGCGAATGCAAGTCAGTCATGTCAAGGTCGTTTTGCGACGGCAGGGGTATTCTTTCATCTGGGTGCGTGTGGCCTGAGTAAACAAAAACACCGTCGGAATCAGGAAAGCTAACGCCGCGCTTGCTGCCAACATTCGGGCCTGCAATGCGTCCATTGCCCTGCAAAACCCGGTATTCTGCCTCGTTCTCGGTTGAGGCGGTTATTTCTGCAGCACGCAGGGTTGCCTGCACAAATCTCTCACCATCCATCAAGGCATTCATTGCCTCTGACAAAACGGCCCCATTTCTTGTCATAATACACCAATGTCACTATTCTTAAGTGACAATTACAACAATTCCTTGGAGGAAGGCTTTATAAACCTATGCTCACGTTCAGGATGAACGTGGCATGCAATGTTGCCTCGGCAACATTAGCATCGGTGGGGCGCTGCCTAGCGCTTTTTGTTCGAGAATACCCTCTTTTCAGCCTCGCGCCAGACCAGCCATGTGACAGCCAGCCCCATGGCCGAGCCCACGGCCACATCAAGCCATATATGCACGCCAAGAAGGACCCTGCTGCACGCCACTATCGCGGGGATGATGAAGACAGGCAGCTGCCAGCGCTTCCTCTGCACAAGCCACAGGGACGTGAAGACGGCGAAAATCGTTGTAGCATGGCCGCTGGGGAAGCTTGGGTCATTGGCAGGGCAGTATGGGTTGCAGACATCCTGTATCATGGTGCACGGCACGCAGGGCCTTGCCACAGGGAATTCGGTCTTTACAAAGAACGTAACAAGCAGCACTATGGCAAGGCTTGGCACAAGAACGGTAAGGAAGCGCTTCATTGGCGTCCTGTACTTCGGCCACTGGAACCTTATGACGAAATAAAGGACTATGAGCAGCGGCATCAGTGCGATCCATAGCTCAGGCTCTCCTATGAAAGTGACAAGGTAAAGCGGGTCCATGAACAGCGATGCCATACTACTCTATTGGCTTTCTGCTCTCTTAAGTTTGTCTGCAGAATCAGGCATCCTCAATCTCGTACTCAGACGAACCCATGCCGAGCTTCCCAGCCGCCACGACATGCGTCAGCGGCTGTTTATACCAGAGCTCAAGGAACAGGTCCCTACCTGACCTTCTGTTTACAAGGTCGACAGAAGCACGGTCAATGGCGCAGGCATCCCTGCCCATGAGTATGCCTATGTCAGGGCATACGATGTGAAGGTCTTTGGAAGAGCAATCGCAGACATTCGTTATCCTGCGCAGCACATTAACAAAATAAACATTTTTGAACTTCTTGAGCGCGGCATTTGCCCCGTCAGCCAGCAGGTCATCGAACTCGGCCAGCCTTGGCTTCAGGCACTTGTTTGGGCAGTTCTGTATGCATTTGGAGCAGCCATAGCAGTTCTTGTAATTGAAGCACGGACCATGTTCGTCATATTTTATGCATCCTGTGGGGCAGACCTCGAGGCACTTCTTGCAAAGCGAGCATTTTCCTTTCAGGAGCGGCATCGAGCCCTCGTGTATGTCGGCCTTGCTTTTCGAAGTTAGCGCGCCCATCCCCAGATTTTTTACAGCGCCGCCCATGCCCGCACATGCATGGCCCTTGAAATGTGTAAGGACAAGTATTCCGTCAGCCTCAGCAAGCGGCTTGCAGACCTGATACGTCAGATGCTTGCCTTTCGACTCGATATAATCATCGGAAACCACAACAGGGCAGCCAATGTTTTCTTCGGTGAAGCCCATTCCAGCAGCCTGTTTGATGTAGCCTTCCGCTGTGTGCCTCGGCCCGCTGTACATTGTCGGTGAGTCGAACAGGAAAGGCTTAAGGTTCATTGAAGCCATGAGCTTGGCAACCTTCCTGACGAAGTCCGGCTGCAGATGATTCGGGTTGTAGATCTCGCCCATGTGCAGCTTTATCGCTACACTATCGCCGCTCTTGAAAACAACCTTGAACTCCTGCTCCAGCTTTGAAAGCATCTTCTTGTCGGTCTCAGTGAAGTAGAGTTTCTGCATGATATCCATCCTTGTTAATCCAGTTTGCGTTCTTGGTTAAAAAGCACCTCCCATAAAAGGCAGCAGACACTGGCACATCTTGGACAGTACCTCCTAACTAAAATTTCAGGCTCCGGCTTCCGCCAGCATCTCCCTCTCGTCGTCGCGCAGCAGATGACGGACCTTCGCAATGCGCTGCATATTAGCCTCAGTCGTGAAATGCGTCTTGAGAATGTCGTTCTCCGAGAAGTCCTTGCCTATGACAACATCTTCCATGGACAGCGCAACCCTGTCGCCCGCCTTGGCTTCCTGTTTGTTCATTCCTTCCATCTGTATTTCCTTTATTTCGCCGACAATCTTGTCGTTCAACATCAGCCTGTATCCTGGCTTGATCACGCCCTTCAACACTTCAATGCCGAACACAGCAGGTTTGCTCTGGCGGAAGACGTAACCCTTCAGCACGCGCACCATGCCAGGCCTTATGGTTTTTTCAAGCAGCACCTGATCCTCTCGCTTCTTCCTATCCCTGATCCATTTATCATGCTCCTCCAGCAGCGTGTAGATTATGTTGGAACTGAAGAGCGCAATCTTGTTGTCCTTCGCGAGCTGGATGACGTCATCCGGCACCTTTATGCCGAATGTCATGATTATCGGGTCCTTGCTCGTGCTCTTGACCGACATCACATCAGACTTCGTCAGTGCGCCGACATGAGCCTTCATCACCGGAATGCCTTTCTCCTTCAGCGTCTTCACCAGAGCCTCAAGCCCGCCAAGAGTGTCAGACTTCAGGAAGACTCCCTCATCCTCTGTCTCTATCTCAACCTCGTCCATCTCGGCCTCTATTTCCTTCTCAAGGTCTGGAATCTTCTTTTCGTCAGAAACCGCGCGCAGCGGGGCGCCTGCCGTCACGCCATCAAGGTCCTGCGCCGCTATTTTGATGCCTGCAGCAGCAGTGACAGATTCGACATGGCTGAACTCTTTCTCAAGCCTGAGCTCCTTCAGCGGCTGCGGCTGGAGGAGAGCTTTGACTCTGGTGACTATTATTTTTTTGTCGCCTAGGCCTCCGATGACAAGGCTGTCGCCCATGCCGATTTCTCCGTCATATAGCACGACGTCAATTGTGGTGCCAAGCCCCCTGTATTCCTTGACCTCAAGCACTGTGCCCTTGCCTTCGCCGTGCGCTATCTCAAGGTTCTTGCTGAGGTATTTCTGCGCTATGCCTGCAAGCGTCATTATAAGGTCAGACACCCCCTCCCCTGTCACGCCCGACACAGGCACTACAGCCACCTGTTTCGTGTAGTCCTCGACTCTGTCATGCCTGTCCGCACTGAAGCCGCTCATGCCGAGCTGTCCTACGATGTTGTATAGCCTCTTCTCTATCTCCTCGGTCGCGCGCTCGCCCTGCTTCTTGATGGACTCAACGAAGCACTCGCCCGGCTGCGGGTTCCAGCCTGGCAGGCGGTCTATCTTTGTCATGGCGACAACGAACGGCGTTTTGAACTGCTTCAGATAATTGAGGCTCTCATGCGTCTGCGGCTTGAAGCCTTCCTGCGCGTCAATTACAAGGATGGCGAGGTCGGCGATGGCGCCGCCGCGCTTCCTCAGCGTCGTGAAGGCTTCGTGGCCCGGCGTGTCTATGAAAAGCAGCCCAGGTATCTTCAGGCTTATCTTCATCTTCTCGAGCAGATGGCCGCAGTGCTTATTGATTACCGTTGTCGGCACATAGCTTGCAGAAATGTATTGCGTTATCGCTCCCGGCTCCCCGGCAGCGACAGCGGTTCCCCTGATTTTGTCCAGAAGCGTGGTCTTCCCGTGGTCCACATGACCCACGGTCACGATGATAGGGGAACGTATGGTCATGACAATCACCATCTGCATTATGCATACTACATATACCGGAAAACATCACATAAATAGATAGGCCTGAGCCTGCCCCGTAAAAGGGGTTTATGCATATCTGGCAAGCGCCTTTATATGAGGTCTGTGTTTTCTTATTTCACGTTCAACATATCTAGGATTAAAGCCATCCTTAACCACAACATCTTTTTGCTCCCCGTTCTTGCCTCTATACTCTATTCTGACTCCAGCCCCGAACAGTATCCAGTGCATTACATGCTGGAATTTTGCGCCCAGCATCGGCACGCTGGAATCGCCATTGACATCGGGGAAAGAGCGCCTGTATTGTTCTTCCAGATGAGTTCCATATGTTTCCAAAGGCGATTCCAATCCTATTGAATCAGCGAGCGCGTAACAGGCTTCCCTTATTTTCTGGACTGCAACTTCTCCATCCATAGTATCCTCTCACTTCTAGAAGGGAGGAATCCTGAAGAAACCCACCAAATCTTGTATCCAAGAGATTTAAGCTTTTCGCTGGGCCGATAGCATATTAATCCGAAAACCCGAATAATTGCTATGCTCGACATAAAGCTCATCAGGGAGAGGCCCGAGATAGTCGAAAGCAACATCATGCGCAGGAACGACCCTGCGAAGCTGATGCTGCTGAAAGAGGCCATGCAGAAGGACAGGTCGTGGCGCGAGGCGCTGCAGGGCGTCGAGGCGCTCAAGCGCGAGAAGAATATTGTTTCCGCGGAGATAGCAAAGTCAAAGGACCCGAAGAAGATAGCGAAGATGCGCGAGGTCGGGAAGGAGATAGAAAGGCTTGACATGCAAGTCGGCCTGCTCGAGGAGGAGACGAAGGGCCTGCTCATGCGGCTTCCCAACATGCTGCACGAGAGCGTGCCGCAGGGCAGGGACGAGTCCGGCAACGTCGAAGTCAGGAAATGGGGCAAGCAGCCATCCTTCACATTCAAGCCGAAGGACCACATAGACATCGCTGTGCCGAAAGGCTGGATAGACATAGACCACGCGGCAAAGATAAGCGGCAGCCGCTTCTTCTTCCTGAAAGGTTATGTAGCCCTTCTCGACATGGCGCTCATGCATTATGCATGGGATTTCATGCACAAGCAGTCGTTCGTTCCCGTGTGGCCGCCGTTCATGATGAGAAGGAAGCCCTACGAAGGCGTCGTTGACCTCGGCGACTTCGGCGACGTGCTTTACAAGATAGAGGGCGAGGACCTCTACATGATTGCTACGTCAGAGCACCCGCTCACAGCGCAGCACATGGACGAAATACTCGAAGCGCAGAGCCTGCCGCGCCTTTATGCAGGCTTCAGCACCAACTTCAGGAAGGAGGCAGGCACCCATGGCAAAGACACCAAAGGCATCTTCAGGGTTCATCAGTTCAACAAGGTGGAGCAGATTGTGATTTGCAGGCCCGAAGAGTCGTGGAAGTGGCATGAAAAGCTGATTGAGAACGCCGAAAAGTTCTTCCAGTCGCTGGGCTTGCATTACAGGGTGATGAACATCTGTACCGGCGATGTAGGGACTGTTGCTGCGAAGAAGTATGACCTTGAGGTCTGGCTGCCGGGCCAGGGCAAATACAGGGAGGCGGTCTCCTGCTCCAACTGCACCGACTACCAGTCAAGGCGCCTCAACATCAGGTACAGGGAGAAGGAAGGCGCGCCCATCGCAGGCAACGTGCACACGCTGAACAGCACACTGGTCACCGACAGAGGAGTTGTGGCGATTCTGGAGAACTTCCAGCGCGAGGACGGCAGCATCGAGATACCCAAGGTGCTGCAGCCGTATATGCAGGGGCTGAAAGTAATCAAGTAACGGCACATCCCACAACAAGAACTCAGGTTTTTATCGCCAGCAACCAAAGAAGTCACATGAAATACCTGCTGGTCCTGCTCGAGGGGGCACAATCTTCCAGACTCAACATCGACACGCTTGCGGCCAACGGCAGGCTTGGCATGATAGAAGGCTGGAGCGGGATGGAAAGTCTGTTCGGACAAGAAACGAGCGATGACGGCAGCATAACATTCACATGCAGCATTGCATCCCTTGACGGCCAGCGCAACGTCAGCGGGTTTCTGGCTGACACGAAGGAAGCAGAAGAGCTCTTGGAGATGATAAACAGCATCGAGATTGATGGGGTCAAGTTTCAGGCTGAAGCGAGAGGAAGCGACATAATCCTTAAGCTCGATGGAGAGGGGCTTTCACGCAAGATAGTGCCGAATCCATGCACGCCGGGCATGCCGCTTGCGCAGGTCTGCGCTGCAGCGAAGCCTGCAAAGAAAACGGCAGCCATTCTGAACAAGCTCATCTACAGGATTACGAAGAGCTTCCCTGACAGGGCTGTTTTTGTCAAGGGTGTTGGCGCAATTCAGGAACTCCCAGACAATTTTGAGCTGCTGAACCTGAATCAGGATATTGACAGCGCCCTTCTCAATAGAATCAAAACATCCAAGGACCTTGTTACAATAATAATATGGAACAGGGGAAGTTACGACCCTGCACCAGCACTAATCCACGGCGGCGGGTTGCTCGGGAGCGGGGCAAAGAAGTTCAGCGAGGCCGCCTGCTCCCGCGGCTTCAGGATTGATGCAAGGGGGCTGCTGCCGTGGGTGCTCCGAGCTACTTCGTAGCTTGAGCTGCCCGAGAACCAGATGTTCTCGGTTGCAGATGAGAGCCACACGCCAGTTCTAAGGTTTAAATAACAGCCTCCCAATAATAACCTATTCAAGAAGGGGAGAAAAAACATGCCGCAACCGCAACCGCCGAGTTACATGGCTTATGACAGGACGATAGTGGTTTTCTCGCCAGATGGAAGGCTGCTGCAAGTGGAATATGCAAGGCAGATGGTCAAGAACGGCAGCACATCCGTGGGCCTGGTTACGCCGGACTCCGCCATCCTTGGCGCAGTCAAGCCTTCGGCACCGCTTATGGTGTCCGATTCGTCCAGGAAGATATTCGAGATAGACGACCACATAGCCATGGTGAGCTCGGGCTCGCTTGCGGACGCGAGGAGCCTTGCGGAGATGGCGAGGGTCAAGGCACAGGTGAATAAGGTGACCTACAACGAACCCATCTCGGTGAGCACGCTGACCAAGCACATCTGCGACAGGAAGCACATTGTGACGCAGTATGCGGGCGTCAGGCCATACGGCGTGGGGCTTCTGGTAGGCGGCGTTGACGACACAGGACCAAAGCTGTACGAGACCGAGCCCTCCGGCACAATGATAGAATGGCAGGCCCAGGCCATAGGCAGGGGCGTTGAAAAAGCCAAGAAAATCCTTGCGTCCGGCTACAGCAAAGGCATGGGCGAGGCAGAAGCCTGCAAGCTTCTTGTCAGGGCGCTCAAGGCAGCCGAGAAGGACGCGGAAGGCGACAGCATAGAGGTAGTCGTGGTGAAGAAGAACAGCACGAAGGTCATCAGCGGCAAGGAAATCAAGGCGTAAGTTCTCTCCTTTTGTTGAAGCAGACGGCAAAAGCCGTCTTGGGCACGGATTGAAATAATCGGTGCAACGGAGATCGGTTCAAATGCTGCTGCAACAGAAGCTTGATGTTGCAGGCATGTCGAAAATGTGGATATATTGGTGATTTGACATGGTTTCAGTGGACAAGGCAGTCATCGCGCGGATAACTAAGGGCCACGACATGTTCGAGATACTGGTTGACCCGGACAAGGCGCTGGAATTCAGGAAGGGCAGCCCCATTTCCATAGAGAACATACTTGCCGTGAACCAGATATTCAAGGATTCCAAGAAAGGCGAGCGCGTTTCGAACAGCGAGATGGAGCGCGACCTCGGCACTGCCGACATCTTCCAGGCAGCGCGCAAAATCCTGACAGAAGGCGAGCTGCAGCTCACGACCGAGCAGCGCAGGAAGCTGACTGACGAGAAGAGGAGGCAGATAGTCGACATGATAAGCAGGCAGGGCGTCAACCCGCAGACGCGGGTGCCGCATCCGCCGCTGAGGATAGAGAACGCAATGGAGCAGGCCCATGTACGCATAGACCCGTTCAAGCCTGCCGGCGAGCAGATGAAGGCTGTGCTCGAAGAGGTGCAGAAGATAATACCCATATCGCTGGAGCAGCTGGAGGTCGCGGTCAAGGTGCCTGTGGCACATGCCGGCAAGATAAGCTCAATCATAAGGAAGCTGGCGACCGTGAAGAAGGAGGAATGGGGCTCGGCCTACTGGATGGCTCTGATAGAGATACCGGCGGGCATGCAGGGCGACCTCTACACGAAGTTCAATGACCTGACATCAGGCAACGTCGAGACCAAAGTCGTGGGCTCAAAGAGCGTATGAGATTGCAGCAAGCGCTTAAATAAGACTATAATCAAGAATAAGGAAATCGGAACAGGATAACAGGCGAAATATATGGCTGAGTTGCTGAAGAACGAAAAGGATTTCGTGGTCCCTGGCGAGAAGATAGTCGAATCCATGGACTACATCCCTGGCAGGAACTGCTTCAGGGACGGCAATGCGATAAAATCAAAGAAGATTGGCGTTGTCACAATAACCAACAGGGTCATATCCATCATCCCGCTCAACGGCACCTATGCGCCGAAGGTCGGCGACATGATTCTCGGCGAAGTGATTGACATACAGAGCAACGGCTGGATTGTAAACATAGGCATAGCGCACAGCGCCTACCTGCCGCTGTCAGGCATCCGCGAGTTCATAGACACGACAAGGACGCAGCTGAGCAGCGTCTATAACATAGGCGACCTGATTTACTCGAAGATTTCCAACCTGAACGGGCCTGACTCAATCCATCTTTCTATGGACGACGTGAGGTGCAGGAAGCTGCGCGGAGGCCGCGTTCTTGACATAAACGCGGCAAAGGTGCCTAGGCTGATTGGAAGGGAAGGCTCGATGATAAGGATGATAAAAGACAAGACAAGATGCAACATCTGCGTCGGCCAGAACGGCATAATCTGGATGGACGGCGAGAACCAGGACGTGGCTCTTGAAGCCATCCATGAAATCGAAGGGCGACCCCAGCAGGAGGGGCTGACGGACAAGATATCCGCCATGCTGGACAGCAGGGTCAAGCCCGCCCAGGTGCAAACAAACGTCACGAACGGCATCGCGTCGAAGAGCGTTGCATCCGGAAGTTTTGATCCGGATAGTGTTGACTCGGAGGTAGGTTCATGAAACGGGCGGACGGAAGGTCGGCGGGGGAGCTGAGGCCTGTCACTATAAAGGCAGGCGTTATTCCAAACGCCAACGGCTCAGCCATGGTGGCCATGGGCAAGACCATAGCCGTGGCTGCCGTGTACGGGCCGAGATACCTCCATCCAAGGTTCAAGCAGAAGTACGATAAGGCCCTACTAAAGACCATATACATGATGGTGCCTTTCTCAACGAATGAGAGGGTCAGGCCCGGGCCTTCCAGAAGAAGCCAAGAGATATGCAAGGTCACAAGGGAGGCGCTGGAGAACGTGGTCTGCCTTGAGGAGTATCCAAAGTCTGTGATAGACGTCTACATAAACATAATACAGGCGAACGCAGGCACAAGGACAGCAGGCATAAATGCGGCAAGCGTAGCGCTTGCTGATGCAGGCATTTCGATGAAGGACCTTGTCGCTTCGGCAGCCGCAGGCAAGATAGGCGACGATTACGTGCTGGACCTTGCGGGCAAGGAAGAGGAAGAGACGGACTGCGACGTGCCTGTTGCCTACATACCGGGTCAGGACAAGATTTCGCTTCTCCAGATGGACGGCAAGCTGCCGCCCGAGGATGTGGAGAAGGTCATAGAGATGGCGATAAAGGGATGCAAGGAGATTTACGAGAAGCAGAAAGAAGCGCTCAGGGAGCGGTGGGCGCAGAAGGGGGCATCCGCATGATAATCAGGAACCAGTACATAACGAACATGGCGAACAACAACCAGCGCGAGGATGGCCGCCAGCTCGACCAGTTCAGGCAGGTGAAGGTTGAGGTTAATCCCATCACCAACGCCGAGGGCAGTGCAAGGGTCTGTATAGGCAAGACCGACGTCATAGTCGGCGTGAAGCTCAGCGTAGGTGTGCCGTTTTCCGACAAACCTGACGAGGGCGTACTGATATCAAACGCAGAGCTGTCTCCGATGTCGCACCCCAGTTTCGAGCCAGGCCCGCCAAACGAGGCGTCCATAGAGCTGGCAAGGGTTGTGGACCGCGGCATCCGCGAGTCGCATGCGATTGACATGAAGAAGCTCTGCATAAAAGAGGGCGAGAAGGTCTGGATGGTCAACATCGACACGCAGGTTATGAACCACGACGGCAACCTCATTGACGCATCATCGTTTGCAGCCGCAGCGGCGCTCAAGAACGCGAAAATGCCGCATTACGACGAGAAGACCGAAAAGATAGACATGGAGAAGAAGACAGGAAAGCTGCCGCTCGCCGACCTGCCGATAGCGGTCACGGTTTATAAAATAGGCAGCAAACTTGTCGTTGACCCTACATATGCAGAGGAACAGGCGTCAACGGCAAGGCTCACCGTTTCGACGGCCGATGACGGCCAGATTGCGGCTATCCAGAAGGGCGGGACAGAGCCGCTCAGCATCGACGAGATAAGGGAATGCTTCAGACTCTCTGTTGAGAGGGGCAGGGATCTCAGAAAGCTGATATAGTTTACGGGGAAGCAAATTCACAGGATTTTGATTGCTATGCCACGCACCAAGAAAGTCGGCGCATCAGGAAAATACGGCGTTCGCTACGGCAAGAGGATAAAGGACCGCTGGATGGCCGTCCACACGGTCCAGAAGCAGAAGCACCGCTGCCCGCGATGCATGAAGCCGTCGCTGAGGCGCGAGTCCGCAGGAATCTGGAGCTGCCAGAAGTGCGGCCTCAAGACAGCAGGGAAAGCGTATAAGCCATCGTAGCCAATGTATTGGATGAAGCAGCCAGCATGAAGCTGGCATGAAACACGAATTCAAATGATTTGGGTTGATGAATATGTACAAGTGCCTGAATTGCGGGAAGGAAGTGAAGATAGAGCTGAAGAGCGCGAAGAAGATAATATGTCCCTACTGCGGCTTCAGGATAATCGAGAAGTCGCGGCCCGCCGTGGGCAAGAGGGTTGAGGCGGTTTAATATAACTTAAACCCTCGCATACAACAAGATAAACAAGCGAGTTTGTATCAAGAATAAGGTGAGATGACATGCCGACTGAACAAGACAATAACCTGTTCCTTCAGGCGCAGGCCTACCAGCAGCAGATGCAGGGCACGCTGATGCAGAAGGAGGCGCTGAACATGCAGCTCATGGAGCTGAAGCGGGCGCTTGAAGAGCTGGAGAAGAGCGCGGAGGCCGACGTTTACAAGATATCAGGCACTATCATAATCAAGGCGCCGAAGGCTGTAGTAAAGAAGGAGCTTTCGGAAAAGAGGGAAAGCCTAGAGGCAATGGTCAGGACCCTCGAGTCGAACGAGAAGAAGCTGAAGGGCAAGATAACCGGCCTCAAGGACAAGTTCTCCGGCGAGGAAGACGGGAAAGCGGCCAAAGAGTAAAAGACACCAATCAGGTTTTAAAGGCTTCCGAAGCAAGGATAGGGCTTATTAATTTATGGTCTATATAATAGCTTAATACCTCCGCTTATACAAGCAATACAAAGGAGCAGGCAGGAAAGGGTCGGAATTATGGCTGATGAGATAGCTACCGTAGTAGATGGCATAATGGAGGACAGGGGCATCCCAAGGAACGTAAAATGCTGCCTCAAGGACTCCCTGGACATGCTCAACATCAGCTGCACGCCCGAGGAGAAGATAAGCAGCATACTCTCGGCGCTTGACGAGGCAAGCGCAGACCCCAACGTGCCGATGCACGCCAGGACGATGATCTGGAATGCGATTTCCCTCCTCGAAGGCATCAAAAGCGACAAGTTCTGATTTTTTACAGCCGGAAACCCCCCAGCGAATGACGCTGCAAGCTTTTAAAACTTAGCTACAATATTCTTCATATTCATCTGGAGGTGTGGCAATGGGTATTTTTGGACGAGGTAGGGGCGAGGAAACACCGCAGTCCGGTGAGGATTTCGTCGAGGTCAACGTCATGGATTCTGAAGACAAGCGCCTTGGGCGGCTTGGAATCAGGGTCGAGAAGATGGAGGACTTCGCCGACACCGAGCGCATACTGCGCTCCATCAGGAAGGGCAACGTGGTTTTCTTGAAGATTAAGTCGCTGCGCGAGAAAGACATGGGAGAGCTGAAGCGCGCGGTGGAGAAGCTCAAGAAAATTGTCCAGGCCAACAACGGCGACATCGCGGGCGTGGAGCAGGACTGGCTCATCATAACCCCCGAGTTCGCCATGGTCGAGAGGGAGTAATTTAATTTTTCCCTTTTTCAGGGAATTTTTATATCGGCAGGTATGAAAGTATGTCCGTTCTGATAAACTTCAAGATTTGCGACAACTCAAGGGACTGCAGCGGCATAACAGCCTGCCCATCAGGCGCCTTTTTCTGGGACGAGAAAAAGAAGACCATAGCGGTTGATAACTCAATATGCACAAGCTGCGGCGCATGCGAGAAGGCATGCCCGGTCGGTGCAATAAGGGTTGCCAAGAATGATGCAGAATACAAGAAAATAAGAAGCGAGATAAGCAAAGACCCAAGAATGGTTTCAGACCTCTTCGTTGACCGCTATGGGACCCAGCCCATTTCTCCCGCGTTTCAGATACCAGTTGACAAGTTCGATGTGCAGATTATCCAATCGACCAAACCCGCAGTGGTTGAGCTCTTCAATAATGGCTCAATAATGTGCCTGCTTAACTCGATTCCGGTAAAAGACCTGTTCAAAGGCGCTGACATAAAGTACAGGAAAATCGAAGACGAAGACGGCTTGCTGGCGAAAAGGTATAAGGTAAAGGTGCTCCCGTCTCTCCTCTTTTTCAGGGACTGCAAACTCACAGGGAAGATAGAAGGTTATTACAGCATACGGGGCAAGAAGGAGCTTCTCGCTAAGGTGAAGAAGCTTATTTGACCCTCACCGTCTCGAGGTTCTTGGGCGCGATGGCGCCTGCTCACTGCCTCACCCAGACTTCGCGGATTTCAGGGGTGACGCCGTGGGCTATGAAAACCTTTTGGACACCCACGGACTTGTCCACCGGCACCAGAAGGGAGTTGTGACCCAGCTTGACGCCGCCGATTTCCTCGATGAGCCCCGCCTTCCTGTATACCTTCCTGCCCGTCTTCGTTGAATAGCCGAACAGCGACCTGAGAAGCCGCATCTTCCTTTTTTGCGGCGTTTTGGAAAGCGAATATGAAAAAAGCGCAAAATGCGCCAGCCCGTCCTGCCTGGCTTCGAACCTGCCGTAGAGCACTGCACCATAAGATGCCATTTCCGCCTTCAGCTCTTTCCATCTCTCTTCCTCAAGGCCGCCGATCATGACCTTTATGGGATTGTTTATGCCGACGGCAGCCCATTTCCTGCCAAAAGCGACACCGAACCTCCTTAAGGCCTTGTCCACAGCCGGCGATATCATACTTGTGGCTTCCGGCGGCGTGTCGATGAATATGTCCACATCGCTCTGCTCATCCGCGTCGCCTCTCGCAGCCGAGCCGAATAGTATTATGCTTCTTGCATAATTCCTGATGCCCTCATCTTCCATGAGCAGCGAAATATAATCATAAGCATAAGGCAATAGGCTCCTCATACGTCTTCACCTGTTTCCTTGTCTACAATTTCCCTTATCTTGTTCACGTTGCCTATAGCTTCCAACACAAGCTTCTCGCCGCGTTCCCTGCCGTAGCAAAGAAGGCCGCGGTACTCCTCTTGCTTGACCATCAGCGGAAGAAGGCGGTCCTTTGCAGGGAACTCGAATCCAAACCTTTCCTTCGCCATCCTGTCAGACGCGAAAAACCTGTGGTTAACGTTGAATCCCGGGGAAATAAGGCTCTTCCTGTGCAGGAGTATGGCGAGCAAATCACAGGCAGTCTCGGACGCCGCAAACCCCACGAGCTTCTGCCTTTCCACGGCAAGCCCGCTTCTGACCTTCTCGTCTATGTCGTCGAGCATTTCCTTCGCGCTCTTCCTGTGGGCTTCGAGGGATGTCATGCCTATGCCTCATTTCTTATTTTGCGCGCATGCTTATAAACCTATGTTACAAATAACACACTTTTGGTTATATATAACATATTTACAGTTACAAATAACATAAATAATGTTATACATAACATACGGAATCTAACCCGGAAGATGTTCCGGTTACTTCACCCTCACCGTCTCGAGGTTCTTGGGCGCGATGGACTCGCAGCGGAAGCGCTGCCCGATTTCGCGCGAGAACTCGACGCACTTCTTGGGCTCGCCGTGGCCGACCAGTATCCGCTCGGGCTTGCTGGTGAGCTTGTAGATGTAGTTCATCAGCTCGTTGTGCCCCGAGTGGCCGCTGAGGCCGTGGGTTGTCTGGACTTCCATCTCCACGCGCTGCATCCTTGTCTTCCCATCTTCAGTGTAAGCGGGTATTTCCTTCCAGCCCTTCTGTATCCTGCTGCCCAGGGACGCGGGGCTCTGCCATCCGACGAATAGCATCGTATCATTCTTGTTGGGCGCGAGCGCCTTGAAGTATTCGACGCTGGGTCCGCCTATGAGCATTCCGCTGGTCGCGATTATGACGCAGGGCTCGGTGCTGTCAAGTATCTTGCTCCTCTCCTTCGGCACGGTGTGGTGGAACTTCTCGTAAAGGAAAGGATTCCTGCCGTAGCGGAAGATGTCGTTCTGTATCTGCTTCGAAAGGAACTCTGGATAGGCTGTGTGTATTGCAGTGGCATCCCAGACCATACCTTCCATGTAGATAGGGTACTGGAAATTGTTGTTGGCAAGGATGACCATCAGCTCCTGCGACCTGCCGACTGCGAAACTGGGTATCAGCACCTTGCCCCCGCGCTCCATGGTGGCATTTATGACGCGCATGAAGTCCTCTTCAATGGCCTGCCTCGGCGGCATGTTGTCCTCCCGGCCTCCGTAGGTCGACTCTATCATCAGCGTCTCAACGCGCTGGAACTGGCTCCACGCAGGGTCGAACAGCCGCGTCTGGCCGAACTTCATGTCCGACGTGTAAAGTATGTTGTGTATGCCGTTGCCGATATGCAGGTGAGTCAGCGAGCTTCCGAGCAGGTGGCCGCTCGGCTGCAGCGTCAGCCTCATGTTGGGCGTTATGTCGGAGACCTCGCCGTAGTCAAGCGTTATCGAATGCTTGACCGCGCGCTCGACATCCTTCTTGTTGTAGGGCACTTCCTTCCCGTTCTTCTGGCATATGTCTATGTAGTCAAGGCAGAGCAGCACCATCAGGTCGCGGGTCGGAGCTGTCAGGTAGAGCGGACCCCTGTAACCCTGCTTGTAAAGCCACGGGATGTAGGCAGCATGGTCTATGTGCGCGTGGCTCAGCACAACAGCGTCGAGCCTGTCTATGCTGAACTCAGGGACGTCTAGGTAGGGCTTCTCCTCGGAACCGGGCTCAACTCCGCAGTCCATCAGCACGTTGGAGTGCGGCGTCTGCACCAGTATAGAGCTCCTGCCTACCTGCCTGTAGCCGCCGAGCATGGTCATCCTTATCCATTCGTTCTGCTTGTCAGCAGGCATCTCTATTTCGGTGTTTATCTTCTGGCCTATTGTGTTCAGGAATTTCTTGCGGTAGTCAATCTCTGTGTGCAGGAAGTTGCGGACAGCGCGCACAATCTCAGATTCAATCGCAGGCGCCCTTTCTATCTTCGGCAGCCAGAACGTCTCGTTGCGTATCTGGCGGAAAGTCTCGCCGCCTTTGCCTATGACGACGCCGGGTTTCTGCGCCTCGATGATGACCTTGCCCAGCTCAGGCTCGAAGTAGATGGCCTTGACACCCGCATCCTGCGGTATCATCTCTTCTATCTTCTTCTTTGCCTTATCCATATCCATGGCTATGCTCAGGTCAGGCCTCAGCTCGATGCGCTTCTTCAGCTCCCTTACAAGCTGCTTTATCGTTTCCTCGCCGCTCTGGAAGAATTCCTTGCTCTTGGTGTAGAGCATTATCTCCGAGCCCTCGAACTTTATCTCCGTTATGCCGGCGTTCGAAGGCAGCTTTTCCTGAAGTTCCTTGAGTATGCTTGACTTCATTTGAACCAATCTCTTATGAATAGTTTCGCGTTGTTTGCGGTACTATAATTACAGCCTAAAATCCGTTCCAAACGGAATAAATATAATCACTTCAGCAGCTTCTGGACTTCCTCGTCCGAAAGCTCGTGGTAGCCCTTTGCATCAATGACCGTTATGTCTATGCCGCTGCCGCCCGAGGCTATGTCGCGCTTGACTGCGGCGTTTATCGCCCTCGCCACAAGCCTCTTGGCTTCCTCGACCTGCATGTTGGGCTTGAAGTTGTCCTCAAGCACGCCGAATGCCATCGGGCTGCCGCTGCCGCTGGAGAAGTATTCCTTCTCCTCGATTATGCTTCCGTCGGGCGAAAGGCTGAAAAGCCCCGGTCCTGACTTGTCATATCCGCCCACGATAAGCTGCACGATGAACGGGTAAAAGCGTCTGCCGTAGAGTATGTTCGCCAGCAGGTGCGACGCTGCCTTGACCGTGGGCCTCCTGCTCTCGTGAAGCTTGAACAGCTTCAGCTCGGCCTTTACGTACCTGTCAAGGGCCTGCGCGTCGCCGACCACGCCCGCGATGCTCATGGCTATGTGCTCGTCTATCTTGAGTATCTTCTTCGTGTTCTTGCTCGCCACCAGGTAGCCCATGGTGGCCTTGCGCTCCGCTCCGAGCACCACGGCGTCCTTTGCAAGCAGCCCTATGGTGGTCGTGCCTGTCTTCAGTTTCTTAATGTCTTCCTCTTTGAGCATGCTATCACGCAGAATCAGCGCAGTCTGTTGAATAAGATTTGTGGCTCTGGTTTATAAGCTTTTAAAGCGGTTTTCTGTCGGACGAATGTATGGCATCATATCGGTTCCTGTTGCTGAAAAACTTATTAAACACAAAATCAATTAAACCGCATGGGTGGGAGGATACAGGTTTCTGGCATAGGCGGTAGTTTGTTCGCAAAAGTTTCTGCCCTCATTGCCATCTGTTCCGTTCTCCTGCTGTCGAACGCGATTGGCGTCCAGGCTTTGACTGTTTTTCTCGCAGACCACGGCACCGATGTCAGGAATTCCACCGGAGACCTGCTGGCACTCGGCAACCTTACATTGGAAATTTACGACGCAATGACAGGAGGCAACCAGGTTTATTCGCATGATTTCAACGGCTCCATAATCAACGGCTCCTGGAACGTCCAGATTTCGGCAGGCCTGGAATTCGGGAAAACCTACTACAAGGACTACATGATAAACGGCGAGGACCTGAGTTTCGACGGAAATGGCAGGCTGGCGTTCACTTCGCCGCTGGGATACATAAACAACGCCTCGATGCTCAATTTCTCCCTGATAAATTCGTGCCCGGGCGGCAGCTCCATAAGGCTGGTTTATGAAAACGGGAGCGTGGAATGCCAAACAGGTGGCGCCGGTTCGACGGCGAACGCAACATACCAGTCAGCCTGGGAGTTCGCAACGAACCGCACCCACATACCCTACTTCTCCGACCTCAACACGAGCAACGCGAGCTACGTCACGTGGGTCCGCTGGAACCTGACAAATTCCAGCTACGTTGACTGGCTTCACTTCAACATCACAAACGCAAGCTATGTCGACTGGCTGCACTACAACTCCACAAACGCCACCTATGACAGCCTGATAACGTCCGCAGTGAAATATGGAACCTGGAACTCCACAAACGCAACCTATGACGCTTTGGTGACGACTGCCGTGAGGTACAGCACATGGAACGCCACGAATGAAAGCTACGTAATATGGACCAGATGGAACATAACCAATGCAACCTATGACGCTCTCCTTAGGACTGCAATGATATACTCGGCTTGGAACTCGACAAACGCCACATATGACTCTCTTCTTGGTACAGCAATGCTGTACAGCGCTTGGAACGCCACGAATGAAAGCTATGTAGCATGGGCAAGGTGGAATATAACCAACACAAGCTACATGATGTTCAAAGACTGGAATTCCACCAATTCTAGCTATGACAACTTGCTCAGGACAGCGATGCTCTACTCGGCGTGGAATGCAACCAATGCAAGCTATGTCACGAGCTCCTTCAACCTGACTACGAACAACAGCATAACCGACACCATATTCTCCGTGAACCAATCGGCAGGGGTATTCGCCCTGGCAGTGAACGAGACCATGAGGCTTTTCGCCCTGTACATCAATGCAACCATGAAAGCATATGCCGACAGCAGATTCATCGTTTCTGAAACAGACCCGTTCTGGATAACCGACAAGCCCGGCTACATGCCATACTCGGCATGGAATTCAACCAATGCCACCTATGATGCCATGTTAAACAGCAAGATGGGTTACGCCCAGTGGAATGCTACCAACACCAGCTACGCCCTGAACACAACGTTGGCAACGATGGCATGGAATCAGACGAATAGCAGTTATGACACTTTGCTCAGGACAGCAATGCTCTACAGCACTTGGAACACCAGCAACGACAGTTATGTCACATGGGCAAGATGGAACATAACCAATGAAAGCTACATAACATATGCCAGATTCAACACCAGCAACGACAGCTATGTTACCTGGGCAGTGTGGAACATAACCAACGCAACATATGACAACCTGCTCACAACAGCAATGCTGTACTCAGCCTGGAATGCGACAAATTCCACATACGATGCCCTTCTCAGGACAGCAGTGCTATACTCGACTTGGAACTCAACCAATGCGACCTATGACGAATTGGTCAGAACAGCAATGCTCTACAGCGCATGGAACAGCACCAACTCAAGCTATGTTGATTGGGCTCGCCTGAACATGACAAATTCCAGCTATGACAATCTGCTAAGGACCGCAATGTTGTATTCAGTCTGGAACGCCACGAACGCCAGCTATGATGCATTGCTGAGGACTGCCATGCTCTACTCAACCTGGAACTCCACAAACGCCACCTACGCCCTCAACGAAACTCTGGCAATGATGGCCTGGAACCTGACCAACGCCACTTACGATGCATTGCTCAGTACAGCAATGCTTTACTCCGCATGGAATGCAACAAATGAGAGCTACGTAACTTGGATGCGCTGGAACGTCACCAACGAGAGCTATGTAGTTTGGGACCGGTGGAACGTGACAAACTCCACATATGATGCACTGCTGCGCAACGCTATGTTATACAGCACTTGGAATAGCACAAACGCAACCTACGACGCCATGATAAACAGCAAGATGGGTTATGCCCAGTGGAATGCAACTAATACTACTTATGGGTTGAACTCGACATTCTCAAATGTCGCCTGGAACTCCACCAACACCAGCTACATGACCTATGCCAGATGGAATGCAACAAACGAGACCTACATGCGCTACAGCACATGGAACTCCACCAACACAACCTACGCCCTCAATACTTCCCTGTCGAGAGTAGCTTGGAACCAGACCAACGCAAGCTATCTCAGGAACGATGTCTGGAATGCGCAGGCGAACATAACCGCGCTCTCTGTTTACAACCTGAACGCCACTGAAATACGGGCCAACTATACGTCCAGCAGGGTGTTCCTCAACCTGACATATTTCGGGCTGGCTTGCTTCTATTGGAACGGAACCGCCCTCATAGGTGATAATCCATGCACTATCTGAAAGGTTCTGCCAAGCTGGTTCTGGCTGTCGCAATTGCAGCCTGCATAGCCTACGCTTTCATGGAATACGGAGCCGTTACTGCCGCCGGTGGGACCACACTGGACGGCAATTATGGAACGATTTACGCCACGCAGGCAGAGCATCTGGATTCAAACAAAGCTTTTGTTGAAGATGTTTTTGGCTTTGTGAAAGCTCAGGATAATAGCTGGACAACAATTCCAGATGGGGATTTTGTAAGAGTTGCATTTGAGAAGAATCTGACTAATAAGAAAGATATTAGCATTTATGCAAGAGGAAATAATTCCCAGATAGAAGTTTACAGGCAGGATGATGGCAGTCTTGTTGCCAGGTCTGATAGCATCTCAGGCGAGGGATGGCATAAAATTTATCTGACCAGCCTGGCTGAGAATGAATCATACCCAGCATTTGACTTGAAATCCCTCGGCCCGGTTGATTATGATTATGTTGTTGACCCTGATAACTGGTGGAATTCAAGTTGGGTTTGCAGGAAATCTTTCAATGTTACTGAAAATTCCGGAGTTAATCTTAGTGATTTTCAGGTGAATATTTCTGTTGATACGCAAACTCCGATATCACAAGGAAAAATGAATGCAGACTGCAGTGATATAAGGTTTGTTAATTCTAGCAATGATCCTGTCAGTTACTGGCTAAATAATTCGTGCAACTCTCTAGCAGGAGTGGTGTGGATAAAAGTTAATAATTTAACCGCTTCCCAAAACAGTACATTTTACATGTATTATGGGAATCCTTCAGCAACCTCGCAATCAAATGGAACGGCAACATTTGACTTCTTTGAGGATTTTTCAGGAGACTTGAGCAAGTGGAGCAAGGAAAAAAATCCCGCCAATCTGAATATAGTTAATGGTTATCTCAATATTAGCGGCGGAATAACGAGCGGTGCTTACGGGCATAGCTCCCTTGGTTCAAATGTCACATATAACAGTTTTGTTAATGGAACAATTGAAGGAGTTGTTAACTTAACTACCAATTCAATAGCAGAAGTTGCATACAGGGGCGGTTATGTTGCCAACACAGGATACAAATCAAGAATGGATGCAAGAAGCAACCAGGGAATATCAAATTTAAAGCCGCCATATCTTACTTGGGCTACTCTTGGGACTGCAAGTGGGACAGCCTGTGCAACAAACACTTGGCTTCCTTTTTCAATTACCGCGAACGGCACTACTCTGACTATTAAAGCATGCGGGCAAACTAAAATAACTACTGACACCTCTTATTCTTCTGCAGGAGAGATTTCATTGCAAAATCATTATGGTCCTTTTTCACTTTATGACAATATCACTGTTAGGAAGTTTGCCAGTGTATCCCCTACTGCCATTTTTGCCAATGAAGAGATTTCAGACACAGCCCCGCCAAATGTCTGGCTTTACAGCCCCAACGCCTCGTATTACAACACAACAACACTCAATCTGCTTTATAGTGCATCCGACATCATTCTCGACAAGGTCTGGTACAACTACACTTCTGGAAACGTTACAGTAACAAGCAACGGAACAATCACAGGCGTTGAAGGCAGCAACAACCTGACGCTATGGGCTAATGACACATCAAACAACCAGAACAGCACGGTCCCGTTCACAGTCAACATAGACACCCAGCCCGCTAACACGACCATTGACAACACCAGCGGCTCGACTTTCATCAACCCGACGAGCATATCAATCCAGGGAACCTGCGCTGACCAGGGAATGGCAGGCTTGCATTATGCCTACACCAATAGCAACCACTTCACGGAAGTAATCCCGCTTTCAGGGGCCAGCGGCATCTTCAATCTTACCAACACCAGCAGTCTCGCGTACAAGAACTACGACGTCTACGTCTTCTGCAACGACAGCTACGGCAACAACCTGAACTTCAGCAAAATTACGTTCACGATTTCATCCGGCGGCGGCAGTTGCACGCCCCCAGCAGTGAACAGCGACTGGAACCTGCTATGCTCTGACATCTGCCAGATAACCTCGGAGGTGAACCTTGGCACAGGCAATCTGGTGATAAGCGGCTCAGGCGACACTTACCTTGCTGCGGACATATATGCGTCCGGCATCAGGTGGATCCAGCCTGTCGCAGACTCGTGCCGCGTGCACAACTTTGACCGCATAGTAATACAGTGAGCATCGCAGAGTCATACATGGAGAAAAAGAAAGCATCATAATGGTGTTGAAAATGAAAATGCATGCGCTCGCGTTCGCACTGGCTTTCGCCTTAGCCTTGGCTGTTTCCCTCCATCCCGTCCATGCCTACGGCGCCAACAGCTCAAGCTACTCGGTGCACATGTTCGCGATGGGCTTGCAGGCATCCGGCAACACGAGCGGAAATTTTACTACCGAGACGTTCCTCAACTTCAACCCTAGCATGACCGGAAACGCCAGTAGCCAGAACTATACTGCAAACATTGGCCCGATAGGCCTCTTCATCGGCGGGCCCAATGCAACCCTGCCTTATTGCGGCGACGGAGCCTGCAGCAACGGGGAGGACTGCTCCTCATGCGCGGCTGACTGCGGCAGCTGCCCAGCTACGCCGCCGGGCGGGGGAGGCGCTTCTGCCGAAATTCCGGCAGCCCAAAACAAGACCGTGGTGCCCGCGATGCCCGAGTGCAGGAGGGATGCCAACTGCGGCTACCAGAAGTACTGCTTCAACGGCACCTGCCGCAATGCAAGCTGCTATGATGACAGCGACTGCCCTGCCGACCAGCATTGCTACAACTGGAGATGCGTCCAGCTGTTCGACCTCAAGATAATAAACTTCCTTTCGCCCGCAAAGATAGGCGACTACTTCGAATTCACCTATTACGTCAAGGCCATGTCCAACGTCAGCAACGACGTCAAGGTGGACTTCTGGATTGAGAAGGGCGGGAACAGGGTTAGCAGCGGCTCGGACGTCATATACATCGGGAACTTCGAGGAGAAGACCGAGAAGTCGAAGCTCTATCTGCCGGAGGACTTGGAGTCGGGGCAGTATGACTTCTACGTAGAGCTGAACTACGGCACCTACAAGGTCGACACGCACAGGACAATTACGATAACGGTGCAGGAAGGTGGCGTTGTGACGATAGAGGAAACCAACGTCTTGGCCGACCTGATGCCGTATCTTCTGATTGTTCTGATAGCCCTGGTCCTGATAGTCATTGTACTCATATACGTGCTTGAAAAAAGAAGGGAGAGGAGGGAAAAGGAGTTGCCCTTCCATGTTTTGCGTACGATATTCCCGGCCGTGCACAAGAAGAGGCGCAGGAGGAAAGGCTGGTGGGCCAGGATAATAAGGAAGCGAAGAAGAAAGTGGTGGCAAAGGATAGGAAGGAAAAAGCAAAGAATGATATTGAATTTTGGATAAGCAGGGCAGCCTGTGTCGCGCCTACTTCACCAGCTTGTCCTTCCACTTGTGCATGATTGTGCTGAGGTCAATTTCATACTTGCCCGCGCCGACCTTAATCACGATGGGCCGCTGGTTGAACAGGTTGGTGACGTCAATCTCATACTTGCCAGGGCTGACTATCCTGATGGCCTCTATGTCCAGCACGACGGTTTCGTCCTTCTCCGCCGCATCCGGAAGTATCTCCCTGACGTCGCCCTCAATCTCGGACATCTCTGCCTTTGAGAAACGCTCGATGTCCTCCTGCGCCCGCTGCAGGTTCTCCTCCCTCACGTAGAAGAAGAACTTGCATCCGCACTTGTCGCATCCGCTGCTCATCAGGTATGCTGCGTCGTCTGCATGCACTTTCCCGCAATATGTGCACTTGTTGGGCATAGCACTTCGCCTTTCTGTTGTTAACGGACCTGCTGGTTGAGCTTGAAGAATGCAGGGTATTAACTTATGAGAAACATTAACTTGAAGTTTTATATGCCTTCTACCCCGTGTACAGCAGAAGCTCCTCGGGGTTCTTGCGGATTTCGCGCACGACCTTCGACGGGCCGATGATGGTCAGGCCCCGCTTCTTGCCTGTCATGCGCTCAAGGAGCATGTTGCGCACGCCGTCGATGCTTGCAAGCGGCGAGTTTGCAGCGACCTCCAGCGAGTTCAGCTCTATGCCGGTGAACCTGCCGGATATCTTCCTCATGGTCTCCTCGATGATTGACGCCTCCTCGTCTGCGCTCAGCTTCGCGTCTATAAGAATAATAGTCCTCTCCTGCAGGTCCTTTATGAATGACTTGAAGCCCTCCCGCTTGAACTTCTCGTAGGGAATGAATTTTATCTTCAGTTTGTTTGCATTTTTCATACTCTCACCTTTTCACTTAAGCTACGCCATTGGTGCTGTCCGTTCCCGAACTGCTGGCAGGGTTGAATACCCCATCATATACTGGCAGTGATCTCTCCTCGTTCTCGCCTTTTCCTACTTCAAATCCCTCAGTATCGTCTTGTAGAGCTCCTCCATGTTGAAGCCTGTCTTCGCGCTTATGCCCACGCTCTTGTAGTGCGGGAAGGCGCTCCTGATGCGGCTGGCCTTCGAGGCCTTCTTGTCCACCTTGTTTGCGACTATTATGAACGGAATCTTGCGCGCGTCAAGATTGCCCAGAATCGTCAGGTTCACCTGGTTCAGCGGGTCCAGCGAGGAGTCGAGCACCACCATGACAAGGTCCATCTCGTCCAGCCACTTTATAGCCTCTATGACGCCCCTGGTGGCTTCGCGCGCCCTTTCTTTGGCCTGCTTGCCTGTCAGGCCGAACTTCAGGAAGTCCTCAAAATCAATCTTCGTCGCGATGCCTGGCGTGTCCACGAGGTTGAAGCGCAACGACTTGCCTTTCTCCTTTATGGTCACGCTCTCCTTGACCTTCACCTCGCGCGTCTCGTGGGGGATGACGCTGACCTTGCCCATCTCCTCGCCGAGCCAGTCCATGCAGATCTTGTTTGCCAGCGTGGTCTTGCCGGAATTGACAGGCCCGTAGAGGCCTATCTTGACGTCACGCTTCTTGCTGAAGATAGAAAGCACTATGCTGTGAATGTTCTTCATTCTCGATTTGAAGCCGTCCAGAACCATCAGCCAACCACCATTCGCTGTAAATTCTTTGTCCTCGTATGTATTTAAAATAGCCTTCGCGACGCACCAGCGAAAACAGCACAATGCGGCACATGCATAGGCTATGCATGCCGCTTTCTATACCCAGTTTTAGTAGAAAGGTATTTAAATATGTTAGTATCTATATATAACTTACAGGCAACGCTCATGTTGTTTGTTAAAAATAATATGGAAAGGAAAAAAGGAGAGGTTGGGAATATGAATTTCGATAATGAAATGGATTTCGAGGCTCACAAGGCCAAGATAATGGTTTTTGGATGCGGAGGGGGCGGGAGCAACACCATAACAACGCTGACGGACATGGACATTCAGGGCGCTAACACAATCGCGTTAAACACGGATTTGAGGCACCTTGCAACAACCCATGCCCACAAGAAGGTCCTTATCGGCAAGGAACTGACGAGGGGCCTTGGCGCAGGCGGCTATCCTGAAATAGGGAAGAAGGCTGCCGAGGAGTCCAAGGAGGAGCTCAAGGACGCGATGAAGGGCTGCGACCTGCTCTTCGTGACCTGCGGCTTGGGAGGCGGGACAGGGACAGGTGCTGCGCCTGTTGTTGCCAAGATTGGCAAGGAGCTTGGCGCGATCGTCATCTCGACGGTCACGCTGCCTTTCAAGATGGAGGGAGCGAGGGTGAGGAAGGCCGAGGACGGGCTGCTCAGCCTGAGGGAGAACAGCGACACGGTAATCGTGATTGAGAACCAGAAGCTGGTAACCCTTGCGGGCAACAAGCCGGTCAAGGAGGCTTTCGCCGTCGCCGACAACCTTATTGCGACGATGATAAAGGGCATAACGGAGACGATATCACAGCCTTCGCTGGTCAACCTGGACTACGCCGACGTGAGGACGATAATGAACTCAGGAGGCGTGGCGACAGTCGGAGTTGGCATCTCCAACACAGCCAACAGGGCCAAGGAGGCAATAGAGTCTGCCTTGAACAACCCGCTGCTGGACGTGGATTACAAGGGCGCATCAGGCGCGCTGATCCAAATCATCGGCGGCGAGGACATGAGGCTGGACGAGATTAACGAGATAGGTGAGACAGTGTCCAGTAACATGAGCCCTGACGCCATGGTGATGTGGGGCGCCAGGGTATTGCCCGAGTTCAAGGGCAAGCTTCAGGTGATTGTAATAATCACCGGAGTGAAGTCGCCCTACATAATGGGCAAGATGGACGACTACGCCGACACCAAGCAGAGCATGCACGAGATTGGCGTCAAGGTCTATCGAGTCTAAGCAAACGAGGCTGGTGGCTTTCTTAGGTCATCAGCCGTTTAATTTATTTATTTTCACCGCGGTCCGGGCCCGGACCCCAACCTCTTTTTTATTTTTTCCCACGGAGGGCATCCGAGGCTTCGCCTCGGGGGTTCCAGCCGGGGAATTTTAACTTGTCAGCCACAGTTTCCGTTTTATAAGCAGGCAGGGCAATAATATAAAGCAGATACCATGGCAGACAAGCGGTTTCTGGTTCTCACGGTCGCCATAATGTTTTCTTTATCCGTCATTGCATTCGCCTATGCAGAAGAGCCAGCTCCAACCCCGGCACCTGAGCCAACCCCGGTTACAGAGCCAGCCCCTGTAGCTGAGCCAACACCCACTCCAACCCAAGAGCCAATAGTCGCACCAGCCCCAGAACCTACACCAACACCAGAGCAACCGCAGCCATGCGCGCCTTCGCCACCGCCAATCGACTGCGGCACGAACGCGAGGGGCGTCGATGATTTTGATTCAAGAGGCTGCATGACAGGCCACCACTGCGAATCCACCATCGGCAGCAGCACAGGACCTGCGACCCCATCAGGTGGCGGAGGATGCCCGCCAGTGCCTACAGGCCTGACCTGCCAGTACGGCGTCATTGATGATTTTGATTCAAACGGCTGCCTTGTTGGCAGGCATTGCAGAAGCGAAGGAGGGGGCGGCGAACCGACGCAACCACCAATGAACAGAGAATGCCCTCTTGACAACACCTGTCCCGATGGCAGCAGGCCCTGCTATATGGTTGACACCCGCTGCGAATGCAAGCCATGCCCGCCGCCGCAGGGCTGCAGGGAGGAAAAGGACCCTGAAACAGGTTTTGTAAGGATGATTTGCGAAGCGAAGCCAGAGGAGAAATGCCCGGACATGCCATATGGCGCGGACAAGCCCTGCAGGGACAAGGGTGGCAATCCTGTATGGAAGACGGATGCCCGCGGCTGCAACTTCATAGACTGCATAATGGGTGAATTCAACGACAACCCGTTCGCGCAGAACAGGGCATGCCCCAGCGAGCAAAACATACAACAGGCCAAGGAGCAATGCAAAGAAGGTAATTTTGTTATGATTGATGAGATGGGCTGCAAGGTCGGCGTGTGCAGGGGGCAAAACCAGCAGCAGATGAGGCAAGAGTGCGGCTTGGTGCCAGGACCTGAGCGAGAGAAGATAGAGGCCGATTGCAAGGCAAAGGGCATTGGCACAATTTCAGATTTCGATGAAAAGGGCTGCCAGATAATCAGGTGCGGCAACCCGAATGAATGCGTAACCAATCTGCCCGAAGAGGCATACAAGAAATGCAAGGAGCAGGGCGGCGAGATGGTTGTCAAGAACGACAAGATGGGCTGCATAACATTCAGGCAGTGCGTGATGAAGGGAGACGACTCAAACATCTACTACGAGGATGTGACTGAGATGCCTGAAGTCACAGAGATGCTTTCAATGGCGTTCAAGCTCGAGGACCTGAAGATACAGTTCGACCAGCTTCGCGCGAAGACAGAGGATGTGGCGCGGTATTATGAGTCAATCGGCTCCGGCGAGGCAGAGCGCTTCAAGCGCGTGGCAGGCATGTTCAACTCAATCAAGGACAAGATAGACGAGATAAAGACCAAGTTCAGGGACAGGTTGGAGACGATAAGCAAGGACGACGTCCGCGAGATAAAGTATGACATCAAGTATATCAAGGACAAGATGCTGAAGGACGTGCTCTACCTGATGCTGAGCAGTAGCGACGAAATCAAGGAGATAACATCCAAGTCGGAATCGGACTGCGGCAATGACGGGCAGTGCTTCGATAAGTCCCTGAGGGTGTGCAAGCCCATGACATTCAACCCGGATGACGCAGAAGGGAACGCCGAGGTCAGGATAACAGGCATGGACGGCACAAGCTGCATGTTGACAGTCACTGCCCAGGCAGGGCCCACGGGAACCCAGTCAATGACATGCAAGTATCCCAACTATGCCATGGGAATGAGGGGGCCCGATGACATACTGCCGTACTGCACGGGCGCGCTCGCTGACTTGATGAAGACCTACGGGACCAAGCCGCCTGAAACAGGGCCGACGCAGCCACCCATAGACCTGCCCGGACCCGGCGGATGCGAAACCCCAGGTGAATGCAACAGCTATTGCAACGAAAAACGGGACGATGAGTGCACGAAGTGGTGCCAGGACAACCCAAGCGCGTGCCCGAGCTTCTACAAAAGCGATTTCAACCCGGTTATATCCCCGCTGCAACCCGCATCAACCACACCAACAGCGGCTGGCGGTGGCGGAGGCGGGGGCGGGGCGCAGCCGTGCTCTGGCTGCCTTAACAACGGGGTCTGCGACCCAGGCGAATGCAGCGAATGCGCTGACTGTATAGGAGGAGGAATGGGATGAAGAAGATACTGTTTTTGTTGCTGGTCATCGGCCTGCTTTTCACCACAGTAGCCGTTTCAGGCTGCACTACACCCGGCGCCATAAGCAACCCCGACCAGGCATCGGGCGCCATAACCAACATAAGCCAGGGCGTTGATGACGTGGCGTCCACGCTTGAGGACATAAGCGGCAGGCTCGGATAGGGTTCTGTTTAAAAGCAGCGGCATCAATTCTTTAGGAAAGCGTCGGTAGTCTAGCGGTAGGACCACAGCCTTCCATTGAAACAAATTCGTATGATTTCAGTTCAGTAGTAAGCTGTTGACCCGGGTTCGATTCCCGGCCGACGCATCAATTTCGCTTAGAATTTGATAACGTACGCCTTTGTCCCATTATGCGCAGCGTCGGTATCAGAACTCGAACATGCCCTCGTCGATTTCCTCGTCCATGACATCATCCTCGCCGTCATCAAGGATGCCGCGCTTTTCAGGCTTCTGCCGCGGCTTCGCAGTGGCAGCCGCCTGTTTCTGGGCGCCTGCTGCCGACGCTTGCACGGGCATTGATTTTGGCGCAGGTTTTTCAGCTTCTTTTGCCTCAATGCCTTCTGCATCCTTTATGCTTGCCGCTATCTGGTCAAGAGTCTTCTCGTCCATGCGCTTCGCGCCCAGCATGGTTTCCAGGCCTGGCGGGCCCTCGTTGGCAAATCTGGGTATTATGTGGAAATGAACATGCGATACAACCTGACCTGCAGCAGGGCCGTTGCTCTGGCTGATGGAAATGCCCTGCGCCTTTGTCGCGGCCATCACCTTGCCCGTGACCTTGCGGACGTTCATGAACAGAACGCCCGCATCCTCCTCATCCATGTCCAGCAGCGTCTCGGCATGCTTCTTCGGAATGACCAGTGTGTGGCCGGGGTTGCGCGGGTTGATGTCTAGGAAGGCGAAGCTCTCGCTGTCCTCGAAGACCTTCTTGGAGGGTATCTCCCCTCTCGCTATCCTGCAGAATATGCAGTCCTTTGAATCGACCATAGAATTTATTACCCCACTTCCTTTTAAATCTCCAATGAGGCCACCCGGATGTTCGGCTCCGCCGAATATGCCTGCTGTATGCAGACATCGGCAGCGCATTCGAACCGGGATCGATAGCTATCTTGCACAGCCGCATCCGCGGCCAATAACCTTCTTGGTTATCTTTGTCCCAAAGCTATAATGTTAACCATTGCACCATGGCCCCAACATCATCGTCATGGCGCACTGAGTTTAATGTTTGGTTCTGAAACTCAGTTGCACCATGACCCCAATATCCTCTAATGGGAATGCATGGCTTTTATAAACCCATGCACGAATAATCCAGCAGAGCTCGTCAGATAACCAGGAAAGTTAGCTAGTTCTTAGGAATTAGTGAGTTTGGATTGGTTTTCGAAGAGGTTCTATAAGAGGAGTTAAATGGGATTTGAAGAAAGACGCGGAGACAGGCGCGGCTTCGACCGGGGTCCACGCAGGGATTTCAACGCAGGACCGAGGGAGATGAGCAAGGCGAAATGCTCCGAGTGCGGACAGGATTGCGAAGTGCCTTTCAAGCCGACCGAGGGAAGGCCGGTCTTCTGCAAGGATTGCTTCGCCAAAAAGAGAAGGTACTAATCAGGATAGAAATATTCTAGAGAAGTCTTTTCAACTTTGACTTTTTCTATTTATTTGGGGCTTAGCGGAAGCTACGGACAAGACGCCCAAGAAGGATATCCTCAGCATCGCGATGCTGAAGGTGCTACCGCGAAGTCTCATAAGTCAGGGTACTTTCAATTTGTATGTTTTTACACCCTCTGGATGTTTTACAGCTGTAACTAAAACCCCATTCTCTATTCTATATCTCTCAGAAAAACGAGACTGTATAACATCAATCATTAAGTTTAGTACTTCAATAGAATCATTTTCGGGATTTATCTCTAGTCTGGGATGTATATATCTATCTCTAATTTCCCTTATCCTATCCAACTTTTCAAACGCTTGTTGACTTATTAGCTTCGCTTTTAGAAGCATTCTTAATCGTTTGTATTGACCAAGCCTTTTTCCAAAAACATCCTCTTTAGAGATGGGGTTTCCATTTATCTCTAGCTTAATCTTTTCTTCGAGCTCTATTGAAAATCGCTCAGCAGCTATCCCTATCATCGAAACAGTTGAGTAGTGCGAACCTAATTCATACACCCACTTTGCCTCACTCAACAATCTTGAATAAAAACCAATCTCATCGGTCATAAATGCATGCACTTTACTGCTTCTTTTAAGTATTTTCGGAATTAACTCATCAAAATGTTTTTTCAGTTTTTGCTCGTATTGTTTTCTTACATTAGCTATCCCTAATGTGTTACAAGTAAGGTCAATGTAGAGTCTCTTTCCGTCTTCCATAATCAAGAATAGTTTCGTTACTTAAATTGTTCCTATTATACGTGGTTAACAAGCGAACTAACTCAAGCCCCAGGAGGGAATCGAACCCCCGACCCTCAGTTTTCACGGCCATAAATCGATGGCTTACGAAACTGATGCTCTTTATCGCCCAACCGCCTCCGCGGTCAAGTACCAGACTGAGCTACTGAGGCGATGTTTCCGAGAGCTTGCTCTCGGACATGTCAGCGCAAACCTTGTTTGCGCGTTGCGAGAACCTTGGGTTCTCGCTGTCATGAGACGAGGTCCCATAGACATATCATTTATTGCCTGATGTTAATTTAATAGCATGCGCGAAGCCCAGTTCTGGAAAAAGGTTGGTGGCAACGTCCAGTGCAAACTATGCCCCAGAAGCTGCATAATCCCGGAAGCCGCGCGCGGCTTCTGCGGCGTGCGGCAGAACGTGGGTGGCGTGCTCCAGTCGCTGGTCTACGGCAGGCCCTGCGCCATAAACACCGACCCCATAGAGAAGAAGCCGCTGTTCCATTTCGCGCCCGGCACCCGGTGCCTCAGCATCGCGACCATGGGATGCAATCTGGATTGTAAATTTTGCCAGAACGCCGACATATCCCATCCTGATAAAAGCATAATCGATAGCATGTCCCATCACGGCTCTGCCGCAGGCGATGGAAGCGACAAGGGCGCCTTTGATTACGCCGACCCCGAAGCCATAGTTGAAATGGCCAAGGCAAACGGCCTGCCGGGCATAGCCTACACATATACCGAGCCGACGGTGTTCTTCGAGTACGCGCTGGACACCATGAAGCTGGCCAGAAAGTCAGGCCTCTACAACGTCTGGGTCTCGAACGGCTACACGAGCCCCGCGCCCGCGCGCAAGGCGGCCAGATACATGGACGCAATAAATGTCGACCTGAAGGGCGACCTTGCATTCTACAAGTCGCTGTGCAGCGTGCCTGATGAGAAGCCCATGCATGCGGCGCTGAAGATATACAAGAAGGCAGGGGTGTGGATAGAGGTCACGACGCTGATGATTCCGGGCAGGAACGACAGGCCTGCCGTAGTCGGGGGCATCGTGGACTGGGTCAAAGCCAGTCTTGGCACAGGGACCCCAATGCACTTCTCGCGGTTCTTCCCGCATTTCAGGCTGAAGGACGTCAGTCCGACGCCGGTTGAGACGCTGGAGATGGCAGCAGGCATAGCAAAGAATGCCGGTATGAAATACGTCTACGTCGGAAATGTTGCAGGCGAGGGCGAGAACACGACCTGTCCCAAATGTGGCGCTGTAGTGATTCAGAGGCTCGGCTACGAAATACGATATAAGCGGGCTTGCCCAAAATGTAAAAAGGCGGTCAAGCTTGCGGGCCTGAAGTGGTTGGATGTTTGATATATTCCTGATATCCGGACTGGTTGGAGCTATTCTCATAATCTGCGCCTGGGCCTTCGAGGCCTTTGAGTCCGTCGAGCGCCACAAGAGCCTGATAGACCTCAAGTTTGCCGTCCTTTATCTGGTCGCCATGTCCCTCCTGATAGTCCACAGCGTCTCGATAAACGACATCGTCTTCGTATTCCTTAACTCCACAGTCATGGTCGTAATATCTTTTGAGGTCCTCTATACCCTGCACCTGCACAAGAAAGGCGTGCTCAGGAAAAGAAGGTTAAAAAGAAGGAGAGGCAAGTGAAAGACATGTCATTGATAAGCAGCAAGATAGACCCTGACAAGAAAGTGAAGAATGAAGGCTGGATACGCAGCACAATGATGATTGAGGCGCTTGCCATAAACAGGGACGCTGTGAAGGGCGCCCTTGAGAAACATGTCAAGGGCATGGAGAGCGTCAAGGGCTCATACGTCTACAAGAAGAAGTTCGGCGATATAGTCGAGGTCGCAAAGCCCATGCCGAACATAGAGAAGGCATATTCATATCTGGTCGAAGTGGAGCTGGTTTCCAGGAACTTCGAGTCGCTCCTTTACCTGGTCATGACATACGCGCCCACCAGCGTTGAGATTCTCGAGCCGAAGGACCTCAAGCTGGACATCGGCCAGGCGCAGGCCGTGCTCATCGCAGTCGCAGAGATGCTGCACCGCTTTGCCGCCATGAACATCGGTGCCGTGCATATACCGACGAAGTAGTGGCTTATAAGCCGATTTCTCAAAAATTCTATATGGATTCACGTTGGGCGCTGCCGATAGGAATAATAGCGGTTATAGTTGTTTCTGGTTGCAGCACAATTGCTGACCCCACCAGTGTGGCAAACCTGAATCCAGTTGTTAATCAATTTCTCAAAGAACACCCAAACGCCGATGTGAGGATTACTCACTATAGTGCAGATGAAGCTAGTAATGTGATAAATCAGATAGCATCCGATTGTGGTAAAACCACAATCATACCGGTTGAGTTCTATCTCGTTAACATAACCGACACGGCTACAGGATTATATATAACATCTTGGATTAACTGGAAGGATAAGTTTGTTGAATGTGCTGTCAAGAGAGGAACCAACGAGGCAGGAGTCACACCAACTCCACCCACTAATCCGCCAGCGGAAACCCAATTGAAGGAATGCTTTGTATATAATTCAATCATTACAAACGGTGTTGGCATAAACCATCTTTGTAATTCAAATCAAGATTGTGAGAGTTACTTGGCTCTGATACCGAATGGCTCTCAATTATACCCAACAACGCAATGTCTTCCAACAAGTTTTGAAAAACTGGGAGCAAATGGTACTTATGCGAGTTGTAGTTCCAATGATGACTGCTACAACCTGCTTAACATTCCTTCATCTGCAGATTCTCCGAATGCGGCTGTAATTATAAGTTCAATGAAAAGTGTCATCAGATGCAACAACGATTATTGTGAGGTCACGCAGGGCGTATTAATGCTTTTTGATTTTGCCGCTATAGCAAATCAACTGGCTCAAGAGCAGCAAGCCCAAATAAGACAATGTACCGACGCCAAAGTTCTTATTCAGCGTGCCTTCTATGATTCAGCATCAAAAAATCTCACACTGACAATTTATAATTATGGCAGAACCGACCTTAGATTTCAGGCCATCCTAACATATTCAAATGTAAGTATGCACCCATCTGGTGGCACGCAGATATATTACAGAACTGCGGATGTGACAGCTGGTAAAATAGTTGTATTTGATATCGAAGGAGTCGACAACGACCTCGATACAGTTTCCATAAAGTCAACGACTTGCGACAGCCCTTGCATGGAATGCCCAGGAGCTCAGGACTTCCTGAGGTATACCGACATAAATGGTCTGGGTTACACTTAGCTAAGCCCGCTTTTCCTCTCAAAATACTCTCAAAGCTTTATATACCCCGTCTCTGTATATAGTTATTGCTTTACGTTGAAACCCGTAGGGGTTTCGGCGCGCCTGTCTGCTATGCAGACAGTGCGCGAGGGCTTCACGGCTCTCTTTAAGCCGCTGCCAGGGATGGCAGTGTAGACCGAGGTCATGGGCGGCGCCCTTGGTCACGGAAATGAAAACGGTGTGAGCTTGATGTTGTGTCCATCAGGTTTGAAGTTGGAACCTTGATGGTGAATTCTTATTGAGAAAAGAATATTACAAGGAGAATTACACCCGCTAATTTCAAATCCGGTTGATCCCGCCGGAGGTCACTGCTATCCAAATTCGACTAAGCCATGCAAGTCTAACCGAAAGGTTGGCGCAAAGCTCAATAACACGTAGATAATCTACCCTTAGGAGGGGGATACCCCCGCGAAAGTGGGCCTAATACCCCATAGGCGTTATATGCTGGAATGCTTTAACGCTCAAAGCTTCGGCACCTAAGGATGAGTCTGCGGCTGATCAGGTTGTTGGTAAGCTAAAGCCTTATCAAGCCTATAATCAGTACGGGCCTTGAGAGAGGAAGCCCGGAGATGGACTCTGACACAACAGTCCAGGTCCTACGGGACGCAGCAGGCGCGAAACTTTCGCAATGCACGCAAGTGTGACGAAGGAACTTGGAGTGTATTTTCCGTTTAGGAAGATACTTTTGCCGAGCCTAAAAAACTCGGAGAATAAGGGGTGGGCAACACAGGTGCCAGCCGCCGCGGTAATACCTGGGCCCCCAGTGGTGATCGCTATTTTTGGGTTTAAAGCGTTCGTAGCCGGCTTGTTAAGTCCTTAGTGAAATCTGGCAGCTAACTGTCAGAATTGCTGGGGATACTGGCATGCTTGAGACCGGGAGAGGTAGAGGGTATTCTTGGGGTAAGGGTAAAATGCTCTGCTTGCGCAGGCAAAGCAAGCAAGCTTACTTTCTTATAATCCCAAGAGGACCACCTGAAACCCTTCTTTCCGAGAGCAACAGCTTCTGCAAAGAAGCGTTTACGGAAGAAAGTGGGGTTGGTGAATGGCGAAGGCGCTCTACTAGAACGGATCTGACGGTGAGGGACGAAAGCCAGGGGAGCAAACCTAATCAGTTTAAGGCTTGTTAGGGCTTAAACGGGATTAGATTTGGCGGAAGGAAAGGATTTAATTCACCAAAAGAAATAATTGGTATGGGATTAGAAAGTCGGTTAGATGAATTCCTTAGGAATCATAAAGAGATTCTTAGGAAAGGAAACTATTTCATTGCCAGAAAATCAAAAGTACCCATTAGACTTCCTGTCGGGCTCACACCCGATTTGTGTCGCATATTGGGGATAATGCACGGCGATGGGAATATGTCCTGCAAGAGATTGTTGATAACCGACCGAAACAGGGAGTACCATAATTATCTGCAAACATTATTCGGACGAACTTTCGGTTTAAAGCTGAACGTATTCCACGATGAGAACAGAAATACGTTCTATAGCCATTCGAAGAATACCGTCGTCTATAAGTTTTTAACAGATGTTCTGGACTTACCCGCCGGCCCGGTAAGGCCGAGCATACTAATTCCGCGTTTTATCAGGGATGCATCAGTCGAATTGCAGAGTGAATACATTGCAGGCGTCTTTGACTCGGAGTCCCATATCAGAAAAAGACAGGCGGAGATTGATTTTTCAACAACTTCTGAAGAGTTGTGGAATTTTGTGAAGACATATCTGCGAAAGATAGGAATCAATTTCTCCGCTAGGATAAGAAAAAGAAGAGAAAATCCAGAATTCGAGATTTTCATTTACGGAAAAGGAAATCTGTCGATATTTAATAGTCATGTTGAATTAAAACATCCTGATAAAAGAGAACGAATTAATCTTTTCCTTCCGTCACTAAACACCCCGGTAGTCCTGGCTGTAAACCATGCCCATTTGACATTGGCATTCTTAAGGGGGATGCCAGAGTCGTAGGGAAACCGTTAAATGGGCCACCTGGGAAGTACGGTCGCAAGGCTGAAATGGAAGAAGTCGCTTAAAGATAACATGTACCCATTGCGATTGTGCATACATCAACCGGATTAAAAGGGATTTGAAAAAAGCAAAGTAGAAGTAATTATTATCGACTTCTTCTACAGCAAACTTAAGGGAATTGGCGGGGGAGCACACAAGGGGTGGAGGCTGCGGTTTAATTCGATTCAACGCGAGGAAAGATTGAACGTTAAAAATAATATTAAAAGGTGCGTTGAAATCGAAAGGTAATATTTGCTACCCAGTCCGCTGGAAGAAATCATAGTTAAGGGAATGAACGTTCAATCCCTCAACCTTACCAGCGGCGACAGCAGTATGAAGGTCAGGCTGAAGGTCTTACCAGACACGCTGAGAGGTGGTGCATGGCCGTCGTCAGTTCGTGCCGTGAGGTGTCGACTTAAGTGTCGTAACGAACAAGACCCGCGCCCTATGTTACTATCATTCGTTTTCGGGTGAGTACTCATAGGGGACCGCTGCTGATAAAGCAGAGGAAGGAGCGGTCGACGGCAGGTCCGTATGCTCTGAATCCGCTGGGATACACGCGGCCTACAATGGCCGGAATAATGGGATGCAACTCCGAAAGGAGGAGCCAATCCTCAAATCCGGCCCCAGTTCAGATTGGGGGTTGCAACTCACCCCCATGAAGGCGAAATCCCTAGTAGTCGCTGGTCATCAAAGGACATGGATACGAAATTCAATTGATTTTGATTCCATGTTCTATGAAATCCAGCGGCGAATAAGTTCCTGCTCCTTGCACACACTGCCCGTCAAGCCAACCGAGTGGGGAATTGGCGAGCCTCCGTTTTTTGGCGGAGTCGAGCCAGAGCCCTGTGAGGTGGGCTAACTCCGGTAGTAATTTAAGTAACAAAAGCAATTATTACTGGGGGCCTAAAGTCGTAAGACGGCGAGATGGGCAAGCTGATGCATGCTTTGCATGCAGATGATAGCAATCGTGTAATCAGAGATGAACTACACTTGACAATCGTCTCGCTATCCGACAAACAAGGTAGCCCTACGGGAACGTGGGGCTGGATCACCTCCTTATTTTTATCTCAGTAGGACACTAAACCACCGACGGCAATTGCTCTCGGTGAAATGGGCTGGTAGATCAACTGGTAGATCGCCTGCTTTGCAAGCAGGAGGCTACGGGTTCAAAAGAGTCTCTTTACCTTAAGCCCGTGAAGAGGCCTGGACATCCCGTCCAGTCCAATTGATATTTAAAGAATAGTGGACAATACTCCACGTAATAACAGGCAAGTGCACTGCCACTAGCGTGGCAGGCATACCACTGAGTTGCAAAACTCAGGCATGCCGTGAGCTGATGCTCACGAACACATCACGTTTGCTATGGCAAACGCAATGCTGCACAGAGGAGCCGGATGCGATAGCAAGCGTTTGGTTTGCGGCTGAAGTAGAAATACTAGCTAGTTCTCTGTGCAGAGTATCTTGCAGCTTGCTGCGAGAGCTTGCGCTTTTGCGCAAGATATCGAAAAATCAAGGTTCCGAAAAATGACACATTTCAGCAATATCATAGTCACGCGCATTATGCGCATTGACACTGCATGACGCTCCGTATTGGAATACATCCGGGGCCGATTCGAAATAAAGCGGACAATGAACGTAGTTTACCGTTCCAGTCGGATTGCGGCGCGAGCCGCGCGTGAAGACGTGAACACCAAGTGAGTTTGCTTTGATATATGAGATTCATAGGTGGGTTATCCTGACAAAAAGGACAGTGTTACGTTGCATGGTGGATGACTTGGCTCGAACACCGAGGAAGGACGTGGTAAGCAGCGAAATGCCTGGGGTAGTCGCATACAGACTTCGAACCCAGGGTCTCCGAATAGGACTTCCTGCCCGCAAGGGCAACCAGAAATGGTAGGGCACCCGGCGAATTGAAACATCTTACCTAGCCGGTGGAAAAGAAAACAACAGTGATTCCCTTAGTAGGGGCGACCGAAAAGGGAACAGGACAAACCGAATCTGCCCAGTAATGGAGCAGAGATGTGGTGTTTGGACCTGTGCTCAGCCTAACCGCATGACCAAAAGCTGCTGGAAAGCAGCGCCTCAGAGGGTGAAAGCCCCGTATGGGAAGTGCGGAAGGTTGATAGCAGGTATCCAGAGTACCGTTGGTCGGATATCCAGCGGGAATGCGGGGGACAATAACCCCTAATCCTAAATATGAGTTCGAGTCCGATAGCGCATTAGTACCGTGAGGGAAAGTTGAAAAGAATCCTTAACAGGAGATGAAAAGAAACTGAAACCATGCAATAATAGGTTGATGCGGCCCGCTGAACCCCTTTCCAAGGAAGCGCAAGCTACTAAGAAAGGGATCAGGGTTGCATCGTCCGTTTTGAAACACGCGGCAAGGAGTTTATCTCCGTGGCGAGGCTAAGGAAACGAAGCCGAAGCGAAAGCGAATCTTCCGCAACCGGTTTACCGGCGAGGGAAGTGGGTGTGAAAGCGCCCGAGTCACGGGGATAAGACCCGAACCCCCACGATCTAGTCTTGGGCAGGATGAAGTCCAGGGAAACCTGGATGGAGGTCCGCTAGCGGTATTGAGATTCAAATCATTCGCGTGACTTGAGACTAGGGGTGAAAAGCCAATCGAGTGGGGTAATAGCTGGTTCCTCTCGAAATGAACCTCAGTTCAGCCTCGCCGGAGGCAGACAAGTGCGTAGAGCTACTGACTGGGAAGCCAAGAGGCGAAAGCCTCAGCTTTTCTATCAAACTCCGAATCATTTGTCGCCGTAGAAGGCGGGAGTATGGAAACGGGGTAAGCTCGTTATCCGAGAAGGAAAGAACCTAGATCAGGGTTAAGGTCCCAAAGTGCATGTTAAGTGAGGAAGAGTGTTTTTAACCTCAGACAGTGGGGAGGTGGGCTTAGAAGCAGCCAATTTGAGCAGTGGTCTGAAGCCTAACAAGACATCTGGTCTCTAGCGGCCCTAGCGGCACGCTACTACCCAAAACCAGATAGTCTTGCTTCACAAAAACTGAATATGAAAATAGAACTTCCTCCAGAAAAACCTAAAACACCGCTAAAAATCAACGTGGAAAAATACATGTCAAAGAGAAAATCGCAATACAACATACCCGATTACATAAATCCAGAGATTGCTTATCTTGCGGGCGCCTTAAGGGATGGTTCAATATCTAAAACCGAAACACCCATCGGAACAAAATATTACATCGCATTTTGCAATTCTTCATATGAATGGTTGCAAAATACAATAAAGCCAATTTTGGAAAAGCTGTTCCAGATAGAAATCAAAGAACCGGTTGAAGATAGAAAATCCACAAAATACCAGATTAGGGTACGAAAACATGGTATTGTGCTTTTTCTATCAGATTTGTTTGAGCATCCTTTTGGCAAGCAGACAGGATGGAAAACACCAAACTGGATTATGAATGCTCCTGAAGAGATAAAGAAGTGGTATGTAAGGGGTTTCTTTGATAGTGAAGGCGGATGTGGAAATGTAGCTAAGCAAAAAGAAAAATATCCATGGCAAAGCGTTTTCTATATAGGTTTTTATGGAAGTTCAAAAGAAGAAAAATGCGAAGTCCTTGAGGACTTGAAAAATATACTAAAGGATTTCGAAGTCAATTCTAAGCCCATTAGACAAGACAATTTTGAAAGAAGGAATAGTTACGAAACAAAATCTAACGCCTTCTTTTTCAAAATAACACACTTTGAAGATAAGACAAGATTTATAGAACGAATAGGTAGTTCTCATCCAGAGAAGCTAAACAACCTTATCACACTTTCAAAGATGATTGCTGCTCAAAGCTGAATCCTTCAAAAAGTGTGTAATAACTTACCCACCGAGGTTAAGGGCCTCAAGAATGGACGGGACTAAACATGCCACCGAGACCCTGAATGCCGGAAGGCATATTGTAGAGAGGTATCCCGCGAGGGCGGAAGCGCGAGCGTGAGCTTGCGTGGACCTCCCGGGAACAAGGATCTTGCTGAAAGTAACAACTAAGTGCAGTTAAAACCTGCACCACCTTAAAGGATATTGGATTAGGTTATCC
>Ga0315284_10000501_pt1 | contig 53308 bp, 54 predicted proteins | sample YL17G09_16_MG_FD_203696 | JGI IMG/M metagenome (GOLD analysis project Ga0315284, IMG submission 203696) | Sediment microbial communities from Yellowstone Lake, YNP, Wyoming, USA - YL17G09_16 | ecosystem: Environmental > Aquatic > Freshwater > Lake > Sediment | place: USA: Wyoming | collected...
TATTATTGTATTGGGTTATAATGTTCATAGCAATTAGTGATTTGCCGGTTCCAGTAGCATGAAAATGGACACCAGATTCAAAATCATTTTCATAAGATATATTTATTGCTTTCTTCTGGTTTTCCCGGAGGTTTTCCATAATTATAAGATTTTTGTATTCATAATATGTAGTAAATTTTTGAATCAATTTTTTGACTCTTCCAATTTGATAATAGTAATCTCTTCACTATCACCAATTGCAAGTATTCTTGGTCTATTTGGAGAAAATCCAATTGACAAAATACTTGAAAATGATGATGTTGGTTTGCGAAATTGATGAATTGGTTCTCTAACATCTTTTTCTTCACCTTCAAAATTCCAAATCCGAATATGTGTGTCATAGCAGCCTGTTATTAAAGTCAAATTGAAAGGGTCAAATTGAACGCAACGAACACCACTTGGATGACTAAAAACTTTAATACAAGTTGTCTGGAAGTTTTCATCAATTCGCCAAATTTTTGCAGTTTGGTCATCACTTCCAGCTACAACTAAATCAAGTGTTGGATGAATATCAATGCACAAAATTTTTCTATAACTACCAAAAGATGCTACAGTTTGAATTTGTGTGCAATCAGCGACGTCAATACTTGAGATTTTGGCATTGTAATCATCTGAGCATGTCGCCAAAAATCGTCCTTGTCTTTGAATAGCAATTCCATTAATAGTCGCTCTATGAGGTTGCAGTAATGATTGACCTAGCAAATTGCTGAAATCAGGAGTAAATTGCAAAACCATCAAGTATCCATAATCATTGCTTACATAAACAACAGGTTGAACCGGATGAAACACAATTGACCAGATAATTCCTTTTTTGATTGTTATTTTATTCAAAATTTGTGCATTTGTGCCATCAATATTGAATTTGACTAACATTACAATCTCAGAATTTAATCCAGCCATCAAAAAAGGCAATTTTGGATGAAAAGCAACTGCATTGCATGAATTTTTCGTTGAATTTTCAAGAGAAGAAACAAACTCAAATGTTGTGTCACTTTTAATCCGACATATATGACAAGATGAAGAAGCAACCGCCATAATTGGGTAAATTTCATGAATTTTTATTGAATTAACCCAATGGCGATTAAAAGAGTGAGTTTTGATAAATTTTGAAACTAGTCCAGTTGTATGTGGCAATAGATTCAAAACCCGATAGATTCGGTTAATCATTGCCATGAAAAAATGGTATTCTTTTCTGGGCTGAAATTTACCCATACCCATCAAACGATGGCAAAGAAGCAACTTGATGGAGCTATTTGCCAATATTTTTAGATAGGTTTGGCAACAAATGAGTAATTCATAAAAATCGTCGATTCTTGTGAATTTTCGTTGTTGCAAATGTGGGAACATTCTTCTTAAAATTTCTAGGTTTTTGTAACCTAATTGTCCCAGAAGTCTTATTGGAAGACTAATAGGAAGCATTCTATTATATAATTTGTTAATGATACAAAAAATTATAATAATTATAATCATTTTTTTTATAAATTAAATCATAGATTATATCATATACTAATAATTGAATACTTATTTGGGAAAAACTTGTGTTCATCATTTACTTAATAAAAATAATAATGTATAAATTTATATGAAAACTAAAAAACTTACACTAAATAAAAAAACAAAATGCTTTACAATTAAAGATGCAACATATGAACTTTTAAGAAATTTAGGAATAACAATAATATGTGGAAATCCTGGTTCAACTGAAGCACCATTTTTAATGAATTTTCCAAAAGACTTTACCTATATACTGACTCTACATGAGGCAAGTGCAGTAGCTATTGCAGATGGAATATCACAAAGTATAAGAAAACCCGTAATAGTAAATGTACATACAGCCATAGGTATAGAAAATGGTATGGGAAATATTTTGACAGCAAATCAAAATAAAACACCTCTAATATTGACATCTGGAAATCAAACAAGAGAAATGTTATTAATCGAACCTTTATCAACAAATAAAGAACCTACAATTTTACCCTTGCCTTGGATTAAATGGGCATATCAACCTTATCGTTTTGAAGATGTCCCAAATTCATTTATGAGAGCATATGCAACATCTATACAAGAACCGAAAGGTCCTACATATTTATCTATACCTCTTGATGATTGGGCTAAAAAAACTTCAAAAAGTGTTGATATTCGAAAAATATCAGAAAGACAAGGTCCAGATCCTATAATTTGTCAAGAATATGCAGATAAAATAAATAATTCAAAAAATCCTTTGATAATATACGGTTCAGATATATCTAGAAGCAATGCTTGGGATGATGCGATAGTATTTGCTGAAAAAATTAATGCACCAGTATGGAGTGCTCCTTTTACAGAAAGAAATTCTTTTCCAGAAACACATAAATTATATCAAGGTCAATTAAAATCATCAATAAAAGGATTGTTTGAAGAAATAAAAAATTATGATTTAATAATAGTTATAGGATGTCCTGTATTTCAGTATTATCCATATGTTGAAGGAAGCTATATTTCTAAAAAAAGTCATTTATTATTGGTATCAGATGACCCAGATGTAATATCTAGGGCTCCAGTTGGAGATGGATTGTTATGTAATGCTAAATTATTTTTTTCAAATATATTAAATATTATAAAAACTAATAAAAATAAAAAAATTATACCAGTAAGACCTTCCCCACCATTAAAAATAAAAAAAGAAACTGCCCCATTTACAGCAACCACAATACTACAGTTATTAAAAATAAATTTACCAGAAGAATATATATTAACTGAAGAATGCCCTTCAATAATATCCTATATGCAAGATATTATCCGTATAAAAAATCCAGATTCATTTTATACTTGTTCATCAGGGGGATTAGGTTGGGCTATGCCAGCTTCAATTGGTTTATCCATTGGAGAAAAAATTATAAATCGTAACAGACCGGTAATATGTTTAATAGGAGATGGTTCATTTCAATATTCAATTCAATCTTTATATACTGGAGTACAACATAAAGCTCATGTTATTTACATTGTATTTCAAAATAATGAATATGGAATTTTAAAAGAATTTGCAGTTTCAGAAAATTTACCGAATATTCCTGGTTTAAATATAAATGGATTGGATATAGTTTCTATATCAAAAGGTTATGGTGCATATAGTGTATTAATATTACATCAAGAAAACTTTGAAAAAGAAATACAAAAAGCATTAAAATTTAAACAAGTAAGTGTGATAGTAATACCAACAAAAAAAGTTTCTGATGGATTAACTATATAAAGTAAGTTAGCATCAGAAAAAGATAAGACTAAAACTATAAAAAATTATGTAAATGAATTACTGCTCAGAAAGAAAAATTATTTTAAAAACTCTATAAATTTGTAAATTATAATAAAAGATGTAAATAAATTACTATTCTTTATTCCTTTTTATTTATAAAGGAATTATGAAGGAATAGATAAAGAACTAATACATATATCTCTAAAATTCTTCTCATTCATTTTACAAATTTTACGTTTGTATTTTACAGTTTTTAATATATATTCATAATATGTTGAGTCATCCATTTTTACAACATTCGAAAATATTTCTGATAAATTATCTTTATATAATATAGAGTATTCTTCCAGCCCATAAATTTTTGCCAATTTTTCATCAATAATCAAAGGTATATTCAAATTTATTGCTAAAGGTAATACTCCTGTTAATCGTTGCCAATGAAACCAGCCATTCTTCTTCGAAATTGGCAGCAAAAATTTAACACTTCTTAATTTATCAATCAAATCATCTGTTTTTAATCCAAAAAAACCCTTAATTTTCTTATTTTTCACTAAAAATGGATATTTTTTGGAAATCCATAACCAATCAAATTTGCGCATAAAAAAATGGAATTCATAATTCTCATCCGGGAATTTTTCAATCGTTTTTTTTATCATTTCTAAATCTCTGTCTAGTAATTTCCCATTTTTCAATGTTCTAATCCCACCAATAATCCCAAATATAATCGGTTGGTTTTGCTGTGGCAAATAATGCATTTGTTTGTAATTTTTATAAATTGGTAAAATATAAGTTTGCAAATTTGCCAATTTTATAACAGGGCTTACCACAATATTTTTATACATATATTCTTTCATATGGGCTGATTGATGTTGGACATAAATGGATTTATCAGCGTATTCTTTCAACTTAAAGCACTCCGGGATATAATTTTCGTCAGAACTACTCATCCAAATAAAATAATCAAATTGGTCTTTATCTTCAATAAGTTGCTTTGGCATTTTAATTTCAAATTTCTTCTGAAAAAGATTCATATAATATGGCAAAAAACTGTATTCATCGGCGTTCAAATTGTAATAAATCGTAATATCCCAATTATTATGCAAAATTATTTCCAAGAATGTACCAAATATTTCTGTGTGTTTTTTTGTTAATTGGATTAGTGCAAAATGAACCATTACAGTGTAAAATTATATTTTATTATAATTTTTACAAATTGTTTAAAAATTATTAAAAAATCTTTGATTTTTTATTCAAGAAAAAATTTAAAAACTAAATTTATAATATAATCTTGTTCTTCCTGTGTAATCTCTGCATAACACGGAAGATTAAATATTGTGTCGCAAGTCGCCTCAGTTACTGGTAAATCCCCCAATTTATACCCTAAATTTTCAAAACATTTCTGAGTATGCAGAGGTGTTGGATAAAAAATGGCGACATTAACGTTGTTTTTCTTTAAATATTCCACTAAACTATCCCTTGTAGTTTTGTCATTACTAATGAGAGAATATTGCGCCCAAGCACTCCTATTTCTATCCATAACCTTAGGAGTCTGAATAAACCCTTTTTGCACAAGTGGATCCAATGTTTCGGTATAATAAGTGGCACAGCGATTCCTTTTTTCCATTGTTTCCTCGAAATACTTAAATTTCTCCAGTAAAATAGCAGCCTGGAGCGTATCCAGACGACCATTTAATCCAATATATTCGTGCTTGAATCTTTCCAAACCACCATGTGATTTGATTGCCCGTATTTTTTTTGCCAATCCATCATCATTTGTAAAACAGGCTCCCCCATCGCCATAGCATCCTAGAGGTTTAGATGGAAAAAAGCTGGTTGTTCCAATTGTGGATAAATTCCCACTAAATTTGTCACCTTGTTTTGCCCCGAAACTCTGTGCAGCATCCTCAATCACTGGAATCCCGTGTTTTGCTGCAACTGCATTAATTTCATCCATATTTGGAATTTGCCCATAAAGACTGACTGCAATAATTGCCCGTGTTCTGGGAGTAATTGTAGCTTCAATTTTTGTTGGGTCAATATTAAATGTGACCGGATCAATATCAATAAAAACTGGTTTTGCATGAATAATTGAGATGCATTCCGCCGATGAAATCCAAGTGTGTGCTACTGTAATGACTTCATCATCAATACCAAGTCCTAAAGCCAATAAAGCAATTTTTAAGGCATCTGTACCATTTGAAACTGAAATACAATATTTTGCTCCAGTATATATAGCTAATTTAGTCTCGAGCTCTTTAATTTCGGGTCCATTAATGAAAATTCCGTGATTTAAGACAGTTTGAATAGCTTGGTCAATATTCGCTTTATTGGAGGAATATTCTCTTTTTGGGTCATACATTTGAATTGGAAAATCAATCATTATTATAAATAAAATATATTTTATTATTTAGAATGGTACATATTGCTGTTATTGGAGGAGGATATTGGGGCAAAAATCTTATTCGTGAATTCCATAATTGTGGCATTTTGCACACAATTTGCGAAATCAATGAAGATGCCCTGCTTGTATACCAACAACAATATCCTAAAATACATCTTACTAAAGATTGGAACTCAATTCTAGAAAATCAGGAGATAGATTCGGTTTGTATTGCATTACCTGCGGAAATGCACTATCGTTTTGCGAAAGAAGCACTTTGTGCACAAAAACATGTATATGTAGAAAAACCACTTTGCTTAGATGAGAAGGAAGGCGAAGAACTAGTAAAATTATCTGTTGAAAAGAGTAAAATCTTAATGGTAGGTCATTTATTACATTATCATCCAGCTGTTATTAAAATGAAGGAGCTAGTGAAAAATGGGAAGATTGGGAAAATAAAGAATATAGTATCAAATCGTCTGAGCCATGGTATTTTTCGAACATCGGAGAATGTTTTATGGAGTTTTGCACCTCATGATATTTCTGTCATTCTGAGTATTATTGGAGAAATTCCTAATTCAGTGATATGTAGTGGTACCGATATTATAACAAAAGGAGTTATGGATATTACGAACAGTATATTAAAATTCAAGGATGTCTATGTTAATATTAATGTGAATTGGCTATGTCCATATAAAGAGCAGAAAATGAGCATAATTGGAGAGAAGGGTATGATATTATTTGACGACACGAGCCCAACTGAAAAACTAAAGTATTTCAGTGAATACTTGGATTTCAAAGGAAAATTTCCTATTCCAGTGAAGGATAAATTCGAAGTTATCCAATTGGATAATTCTATATCTCCATTGCGAAATGAATGCGAGCATTTTAAGGAATCCGTCGAAAATATGCGAGTTCCAATAACAAATGGTGAAGAAGGTTTACGAGTATTGCAAGTTTTAAAAGCATTACAGGAAAGTTTAGACAAAAATTGTGAGATAAAATTATTGCCACCTTCACGGGCATATTTCGCACATGAGACCGCTTATATTGATGAAGGGGCAGAAATTGGGGAGGGCACAAAAGTCTGGCATTTCAGTCATATTTGCAAAGGTGCAAAAATTGGCAAAAATTGCAATATTGGACAGAATGTTTTTATTGCTGGGGACGCCATTTTAGGAGATAATTGCAAGGTCCAGAATAATGTGAGCATTTACGCAGGGGTTATTGCCGGGAATTATGTATTTTTCGGTCCATCATGTGTCCTAACAAATGATATAAATCCCCGTGGAATGTACAGTAAAGCTGGACATTATATTGAGACAATTTTAGAAGATGGGGTTACTTTAGGTGCCAATTGCACAATTGTTTGTGGCAATACATTGGGAAAACATTCCCTGATTGGGTCCGGAGCGGTTGTTACGAAAGATGTAGAGCCGTTTAGTATTATGGTGGGAAATCCTGCAAAGAGAATTGGAGAAATAGATGAAAAAGGAAATCGAACAATATATGAGAAGAAGGCATGAAGTGCGTAAAAATTGGAAAAAAAGAATATTTAGAATATTATATCCTTTATATGTTTCATATAAAGGATGCTCTGTCATCCACTTCTTTTGCTTCCATAGCTCAGCTGGTTAGAGCGTTTGGCTGTTAACCAAAAGGTCACAGGTTCGATCCCTGTTGGGAGCGCAAAACATGCTTTATGTATTTTACATAAAGGATGACTTTTCATCCCTAGTTTTTGCTCCTATAGCTCAGTTGGTTAGAGCGATGTGCTTATGCCACATAGGTCTCCGGTTCAAATCCGGATAGGAGCACTCAGAATCACTAGAATTATATATAGAATTTTTCATATATAATTCCATTAAAAAATTTATAATTTTTGGCGCTTTATTTGCACTTATTTGCCTGCACATCCAGCTGAGTCTTCTGAAGGATTTGGTAGTGCTTATAGTCGTGGAAGATTCGGTAGATGGTCTGGATAACATGGTGGATCCCAATTATACCCATTTGTACCATCTAATGAATCAATTATACGGTCGACCATGTTCGGATATTTAGCACGCAAATTAAAAATAATACTCTGAATGCCATGACCTAAATTGCGAAGATCTGTATCAAACTTTTCCAATAATATATATTGTTGGACACCGCCAACAACTTCATAATTTGGTTTGGGTGGGTCTGCATTATCGTCACGAACTCTCCATATATCAAAAAAAACAGCATCTCTGATTTCATCAATATCTACCAATGCAATCAAAAGTAACTTAAATACTATCTTCAATAAAAAACACATCTCGATTTGTCCCGGATGCAGTTGTGGAAGAATTGTCATCGCAAATTGAAGTACGAGATATGGGTTTTTATCATGCATATACATGACACCAGGTATCATATCACATTGTATAATTGCGAGGAGAATGTCAAAAAAGGTGTCCTTCATTGAACCACGTGTGACTAGGGCTTTGATGGTATATTTGTAATCAAACTGCAAAAAGCTGACTATTGCACCGGAAGGTGTACCATCGCGCAATAATTGTGACAGAATTCTTTTGAAAAGAGTACTGAACAGTTTTGGAGTTTGGTATTCTTTCCCATTGTTCATAGTTGTAGTCAGGCGCCTCATTAGAAACATCTGCATGAATGACGTTGAGAATCGATAACCATTTGACACCGATGCATCACCTAATGAGGAAAAGGGAGGATTTGGAGATGCACATCTGACATACTTTCGAAAGTTTGAAGACATTGCCCATACCATCACCTGAAAATATGGTGAGGATGGTATGTGTAGTATGGGCGGCATACCAGAATCTTTTTTAACTGTTTGCTCAATTGCGACAAGCATTTGTATGAGCGGTTGAAGAAGAGGAAAAAACATATGTAGAAATGAATTAGGGGGTCCAAAAGCATTTGCTTCATAAGTCGGAGAATCCGGATAATCATTGACTTTGTCAGCCATTTTATATCTTGTATAACTGGATTCACTAATTTTTTATAATTTTTACCATCATTTTTTTTAATGACAACATGTAAATTTGATTAGAACTTTGTTAACCTCATCTAAATGAGGGAAATTTTTTATCATTCGTTCACAAATACCATCAACAAGCATATACAAATCTTGAAGTACAAAGAGATCACGCTTCATCTGGTCATATTCTGCATCAGGAATACTTCCTATTTTGAAATCGCTGAAAACAACTCTGTACATTTGACAATGAGCATCTTTCAGGATATTTCCAAAAATTTCCAATGCAATTAGCATCTCTGTTTGACCATATTGAAGAATTGCTAAGATATGCATTATCTTCTGAAGTGTTTTACACTTCTCTACATTCATATTCATCAACCCATTCATGAGTTGGAAAAAAATAGACGGTTCCGAAAGAGGCATCCACATTTTGAAAATTTGTAGTGCACCTGCAAAGTTGCGCTGGAGAAAATATGTAAATCCTCCAGCATCAGTGACAGACATAGTGGCACCAGTCAGTACTCTACGTAAAACCAGATTCATCATTTGAGAAGATTGTTTGTGATCCATAGTTATTGATGTTGTAAGTTGACGTATCAACAAATGACGCATTGAACAGCATTGTTGACGAAACTGAAAAGGAACATCTGTAAGTCGTTCAGGTAAATGAGTAACATTTCTAGGAATACACATACCACGAGGTGGTACATATATTCTGGAAAAAGATAAAAATAAGTGCTTCACATGATTTGATGTTTCGAAAAACGGAATTAATAGTTTGACTCTTTCACAAACTGGATGAGAACTCAAATCCGACTCCGAATCAGACTCTGAATCCGCACCCGAACCTAAACCTGTCCCAAAATCGAAGTTACGTTCAATCGTTTGAAGCATGCTAAATAATGGTTGTATGAAGAAAAAAATCATTTCCCACAATTTTCCATAAGGTTCTGTGAAATAATCGTTGGATGCAATTGCATATTTAGCTTGTTTTCGAGCTCGTTTTTGAGATTGCATATTTAGCTTGCTTATATAAATTCAAGTAATTTTTACAATCATTTTTTATCCCAATAGATATACCTTTGCACATTTATTTATAATTTTTACTTTATTTTACAACTTTGCGAGTTACAAACTGCGAGGCAGCCTCACAAGATCTGCATTACATTCTATTATAGCAACTTGAAGCATGCTAATAATTGTTGGAAGAATTTGCTGGATCGCATCAAGAGCATTACAACTCATTTCATAAGCAGCCATAGTTTCAAAAGAACGCTCACTTCCGCAATCTATAGTTATATCAGAGACTGGTCAATCACCAACACCACCGACACTATCGATTGAGTTTTTGTTTTGCTGCATACTCATTCTCGCACTCTTCATGACAATTTGTATGATCTCAAGAATCATCCTCCACTCTTGTTTAGTTATACTTATTTCACCTTGCAAAAATGGAGCAAGATGGTTTTGAATCGCAATTTGAAGTGCAAGAGGATAGTATGGGTCTTCATACGAACGAGCAAACCAATTAGAATAATTGTATGATTGACGTGGTCTCATGCAATAATGATATGCAAGAAGTAGAGATGATGATACATCCAGTTCTTGTGGAATCTCTCTGAGAATCTCTCCATTTTCTTCCACATGAAGAAGATGATGATGTAGAAGCTTTGTAAGAATTCTTCTCCAGATCATTCCCATGATTTTGAAAATTTGTATCTCTGGAAAAAGGGATAAAAAAAACTTTGGAAAACTAATGCGAATAAAAGCATGTCAAGTTAGGAAATAAAGTTGAGAATCATCAATTCCAGTAATCTTTTGCTGGTTTGGGACCACTTGAACTAACATTCTTTGAACTTTTTTTGTTACATAAAGAGTGCTATGACCTGATATTCCAAAACTAAAGATATCGGCAGCACAGCCACCATCGGCAGAGCAGCCACTATCGGGAGCACAGCCACTATCGGGAGCACAGCCACCATCGGCAGAGCAGCCACTATCGGGAGCACAGCCACCATCGGCAGCACTTTTGGTATTATACATTTTGAGTAAAATCGGGGATAATTTCAAAAAAATTAAATAATTTTACTATCATTTTTTTATCTATTCTATTCTATTGCAATGATTAAAAATAATTCAGAATCGAAAAATATTTTACAAAAAATTATATTTGAAAAAATTTCTATAGAAAGTCGCCGATTATACAATGAACTTTTTGCAGTTATGTCAAATATTCAGAACAACTATGAAAACAAAGTCTTTAAAAAGGATAAATATAGCAATCTAATGGAAAGATTGGATGAATTATTAACAAAATATAAGTCAATTGATGAAAAATCTTTAGAGCAAGAATTAATAAAATATTATGAAATAAGGGAATCCCTAAAGGAACTTATACAAGAGGGAGGATGTCGACGTTGCTCGCAATTGATTTCCATATTTATTGGTTATGAATACAAGAATACTCTATCAGAAAAATACATTAAATTGCTGGATTTCTACGATAACTTCTTCATACCTACATCAGCAAATATTGATAAAAAACCATTCACTAATAATTTACCCTATGCAAAAAAATTAAATGGGGCGGCAACAAAGTCCTTCCTGGAGAAAATAGAGGGTGCTGAAATTCATTTTCCAATCTCTTCTGAATCAGTTGTTATTATTATAAGTGGATATTTTAAAAAGGATCCCCTTAATATTATGCGAATTGGAGGCACACTTGGTGAGAAACATTCAAGAATCGAAGAATTAATAAAAAATTTATCTTATGAAATTAATTTTAAAAATGGGTTCCTTTCACAAATTAGTCTCCGAGATTTCATGATTTGTACAGAGCAAGAAATAGGTGAATTAATAATTAATGCTAATCGAGATCTTCAAAAATATAAAACAAAGCCACTTTCCCTCTTAGTAAAAGAATTTATTACGGGGAACACCGAAAAACAGCGCTATATTCTAACCCTCTTTTTATTAAGCGATAGTGAGGACCAATTCCTTGCGCATATTATATACGATATGATTTGCAATACCAGTGAATTGTTAAAACCTCAGCCTATGGCAGAGGAAATCTATAAATCTTTACATTACACCGTTCAAAAATTATTCCGTATTGCTTTTAAAAATATGGAGACCAAAATTACGCAGCTTCAAGCCCTAACAGAAGACGACATACCCTATGAAAAACGCATTGCTATGTTAAAAGCACCTGATATTGTAAAAAGCAAAGCACTGGATAAATTAAAAGAGACAAAAGGGTCCCGAGAAAGCAGCGCCAAAGCGCAGCAATATCTTGATGGATTACTTAAAATCCCATTTGGTATTATTAAGAAGGAACCCATCCTTAGTAAATTGGAGAATTTCAATCAAAAATTAGGAGGCATAGTAGAGAACACAAAGAATAGCTTATATATGTATGAACCAGCAACAGATTATGAAGAATATATTAAAAATAACTTAGAAGATCACCTCCGAACATTCAATAATGATAAGATAGAATCATCTATTGATTCTTTTTTGAAGAAATTTAGCACCCTATTAAAAAATATATATTTATACACAGAAAAATTGGAGAAAGACGATTTTATACTTGTGGATACTAGTAATAAATTCCTTGATAAAATTGATAAATTAAATGAAGACAATGAAGAACTTGAATCAGTAAATTTTATAATTGATAGTGATAATATATTTATTGCAATTGCCTCAAATTTCTTGGAGCTCTGGAAAGAATGGATTTTTTATAAAAAATCGAAGAAAGAGTATTTAGAAAAAGTCCGTAAAAATCTGAATGATTGTGTATATGGGCAAGAAGAAACGAAGATTCAATTAGAGCGATTGATAGCCCAATGGATGAATGGGAAAACGGAGGGAACAGTTTTTGGTTTCCAGGGTCCTCCTGGTGTTGGAAAAACAACAATTGCGAAGAAGGGTATAGCAAAATGTTTCATAGATGAAGATGGAAATCCACGCCCATTTGGCTTCCTTCCAATGGGAGGAAGTAGTAATGGTGCCATATTAGAGGGTCATTCTTACACTTATATGGGTTCTACGTGGGGACGCATTGTAGATATATTAATGGAGACGAAATGCATGAATCCAATTATTTATATTGATGAGATAGATAAAGTATCAAACACTGACCATGGGCGAGAAATTATTGGCATATTGACGCATATGACAGATTTTTCACAAAATCATGAATTCACAGACAAATATTTCGCAGGAATTAAATTTGATTTGAGCAAAGTATTATTTATTTTTTCATATAATGACGCTAATGCGATTGATAGAGTTCTTCGTGACCGAATTACGGAAATAAATGTAAAGGCGCTCACATTGAATGAGAAAATACATATTGTCCAAGATTATTCTTTACCCGAAATATTGGAGACAGTAGGCTACAAACGGGGGGATATTCGAATACAGAAGGATATTATAAAATATATCATTTCAAATTATACAAATGAAGCCGGTGTTCGAAAAATAAGGGAAAAAATATTTGAATTGGTCCGGGAAATTAATTTGAAGAAAATAACGGATGATAATATTAAGTTGCCAATTGAAATTACGGAAGAGTTCGTCAAAGAATTATTTAATGACAAGCCCAAAGTTAGCATCAAACGTATCGCTAAATTGCCACAAATTGGATTCGTAAATGGGCTATATGCTACCGTAGCGGGAACTGGTGGTATTACTATCATAGAGTGTGTGAAAACACCGAGTGACCGTAAATTATCACTGGAATTAACTGGGCAACAAGGAGATATAATGAAGGAGAGTATGATGTGTGCGAAAACCCTGGCGTGGAATATTATTCCAAAGAATATTAAAAAAGAGATAAATGACGAAATGTCCAGTTTTGGGAATTTTGGTTTACACATTCATTGCCCAGAAGCTGCAACTCCTAAAGACGGACCAAGTGCAGGTATTACAATAACAACCGCGATCATTAGCCGTCTTTGCAATATTCAGGTGCGCAATGATATAGCGATGACAGGGGAGATTGATTTACATGGAAATGTGCATGCAATAGGAGGTTTAGAGGCAAAATTGGAGGGAGCAAAAAGGGCAGGAGTGCGCATCTGTTTGATTCCCAAGGATAATGAAGAGGATTATGAGAAAATTATACGAAAAAGGGGGGAGAACAATAGTCCAACTATGAATGGAGAATTGCCACAAGTTATTATAGTTAGTCATATTAATGAAGTATTAAAAGAAGCATTTGTAGAGAATGATTTGGAATTCATAGAAATAAACTTTCTGAATTAAATTAATCATGAAAAAAGATATTTTAGAAAATGCTAATACTTACACACTATCAGATTTCCAGAAGCTGAAATTGGCAGAATCATATAAAAAATTATATTCGAATACAATACTCGAAAATGCGCAAAGAAAAAAAGAGCAATATGATAAACGCATCTATAATCTTTCTTTGAAAAAATTGTTCGAGAATTTTTTTACAGTTTGGAACCAAATTATAAATGAAATGACGACCTTGATATATGATAATGATAATGATAATAATAGAAGCTGGAATAATTATATATCTATTTTAACTAATAGTGACCGGATTATTTATGTTGGAATAATGTTTATGCTTATTGGATTAATTTTGTATTTTATTTTTCTAACAAGATAATAAGGGATATATATGGAATCAAATGTTATTTATAAAATTTTTTTAAAAGATAGTGCATTAAATCAGGCATCTCAGTCCTATGATGCACCAATCAAAAATATATTTGAAAAAATAAATCCTTTTCAATTATTCAATATTTTGGGGAAAAATAATTTATTCATATTTGGAATCATTCTATTTATTTTATATAGTTGGTTTATTCGAGCAAATATATCACTTGGAGCAATTTTTGGATTTTTATTCCTAGGTTTTATTTTCTACTTGTATTATCAATATCAATTTTATGCAATAAAAGATTATACAGTAGATAAACAGGAAAAAGAGAATTTTATATCGAATATATTGAGTAAAAATAATGACACCCCTATTGAGGGAACTTTTTTTTTAAGCCCAAATTTTTTTGAATTGGATGATAATATTTTGCGAAATTATATTTATTTTAATCCAGCAGTTGTTGATTTTTATTATTCCAATAAAGATTTAACAAAATATAGTTATCGTAATTTTTCAATGTCTTTGAGATATATTAATACAATGATTTTATTACAACAATATATTTTGGGTGGTTTGGCAAATAGAGGAAATCAATTAACAGAAATTGAATTTCTAAGAAAGAAATGTTTAAATAGTTGGCAATCTCTAATTTATAATTTACCGAGTTCAAATGCAATGAATGAAAAACAAAAAAATAGTATGAATCTTTTGGCAGAATTAACGCAAAAGATTATAAATGAATGTTATATAAAAGTAGAGCAACAGAATGTTCAAAATGGAATAAATATGGATTATTACCCAATTGTGCGGAATGCACCAGAGGCTAATGATGTTGGAACATTCGGGTATAATGATCACTATGATTTTTTTTGATTACTTCTTTTTATTAGAAGATGACTTATTTTTACCAGAAGTCGCCTTTTTTTTTGCTGGGGCAGCCTTCTTTTTAGCTGGGGCAGCCTTCTTTTTAGCTGGGGCAGCCTTCTTTTTAGCTGGTTTTTTCTTTGCGCCTCCTCCAATATAGTCATTGTACGCCATAGGGTATGGATTTGGGTCCGCTTCATATCCAGTAGAAATTGGCGCAGCAGCATATTGAAGTTGTGTATTTGGAATATATGTTCCTGTTTTGTTAAAATAACGGAAACGCTGAGCTGATAGAGCATCTGGATAATTAATTGGACCGCGAGATGAAAGTGTAGTGGCAAAATCACTGACACCACCTTTTAGCTTCCTGCTTGATTTTTTATATCCACCCATCATTTCTTGAAATACAGGATCAAATACAGGATCAGATGCTGCCATTTGGGCATCAACACCAGACAACTCTTTCATTTCAAATCCACCTTTGGGAATATGCTGATCTTGAGCTAATGGGTTCATTTGAGTAGCAATTCCGGCGGGTTGGCTAGAAAAAGTTGCACCAGGTGTAAATATAGTATTGCCACCTTTTTTACTGTATTTTTTATAGCGACCACCACTCATTACAGAAGGCATACTAGATGGCTGCATACCAGGCATACTAGGCTGTGACATACCAGGCGGTTGCATACCAGGCTGTTGCATACTAGGTAGTTGCATACCAGGCTGTGGCATACCAGTCTGTTGCATACCAGGCTGTTGCATACCAGGCTGTTGCATACCAGGTTGGGGCATACCAGGTTGGGGCATACCAGGTTGGGGCATACTAGGCTGTTGCATATTAGGCTGTTGCATACTTGACGGTATATCTGTATTGCCACCCTTTTTCTGATATTTCTTATATTTACCACCACTTAATACAGGATACAATCCTTGTAGTGGTGCAGAATCAGATAATATTGATGTTTTAGTAGGATAATATTCTTCTTCTGTAGTAACATTATATCCACCTGTCTGTTTTTGAGCGCGATTTAAAGTTCCAGAATTCTCTCCTTGAGCACTGCCTAATGTTCCAACTGAATTATTAAAGGCTCCTGGTGAATTAGTATCGAATCCACCCTTCTTATTCTTCTTTCGTCCACCAGCTTGAGTTGCATAAGTTATTCCCATATTATTGCTCAAAAATTTCTCAGTTAAGGGATTCATTGGTTGAGGTACACCAGAACCAGTTAATGCATAACGCTGATCAAGGCTAGATAAATATGCAGTTCCAGGATAATCTTTTATAGTAGAAGGAGTGGAATAATCCCCAATTTTATTTCCACCTTTTTGAGTCTTCTGAGTCTTCTGAGTCTTCTTACGCCCACCATACATTGGACTGGTTTGTGTTTTATAATAATTCTGTGGTAAAACTGGATAACATAGTCCATCTCCAGATTGAAATGGAGTATTAAAACTGACTAATGGATCTCTCATAATATTCTATATTGAGAAATAAAAACAATTTAAAAAGAATTTGTTTTATTCAGATAATGACTACCATTATTGAAAAAAATGGTTCAATTGATGATTTTATAGAAAATCTAATAAGTTCTCCACCTCAACCTCCTAAATCACTTTATCTCGAAATAAATATAGATGATTATGAAAATACTTTTCAAATTTTAGTAGAAGTTTTCACTAAATCCATGAAGTATTTATATGGTGATTCTAGAGGAAGAGTTGATTTAGACAAAATGAATCAGACAGTTATAGATACAATGTACGCTTATTATCAGAGCTTTGGATATCATATTTACGTTGATAAAATTGAAGGAGCGAATATTACTTCTTATGGTGCTACTGAGAAAAACCCAATAAATGAAAATGAATTAAAAGCACATTGTCTAAAAATTCAAACTAAAGAAAATATGTATGTAATTTATTTTGACAAAATATCAGAAAACTAAAAATGTATATTAACATTAGAATATAATGAAAATTGCATATTTTGCTTGGGGCTCTCTTCTATGGGATAATAATGAATTAAATTTACAAACACTTTGGAAAAAAACAAATATTAAACTCCCTCTAAATTTCTCAAGAATATCCGACAATGGTAAAGGAAGACTTACACTTGTGATTGATAATAAAGATGGCGTTTTAAATCCAGTTTATTATGCAATTACAAAAACAACTAATCTAAATATAGCTATTGAAACTCTTAAAATTAGGGAAAAAACAATTACAAAATACATTGGATATATTAACCTAAAAAATGATTCTTCCCGATTTTCTGACCGATTATCTTTAAAAGATATTAACTTATTTAAATCATTTGCTCTAAAACATAAAATTGACGCAATTATATGGACAGATTTATACCCAAATTTCAAAAACTTCAGCACAGATAATGCACTAAAGTATATAGATACTCACAAAAAAGACATCCAATTATATAATAAAATAATTGAATATATATTTCTATGCTATGTCTATGGAAATATTCAAACACCAATCACAAAAAAATTTCTATGAAAATTAGCTTGCAATTTTTATGAAAATTATTTTGTAATTTTTATGAAAATTCAACCGTAATTTTTACATTATGTTTGCTTACACTTTTTGAAGCGGATATGGATAATTCATGTCTCTTTTTCCTCTTTTTTTCCTGTTTATCATGTTTATTTTGTTTATCTTGTGTGATTTCCTCCAATATTTTTCCACCTGGACCTTCTATTTTAAGAGAATTATTCATATCCGCTTCTATTAAATCAAGATTATCATTTATATAATCTAGAACATGGTGTTCAATTGCCCACCTAAAAAAATTTAGCTGACCAACTGTTGTTAGCAATTCATTTCCTTTCCCATAAATAAAATTAATTCTTTCTCTTCTGCAAAATGGGTCAAATTGTTTTTTAGAATAAGCCTTTAATTGGTTTTTATAGTCTAAATGAACTATAAGTTTCTGAGCTTTACCATCTCTATGATAGTGAATAACTGTATTGTGTTTTTTACAAAAATTTGTGACGAACCAATCCAAAACACGCAAAGAGATTTTTGACAACCCATTTACGATTGGAATTAAAATATTTATATTCTTCTCATCCAAGTAAAATTTGGAAAGAGATGTCATCAATAAATCAATTTTTGAAAGAACAGCCGAACATTTTCGTATTTCCGTCATTACCTTAATTTAAATATATCCCAATTCCTTTAAGTAATATGGCGAAAAAGTGTAATTTCCTTGAGTGTAAAAATAAGATTTTGTCAATTGCAATTGATTGCGAAAAATGCAAGAATTTTTATTGCTCTTTCCATCGATTACCAGAAAAACACGAATGTAAATTTATGGAAGAAATAAAAGACGAAGCTAAAAAAGATAATACAAAAACACTTATGGAGAATAAATGTGTAACAAACCAGCTCTAAGCCTAGCCCCTTTTCGCCACTTCGTGGCAAAAGGTGCTAACCCCCAAAATCCGGACCTTTTTCGCCACGGATAGCTAAAAAACTCAAAGAGTTATAACTCCCAAACATCAGACTATTTCTTCATCCTTATTCCTCATTAAATTTATATATTTATATAAATTATATGCCACAATTTGGAGGTAAAAATGCTAAAAAGACTTCTTCTGATTCAAAACGCCATTTCACAGTTGTTATGGGGAACAAAGAGCATGGACTTTACATTAGTTCTACTCCATCTTCTTCTGCTAAAAAAGCGGTAACAAAACTATGCGTTTCAAACAAAAGCAAAAAAGTGGAATTCCATATTCGCGAAATAACCCAAGGATCAAAAAAGAAGACTTATGGACCTTATATTGGATATATTGAGAAACTTAAGGAGCCAATCGAATTGAAAGGTCGCGTTATTAGGTATAAACCAGTTGCTAAATTGAGTAATAAATCAGGTAAGAAAATGAAAGGAGGTATGTTGTGGGAAGGTATGAAGCCCGTAGAAAGAATGGATGATGAAGAACATTTACTTATTGCAACTATAAAATATGATAATCCACCAAAACACAATAATTCTGTACATCAACTCCAAGGAGATGACCCAAAGTATCTAGAATATTTACATAAAGAACAAATAGATTGGGATTTAAAAGCTGAATTAAATAAATTAGATTCAGAAGATAGTACTCCTAAACAAGGTGGTAGTACATTATGCTATATTAAACAAAATGAACTTCCAAATAATAGTCCGAGTTCTTTGTTCAATATCTATATTAAATCAATAAAACGTGGAACAGGAGGATACTATCTAAAACCATTATTAGAAAGAGAAGGAAGAGCAATAAATACAATTACTGCATTAAAAAATATTTACAAACTTTGTAATGAATCAGGTTATTGTACATTTAATTTTATTTCTGAGCATCCTTCAAAACCAAGTCAATTTTTTAACTCAAAAAATGAAAATTTTATAAAATATATTGAATTATTAAAGAGAAAGATTACAAGTGATACACATAATACCATATATATGCCTTTTTCTGATAATGATAGTAATTAGAATTAAGATTTACGATATATATTTTTCATCTATAAGATGAAAAATTCTAGTAAAATAAGAACTTTTATAATTTCAAAGGCGTTAATTTTCTGTGTAAAATGAATTCAAAAAATAGAAAAATTAACATCATATTTTATGGTTCTTGAATATTTTAGTCTTATTCACAAGGTATCTTAAAATCATAAAAAATACCCTGGATTTGTAAAAAAAAAATATGAGCTTTTAGAAACTCTTAGAATAAAAATATTTACATAATTTATAATGTCACAATTTGGAGGTAAGAATGCAAAGAAGACTTCTTCTGATTCAAAACGTCATTTCACAGTTGTTATGGGGAACAAAGAGCATGGGCTCTACGTTAGCTCAACACCATCTTCAGCTGCAAAAAAGGCTGTAACAAAACTCTGCGCTTCAAACAAAGGAAAAAAAGTGGAATTCCATATTCGAGAGATTACACAGGGTTCTAAAAAAAAGACTTATGGACCTTATATTGGATATATTGAGAAACTTAAGGAGCCAATTGAATTAAAAGGACGTGTAATTCGGTATAAACCAGTTGCAAAATCAAGCGGGAAAGTAAGTAAGAAAATGAAAGGAGGATTGAAATTTAAAGGTAAAATGCTTGAAGGTAAAGAAAATTCGGATTTTAAAGAAGAATTATTCCAAAAACTATTAACTATTGCAAAAGCAGTTATTACAGAAAAATTTAAGAGTTTTAAAAGACGTGCTAATAATGGTGAATTATTAGGAAACAAATATGTTAAGCATGCTAAAAATATTGAATTTCTAAAAGAACTTACTAATAAAGATGAAATTTTAAAAAGTATATTTAATGATGAAATGAAAGAATCTTTTGATAAATATATGCATGAAATTGCATATGATACTGCGTATTTATTACCAAAAGACAAAGAATATACTAATAATGATATACAAACATTTATAATAGACAGTAGTTATGGACCTAAAGATGCTTTAAAAGACCTTATATATGAAATAGAAGAAATAAATTAATATAAAAAATCTCAAAATTTTTAGAGAATATTTATTGTAATTTACACAATTCAATAATTAAATTTCCAAATTCATAGGAATCCTTTGTATTTGATAAATATGTTTTCATTTTCCACAATTTTCTATTGAAATATTTTCTAATTTTCTTATAATTTTCAGAATATTCACCATATCGACTAGCATGAATATTGATAATCACTTTCCCATCCTTCTCCAATATTTTATACAATTTGTCAAACACTGTAAATATTGATTCATCTATTCCCCCTGATTTGAAGCAATCAATCATAATTGTATTATATTTTTTTTTACATATTTTTACATAAGAATCCAGATCGATATTATAAATATTTATGGTCAAATTAGGGTCAATTGAATCTTTGAGAATAGGATAAAAAAATTTGTTATATTGCTTGATTACAACCGCAGATAAATCCACGCAATCAAGACAAGATTTGCGCTTTGGCTTAATCGCCGGAAATATTGTTCCACCTCCTAAACCCGCTAATAAGATTTTGTTAGTTTTATTTTTATTACATAAATCTGCCATTTTTTGATTATAGAGGCACATTATTTTCTTTGGGTTATTTTCATCTAATTTTGATTCATTTTCATTATCAAAATATAAGTAATAGATTGGTTTTTCATAACTAGTAATAACATTTGCTCCAATTTTTGAGTCATATTCTTTTTCTAAAATTATCATTTATATTTTATAATAATAAAAAATATTCTTATTCTCAAGATATCTCAAAGTCAATAACTAAAATTTTTATATATTTTCTTAAATTATAGATGCAACAATTTGGAGGTAAGGATTCAAAACGCCATTTCACGGTTATTATAGGAGGCAAAGAGCATGGTCTTTATGTTAGTTCTAATCCATCTTCTGCCGCTAGAAAAGCAGTAACAAAACTCTGCTCTTCAAACAAAAGCAAAAAAGTAGATTTCCATATTCGAGAGATAACCCAGGGTTCCAAAAAGAAGACTTATGGTCCTTATGTAGGGCACATAGAGAAACTTAAGGAATCCATAGAACTGAAAGGTCGTGTTATTAAGTATAAACCGGTTGCAAAATTAAGCAGGGAAACAGGTGTAAAAAAAGGAGGAATGTATAGAACATTTGGAGGACCTGCAATTGCAGAAGTAAAAAAATGTATTCATGATAGAAATTATGAAAAAAATATAGATACAACTGCTCTAAGAACAACCCCTTCAGAAGAAGAAAAATGGTTAAGGGATGATAGGGGAACAAAGGTTTTACTGGAAAAAGAAGAAAAAGTAGAAAAATTAGGAGAAGAATTTGATTTAAAAAGTGGAGAAAATTATTTTCTAGTAAAAAAAAATAATGGTATATCTGGTTGGGTTAGAGGAAGATATATAAAATGTCCACCAAAAGTTAGAGTTACGCTACCAAATATAAATAATTCATCACCATCAGAAAATAATTGGTTATCTAGCTTTCAACCAAAATATGATGCTCCTATTTCTGGATTACAAAGACAACCTGCTAGTTTATCTGGATTACGAGGACAACCTGCAAGTTTATCTGGATTACGAGGACAATCCGCATATAATCAAGGACCATTTGCTAGTTTATCTGGATTACGAGGACAATCCGCATATAATCAAGGACCATCTGCAAGTTTATCTGGATTACGAGGACAATCCGCATATAATCAAGGACAACCTGCTAGTTTATCTGGATTACGAGGACAATCCGCATATAATCAAGGACCATTTGCTAGTTTATCTGGATTACGAGGACAATCCGCATATAATCAAGGACCATTTGCTAGTTTATCTGGATTACGAGGACAATCCGCATATAATCAAGGACAACCTGCTAGTTTATCTGCTAATATTTCACAACCAATTATACGAGGTTTTCAAAAATTATATAATTGTTTAGATAATTCTCAATTATTAGAATCAATTAGTGGTCTTGCTATTCCTGGTATTTCTATTCCAAAAGGTCAAGTAATAGACCTTTTAGAAAAACAAACAGACTCAAGAACTGGAAATGAATTTGGAAAAATAAGAGTTTCAACAAGTCGAGGCAATGTTGAAGGTTTTGTTCCTTTTGAAAATCTAAAAAAAACAAGATGGTGTTGTAATCATGATTTTTGCCTAAAATTTAATGGTCCATATGATAAAGATCAAACTACTAATAAAAGTATTCCAAAAAGTGTCGCAATTATTTTAAGAAATGATCAAGGAGATATATTAGTGGGAACTGAAACTGATGATAAAAAAATGAGTGAATTTAATAAAACACTACGAGGGTATCATTTATGTGCTGGTAAGATAGACCCAGGTAGTTGTCCAATTATTAGTTCATATGATGAAACTGCAGAAGAAAGTAGATTTTTACGAGTAGAAAAAGATGGTAATAGAGACTTTAAAAGTTGGGATGCTATATTTAAACCAAATAAAACATATAGAATGGAACCTTGGTTATCTAGTGGTAGAGCTATAGTTTTTGTAGGAGATATTGGTGATTTATACTATGATGCTTCAGCTAATCTTCCATATGGCAAACAACAACGATTTACAAATCGAAGACAATTAGACACTGTATTTGACCAATTAAGAAGAATTCTTCCAAGAACTGAAGAAAACCATAAATATAAAGAAAAAATAAATTTTGAATGGGTAACACCACTTCCAAAAGGAAGTTCAGAAAGTGATTGGGAAGCTTGGAGTAGGAGATTTCAAATGTTTGGCTGGGGTAGAAGTATAATTCAAGATTATGTAGAACGTTCTTCTTAACTAGCACAATTACAACCTAGACTATAGAACTTTTCAGGACAACCAACATTTTCACGTGGTATGTCTGCACAGAGACATATTCTCAAGTTATCTCAAAAGCCGGAAAAATATCATAAATTTTTAATAAAGATATCAATTTTATCTTTTAGAAATTTTTAGAATCTACTAAAATAAAATGTTAAATAAATTATAAATGCCACAAATTGGAGGTAAGAATGCTAAAAAAACTTCTTCTGACTCAAAACGTCATTTTACGGTTGTAATGGGAAATAAAGAGCACGGGCTATACGTTTCTTCTACTCCGTCTTCTGCTGCTAGAAAAGCAATAACAAAACTCTGCGCTTCAAACAAAGGAAAAAAAGTGGAATTCCATATTCGAGAGATTACACAGGGTTCCAAAAAAAAGACTTATGGACCTTATAGTGGATATATTGAGAAACTTAAGGAGCCCATCGAGCTAAAAGGTCGTGTAATAAAATACAAACCTGTTGCAAAATTAAGTGGGAAATCAGGTGTAAAAAAAGGAGGAATGTATAGAGCATCTGGAGGACCTGCAATGTCAGTAATAAAAAAATGTTTTCATGATAGAAAAAATGAAGGAAATATAGAAACAACCTTACTAAGACAGAATCCTTCACGAGACAGTGATTGGGCTAAGTATGCTACCGGTAGAGATATTTTACTACATAAAAAGGAACCAGTCGAAATTTTAGAAACACAAATAGATCCAATAAGTGGAGAAGAGTTTGGAAGAGTTGTAAGAAACGGTGTATCTGGTTGGGTTAGAATGAGATATATAACATGTGAAATTATTCCTCAAAATATAGAAGTTACACCATCATTAGCAAAAGCCCGACAATTATGGCAAAATAGTAAACAACCTATATTACCAAATATACCAAATTATATGCTTAATAACATTAATCAACCTAGACCATCTGCACAAAGACATAAATTTACAAAAGGTGCATCTTCTGCACATGAACCACAAAAATCACCAAAACATGATACTCATATTTCTTCTGGATTTTCAATACAACCTGCAAATTTATCTGGATTTTCAATACAACCTGCACAACCTAGACAACCAACATTTTTAAGTGGTATGTCTGATGTACCTAGAAATAATCATATATATGGTCCATCTTCTGCATCTTCTGCACATGAACTACAAAATTCACCTGAAACAGAATATTCCTTTTATGAACAAGTTCTTAAAGAAGCTAAAGGTCGCCCAATAGAAAAAGTAAGTAATGATGAATATATAATTCATATTAATGAAATGAAAAGAATTATTATAGGAAAACAGTTCTTTCTTCCAGATGATCGTAATGCATATATAATTACTAAAGACATTGAAAAAGGACCACGTGTTCCTACTGAAGAATATTATGATTCTGAAATAGATAGATTAATAGAAAGTCGTCTTCATACAAGTCAGATATATTTAAGTGAATTACTTGAATTATGTAGTGATATATACAATAATATGTTTAAAACACCTATACCTAATGAAAAATTAAAGAAAATACAAGAACAAATTATGCAGAGTTATAGTTATAAAAAAAATGGTCAGAATATACTTTTTTTTAAACTATAAAGATTATATCTTTTGTAAAATTTTTATAATATATAAAAATACTCATGCAAATCTGGTTTATTTTGAAACATTCTTACTCTCTAGGTATCTCAAAAGCCAGAAAAATATCATAGATTTTTAATAAAGATATCAATTTTATCTTTTAGAAACTCTTAGAATCTACTAAAATAAAATGTTATATAAATTATAAATGTCACAAATTGGAGGTAAGAATGCTAAAAAAACTTCTTCTGACTCAAAACGTCATTTCACGGTTGTAATGGGAAATAAAGAGCACGGGCTCTACGTTTCTTCTACTCCGTCTTCTGCTGCAAAAAAAGCTGTAACAAAACTCTGCGCTTCAAACAAAGGAAAAAAAGTGGAATTCCATATTCGAGAGATTACACAGGGTTCCAAAAAAAAGACTTATGGACCTTATAGTGGATATATTGAGAAACTTAAGGAGCCAATCGAATTGAAAGGTCGTGTAATAAAATACAAGCCTGTTGCAAAATTAAGCGGAAAAGAAAGTAAAAAAATGAGGGGTGGTTCATCATTAAAAACATGCTTTCATTATAGAGATTCTAATGGTAATAATAGTAATCTAAGAAGAAATCTTAATAGTGATGTTATAATAAATAATTTTAAACTAAGAAAATGGCAACCAGTAGATATTATAGAAACACGAAAAGACCCAAGAAGTGACGAAACTTTCGCAAAAGTTATAGCAGATAATGGTGTAGAAGGTTGGGTTAATATAAAATATTTACGCGAATCAAACGATCCAATGGATAGAGAAAATCCATGTTTTTGACTATAAATGATAAAATCAATAATTCAAAAATAAAGTTATAAAATTTTATAAACTTTTGTAAAATTTTTATAATATATAAAAATACTCATGCAAATCTGGTTTATTTTGACACATTCTTTTTGACACATTCTTTTGAGATTCTCAAGGTATCTCAAAAGCCAGAAAAATATCATAGATTTTTAATAAAGATATCAATTTTATCTTTTAGAAACTCTTAGAATCTACTAAAATAGAATATTATATAAATTATAAATGTCACAAATTGGAGGTAAGAATGCTAAGAAGACTTCTTCTGACTCAAAACGTCATTTCACGGTTGTAATGGGAAATAAAGAGCACGGGCTCTACGTTTCTTCGACTCCGTCTTCTGCTGCAAAAAAAGCTGTAACAAAACTCTGCGCTTCAAACAAAGGAAAAAAAGTGGAATTCCATATTCGAGAGATAACACAGGGTTCCAAAAAAAAGACTTATGGACCTTACAGTGGATATATTGAGAAACTTAAGGAGCCCATCGAATTGAAAGGTCGCGTAATAAAATATAAGCCAGTTGCAAAATTAAGCGGAAAAGATAGTAAAAAAATGAGAGGTGGTGGAGAAGGAAATGTAAAAACATGCTTTCATGATAGAAAAAACGATGGTGGTACTGAATTTACCATCTTAAGAATAAATCCTACTGACTTTGACTATGAAAAATATGAAAAAATAAATGATAAGAAAATTATAGAAGAAATTTATCCTAACCGAAATAATGCAGAAAAAGATAGATTAAAACAAATTTTGGTTACGTTTGCCACTGGTAATTGGGTTAGATTAGGCAAAGGTACCGAAGTAGAAATCATAGAAAGAGTAAGATTAACACCAAATCCAATAGATCTACAACAAAATGAACAACAAAATTATATAAAAAAGTTCGGGTTAGTTAAGAAAGATGAGTTCGGGTTAGTTAAAATAAATGGTGTGGAAGGTGTGGAAGGTGTGGAAGATGTGGAAGGATGGGTAAATATGAAATATATAGTAAATTTTGAAGGACGTCCATGTTTTGAACAAATATTACCTTTATAAATTTTAACATATACCCTCAATCTATAATCACATCGTGTAAATCCATTTCTTCAAATTTGTTAAATAGATATATAAAATTTTATAAAATTTTATAAATAAAAATTGGAATATTCTTTTATTCTTATAAAATAATCATGCAAATTTGGGTTATTTTAGCACATTCTTACTCTCAAGGCATCTCAAAATCCGGAAAAATCCCCTGGATTTGTAAAAAAGACATGAGGTTTATGAAATCCATTACAACCGCCCCTGGGCTAAAAAATGGGCTCCTTATGGGGAGAAAAACATTCGAATCTATTGGAAGAATTCTTCCAAATCGCGAAAATATTATTGTTACAAGTCAGAAGCTAGATTATAACGCTCATATAGTAGAATCCATTTCAGATGGGATTGAAAAAGGAAGAGAATTAGAGCTTGACATTTTATGGGTTTTCGGCGGAGCGACAATATACGATGAATTTTTAGTGAATCCCCAATTCAACAAACTCATAGATGGATTTATCATAACAACCACTCCTGAGCGCTTATGTGATACATTTATTCAAACCAACATTTGCCAATTTATTGAGCAAAGCCAATACACATTAATGTATCCTCCACGGATTTTAGAGCGTGTTGCCGATGGTGTTTATGAGCTATCTATTTATACAAGACTGCCAAGTCTAAAAGAAGAATGGGACCCAATTGTTCAAAGCTTGGATAGTTACATCGACCGAAAAGAAAAATAAGACAAAGTAAAACTTATTTATATATTCTATAACTATGTTTTAAGTAATTTGTTAGATGTTCAGTTCAAAGTGAACTTTGAACTCAAGAGATTAAAAACTCTTCGAGTTTTTAATCTGTTCTTTCTTGATTTTATTTGCTAATACATCTTTAATTGTAGTATCTATATCTTCATATGTATTTGGACTTTCCTTCTTTATTTAATGTTTTAACTGCCTAAAAAACTCTTCAATACTATTTATTTCTGGATGATATGAAACCGAATATAATAAATAATTATGGTTATCTTCTATTTTTTCTCTTATCATTTTAGATTTATGTATTACAGCATTATCCATTATAAATTCGCAAAGCGAATTTATATGGACCATTTGGATCCAATCCGCGTCCAATTGGGAAGGAGTGGAATTTATATGGACTATGATTTGCCTAGAATAATACTAAAAAAGAAACCGGGGAAAATCGAAGAATATGAATTTGAAGATGTAGAAATTGTAAATTACAAGAGTCATACGATGATTAAGGCAAAAATATTGGCGTAATAAATATATTTTCTATATTATAATATGAACGACCCGGTATTACTTAAATACGTAACTAAATATGCAAAATTATTATCAGAATCTACATTTATGGCTTTTATAAAATTACCAAATATTTGCGAAAATTATTTAGTTCGTTTTATTAAATTTTCTCAACTTATTGGAAAATATAAAAGTAAAAAAATAACAGACCAGGAAAAATGCGTTGGAATTGCTAAAAAAATAGAGTCTTCCGCAGAATACATTGATTTTTTGGAAAATTGTTTAGTCCATAAATTCAAAGAAATATATAAAATATACAAGAATTATCCGAAAACAGTTAAAAAGATTATTGCTGTAATGATAAAAATTGCAAAACATTCAACTGTAAAATTAAAAAAGCTTAAAAAAGAAAATGGTGATAAAGAAAAAATAAAACAAGTGACTGAAAGCTTGGATAAAATGAATGAAGAAATTGAAACAATTATTAAACAAAATGAAAGATTAAAAATTTTCTTAAAAAAAAATAAGAAAGAATTGGAGGTTCTAAAGAAGAATGATATTAGAGCATATATTACATTCTTCTTAGTTCGATATCCACTTGGATGTTTCGTGCTACCTTAGAAAAATTGTTAAAAATAATATTATATAAAATATGAGCGACCATGTATTAGATAAATACCACAAAACTCTTCAAAAACTTGAAATGAAATCAACTCTTAAAGGATTAATGAAATTACCCAATATTTGTGATAAATTTCAAGAACGTTTAATAAAATTTGAAATATTTTTACAAAATTTTATTAGAAAACGAGAATATGACCCAACAAAATGTATGAAAATTGTAAAGAAAGTAGAAAAATCAGCTGAATATATTGACCTCTTAGAGAATTGCTTAATTCATAAATTCAAACACATTGAAAAAATATACAAAAATTACTCAAAAAAAATCGACAAAATAATGTTAACAAGCATAAAGATGGTTGAACATATTTCAAAAAAAATGCAAAAAAATAAAGAAAAAGATAAAATGATAAGTTTAGATTTGATTTTTCTAAAAAAAGAAATAATTTTAGAAATTCAAAAAAATGAACGATTTATAGAATTTATGAAAAAAAATAAGAAGGCTTTGGATGAACTAAAAAAGAAAGATAAAAAAGCATATATAACATTTTTTGTTGTTCGTCATAAATTGGGATGCTTCGTGCTACCTTAGTTCAAATATTATAATATTTTTTTATTTATAATTCCAATTAGTCATTAAAGTCAAAATCAGATAAAAATAAAGCCTATTTATTTTTATCTGATTTTAAATATGCAAATTTGTAAAAGGTTACACTTCTAAAAATTAGCTTATCTTATTTTTAACTTTGTGCTATGGGCCATTTACCAGGATATCTATCTAAACTACAATCACAATAAATACCATTTATATCCTGGATTGGTGTTACAACTCCATCAATATAAAATTTATCTACTAGAACTTCGAATGTTATAATATTTGTTGCTTGATTATATATTGCTGAACATAAATTAAAAGCTATCTGACAATGTTTTTCAATTTCTGAGGTTGGTTCAAATTCTAAATAACAAGTTCTTTTATTGAATTTTTTTAAAACAAAATTATATTTTTCTGGATTAATAACATACACTTTTCTGTCACAATTTAATTTTTTATTAAAATCATTATATACTTGATATAAACTAAATTTACGAACATCAGTGAAAGTCAATGTTGCTTTTTTAGATTCATTCACTTTCAATGAAAATATTGGTGAAGAAATCCAACCGTTATAATATCTTTTACATACTTTCTTACAAACTGTTTCTGGATTACAATTACAAACCATGATATATTATATAAGAAAATATATACTATTTTATAAAAAAATATTAAAGAAATATACGCATTTTTTACAATATATTTGAAGTTAACTATTATTTTATATTTTTTTTCGTCGCTGTTGGGGAGGCTTGTTTTGTGTATGATTGATATAAGATTTTATTATACTGTGAATATCACAAAACAAATGCAGTAAAAAAATATTCTCCGAGCTACCTGTATTCCCACAAACTTCAAAATCTAAAAATAACTGGCTTAATTTTGCGATAAATTCGCATCCATTCCCAATGGAGGTGATTTTATCGCATCCATTCCCAATGGAGGTGATTTTATCGCATCCATTCCCAATGGAGGTGATTTTATCGCATCCATTCCCAATTGAAGTGATTTTATCACTTCCATTCCCAATTACTCTATCTCTTAATTCCTTATAAATTTTGTGCAAAGAGTAAATCACAAATATATCTCGTATATTATCTCCAATAAAATCAATAAACATTCTCATCGTTGTTTTACTATCCGTCAATAAATCTATTAGTAATTTTATTTTTTCTTCATCCAATATTCTTTCATTCTTTAAATCATACAAATTCATATTTTCTAAAACTGCAATCTCCATTCCAAAATTATTATAAATATCGCAAATCTCATAAATATCTCTTTTTGTGACATTGGGGAAAAAATGGGAATAGTCATCTTTACGTCTTTCCACAGCACTAGAACATAAATTCAATTGCAAACAACGCGATAATATCGGGTCAATAATTGCCCGTGTATTTCGCGTTATAAATATAAATCGTGTAATATTATTGGATAGTTCAATAATTCTCCGCAGAGCATTCTGCGCATCCATCGATAAATATTCCGCTTGGTCAAATACAATAACCTTCACTGATGGTAAATTCGGGTCTTCTTTCACTAAAATATTGGAGAACGCTTTAATTTTCTCTCGCATAGTTGAAATACCCCTCTCATCAATTAGACTCATCATTAGTACTCTGTCTTTGATGTGATTTTTAAATAACTTCATAAGTAGCCAATGCACCAAATATGATTTACCAGTACCACTTCTTCCATAAATCATTAGATTTGGAACATTTTTTGTTAAAATAATATTTTGGAATATATCCACAATTGGCTCATAACCAATAATCCCATATTTCTCCATACGATGCCTTTCCTTTTTTGTAATTAAACTATATGAATATTTATCATCTTCTATTGCTTGTTTTACTATCAATTCGGGTAGTTGGTCTTCAACTATTTTCTTCTTCCGCCCTCTTTTCCCTTTTTCTCCATATACATCTACAATCATTATTAGTTACATAAAGCATAAATTTTAAATTGTTTATTTTTACGCATTAATTAATATGTCAATAAATGCGGCATTGTTAAAAATTTTGTCTGGTTTTTTATCAATTAATGCTAATTTCTGGACAATCCGAATAAATTTATCCTCACCAACTTTTTCAAATGATTCTAGTAGAATTTTATATAATGTTTGACAAAATATTTCAATATCATAATATCCTTTACGCAAACCTTCTATATAATATTCATAAATATCTTGTTCACAATTCATCATTTTTTCAAAAAAACCATTTATATATGCTATATTTGGAATACGTAATAAAGAATAATAATCATCAATATTATCTCGACATTTATGATATTTGAATAGTTGTATGTAATTTAATATTTTGCGCATGTCTCCCCGACTATGTGTCATAATAAGATTCATTACCTCATCATTAATTTGGATATCTTCTTCTATCATAATTTTATCCAATCTTTCACGAATCTGGAAAATATCCAAATTAGAGAACTTAAATTTAGAACAACGTGACTGTATTGCTGGTATAATTTTACCCACAAAATTGCAAATAAAACAGAATCTTACATTTTCACTATATGACTCCATAATTCTTCTCAAACAGAATTGGGCATCATTTGTCATGCTATCAACTTCATCAAGTATAATAAGTTTATATCCAGTATTGAAAAGAGTTTTACAACTGGCAAATTCTTTAATAATTTTACGTACAACTTGAATATTACGATTATCACTGGCGTTCAATTCTAAAACCATTAAATTATATTTTTCTTTATAAATCATTTTTGCCATAGCAATAATTGTTGAAGTTTTACCAGTTCCTGATGGACCATAAAATAATAGATTCGGAAAATTCTTGGTGCTAATAAAATTATGAATGCTAACTCTATTTTTATCTTCTAAATAGACATCTTCTATCGTATGAGGTCTATATTTTTCCACAAAATTTTTCATATTAGTATGTATAATATGAAAAATTTTAAATCCCAGATTTGCGCCAGCAATCATCACATTTAAAATGTTCATTGCTAAACTTTTCTATCCAGCGTAAAGAATTAACGTTTTTATAACAATAATTGCAAATATATGTTTTTGTTTGAATTGGAATTTCATATTTGACATTTAAATTTTCCATATAGGGAATAGGAACAGGCATATTAAATTATAATAAATTATATTTCAATTTGAAACCTATTTCTATTTCCTAGAAAGAACAAGAGATTCCGTTTGTTGTTCTCGAATTCTACGTTTGAGAATATCAGAAAAATTCTTCAAGTTGAAGGGAAGTCCATTTAATTCAACGTGGTCGGGAGTGATAAAAAAATATACTCCCTTCACATCAATTTCCTTGCAAATTCCCTTCACCTCGTAGAAATCCATTCCTCTGCACTCAACTTGAATCTTTTTGAGTCGATTGAGAATGCGATTGAATTCCTTGAAAAATGCATCTTCTTTTGAATGAATTGGCTTCAAGAATGTTTGCATTTCACAAGGAATCATCAACATTTCATCTTCACCGAGTTTAACAGTGCAAGATGGAAGTAAATCAGTAAGAAGAACAATCGGATGTGGAATCATGTATTTTTCCAAAATTTCAATCATTCTTTCAATAGTTGATTCTGCATATCCTTCATCCGGATGCAGAAGAAATAGAGTTTTCTCTTCAACATGGATGATGAAATCTTCTTCTTCGCCCTCGTCAATTGCCAAGTGCAGTGTATTCATAATGATTCTCATGCTTGAAAATGTGAAATCATGTGTGATAACTTGTTCAACAAGTTGTCTCACTTTGTCAGCCAATTCCTTACATTTGAAAGTGGCATTGCTGCCACATTCAATGTTGTTAATAAATGGAATTGGAAAAAATCCGTGTGGGTTCTCTTCCAATAATAATTTTTGTGCCAATTGTGTAATTTGTAGAATCATACGACTTGGGAAACCATTAAAGGTCAATTGTTGAATATATTTCTTTGCAGATGACATTGATGAATATATCAGTATTTTATTTTGTAATTATATTGGTTTAAATTAGTGATAATTTTAATCAATTTTTTTTATTTAATTTAAAAAAATTATAATTATATATAACAAATGGATGATTTACCATTAGTTGAAAAGTATAGACCCCAAAAACTAGATGATATCATTGGAAATACAAATCAAATTATTTTTTTTAAAAAATTCATCGAATCTGGAAATATACCAAATTTACTTTTAAATGGGGAGCCTGGTGGAGGAAAAACATCAGCAGTAATTGCATTAGCAAAAGAATATTTAGGCGATTTATTCGGGGATTATTGTATGGATTTGAATGCAAGTGATGAGAGAGGAATTGATGTTGTCCGCTCAAAAATAAAAATATTTTCACAAAGAAAGTCATGTTGTAATAAGTATAAAATAATCATATTGGATGAGAGTGACAATATGACAAACCCAGCACAATTAGCACTAAAACGAATTATGGACCAATACGATGACACAACCAGATTTTTTTTCACATGCAATTCAATTGAAAATATAATTTCATCAATACAATCTAAGTGTAAAATAATGTATTTTGGAAGAATAGAACAAAATGAGATTATAAATAGATTAGATGAAATTTGCAAATTGGAGAATCTCAAGATTGAAAAAGATGCATTATATGGAATTATTGAATTATCTTCGAATAAAATGGATGTTAGAGAAATGTTGAATAAAATTGAGTTAATAAAGGCAAATTATGGAGAAGAAACAATTACAAAACAAAATATTTATTATTTATGTGATAAACCATCACCTATTATTATTAGAGAATTTATTGAAGAATATTCTAAAAAAAATTTACATAAATGTATAGAATTAATTAATAAGTTGAAAAATGATGGATACCAGAGTTCTGATATTTGTATCACATTAAATAATGAAATTATGAACTCATCTTTTTTTGATGAAAATAATAAAAGACGATTAATGATGATAATTGGTGAATATAATTTACTTTTTTTAGAAGGAAATGATAGCTATTTAATTATTGGTGGTATGATTTGTGAAATGTTTTCCAAGGGGGGTGGGGGAACCTAGGTTCCCCAAAAAATCATCCTATGTAAGACAAACTTCGTGATGATTTGTTCCAAGATAATCCGCCACTTTTTGCACTCATACCAAGTCTGTTGACTCCTTCAGTCCTATGCTAAATTTTAGCAAAAGGGACAGCATCTATCACATCTATACCGGGTTTTTCATTAGTAATGCAACTATTTGTTACTTTTTGAAAATCATAACCATGAACTACTAAAAAGGTTCCATTGTTAATCCATGGACAATCTTTTTTGCAAAATTCTTTACTAACAACATAGGACATAGAATCATTCATTACATTTTTAATGGTTGGAGTATTATCTGGAGCAGCTAAAGAACAGAATTTATTTTGTTTAGAACAACAAGGTGCATTTTTTCCAGGTGTATTTTGCGTTACACCAGACTGCCATTCGTTGGTTGTAGCCAACCATGCTATTATTGGACCTGGTTTTCCATTATCATTGGCATGTATATGAATTGCACTTACTTTCTCTAGGTTACCAAATGAAGCATTTATAGTTATTCCATCATTATTTACACGATACGTTGCTTTTACATATTTTGAATTTGCACCATATGATGGTTCAGAATTTGTAAACATTTCTATTTTTTTATTACTAAATATTATTTTGAATAGAAGAAATATAAGAAAAACGGTAATAAGTATAAAAAACAAAGATAAGTAGATATTATTTCCCTTTTTTTTCATTTATATATTTACTATATATAATAATTTTACTATATAATAATATGTGCTAGATATTATACGCAAATAAATAATATTTTTACACCTTTGCACATTTAAAATGCCGATTTTTTAATAAATAAAACTATTTAAAAAGATATTAAAATAATATATTAACAATGAATAGTAAGAAGTCTATATTGATTTGTTCTTTAAAGGTTTGAATTATTACGATGTCAATCGGTTAAGCTATATGCAAAATAATTCTTTTTTTACACCTTATAAAACTTCATATCCATTTCACGATGGATTATAACCAAATTTTTACTACCTCGGCATTTTAAATGTGCAAAGGTGTAAAAACTCCAAGAAGTATACTTTTTCACACTATATTTTACGAGAAGGATCACATCCATTTATCCACCCATTTATAGCAACACCTTCAACCAAGTTTGCAGGATTTGTAATCGTAGCGGCAATAGAAAATAAGGAGGCAGGAACGTACGTTCAGTAGAAATAACTTCGTAATTTTGATTCAAGAAATAAAAAGATGTAGTCTTTTTATCTATTCCCCCATAAATGAGGAGGGGAAAGGGGGGAACGTACGTTCCCCCCCACTTTACGTATTTTTTTATTTATTTTTATATTCTATAAAAAAATAAAATAATGAATAGTCTACTAGATAATCCGTTTGATGCAAAAGAAACACGATTTTGGAGCATAAGAACGATACCTAAATTTATTTTTAGAGGGATACCCCGATTATTCATGATTTTAATAATGTATATTATTGTTTTTTTTGTAACTATTTTTTTTAGTGAAAAAAACCAGATATTAATTAATAAAACTTTAAAATGGACAACTCGCATAAAAATGTATTTTTTTGGATATTATAATATAGATATATCTTCAGTAGATTTGGAATATATCCAGCAAAGCCAATCTCAAATTATTTTTTCAAAACACAGTAGTTATATAGATATTTTATTGATGTCGTATTTATTTCCAGATGCAAAATTTATTGCATCGGAATTCATTTCAAAGATTCCTATTATTCAAAAATTTGGAAAATCAAAATGTATATATTTAAAGAATGAATTTGGAGGAAATCTTACAGATGAAATACATAAAGAATTGGATAAAGGAACTAAAATAATTTTTTTTGGAGAAGGGGTTTGTTCCAATCCCAAATTTTTACTTAAATTAAGAAATGGTGCATTTGTTCCTAAAAAAAATATTCTTCCTGTCCATATTGATTATGGTGATAATTATTGGGTGATGGGAGAACAAGATATGGTGCATCATGCATTTACACAAATAAGTAATTCAAGGAATCAAGTAAAAGTACGTATTATTCCAGATTATAAGGTTACCGAAGAAGACAAAGAAGATATTGAAATTTTCAAAGAAAATTTCCGAAAATATTATGTAAATGGTTTTGGTATCAATTTAAGTGAAAAATCTTATAAAGAACATCCATACTTTAAGCTAAAATTATAAATCTATAAAATTCTGAAAAAAAAATTATAAAAAAAATTGATTTAAAAGATTTTCAATATTAGTATATAAGAAAGAAAAAAATGACTACTGTAAGTGAACTTCGTAACATTACACTCAAAGCTCGTGGCGAGAACTCTAATGACCGCCTTGAACAATACATCAAAGCCAGAGATGAAGCATTCAATCTAATGACTGATGATGTTATGGATCGTATTAAGGAAGCTGCTGGAAATGGAAAATTCCGTTATCCTATTTATCGTTGGCAAAATACTCCTAGATTTCTAAAGGATTCTACGGAAGAACAAAAACAAGAACAAGATCAAGAACAGGTGCAAGATGATACCAAAGTATTTTTTGGAAATTCTGCTGATGGTAAGAATGGATTGCATATTATGTCCTTAATTAATCCAAAGGGGATTGATCGCCAGCATTCTCTTATTACAAAGCTACGTGAATTTTTCAATTCAAGCTCTGATGAGAGTGGTTCTTCTACAAATGAAGAACGCCGTGACAATCAATTGAAAGTTTATTTTGAGCCCCATCCCATTAATTTTCGCAAATGTGCAATTTTTGTGAGTTGGGACCGAAAGCAGGTTCAGCGCCCTTCTTATGGAGGAGTTGCTGAGACTATTGAGAGTAAGAGATTACCAATTAAAGGTAATATTTCTGAACATTTTTCTTCTTTACATGCAGGTGAAGCTTCTGATAATTCTGTTATTGAAAGAAAGAGATTTGTTGCCAGAGGATTTCCGACTGATAAGAATGTTGTTCCTCGTGGTGGATATGTAAAGCGCGCGCTTAAATGAGTGCATATATTAACAATATACATCTTATATCCTCCAAAAATATAAAAAATTATTATAATTTATATAAATTATAATAATTTTTATTTAATATTTATAAAATAGTATCTTTAGGCATTTGTATATATGAAATATTTTTTGATTTTAAATATTTATCAATTTGATGAAAACATTCATGTTCTCCTTTAATAGAATAGCAAATAGGCTCACAAATGAGTCTATTTGTTATTCCAATTACTAAGCAATTCATTTGGTAATCGAGTCCTTTTACACGGTAAGGATTAAAAATATTATAATTAAAATTGGCAACTTGCTGCTTTTTTATTAATCGTCCTGCTCCAATAACATAAACTGCACCTCGCAATATACTATACTTCAGCTTAAATATGTATAAATTATTGGGGATAGAATTAAAAATATACCATTCATGTTGCCCAATAAAATCATGCTTTAATATCATATTTTTATTAAGTTTATTGAGTAATATTTTATCGTCAGACCCTTGAATTAAAAGATATTCTGTATTAAGAATTTTATTTAATTCAGCAATATGTCGCCATTTTAGACCAAGTGGCATATTTGGTGTATAAAAATACATTAAATTGTCTTTTTTTTGAGTATTTTGAATTATATAATTTATTTCATTTAGAATAGAATATCCAATAATATTGCAATAATCATAGTCTATTGGTAAATTTACTTCTTCATTAAGTATATTTGTTATAATGGTTTCCCTTTTCCAAGTAGCAATTAATTTTGCAACAAGATAATTTTTTTTATTAATATAATAAGGAGTATTAAATATTTCATTTGAGACTGCTATTGTTGATTCATCAAAATTTTGAAATTCAATTAGACAGCAATCATTCATAGGTTTATTGAGTATATTTGAAATTGATATTATTGCAGATTTTTTTTTTTCAATAAAAATAAAAGAATAATTAATACATTTTATGATTTGTATATCATTTTCACGAATATCTCCATCAATTGGAAGAAATAATAAATAATTTGCGGAAACATTAAGATTTTTTAATGTAATTGTTGCTTCTTTTGATTTTGAGATGTAACAATTGAGGAATTCTTTATGGTTATTTTTTATCATTGGTACTAGATTAATATTGGATTGAACAATTAGACCAGTTTTATTAGTATTTACTAGAAGAGTTCCACTTTTTATTGTGATAAATTTACGAGTTACATTTAATTGATTATAAATAAAATAGGATAATATTTGATAAATATTAAATTCAATAAATGATTGAATATATGAATTTTTATCATTTTGTATTCTATTTAATATTTTAATATCTATATTATCTATTCCATATCTTTTAAATATTTTGATTGTTAATAGGAAATTCATTATATTTTAGAATTTTATTTTTTTTTTAGATTAAACTAAAATAATTCTTTCACTTTTGGATGAGCTCTTATTTTTTGAGGATCAAATTCCTCAATATATAAATGTTCAAGGGTTCTTGCTCTGGATAAGGCAACATAAATCTGTCCATACTCGAAAATATTTCTTCCAATATTCATCTTAATACTGTCTAAACTCTGACCCTGTGATTTGTGAATAGTTGTGCACCAAGCTAAACTAAGTGGGATTTGTTTAGCAACAATTGTACTAACACTCGATATTTCAAACGAATATTCCGCATAACCAATTGTTTGCGTTGTCCCATTCATAAATCTAACAATAGGCAAATCATTTTCGAAGCCAATAACAATTCCACGGCTTCCATTGACAAGACCATTTTCCTGGTCAATATTTTTTAATAGCATAACCTGTGCATTATCCGTTATTTGAATAGATTTCTCATAATTATTGTCTTTATCAATAATATCTTTCCATATATTCATTTCCTCATCTTTCATAGCTTTTTTGCGTTCACCAATAATCTCATAGATGACATCATATTGTATGATGTCATTACCAGGCAATTTATTAAATTCACGCTGGTTCATTTTCTCAACATCAGATTTTTTAGAAGAGAGCAATGTTGGCACAATTCCAGAACTGATGTCGGGTTCTATTCCGACACGTGATTGTAGAATTGCAATGGATTCTTCAGAAACTTCCCCAATACGGACTTCATGGAGGACTTTTTGGAAAACAGGGTCTTTCTGGCGCATAATTTCGCGCAATATGACAGTTTTCTTAATAACATTTGCCCAAATTGGACTTTCGAAGCAGAATTTACGTTCTTGTTCAGTTTTCCCAACAGGAGGCAATTGGTAGAAATCCCCTAATAAAATGACTTGAATACCACCAAATGGTTTTTCATTTTGGCGAACGAGCCTAGCAACTTCTTCCAATAATTCAAAAAAAGGAGCGTTCATCATGCTAACTTCATCGACAATGAGAATATTACATTTTTGCCATTTTATTCTTTTTGGGTAAGAATTCAGAATTTTATGGGCAATAACAGGGGCTGGTTTATCACCAATCCCGAGTGAGCCCCAACTATGGAGAGTTTTGCCATTGATAATATAGGCAGCGGCACCGGTCATTGCAGTGATATCAATATTTTTGAATGTTCTACTGCAATATGATGACATTTTTCTGATGAGATGAGATTTTCCCGTTCCAGCGGGACCAGTAATAAGAAGATTTTTGCCTTCTTTGAAGGCTTCAAAGGCTATATTCTGGTCATCTGTGAGATTGGAGACTTTACGTGTAGTCACAAATTTATCCATTTCATTGACTATGTGTTTTATTTGTATGAACAATACTGGGAAAATAAATCACTTTTTGGGGGGAAGCGCGCTTCCCCCTTTACACTAACGAATCGCTTGAGATTCGTTACCCCCCATGCTTATTCAAAAGTATATCTAGGAAGGAAGAGCGCTTCCCCCTTTACACTAACCAATCACAAGTGATTCCATTATATTCTATTTTTCTAAAATAATATATATGCAAGAAAAACGTAAGTTTAGAATAATAGTTAATTCAAAAGAATATGGGACGTGCTCTGGCTTATCACCTAGTGCAGTTGCAAAGAAGGTAGTTAAAAAACTATGTGGAAAGTCAAGCAATACAGTTAAATTTAGCTTGAAAGAATGTAAGCGTGGTTGTGAACGTATATTTTCTTATCAGGGTAGAATGGAGAAGCTTAAACGACCTTATAGACAGGATGGGAAGACGATTACACATCGGGTTGTTTGTGGAAAGATTCATAAAATGAGAGGGGGAGAAAATAAGCTTGTATTAATTTTATGTCATCCAAGAATAGTAACTGGAACTTTTTCTCCTGATTATCAATTATCTAATCATTGGTGGGGGGATGATATGGGAATATATAGCGAATTATTTAAAGAATATAATCTACAAGGAAACCCTATATTTGAAACAATTGATATTGTAAAAGGTGGAACATATCAAGGAAATGCATTTAGTGATGAATTTATAAGTAGTCATATTGATAGATATGACTTAGTAATGGTTCCAGATTGTGGAGGTGAATGGTTTGAATATCAAGAATCATCTAAAAAATCAAACAGATCATTTCAAAATCGAATATCTTTATCCATAGATGAACAAAATATAAGAAAGAGATTATTAATAAATTTATGCCTAAAATTAACAGCAATTGTAAAAAATGGAGGAATAATTTGTTTTTCAAAATTCATAAATAAATCTCCTTGTATAATAGAAGAAAGAAAGTATAATACATTTTCAGAAGCATTAAATTTTTATCTTAATGAAAATGGCTTTGATTCTAAAATAAAAAATATAGAAAACGAATTATATATAATCGCAACTAAAAAACCTGCACAATCACGATCTATAAAATTACCAAATATAGATCCTGGTTTATTAAATAATTAATAAAAAATATTTTATGAATATTTATGTTACAACATTAATTCATCAAGAATTTTGCCAAATGTTGCGCTTGATCTCGGGAATAGAGGGGACATAGGTTTCTCCGACCCTATTTAAAAGATTTGTAATATTCTATATCAGATAAGATGAAGATTTTTCAGCCACAACATGATGACGCAGAAGATGGTTATGCCACCAGTTTTACTTTTGATGACAAGGAAGAGCAACAAAGTTTCTCCGATTTTTTGAATAGCATGGGAATTCCGTATTTGAAGTCAAAATTTCCAGTAATTGAAGATGGAAAGGTTCGCTATCAGATTGGATTTGTTGTCCAGCAATCCACACCAAGTGAGCAATTAGGTGAAGAGAGTGCCCCTGTTGAGTCAGAACATGAGCCAGAACATCAAATTGTTGAAGAACCGAAGTCTTCAAAAAGAAAAGTAAAAAGTGTAAATTAAAATAAATATATTTTTAATATTATGGTTAAAAAAAATGGAAAAAAATCTGAAAGTAAAAGCAAAAATAAAAAAAAAGAACAAAAAGGTGGAAGAGCGGACTTAATTGATTATAATGCAGGAGGCACAAGTTTAGGAAATTCAGCTGGATTTGTGCCATTTGTTGAAAATATAGCAGGAGGAATTATTTGGACGATTAACTCGATTATTGCATCTACAAATGTAATTGGTGATATTCTAAACTTAGGCTCTGATATGGGAACCGCATGGGGTCCAAATGTGCCACCTGAATTAAAATAAATTATAGTTAATGTTCTAAAACAAATTTTCTTCTTGCCATTTTTGATTTTATTTCATTACTTGTTCTTGTGAAATCAAAATCTAAAATAACTAAAACTGCCATTAAATAATTGAATTGTGTTTTTAAATATAATTCATCAATAATTTTTTTTGTTTGTTCACTTAATTCATTTAAACGACGTGTTGATAATGATGTATTATTTTGCAAGTTTTCAAGAATATTATATAAATTAAGAAGAGCTTCTTGGTAAAATAAATTTATTTTTTGTGTGAACTCAAAATATTTTCTACCAAATTTTTCATCTCTTCCTAATTCATCCATATTTTCTTTTGATAATTTTAAAAAGAATCCATTATTTTGTAAACAAGTTTGTTCTGCTGACATTTTATCATCTGGTAAAATATTAATATACTTAAAAATTTTATGTAATCTTTCATCATCACTTATTGATTCTATTTCACTATGATGTCTTGGAAGACAAAAATTACCATTTTGTAAACTTGTTAGCCTTTCAAACATAAATCCACCAGCATATATATCATCATTATTTGGAATTGGAACAACACTAACAATTGTTGCGATTAAATTATTTACAACAATAAAATGATATATAATTTTTTCACACATTTCTTTTTTAGTTAATTTACATTCTTCTGATTCATCTAGACAATATTTATCACCGGCAGATTCTTGATTTTTATTTTTACGTAATTCTTCTGGTGTCATTTTACCTGTATAAAAAGAATTTAATTGAGCAGGTATCTGTTGTTTTTGTTGTTGTTGTTGCTGCTGTTGTTGCTGTTGCTGCTGCTGTTGTTGTTGTTGTTGTTTTTGTTGTTGTTGCTGTTGTTGCTGTTGTTGCTGTTGCAGTTGTCTTTGTTGTTGTTGCTGTTGTTGTTGTTGTTGTTTTTGTTGCTGCTGTTGCTGTTGCTGTTGCTGTTTTTGTTGCTGTTGTTGCTGTTGTTGCTGTTGTTGCTGTTGCTGTTGTTGCGGTTGTTGTTGTTTTTGTTGCGATTGTTGCGATTGTTGCTGTTGTTGCGATTGTTGCGGTTGTTGAGGTTGTTGCTGTTGTTGAGGTTGTTGCGGTTGTTGTGGTGGTTGTGGTTTTTTTATATTTAATATTTGTTTTAATAATTCATTATTTTCATTATTATTATTATTTGAACTTAATAATTCAGATTTTTTATTATTATTTATTTTTTGAGAATTTGGTTGTTTTTGTTGTGGTTGTTGTTGTTGTTGTGGTTGTGGTTGCTGTGGTTGTGGTTGTGGTTGTGGTTGTGGTTGTGGCTGTGGTTGTGGTTGTGGTTGCTGTGGTTGTGGTTGTGGTTGCTGTTTTTGTTGCTGTTGCGTTTGTAATTTATTTTCAGGAATTATTCCTAAATTTCTTTTTTTTGAATTTATATTACCGTTATTACCGTTATTACCGTTATTACCGTTATTACCGTTATTACCATTGTTATTATTGTTACCATTGTTATTATTGTTATTATTGTTATTATTGTTATTATTATTATTATTGTTATTATTGCCATTGTTATTGCCATTGTTATTATTTTTATTTGAATTACCATTAGCACCACCATCAATATCTAGAAATAATTGATTACGACGATTATTTTTTTTATCACCTCCAATCTGTTTTTTATCTTTTTCTATTTTATACATTTGTTTAAATAATTTTGCTACTCTATTTTGTATATACCAAATATCAGGAAATGATAAATTAATACCATCATATATTTTACTTGTAATATATTTATTATTTTCAAAATGCTCAACTATTTTACCACTTAATTGATTTATTAAAAATTTTTCATCATCAAGTGACTTTGATTTTATGATAAGCTTAAAATCACTATTATCAGGTGTATTTATTTGTTTATATATATTTTCAATTTCACTTTTTTTTATTGGTAATTCATATAATTTTTTACTGTAAGCTATAAATATGTTATTACAAAAATCTGGGTCTAAAAATAATGTTGTATTTTTATCATAAATCTCTTTTGATTTATTCAAAATTTTATTAATTAACCTTCTATTCTCATCAATTGAAGTATTACTTATACTATATTTCTTTACTTCAGGTGAAGTATTATCTGTACTCATTAAGTTTCCCATATTATATTATATAATAATATAATTTAAATTTGTAATTCTTCATTCCATTTTTGAATAGCATTAGAAAATAAATGTTTTTCGATTGGAACCATCTGATATTTTGTTTCCAATAATTTATAAATTTTATTTTTATCTAAATTTCTTAATTTAAACATTAAATATGCTAAAACAAGGGTACTTCCCCTTGTTTTTCCTGAGCTGCAATGGATTAAAATGTTTTTGTTTTGTAGTAATTTTAAATCAATTAATTTACATAAATCTCTAAATTGATAATAATATTCATCATTTTGTTTTTTATTTTTTTCGTCATTTTCATTCTCATGGGAAATTGGAACACGAATACATTGGATTCCTAAATTTTCACAATCTTTTAAAAATGGTATTTCAGTTGTCGTATTAATGATTACTTTTATTTTTCTTGAGTTCAAAAATATAGGATTATGACTATCTATTTTACTTCCAAGATATAGCCCATTTATAATTTCAATAACCATAATATTATTGGAGAATTACATTATACTATTCATACTTACATATGTGAATAACATGGCTAGCACAAATATAATAAATATAAGGGATATTGCTATATAAATATATTGAATATTTCTTTTATTTACCTCAGTCTGTGAAATATTATTAGGCTTCATTGACAAATCATCATCACTTATTCCTAAATATGCTTTACACATATCTCTATTAATGTTATCTTCAAATTCTTTCTTCTTCTTAACAAACCATTCAATACCAAAGAAGCCCCATAATGATGCTAATGATGTAAATAATATAACATAAATATAAGTTAATATGGTATTTTTTCCTAGACCATTTGTCAAAAATAAGACTGGATAAATAAATAAACTAAGTGGAAATTGATTTTCTGTATCTGTTTTATTTTTGAATAAGTAAAATGTAAAATACAAAATAGAAAGTAACACAACTCCAATAAATACACTAATTCTTTCACTATTATTTGTGCCATACAAGTAATATGCAAAATATATAGCTATTAAACAAGAATAAATTATAATAATAACAACTTGTAGACTTTTTTTGCTATTGTTAACATTTTTTTTGGAGTCACGGGAACTCTGGTCATCAATCCCTTTTTTAGCATAACAATACAAAAACATAAAAACATATGTTATAATTACAACAAGAGTTATCCAGCGATTTATTGGAATATTTGGATTTGCAAAATAAATTAGAATTCCAATTAAAACTAAAGTATTCACAAAATTCTGCAAATAATTTCTAGATATTGGTATACCAGTTTCCAAATATTTGCCCCAGATTTGAGAAAAAATTTGAAATCCAAAATAGAGAAGCAAGAAAATAAATATTACTTTTTGTGAATTAGATTCCTTATTTAAAACAGTTGTATTATTATTTTCATAGTATTCATTATTCATTTATTTTAAATGAGAATTTAATTGAAATTAAATCACTTTATCTTTCCACTAATATCCTATTTTACATTCCCAAACATAAGAGTAGACAATGTGCGTCACTTCCCAAAAAAAATTTGATTTAAAATTTCTCGTATTACAAAGATAATATTACGTATCATCTTCTTCTCTCATGATATCCCAAAAAATAGGACATCTCAATTCCAAAAAATTCGCTGAATTATTGGATTCCTTTAATGATGTTGAAACTCCTAAAAAACCTTCATTACGACTTTCTGAGCAAATAATTCTTCGAAGAAACAACATGTGCTACCATTGCCATAAATTTGATTGTGTTTCTGACCCCGAAATTGGCGGAATTATTTGCACAAATTGTGGTCGACTAAATGACGAAATTTTTGATAGCTCCAATGAATGGCGGTGCTCCAATTATGACGACCCCCGGAAAACGGACCAGAGTCGTGTTGGAATGCCAGTGAATGAATATTTTATGAAAGCCTCTCTTTCAACTACAATCCAAGGCTATGGAAATCAAGCATTCCGCCAATTTCATAAATATAATAGTATGGATTATGATGAGCGCAGTTTGCTCAAAAATTTTCAGTATATGGACAATAGTGCCGAAGATTTGGTGCCAGAAGCTGTTAAAGAACATGCCAAAAAGTTATACAAAAGAATCAGTGACAATGAAAATAAACGTGGTGCAAAAAAACACAGTAATATGGCAGCGTGTGTTTATTTCGCATCAGAGGGTAGAAATTGTGCCACCGATATTGAAGCTATCAGCAGCAATTTTAATATTAAGAAAAAGAAATTTACAAAGGGCTGCAATTTCTATAGAGAGCAATTATTTGAGAAAGAACCCGAATATTACGCCAAAATGAAGCCTGTTTCCGCAGAAAACGAAATATTGAAAATTGGAGCAGCATTAAATCTCTCTGAAATGTATAAAAATATTACATGTTATGTTGCACATATGGCACAAGAATTGGGAATTGTTCTAAAAAATACACCAGTATCTATTGCTGTTGGAGCAATTCAATTAGTATGTTCAACATATCAATTATCAATTGATAAGAAGGATATTTCGAGCAAATGTGATATTAGTGAGACGACGATTCATAAATCATTCACTTTGTTGTCTAATTATAAGAATTATTTGATACCAACTAAAAAACTGTTCGATAAATATATGGAAATGAGATCCCAAACTACACACGCTTAATATATTCCTTCTTCATATTCAAGAAATTACTTATACTAAATGTAATACTGAGCCAAATGAAAAAGATAAGAGTTATAGTGATTGAATTGCGAATAGAGAACGATTGGAATAAAAATAATGGGGCAATAATTCCAAAAACAATTCCATAGGAAAATGTATAACTCAATATTTCTATTTTATATTGATAATTTAGGCGATTCCCTGAGAAAAATGCAAATAAGACAGCAAGTGAAATGACAACAGTTATTAAAACATTATACATAAAAAAATGACTGTTATCATCACCACCTTTGTAAAAAGATATTCCCAAAATAACGATAATAAATATGATAATGAATGAAATAAGAGATTTTGATATTCCTTCCTTCCAATTATTTTTTTCCATAAAACTATCCTTTTCAGTAGCAATAACATCTTTAATTTCTGTTGATGCAACTTGAATAGAAGTCGGGCGGTCTACTTGTTTATCTTTGATGCTACTTGCGATAATCTTTGTTAAGATATACCATATAAAAAAGAAGAGGACAATGTATAAATTAAGGAATGTATTATTTTTTTGATTCATTATAGAATCCTTTACAATTCCAAAAAATGTTCCAGCTAATATAGCGCCAATTCCTCCTGTGATAATATAGTCTGATATTGGCTTATGTTTATATATAATGGCTAATATGTAAAATGTAATAAAAATTATAATCGCTAAAATAAATATAATGGTTTCTAATTTCATAATATCTTATAGAAATTTATTTAAATTGAACAGATAAAAAACTCAAAGAGTTTTTTATCGCTTGAGTCAAAATAATAAAGCCATTTCCACTTAACATATTTTCTTCTTGATAAATATAGGATTTATCATCTGTTCTTTTACTCAAGATATGATTATCATAGATAAAATGAAGAAGTCATTTTATCTCTTGAGTACGAAATAACAGAGTTATTTTGTCTGAACAGATAAAAAACTCTTTGAGTTTTTTATCGCTTGAGACAGAAATAATAACTTTGTCATTTACTCAAGAGATGATAAATCTACGATTTATCATCTGCTCATCTAAAATGACAAAGTTATTATTTTGTCTGAACACTTTTGAATTGTAGAAATATATTTTTAAACAGAAATCCAAATAAAAAGAAGATTGTTATAAAAAAAGAGATAAATATTAGATTTAGTATATTATCTTCCATAATCATTTCATAATTAGGTAAAAACTTGTAGGCAAGAATGAAAAATATAATACCCAAATATATGCCTATCACTAAATCATAAGAATCGTTTATCATTTCTAATATATTATAATATTATTTTCCATTATATTATAATGATTACAAATTATTATAATATACCAAATATTCCATGTACTAAGCGCTTAGAAATAAATAATGAACAAGGGGTTAATACACTTAAATGTAGTGGATTAAATCCAGACAATATATTTGCTACGCTATACCCTGATAGTTCAGACCCAACAATCAATTATGATATAACTAGTTCTAAAAAAATAACGACGGGAAGTCTTATTGGAACAGAAACTGAAATGAATGCAAAACAATGTGCAACTGATTGCAGCAAAAATACTGATTGCTCCTATTTTACAATTGAGAAAGGTCCCAATCAATGCCGACTTTATAGCACGAAAGAGGCTACGAAAAATGATAAATTTGCCGAATTAGCTAAAACAAACAATATTAAAACATGGCGGAAAAATGATTTATTGGATGGGACGAAAAATTGTAATATTGATGATGGCTTTATTGCTCAGGACAACGGATATTTCCCGAATGTTGATAATGCAAATACTGTAGTAAAGCAGAGCTCTCAGCAAGGATTAACAAAAAATGAATGCTTGTCTTCATGTCTATATGATGAGGGTTGCAATTCAGTAGTTTTCTTGGAGTCAAAATCTAATTGCGCGAAAAGAGGTCCAATAACTCGTGCTGTTGCACAGACCGAATTGGGAAATGCTCAAACAAATCCCGATGTATCAACTTATTTGAAAAAAGATTCTTCTCAGTTTATTACAAATCGATTTGGTATTCCAGATAATATGATGGATTATTATAAAACTTACTCCGCATCTGGAAAAGTTGGAGATAGCTTTTGCGAATTTGTGGATGATAAATGTATGACATCTTACGTTGTTGGACCAAATAACCAGAAAGAAGTTCCAAGCGTTAATGCACAAAATGTAAACAAAGTTCCAACACCGAAGCTTTGTGTGCCCCCTTTGTGTGTTCCAAAGTTGCCAGAAACTGGATTAAAAGGAAAACTAAAAGTGGATAATTCATTTAATATTATGTGCCCAACTGGAGATGGAGCTGATGCGAAAGAGTGTGTCAAAGCAATTGATAAGACACCGTTTGCTACATTTGACCGAATGGGTCTTCCAACTGACAATGATGCATCGAATCCACCTAACGGATATCTTCCTTATACTATGGAATATGATACTTATAATAATTTGGAAATACCGGCTTCAGGGGTTACAGCATCTGGAGATGATTGTTCTGCAAAAGTAATGAATGAAAGTGAAAAACCTTCAACTGGTAGCATGGAATTCCCTGAGGATTGTCAGAATTGGTGCAATAATAGTGTAGATTGTGGGGGGTATTCCTATTATTTCGGAAGCGATGGGAAGGCGAAATGTAATTATTATCAGAATGTTGGAATGAAGCCTTTAAAAGATGCACTAATACCCAAAAAAGACACACATACTCTAATCAAACGTGGGAATCGTTATGTGCAGAAGCCTTTGCTAAAAGATTTGAAAAAACCATATTTTAATAATTCATCTGCGGCTGACACAGGAGTTGCAAAAGAAAGGGCTTGTATTCAGGAGAATTTTACGACCCAAGACAAATATTGCCCATATCCAGTTAGTGAAGAAAATGAAATACTTAAAGATGATGACAATGGCTCTAATTGCCCGACACCATTAGTGAAATGTGGGTCCACTCGGTATGGGTGTTGTGTGGATAATGAAACTTCTAAAATAAACACTGCTGGCTCAAATTGCCCAATTATTAGTCGAACTCCTTGTTTGAATAGTAAATATGGATGTTGCCCTGGAACAATCATTCCAATGCAATATTTGTGCGCTGATGAAGAAGATGATAGTATTTGTAAGATAACGAATTGCGAATTAAATGAAAATGAAAGGGGCGACCCTTATGCATTCTATGGGGGGAAAGGAATGAAATGCACTAGTAATACATCATGCCCTGCAGGGCAAATGTGCGTAGATGGAGTTTGTAAGTTTTATAATGAGAAATATTATAATGGATTAAATGGTGAAAAAATGGCGGCGATACATAAGGAAAGTGGGAATAGTATGAATGATTTATTATGTGGATGTTCTAATCAGCCAAGGAGTACAACTTGTTCTAATACTATATATGAACCAGTTTGTGGAGTCGATGGAAAAACATATCGTTCTCGATGCATTGCTAAGAATTCTGGGATAAATGTAGAACATTACGGGGCGTGCAGTGATATATTGGAGAAATTCTATAATTTGGACGAAATGAAGATGCCAATTAAAAAAACTACTACAAGTTATTGGATATTATCACTTTTACTTATATTATTAGTGGGAAGTATTTTGTATATATTTAGATAAGTTTATAGTCCAAATATTTTTCAAAAAAATATTTATAATATGAATATTTCAAAGATGTAATTCTGCAATTATGCTATGTTAGACATAACAGAATCATAAATTTTATCAATCGTATTTTTATTCATCATATCAAGTATTCTTGGAAGTTCCGCAGAAGCAACTATATTTTCACCACTTGTTGGAAAAAAATATCTTCCTTGTTTGTCAAAAATTTCTAATTGAGAATTACGAAAAGTTGATAAATAGATGTATTTTCCAGTTAAATTATTTAAGCACAGATTATATATCTTCTTTCGAATAAGCTTTCGCACTTTCAATGAATTCATCTGTTGATAATAATTGGAAGATTCCCTTGCTTTTATTAAGGAAAGTTCTATAAATTTTTCTTGAATTGCAATATCTTCTTTGATGCGATTTTTAAGCGATAAAATATAATCATCATCCAGATATTTAGGATAACTATGATATAGACAATCGGGATTATCAAGATATTTATGGATATAATCCCAAATATATTTATCGATAATCGCTTCAATTATGTATTTCATTTTTGTATCTATGTATTTATTTAGGATTTTTAATCAATTTTTTTAGATTCAAAATATCAAAGTCATTTTGAATAATCTACAATATTATACCCACCTATTTAAAAACTTCTTACCATTCAACAACATAAAAATAGAATGGTAAATATAAAAGGCGGTAAAGGCTATAAAAAGACGAAGAAGAAAGTAGGTCCCCATTCATTTGAAGTTGCTGATGACAACCAAAATTATGCTAGAATTGTAAAAAAATTAGGAGACAAGCGTTTTCTCATTGTTCTCCATAATTCCACGAAAAAAGTAATAGGGCGTGCAAGAGGTGGGCTTCATGGCTGGCATAACCTTAAAGAACACGACGTTGTCCTAGTTTCAAGCCGTGATTTTCGGTCTTCTGACGCGGAATTTTTTGTCCAAGAAGTATATGATATTATCAATATGTATTCGGCGGATGATGTTCGCAAATTGAAAAGAATTGGGAAAATAACGGATCCAGCTTTTATGGATTCTTCTGTGGAAATATCTATGTCCACGGCTAATCCAATTGAGTTCCAAATGGATGAACCAGAAGAAGATACTGGGATTGCACCACAAAGAGAAATAAAGATGCCGTCTTCTGATGAATCATCGGAAGAAGAAGATATTGATGTAGATATAGATGAATTATAAAGGGGGGAATCGCGCTTCCCCCCTTATCCCCCATGCTTATTTGAAATATTGCTAGTCAAAGAAATAATAAAGTCTCCAATATGGAAATAAAAGTCGGCAAGTCGGCAAGTCGGCAAGTCGGCGCCTTAGGTTGCCAATATTGGGAATTATTGGGAATTATTATGGAATTTTATTCCCCGAATAATCGCCGCAGTAATCTTGCATAATATGGCAATATGCAAGATTACTGAGGTCAGATTAAAAACTAGAAGAGTTTTTAAACTCAAAAAATTAAAATGACATCTAATGGGGGATTAAGCGTATCTACCTTTACATACACTTAAAAAAGCCTATTATTTAGATACTCTTTAATAACAAATATTGCATTATATTTATTTATGAAAAATAAAAAAAGATAAATTATATCTTTTTATACTATTCTTCAAAAATTTATTATATTTTCTAATTATTCCATTTTTTATAACCCGGTCTTTTAGTAACAGGTGTACTCCAATAATTAGACTCTAAACATTCTAACTCTTTGTTTGTACAAACTGTCTGTAATTCAAGTTTACGGTTTGTTGATATTTCATTATATATTGGATTTGAGAATAAATTTGAATAACCGCTCAAATAATCCTGTCTTTTGGTAATATCTACATAAGCTTTCATATAATTTTTTTCAATTTGTGTATATCCTTCTAACTTATCTATCCATATTCCATCCATTCAAGTCTACGCATCCCTCCTTTTTTTGCACCTGATTTCCCGCTCAATTTTGCAACTGGTTTTTATTTTATTACGCTACCTTTTAATTCTATATGCTCCTTAAGTTTCTCTTTGTAGAATGTCACAAATGCGGGACTACTAGAGCATGGAGGGGTATCGAATCGCTTGCGATTCGATAGTGTTAGGGGGGAACGGCAGTTCCCTCCCCCTGAAATATTATAACATATTCCATTCATATTATACGAACCAATTGCACTCATTTTTTCAAGATTTGGAATAAGATTTTTGTTGAATTTTATTCTTTCTGTTATCGTTTCTACTTTTGTCCATCTTTTGTTTTCTATTTTCCATAATGAATTATCATTTCCAATTAAATATGTATTATTTTTAAAGAGGGTCGCACTAATATTGGGCCCCTTTCTATCAGATTTTATTTTGAATTGTTTAAATATTTTCAACAATCTTGTTTTATTCTCTTTATTTTTAGATGGATTCAATAATAATTCTCTTAATTTTTTATTACTAGCCAATTCTTGCATATTCCATATAAATTCTTGCGTCGTGTATTTTTCTATAAGTCCATAATTGGCATAATCCAATAAATACATACTTTTTTTTCTAGGATTATTATTTAGAAAATCTGAATACTTTAATTTTATTCCAGTTTCATCCTGAATTATATTATAACATAATTTATGAACCTCTAATATTTGACTAAATCTATACTTATGACTAAATAATTTATACTCAGTTTTATCAAAATGCTCGTCACAATCTTCAACTATTGCCTTCTTATATAAAGTATTATTTGATAATAAAGAATAGCAATCTTTCAACCAATCTATGTCAGATTTTTTATATATTTTTTCTTTACACAATTGTAAAATAGTAGATTTTTGCAAAATTGGACATCCGCATAAAGCGCAATATATTTCAGAGCAACCCATTATGTTATATAGAGAGAAAATAATTGAGTAGTTGGAAAGTGTTTGGGAATTTGAATGGAATAAAATTCCCCCGAATAATCGCCGCATTATCGCAAAATTATTTTATAAATCTCGCCGCATTATAGCAAAATTATTTTATAAATCTGAAAAG
>Ga0315284_10000502_pt1 | contig 53283 bp, 39 predicted proteins | sample YL17G09_16_MG_FD_203696 | JGI IMG/M metagenome (GOLD analysis project Ga0315284, IMG submission 203696) | Sediment microbial communities from Yellowstone Lake, YNP, Wyoming, USA - YL17G09_16 | ecosystem: Environmental > Aquatic > Freshwater > Lake > Sediment | place: USA: Wyoming | collected...
CTTAGCATTGTCTATAGACCCAAATGCAGTCATCGAAGAAATCAAAGATGATTCGGAGATAAATTAATTTGGAAAAGAAAAAACGAATCATAAGACGGAAGACGGGTGGAACACAGAATCTTTATTTTCATGAAGGTACCCAAAAAGCAATAGAAGAATTTCAAAAAACCGACAGCAGAGAAGTAAAGTCTCTGCTGTATAATACAGAAATTCTTCCAGCGTTTGACAAGCTTGTTGAAAATCTTATTTTTATGCATGGCTTTAATAAAAATGGTGAATCATTCGACACTATGAAGAATGATTGTATAACTTTTTTGTATGAAACACTTTATAAGTTTGATGCATCACGTGGAACGAAAGCGTTTTCATATTTTAATGTTGTTGCTAGAAACTCTTTAATTATTAAAAGTAAGCAGAAAGTCAAAAGAAACAAAAGAAATGTGAGCATTGATGATCATGATTCATTAACGTCATTCCAAAAACAGTTAATTGAAAATTATAGTATTCTTCCAGCACAAGATGATGTGATTATTGATTCGTTTAAAAGAGAAAGAATCATTGCGATGATGGGAGAAATAAAGAAAAAGACCCTGAATGAGAATGAAATTCTCTGCATCGATGCAATAACAAAGGTATTTCAGCATGTCGACGATCTTGAATTCTTAAATAAAAGAGCAATATTTGTCTACATACGTGATCTGTCAAATTTAAATGCAAAACAACTATCTGTTGCAATGTCACAAATAAGAAAGCACTATCGAGAAATTTCTAAAAACGATTCAATCGAGCTTTTTTAAAGGACGATAGTTATCTCTATTAGGAGAATAACATGGAATTTGTATCAGCAGATGAAAGAGCATTAACAGCGAAGAAAAGCTTTCAAGATTTTTCAAAACTTCTAGACGATATAACGACGTTAGAAGAAAAAAAGAAAGTTTTGTGGAAGCAAATATATGAAAATGCCGTAGAAGATCGCATGCATGCTTATATGATGATGGTAGATTTATATGTTGCAACGCAGGGAAAGCCGGAAATACATCAGCTAAATGGTCCCACGTTTGCAAAGTATATTGAAAGAATGAGTAGAGCAAATGACCAACTTCTAAAGCTCGCTGAACTTGTTCAGAATGCGCAGGAACAAGATGCTGTTGTTATGTCAGATGATGAAATATTTGATAAAATAAAGCAAGGTAAATAGTTTATGTCGAATTTTAGGGGTATAAATTCAACAAGACAGATGTTGAATCCTTCAACAACTGGCGTCCAGCAAGAAATAAGAGAACTACAAAGGATGTCACCCGCGGCACCCTTTGTAAGAGCTGTTGTCGTGCATGTTCTGAATGATCCGACATCGTTAAGCGATGAAGATCGTGAATTGTTGTTTAATTCAGTTACAAATTCTTCATTTACGCAAAATTTTCCAAGAAATAGTCTTGTAGTGCGAATCATATCGGGTGGTGCAGATCGCAGAGGTATTTCTCAAATTATCACATATCCGTTTTTGCCATCTCATTTAAGCTTGCCAATTAAAGCTGGAGAGCAAGTTTGGATATTGTATGAAAATCCAGAGGCGGGAGGCAATATTGCGTACTGGATGTGGAAAACATCTGAACCAGATTCTGTAGAAGATTTAAATTATACGCATGCAGATAGAAAATTCCTCAGAGAAGCAGAATTATCAACTATTGATAAATTAAATGCGGATCAGCGCGATAATAAACCTTCTTTTCCCAATGGCGCCGGCACGCAAAATAGTTTTTCTCTAAAGGGCGAAAAAGATTACGAAACTATCGTAACTGAAGATCCTGCAATGCAAAATTATTCATATGAAGCCGTTCCAAGATACACAAAACGACCCGGCGATTATGTAATGCAAGGATCGCATAATACGCTTATTGTACTTGGCGAAGATAGAAGTAGTTCTGTTGAGAAAGATGAAAATATTGGTCAAAGTGGCACTATTGATATAGTTGTTGGGCGAGGCTACGGAGATGAATCTCTTAATGTAATAGAAAACACGCGCGGTAATACAGAAATAAATAAAAATCCAAAACTGACAGGGGCGACAAAAAATCCCAACGAGGGCAATCCAGATTTTGTTTCTGATTTGGCAAGGCTATTTGTTTCAATGAATACAGATGGTGACAAGAATTTAAATCTTAAAAACTCTTTTCCAAAATCATTTACATCTGCTGCAATAGAAGAAGTTGATCAAGACGTATACGCGATTATTAAAGGAAATGAAGTAAGAATTGTAGGAAGAGGTAGCGTGCGAATTGTTCGTGTAAATGATGATGGCGAAGATGCATGTGGAATATTCTTAATGCCAGATGGTAGTATTCAACTAGACGCAGATAAAATATTTTTGGGCCGGGGCCGGGGAAATGGAACGGGACCAAATAAGTCTGAGCCTTACATGAAAGTAAGTGTGTATAAAAAACAGATCGAAAATATTATAGATAATCTTGTTTCGCTTTTAAACAGCTTTGCTATTGCATTCGGTATTCCAATTGCTGCCCCGGGAACGCCTCATCCGGGATTAGCTTCGCAAGGTGTAACAGCAATCGGCACATCTATAGCAAAACTTAATACTTTGAAAGCATCTATCGATGATATTAAATCAAGCAAGTTGTTTGGTGAATAAGCATGGCAGATAATAAATTTAAAAATGAAATATCAGATGTTTTAAAAAAAGCTTTTCGCTTAAAAGATGTTCCCGCGGGCAAACCGCGAAATGATGCCGAAGAAGCATATTCAAATCTTGCTGAGGGGTTAGCATCGTCAGTTGAAAATTATACGAAAAGAACACTTGACGCGACGGAAGGTTCTGGCGCCAACGGCGTGCAAGGTTTGCAGGGAATACCCGGAAGCGCTTCGGGAATATCAGATGGTGATTATACAGACGCAACTATTTCTGCTGATGGAACAGTTTTAACTATAAATGCAGGCGTTGTAACAAATGCAAAACAAGCTAACATGGCTGCGTCTACAATTAAGGGTAATAATGCGGTCGGCGAAGGAGCACCAATTGACTTATCAATTGCACAAGTAAAATCATTACTTACAATTGGTAATGTCGAAAATACAGCGCTGTCAACTTGGGCTGGAACAACAAGCGTCACGACACTTGGAACGGTTTCTACAGGTGTTTGGAGTGGTACAGCGATCGGTGCAACAAAAGGAGGTACCGCGCAGACGACATGGGCAGCTGGAGACATTTTGTATGCCAGTGCTACAGATACATTAGCAAAGCTCACTGGCGGTGAAAATACGAAGACGCCTGGCCTGTTTCTGAAGACACGTTCAACGACAGCAGCACCTTACTGGAGTGGACCGCAGGGATTCGGTGATGTACCGACGACAACAGGTACTGCACAAGGGCCCAGCAGTGAGTCAGCAGACGCTGACAAAGGTGTTACTGTCACTTTCACCGGTACATCACTAACGAATTCTAGTCGTTTGCAAAGTCTGGCAATTCCTTATTGTCATGCTTGTCAGTACACTGAGGTTGCAGCAACAGGAAGTCCTGTCGGAGTAGGTGTCTTCTCGGGTGGTGGAAACGCCACCGAGCCTGCAACAATTTTGGCACGTGAACCTGGGGGACAGTGGCAGTTGTGGACGGATAACGGAGCTCCTGGTGTCCCGGCACGCGACGGCGGCCTGATAAACCTCCCAGACTACGCCTGTGTCATGGTGGTTGTTGAAGCTACAACAGGAGCAAAATGGTATGGTTCCAATAGTGGTGAGCCTGGTACATGGGTTCTTCTCGCAAGCAAGACATTGACCGTGCCTGCGTATTCGTTTCTTGCGGGTATAGGTGGTTCTACCATGACTGTGAATCGTCGTATGACAGGAACAGGTGCAACGGCGTATCATGCACAGTTGATTCCTTATACGACGATTAATAATAGCGGTGCCGCAACAAATAACGTATTGATGTATTACACGGCTCCGTATACACTGGCTGCACAGATTGTTACAGCTGCTGGTCGAGCGTTAATGGATGACGCTGACGCGACGGCACAAAAAACAACATTGGGACTTGCTTCAGTAGCTACATCTGCAAGTGCTGCCGATTTAAGCACAGGAACCTTACTCGCAGCCAGAATGCCAGCGCTAACAGGAGATGTAACATCAACAGTAGGAACTGTCGCAACAACAGTTGTTGCCGCGTCTGACACAGTTGCAGGTAAGATAGAAATAGCCGTCCAGGCTGAGATGGAGGCAGGAACTGACAATACACGTTGCGTCTCACCAGCCGTGCAACAATATCATCCGAGCTCTGCAAAAGCCTGGCTGTACTCGATTGTTAATGCTACAGTACCTGCTAATTCGCTTTCTTATAATTTGACATCAATTACTGACAGAGGTGTAGGATATCTCGGAATCACTATCGCCACAGACTTTTCAACAGGAAGCTGGGCAGGCGTCGCAACAGTTCAACATGTCGCAACAACATATGCTGTAGCAAATGATAGAAAGGTTTCTGAATATTTTAACACCCGCACGGCCACCTATATTGAATATCAATGTTTAGATGGTACAGCAACAACACTTTTAACTAAAGATCCTACTTCATGGTCCTTTATAGCATTCGGAGATCAGTAATATGGAAAACGATGTGGTATATGTCGCGTTTACATGCGCAGATGGTCGTTTATGCATCATGCAGTTTATTACGAATATGCGCCGGTCACCAAATGGTCCAAGTGTCTTGAGAGAGGCAACTGACACAAATATTTTGGAAGAGTTTAGGCGTTCAAACCAGCAGCCAGTGTCTTGGCGGCGCATTAGTCGTGCTGATCTTCCAATAAATCGACACTTCCGCGAGGCGTGGAAAGATCAAGGTGTAGGTAACATTGCACATGATATAGAAAAGGTGAAGAATATTGCTGTCGAACGTTGTCGTCGTGATCGTGATAAGAAGCTTGACGCGTTAGATCGTGATTGGATGAAAGCATTCGGTCAAGGAAAAAAGCCTATTGCAGATTCTGTAGAAGAAGAGCGCCAGAAACTGCGAGATCTTCCAGCAGCTTTAACTGCTGATCTCACGTCTGCGCAGACAGTTGAAGATGTTCTCTCTATATGCGCCTTGAAGGGTGCTGATGTGATCACCGATCACGTGTGATTCAGGCGCTTATTATAACTTTGATTCACTCAAATTGATGCTATGACATATTTACAAGTATAACGGAGAATAAAATTGTCAATAAGCTTTAAAAGCATCGGCGATCTTTCGACAGATCGAAAGTTTCAAATAAGCACTAACGAGTTACCCATTGGAATTAAAACTCCAATGCAGTTAGGGCAGGGAAACGATGGTATATTTGCAATGCATTACAAGTCTGCAGACCAAATTCAAGATAATTTTAAAAATCTTCTTTTGACGAATTGGGGCGAAAGATTATCATTTTATGATTTTGGCGCAAACTTAAAAGAATTGACGATGGAGCTTTCATCAGAAGATTTTGATAATCAAGCAATGACAAGAATAAAAAGTGCAACGTCTAAATGGATGCCATTTATTGATCTTTTATTTTTTGACAAAGACGTCTTGGGAAGAGTGCCAGGTCAAGATATTGTTCAAGTAAGAATGAAAATTTTATATGCTGTTCCTAAAATGGGAATAACAAACAAGGGAATAGAGTTAACATTCTTTTTGGGCGCATAAGGGGTTTAGAATATGGCGATTGATATTAAGAAAAAAGTTAGACCTGTTAGATCAAGATCTTATTTGAATAAAGATTTTGACGGCTTTAGGTCCGAATTGCTTAGATACGCAAGAACATTTTTTCCTGATAGAATAAATGATTTTTCTGAAGCTTCTTTGGGTGGTTTGCTGCTTGATCTAGCATCGCACATTGGTGATGTGAATTCATTTTATCTAGATCATCAATTTAATGAGCTTAGCGTCGAAACTGCTGTAGAATCAAAAAATATTGAAAGACATATACGCGCAGCTGGTGTAAAGATAGCTGGCGCATCACCTGCAGTTGTAGATGTTATGTTCTATATTGAAGTACCTGCAGAATTATCAGGAAATACTTACATTCCAAAAACATCAGCATTACCAATTATTCAAGCGGGAACAAAAATTAAATCTAATAGTGGAATTATTTTTGATCTAACAGAAGATATTAATTTCACAGACACAGATGCAAATGGCGATCTGCTTGCAAGTTATCAACTTTCTTCTAAAAATTCTAATGGAACGCCAGCATCGTTTATTTTATTTTTGAGCGGCCTGTGTATATCGGGTGCGTCGACATCACAAACATTCAGCATACCCAACCAGTTCGTCCCTTTCAGAACAGTAACACTATCAAAAGAAAATGTTACAGAGATTTCAAGAGTAACAGATTCTGAAGGGAATGAGTTCTATGAAGTCGATTCACTTACACAAGACGTTGTTTTTAAGGGTATATTGAATGTTGATGAAGACGGCACACTTGTAAAAGAGAATATGGAAATCGTGCCTGCGCCTTATCGCTATGTAAGTGAAATGAGCGTCCAGACAGGATTGACAACATTGCGTTTTGGTAGCGGGCAAGCTACTTCAATAGATGATGATATTATTCCAGATCCCAGTGAGCTTTCGTTACCATTGTATGGAAAGCAAACTTTTTCAAGATTTTCAATTGACCCAGGGCAGTTATTACAAACACAGACGCTTGGTATTTCACCCGTAAATACTACGCTAACTGTCGTGTTTAGACACGGCGGCGGTCTCAGTCATAATGTTGCTGCAAGCACAATTAAGTCTGTTCAAACATTATTAATAAGCTTTCCAGGTAATCCGACAAATATTATAGCATCACAAGTTAGAGCATCTATAAATATACTAAATTCTCTAGCAGCGGCAGGGGGCGAAAATGCTCCTACTCTAGATGATTTAAAGTTAAAAGTACCTTCGGCAAGAAATGCGCAATCAAGAATTGTGACAAGAGAAGATTTGCTATCAAGAGTTTACACAATGCCTTCTAACTTTGGAAGGGTCTTTAGGGCAGGCGTCAGATCAAATCCAAACAATCCTCTCGCAACACAGCTATTTGTGATAAGTCGAGACGTCAATAGTAATTTGATATTATCACCTGATGCGCTAAAGAAGAATTTAAGAACATATCTTAATCAATTTAGATTAATATCTGACGCAATCGACATACTTGATACGCGCGTCATTAACATGAAAGTATCATTCAATATTGTCGTAGATCCATCGGCAAATAAGAGCAGCGTAATTCAATCTGTTATATCAAGTCTAAAACAATACTTTGATATTAAGAATTTTCAAATTGATCAACCTATAATGACGTCTGATGTAATGAATATCATTATTAACAATGTTGGCGTCGTATCAATAATTGATTTAAAGTTCACAAATCTTCGTGGAACAGTCCAAGAAAAAATATATTCTGATGCTAGCTTTAACGTTAGCGCAAATACAAAGAAGGGAATTATTATTGGGCCGCCAGGGTCAATTTTTGAGATAAAATATCCTGATTTTGATATAGTCGGTGTCGCATCATGAGGAAAAAATAATGTATAGAATTTTAACTGCAAGTAGCGACACATACATAACCAATAAAATTATTGGGAGTTCTTTTCGAGCAACAGATGCAAATGTCGGAAGGGCAGGCACGCTCGACCTTTTTAAGCTTTATAATGAGTCAAATATTTCCGGAAGTACAGCACCAATAGAGCTGTCGAGACTTCTTCTTAAGTTTGACTTAAATCCATTAAGAGAAATGACGGGTAGCTCACTAAATCTCAATAGCACATCATTTAAGTGTATATTACACTTATCAGACATATACGGAGGGCAGACAACACCTTCTAATTTTAAAGTAGTTGTAATGCCATTGTCGAAGTCTTTTGATGAAGGATTTGGACTAGATATTAGCCAATATCAAGATCTTGATGCAGCAAACTTTATTACTTCTTCTATTAGTAATGGCACTGTTTATTCATGGAATACACAAGGCGCAGATGCAATTGGTTTACTGGGCTCATCAAATATTGATGTTATAGCTAGCGGCGTAATTAATTCGACAATGACGAGTTTTGCCGCGGAGCAAATATTTGTCAATGGCGACGAAGATTTATTTTTAGACATAACGAGAATTGTTTCTTCAACTTTGGCAAATATTATTCCGGATTACGGAATAAGAGTTTCATTCACGGGATCAAATGAAACTGATACGCGCACTCTATTTGTTAAGCGTTTCGCATCAAGACATTCTTCTAATGGAAGAAAGCATCCAAGATTAAGAGTAACATATGACGATACAGTCTTCGACGATCATAGAAATTTTTATTTTGATTTAACGGGATCATTATTTTTTAATAATACACATAGGGGCGATTACGCAAATATCCTTTCGGGCAGCTCATTGACTCCACTCACGGGACAAAATTGCATATTGCTTACGCTAAAGTCTGGTTCATACACAGGGTACTTTACAGGCTCGCAGCATTATGTTGGCAGCAACGCATCTACGGGAATATACTCAGCAACATTTGCTATTCCATCAAATGAAACAGCACTGCGAACAGAAATACTAAATGCAGCATCTGCAACATTTACTGAAATTTGGTCTTCAATTGATGGAAGCGTACCTTTTTTCACTGGGTCAGTTGTTATAAAAGGTGTCGATAGATCGGCTTTTGATTTAGACAACAGGCGCTGGAAAGTTAATATAATTAATATGAGTGAATCATATATTTTGTCATCAAAGCCAAGATTTAGAGTTTTTATGCAAAGAACAGGTGTAGAGGATGATTTTAAGATTTCAAAGCTTCCAATAGAATTAAAGAGCGATATACACAGAAACGTTTTCTATAGCATTAGGGATTTTCATTCTAACGAAGTGATTATACCCTTTGATAGCACAACAAATGCTACCCGCATATCAACGGATAAATCTGGAATGTATTTTGATTTATACATGGATTCATTTGAGCCTGGAAGAGTATATGAAATTGATATTAAAGTAATTGATAAGGGCGTAAGCGACATATACAAAAGTGTCGGTGGCAAATTCAAGGTTGAAAGATAATGTCATTTGACAAGACAGCAAAAAATAATATTTTATCGACTAACAAACCTAAACTTTTTTCTTCTGCTTATACAAGAAGAATAATTGAAGGCGAGTCTAGCACAACAGCGAATTCAAGTGAAAATTTTGCCGAATATGCACTTGATGCAACTTCTTCATTTAGATATGATCCACCTGGAATGGGTCTAAAGTCGACGCAGCAGATCAATATTGATTGGTCAAAATTCGAAAATCACACATTTTTCAACAGCGCAGAAGCTAAAGTCAATATTGCATTTGATAAAATTATCAATGAATTTCCATTTGATGGAACACGTCAAGAATATGAAGAATACATCGATTCATTGACTGGTTTTGAAAAATGGGTTCTTGATGAATTTCCAAAAAGCAAAAGTTTCATAACATTCCCATCGGGAAATGAAGCATCAATATCAGTTACAGATTTCGCAGGAACAACGTTTTCATCACTTGCTAAAAACAAAACAGGTGATAAGATCATTGACCCGGACATAAAGTCGCTAACTCTAGAAATGCAGTTATATATTGATCCGATAATAAATTATAGACAGGTTGTTTGTCAAAGTGTGTCAGGATCAGCGGGTAATTATTATGGATACACGGTTGGCGTCGATGCCTCAGCTTCTGCATCAACGGCTAATGTATTTTTTGTTGTAACATCAGGATCAAATGTTATTTCATCATCACTTGCTATTAGCAAGGGTGCATTTAATAATTTGGCTTTTACGCTTGATCGGCGCGCAAGTGAACACAAAACAAAGATTTTTAAAAACAGCATATTGTTGTCAACATCATCAAATTCTATTGAGATGGGAACATTTAATTTTATAAATCAGCCACTGACAATAGGATCGGGAACAACACATCAATTTGCTGATGTCACTTGGGTACCTACGCAGTCATTTCATGGCGCAATTGATGAATTTAGATTATTTCATAACGTAAGATCAAGTGAAGATCTTAAAAGATATGCATTGAAGAATATTTTTCCTTCTAATGACCTGAAACTATATTTCAAATTCAATGAACCAACTGGTTCATTGGGAAATTTGACAAATGTTGTTATTGATAGCTCTGGAAATTCATTGCATAGTTTGATAACGAACTTTACGGGTTCAATGCGATCAACATCGTCAATTGGAACATCGCCAATGACACAAGAAAATGAAATATACAATCCCGTGTTATTCCCAGCACACGCGGAAGTAATTTCATTAAATGAAGACCTTCTAACATCAGGCACTATATTTGATAGTAAAAATCCAAATTTAATAACCAAGCTGATTCCGTCACACTACCTCCAAGAAGGCCAAGCAGCTGAAGGGTTTGGGGAAGAAGATGGGACAATAGGCGATGCATACAGCGGAACGGGAATTCCCGGTTCGGGTGAAATGGGAACAACCCACCTCTTAATGTCTCTTCTGTTTGTATGGGCAAAATTCTTTGATGAATTGAAATTGATGATCGATCAATTCTCAGATGTTTTGAGTGTAGATTACGAAAATGATAGAGTTACACCAGATCAATTTTTACCATTTATTTTTAAACAATATGGACTTGATTTACCGAACTTTTTTAGTAATTCTTCATTGAATCAATACACAAATGCTGAAGACGTGAATGGCGATTACGGATATGCTTCATTAAGTCTAATGAGTGTTCAAAATCAAGTCTGGCGAAGAATACTTGCAAATATTAATGATATCATCAAATCAAAAGGAACAATACACTCTGTTAAAAGTTTTCTTCGTGCTGTCGGCATAAATCCAGACAGCACAGTTAGAATTAGGGAATATGGCGGACCAACAACAAGCAATCTAATTGAGTCAAGAGAAAATAAGACAGAAATATCGTCAATGATTGACATGTCGGGTACGCTTGCAAATGTATCAAATGCTGTTGATTCGCTTGGAATTCCTGTTGCAAAACCATTTTTACTATCATCATTTTTTTCAACACCACGCACAGAAGTCGGTATTCCTCTGCCATTAGGGACGTTTTCACAAAAGCAAACATATCCAATACACGGCATTTCTAATGTTGATGCAGATGGCTACTGGACATCAGGATCTTTTACATATGAAGCAGTTTACAAGTTTGGACATCTGCCTTCTGGTTCACACTACGCGACACAAAGCCTTGCAAGGTTTGCAGGTTCTGGCTCCATACACAACGTATGGGGAAATCTGCTTGCGATGTCAGGTGCTAATGAATCGAAAATTGTATTTTATGCAAAGCCAAATAGAGATCCGACGTCAAATCTATTAAAGATGACACTTACGGGAACGAATATATTTGATGGAAATAAGTGGAATGTATCTATTGGCAGAACTAGAAATGACTTTATAGATAGTGAAATTTCTTCATCATGGTTTTTGAGAGTAGGAAATCAAACAAATGGAGAAATTACTAAAACATACATAACAAGTACGTTTTTTGATGAAATTTACCCGCTTTCGTCAAGAAATATTTTGCAGACTTATAATGGTGGAATAAGCTACAATAGCACTATTTTATCAATCGGATCACAAAGTATTGATACACCTGGCTACATGTTAAATAATACATCTGTAGTAACTGACGAAGACGCAAGATACACTAATTTTTCTGGAAGAGTAGGACATATTAGATTCTGGTCAAAAGCACTCGAATTAAATGAATGGGAAGCACATGTTTTAAATTTTAAGTCACTCGGTGTGCAAGATCCTAAAAAGAATTTTAATTTTAATACACAAACGTCTGGGTCGTTCGAGAGATTGAGGTTAGATGTTACTACTGATCAACAAGTGACAATGTCAAGTGCTTCTGGAAATATAACGTTATTTGATTATACGCAGGGGCGTCATACGCCTTGGTCGTTCGTTGGACAAGATCTTAATAAGATTGAAGGCACGGGCTTTGAGATCAGTAAGCAAGTTATAAAACCAGAAATTTTTTACTATAGCATGATATCACCAAAATTTGATGAGGCATCAACCAGCAACAAGGTGCGCATTAGAGGTTTTCAGCATCAAGAAAATATTGATCAATTTAATACAAATACATCACCTGTTTATGAAATTAATAAGTCAGAAATGCCTAGTGATGATACACGCTTTACTATAGATTTCTCGATAGTTGACGCATTAAATGAAGATATGATAAGAATATTTTCAACTCTTGACGCTCTTGATAATATTTTGGGAGATCCGTCGCTTAATTTTTCTGATGATTATCCGCAACTTGAAGTCCTTAGAAATGTTTACTTTAATAGATTAACAGGCAAAATGAATTTGCAAGCATTTTTTGAACTCTTTAAGTGGTTTGATACATCAATTGGGACATTTATCGAACAGCTAATTCCCAGAAAAACAAATTTTCTTGGAACAAACTTTGTAATTGAGTCACACATGCTTGAAAGACCAAAAGTAAGACATCATGGAGAGGACATGTATTTAGAATATGATCTTAGAAGACGTTCAAATACTACAATCGTAGTTGATAATACATAGTAGAATCACATTAGTGAAAAGTGATTGAGCGCCATAGTTTAAGGCATAGAGGAAAATAAAAGATGTCAACTTCTGTCACAACGGGAACAGATACAAGCGATATTAATCATCTTAAACAGGGCATTTACGCGCACGGGCCGTTTGAAAGAAGAGCATTTCTTCCAATTATTGGCCCAGAAGTTGATGGTTTTTTTCTTTCACAAAGTGTTTTTGGACAATCAAAAACATTCTCAGATGATACGAGATTTGTTGATTTAGAAGATTTTAATCCAGTTACGTATATTAACTCAAGCGGATCAAATCTCTACCCAAGCATAGTAAAGAATGTAGACATACGCACACCAGCGCAGTCAGATGGTACTATTGAAGCGCTTACAATAAGAAAAAGCATTGCAAGAACATCGCAGTCTACTTTTTTGACAGAACATTCGGTCAAAGGTCATGTACAGGAAGGCAATGAAGACGTTAATGGTAGAACAGATGCAATCACGCAATTTTATGAGCCTGGCCTTGTAACTGAATACGAGGCAAGAGATTCTATAGATTCTATTTATAGGAACTTAGTAAGATCCAATGACGCTTTGCATCATTGGCCACTAGATGATTTATCAACAACTGCAATTCCTATTGTCGGATCTGTCAATTTAGTAGGCGGACCTTTGCATGAACCTACGACACAAGTTGCAGGTTTAACTGGGCAAGCATTTAGTTTCAATGGTACATCTGATTATATCACTTCAGATGCTGATATCATATTGACAACTTACTCAAGAGTAGTTTTTGAAGCATTAATTTATGTTCAACAACACGATGGCGCACAAAGAACGTGCTGGGAATTATCAGATCTGCCTAACATGTTTGCAGGCGTGGGTACATTGAGATTTGATCTTGACGGCTTCGACGGCGGCGGATCAGAAGCGGCACTTACAAATGGTGATGTAGGAGTAAACTCGGGTTATGGGGATCGAATAACTGAAGGGCAGTGGACACATGTCGCTGTCGTCTATGACTATAGTTTACCAGGCTCAGGCGAAACAGAAATTTATCATGACGGAATTTTACAATCAAGAACTGCTTTTGATTCAAGTAACAATACGGGTTTATTTGGAAGTTATCCATTAACGCTCGGATCTAGAAAAAACATCGGTCAATATGCAAAATTTAAAATTCAACACTTGGCAATTTACGGCGGAAGCGGATTTACACCAGCGAAAATTTTGCAGCATGCAAATCTTGCACATTCAATGTTACCACCCAGAAAAATTAAAAGCTTTAATCCGTATTATGACGGCGGAACTTATATTACAGCTATAAGTGGCTATGCGGGAGGTACAGTTGCTTCAACTATAACAACAACAGTAGCGTATACGGGTACAACTGCTAGTTATGTAATACCAGAAAACACGGGTCAAATAGATTTTTATGTGTGGGGCGCCGGAGGCGGAACAGGACGCTGGCCGACTTATTGGGGCGGTGGCGCTGGAGGTTTTGTTAGTGGCACAATCACAAATCTTACTGCAGGACAAACTCTTTATATGATTGTCGGCGGCTCAGGAAGCAGCCTTACAGGCACATCGGGCGATTTTGGTGGCCTTGGAGGCTACGGCGGTGGTGGTTACGGTACAATGGGAGATTCGTCAGGCGGCGGTGGCGGCGGTTACAGCGGGATATTTTTTAACTCTATAACGCAATCTAATGCAATTGTTATTGCAGGCGGCGGCGGCGGCGGAACGGGCTGGGCAGCTGGTGGCGGCGGCGGCGGCGCAACTGGCGGCGCTGGATTTGGTAATGGCGAGTCTGGCGCCGGAGGCCTTGGCGGTACACAAATCGCAGGAGGCGCAGATTCAAGCGGTGCAGGAGGAGAGAGCGCAGGTCGTCCTTTGCAAGGAGGTCATCCAAGTGGATTTATAGATGTTTCTAGCTTTGAAGACGGCGGCGGCGGCGGCGGCGGATATTTTGGCGGTGGCGCCGGCGGCGTCGATGCAAAAGCGGGCGGCGGAGGTAGTGATTATGTTAATGCAACATATGTTACGACGTATTCCATGTTTCAGGGACAGCATGGCGCTGCATCAGATTACGCGTACCCGTCAGGAAGTGCATTGATTTCATATTATGGTCTGACTGGTTCTACTGGGCTGGGCGCAATATGGGATGGATCAGATCCTAATGGTTACGGCGGCAATGGTGCTATTGTTATTGTTACGTCTATACTATCACCATTAACTCCAATATATGATTATTCAAACGCACTGAGAATAGATTCGCAAGGAACGGCAACAAGTGACGTGCACATAACACAACCGTTTGATGATACGAGCGATGATTCATTTGACATGCTAGATGTCACATTAACGGGCGATGACGTAAAAAATGCTTTAAACGAAATGAGCCCCGATGCAGACAATTTTATTCCACAAAATCATAGATCGACTGGCGCAGGATTTACTTATGACAATAACCCAATCGGAACAGACTCAATTGCATATGGAGGACTTAAGAGATGAGTTCGGGCTTTAGAAATATTCCTCCAAGATTGCAGCTTCGTGAAAAAGACAACCTGGAAGGCAAAAATCCAACAGTTGCACGTTCAGGAATGCGAACGGGTGTTTTCACGTCGTCTTTTAATGATACGTCGACAATTATTTTTGATCAAATAACAAAGGGAACATTTCCTCAAATGTTGCCCGTTAATTCACAATATGTTTCTGCGTCATATATTACCGGCGCGATGGCAGTAAGAAAGTATGCAAGTGATAGCTTGATTAATTTTTATAATGCTACACCTGGATTTGGGCCATTTGTAGAACATGCGCACTTTGAACAATCACAGGATCCTTTCTTTTTGACAACATCAACCGATCCAAGATTTGATGAAAAATTAAGAGACAAAGTTGCAATAAGAATTGATATTTCTGCTGCAGAAGATCATATCTTTACTAGGGCCGCACAAAAAATTTGCAATACACGCGATCCACAGGGCAGATTTTTAAATAGAGATATAACGGGATTTAGCTATTTTAATTTTGCAAGAAAAAAATGGGAAATGATTGGTTTAACAGATCCAGAAACTGGTGGCAACCTTCATTTTGATACACGAGTAGACGGTTATCAAACTTCTGTAACGAGCGGAACAAATCACTGGCCGTCTCAATTCATTGGTTATGATGGTTCTTGGACAAAAGATTCTTTACCTGCAGATGCGCTTACAACTAGAAAATTGATAGGCTCACCAACAGTTACAAACTTCGCACCATTTGCAAACAAATATCATGCTACATCGAGTCAATTAATAAATATTAGTGATTATATTAATGAGCCGTTTTTTCTTGAAAAAGTTGTAGTTAATTTGCCAATAATGGCAGAACGAAAAAGTGACAGCAAAGCATTGTCTGGTAGCGCAAATTATTCATTAGCGCAAGATGATTACGTTTTCTTTATGTATCGCCAAGAACAAAGTTACTTTATAACTGCGTCTGACAATAGCTATTGGACGCAACCTGGAGGTTTGTCGCGCCACAAGCATAGATCAAAATCAGAATGGGCAACGGGAAGTATGCGATATATTATTTGCAGCGGCGTAATGACATTCTATAATAATCTACAGTCTGTTGCGTCAGGAACAAATGGTTCACAAGCACCGATAACATGGGCACCCGTTAATACGCCAGCTTTTAAATATGATTTTAATGTTGACCCAACAGATACAACGGCACAGAATGCAGCTGTTTATACAGGAAGTGTACAACTTAATATCACGCCCGCAGTTGCATCACCATATATGGCAAAAGAATGGTGTGTTGCTAACACATTTAACGCATCAACTGCAAAAATAGTCCAGTACTGGCCTGGCGGAACGACATGTTTACCGTTTGGCCCAGAGGGCGCATCTTTTATTACAAGTAAAGCAGGCGTGTCAGGTAAAGCATTTTTAACATATCCAGGAGATCTTTGGGAAGTAACAATTGGTGCAATATGGGCATCTACGTGGAAAATACTTAAAAGCACATTTGTTAATGAGGAATTTGGAGGTGCGACATATAGTTGGTTTGGTTCTGGTGCAGAGGGCGCAAATTTCAAAACAGCAAAAAGAAATCTAATAGAAAAACTTGACCAAAGAACACAAAAGCCATTAGGCGGAAATCAATCGGGAGATACGTCTGTATCTGGAACTTTATATGCACAGCAATCAGCCGAATCAGGTTATGTTGTATTGCCAGGTGATAAGTTTGTAATAGGAATAGAAGCAGCTCTCGGCTATCCATCTTTGAGAACTTTTAGCTCGCCCGCTTCATATGCTGAGAATTACGCATATTACACAAATACGATAACAGGATCTGTGCTTACTGTTGGTACGGGATCTGCTACAATTACGCTTTACGGTTCTTACATCAAAGAAGGAAAACCAACGCAAGCGCATAGCAATCAGTTTTTGACGTCTGACGCAGTATCAGAAACAATTTTTGAAACTATAAGTGATCAATTTATAATTTATCCTCGTGAACAGTGGGCAGGATCTTATACAGATAATATATTTTCTGGAACGTTTGATATAACAAAACCACAAATTTCAAGTAGAAATATTTTCTTTTCTGATACGTCATTAGCAAAGTTTATTAATATTTCTGGGCAAATTTCTAATTTTAATGTGATAACAGACAATTATCAATATCCAGGTTGGCCGGGTTTGAATTCATATTCAAGTCGAACAGTATCATTTCCGCGTCGTCAGGCTGGTAAACTTAATTTATTTTCATCAAGCGAAATTTTATATGATACTATGTTACCAGGAATAGAAGAATATATTGTTACACTCGGCGCTGTACAAACAAGTTCATATGTTTTATCATCATCTACGCCAGGCTATCACACACCAGAATCTGCTGGATTAAAAGGTAAGTTTTTTAAATTTCCTTCAACGGGATTTGGCGGATCAACAGTAACAGCACAAGGAAATACATACACGCCTTCTATTGTTTCACCAATAGTTGAAGAACGTAACGTCGGTTACACGAATCCTTATCCATATAAGCAGAATCCCGACAGGCCATTGGTTGATAAAGAAGTATATATTATTTTAACTGGCACATTAGCATCAAATCCACTCGGCTTATCAAATTCAGATTATTTCGAGTGGGTTGCAGTTAATCAAGATTTTGTAAAAGAAATACTCTTCACAAGGGGAAGCGTTTTTTCATCTAATGGTTTAGGGTGGCGTTCAAGCAACGATGCTGTTAGAAGACATAGTTATCTTTCTGGAAGTACGCAGACAAAATATGGAATTGCGTCTATCAAGAAACATTTTTCAAAGCAGATCTATAGACATGATAACTATGGACAATTTAGAGATATGCTTGAGGGAAGAAAGTTTACTACTTTCTATGATGTAGGTGAAAGTTCAATTAATAAAAAAGCTAGTATCTCTGGCAAAGTAGATGGACCAGTTGTAATCAAATTCTGGAATAGAGAAAATGAAAGCTTCGCAATTTCTTCTGCCGCATCATATTTGTCAGGATCATCTAATAGAAGCGTATATGCAACTTCATCTATGCCATATATAGATGGTGAATATTATAATTGGAGTACAGTTTTATAATGGCGGGAATTCTCGATAGTAAGACAAGAGTATTCGACACAGTCCTTACGACAGAAGGCCGCCGCCAGATAGCAAATCAAGATTTCGATATTTCATTTGCATCATTTACTGATTCAGGCGTTTTTTATGAGGCTGATGTTGTTAGCGGTTCTACTGATCCAACGACAAGAATTTATTTTGAGGCACCATCGTCGCTTCGTAAAGATCAAATTACTATCATAACAGACGATAATGGTTTAATGTTGCCATTTTTTGGTGCTGGCGATGATTTATTTTTATCAAATAATAATGTTTTTGCGAGCGGATCTTCATCAAGATTGCAACAAGATAATTTCACTGAGGCAGTTGGGAGGTTACTCGATGCGTCTATTGACAATTACATTGATTTAAGATTGATTGGCTCAAAGAATGAGATATTAGAAGAAGATGGATTTGCATTAAGCACAAATACTGTAAATTTTACTGTCACAGATCGTATGCCGTTTGATATAACAAGAGATTTGACAGAAATAGTTGTTGAAGAATCACCAAGCATGTTTCATGATGCAAGACTTACACATATACGAAATTTTAAATATATGCCACCCGTGTGTAAGTCAGAAACAAAAGCAATAGGTGTTTTTCCTTGCCAAGGTCAAGAACCTTATTCATATAAGCAACTCGTAAGTGATATCTCAAAAAGAGAAAAGCACACAGTGACTTTTCCAGACAGCTCAAGAGATAATAATATTTTTTCTCAAATGTTTGAAGTGTCTGGAAAAAGCATGACAAAGCTTGATGTAATTGATTATGGTGAAGTAATTATTGACAATGACAGTGATAACATAGTTAAGAGAATATTTTTTGTAGGAAAGATTATAGTAGATGGAAATAATTCGCCAACATTTTTAAATCAATTTACATTGATTTATGATTGAGGATAAAAATGAAAGCTAGAATATTGCCAAAAAAACAAGTAAAAGTGTCTGCTTCGACAAGCGGAACTGTTGAAAATTCATCAACGTCTGGTATGTCGACAAAGATACCGACGTCACCAGCATCAGACAATATCGACAATATTGCATCTTTGAAAGCTGCAGATGTGCAAGTTAAAGAAATTAAAGCAAATGGCTCCATCGTGCTTTCAGCTAAAGTAAGCATAGACATAAACTCTGCAATTAGAAGCAATGTTAATAATGTTACATTGTCTATGGTTTCTCCTTCAAGTGATGCTAGCAGCGTTTCTACAATAACAAGTACACCATCAAGTAAAATTGATGATATTTTGAATTCATCAGCAAATTTAAAAGTTAAAACTCAAAAGAGTGCAGAGAGTATTGCAAAATCAATTAATATTGATATAACTGCAGAGGCAAATAATAAAAATGCATCGTCAATAGGCAGAACGAATGAAAATATTTTTTCACAGACAGAAGTATCATTAAAAACTATATCTGTTAGCACGGCTGAATCTGCTAATGAATATCCAATTTTACAAACACCAACGTCAGATGGCAATAAAAGAATGCTTAAGAGTGAAACGTCATTAAAGCAACTTTTTATGGACACAATACTAAAAGATTCTTTGTCAATTTCTCATGCGAGCAAAGAAAATATTCCATTTTCATCAACAGAAGAATCAGTAAATGGATTAGTAAAAAGATCAACGCGACATGAAATAAAAGAATCAAAGAGTTTAAATTCTTCTACTTCGCCCGATGAAATTAGACAATCTGCAATTTCCGGTAGATTTCTTGGCGGAAAGACAAATGATGTTACGGGTGCAGATGATTTTGCTAAAAGCAAAAATAATAGATCGCATGTAACGTCAATTCCTGTTCTTGGGCGCGCTGATGTGAAAAGAAAAATAATTGAAAAAGAAATAATTGTTACAGCGACTGAGCTCCTAAAACTAGGAAGTAATCTTAATTTTATTGTCGAGTCTGTTGGTGAAAATGGTGTAAAAAGTAAACCTGCAGGTTGTAAGGTCGATATCTCAGAAAAAATATCAAAATTTAATTTTAATGAAAAAGTTGGTACGAGAGAAACACGCTCGGGAAATAGTTTTTCATTAAGTACGCCAAAATCAACAAAAAAAGCAGATGATGATAACAAAACTGCCAGAGGCACAACGAATTTACGCTCTCATTCCGCATCGCAAAAATTAAAAGACGAGGAGGACAAAAAAGTAAATTTTGGTACTTCGACACCATCACATGTTGCAGGTGGCGGAAAATTACAAGATGTTGTAGCATATGAAAAGATTATTAATCCATTTTTGTCACCTGCTGATGCTGAATGGAAAGAAATACGGGCGCACGCCGTAGATGATCGTAATGAAATTAAGAATACAACAATACCCGCGGGTGTACCAAAAATAGTAAGACACGTCAATCTTGGTTTTTCGCCAGCACCGCCTCGCTTCTCAGAAGCTATGATTCCATCTGTTACAAGACATTTGGCAACTACAAATTCATTGATGGGCAATGTAGTTGCCGAAGTTGACAATAGATTTGTATCAATAACAACATTTTTAATACCAGCTGGCATTCAAATAAGATTATCAGAATTTCAATCTTCATATTCTATTGGAGTTTGGCGCAGAGATGCATCAATACATGAAAAGAATTTTTCATGCATCAAAATAAAAGAATCAATAGTAAAAGTGGATGAATCAACACCAGAAGCATTATTTGTTGATACGTTAGTAAAAGAAGATCATGTTTATGAGTATAGAGCAAAAATTTTTACTAGAGAGGGCAGAGAAATTTTTGGATCTAATATGTCTAGAATAATGTGTCGACGTATAAATGACAATGCAGCAACAATTAAAATTACAAAAACGAATACGCTAATTGACGAGTCAGGCAATTTAGACGTAACATTTGGAATAACAGCAGATTTAACAGATACTAATGTAAGCACGCTTGTCGACATACTTAAATCACAAGGTAATGACAAATATTTTACTGATGATTTAACTGCCAACAGAGAGCGTCTCAAAAATATGATTGCATATCAAATAGATAGACATGATTTAACGCTCGGAATTGTTGAAAGCTATGCATTATTTAAGGGCGGCGCATTTTCAGACGTAGAGCAACAATCAAAGAATGCAGTGCAGCCACTACGAACAAATCACACATACAGATACGTTATAAGCTTGCTTTCAAGAGATGCAGACGCATTGATACCAAGTGTAACTCGACAAGCGTCAACAATAAAAAATACACCTTTTGCACAGCAAAGTTCACTATATAATATTAGACCTTCAAAGTCATTGCACCCGATGACTCTTAAGAAGAGTATTTTAAGAAGTGAATCGACTATTGCAAAGTCAAATATTGAAGAAGAATTCATGGACGGTTTTACTGGAATGCAAGTTTTTACTGAAGTATCTATAAAAGCAGAAAAACCAAAAATAGTGAACGGTTCATGCATTCGCACATCATCGGGTACATGTGAGATTCGATGGAATGTAACTGGGCAAATAAATAAGTTTGATCATTTTATTATAACTGCAGAACAGTTGGGAATGACATCAATTATCGGGAAGTCACATGCATTTTCTCACAACAATAGTTATATTTTTGAAGACAAGATACTGAGTAACACAGTTGGTGATGTAATATACTTTATTATACCTGTTTATAATGATTTTACTATCGGTGAAAATTATAGATTGGGCATATCAACATCAATGAATTAGCGGACACAAAAATGCCAATTAAAAATTTTGGAAATTTTTCAACACAGTCAACAAGAATAAACAAAGATAGTGAAAAACATTCGCCAGCGATTCCTGTTGATACGGGTTTGTCAAGCGATGCATCAGACAATAGAACTTCATCAAGCAAGAATAATAAAAATCTTGATTTAACAGTGCATAGTCATGGGGAATTTTTTACAGGTATTGACATAAAAAATGAGTCAAATACACAAAAAAATATAAATGCACTAGAAAAAACAAACAAAAGTGCATCAGAAATATTAATAGAACGGGGCCTTGATAGCAATCAACCAGAAATTTTATCAATATCTGAGTTTTTGCCGCTTTATGATAATTGGGGAAATAGAAGTGAAGCAGGAAGCTTGATTGATCAACAGCTGTCGATTAGAAGTCTTCTTCTAAGTGATGTTGAAGAAACAATTACGTCTATTAGAAAAAATTCTATTTTATCTGCTGATCTCGATAAGTTGATAAAAAATTACAAATTAGTTGTAAAAGACACAGAGTCAAAACTAAAAGTAAAGTCATTAATTCTTAATAATCTAGATTCTATGAAGAATGCACTTGATCTAAAAGAAAATGAAAATCAAATAAATAACGAAGTCGATAGAATCAGAGCATCAAGAGGCGTTAAAAAGTCAAGAAATGGTGAAACAAGTGTAACTTCTACAACGTTTCCTCTTGGAATGTATGCAACGCCCCGTCAAGTGATGATTTGTCACCTTAAATTTACAAACGAAGGCTATGAAACATTTTCAAATTCAAAGATAATCGGACAAATTATTTCTGATTTAAAAAATACAATAGAAGAGCACTCTCCACAACTTCTCGAAACATTTAGTGAAGAAAGAAAGAATGATAGAGACGCTATGCAAATAATGATTAACACAGTTAGAAGTGATAATTTTTCATTTAAGCGAGAAAACATTTCATCAAAAAACGCCGCAGACAAGATTGTTTCACAAACAAGTCAAAGAAAAAGAAATAGTCTTGGAAATTTTGATGCAAGTTCGTTGACAAGTTTTTCAAAATTTATCGAAAGTTTGCCAAGTGATGACATCAGAAGAGCAAAATTCTTAATTGCGCTTCTATCTAAAGAGCTTAGGATGTCAGCTGGATTGACAAGATTATCAAATACAGAATTTGATGATCTTTATCGTCTCGAAGAAACAGATTTTGTATCAAGAATAATAGGCGAAATAGGAAGTTCAATTATTGGCGCAAATCCACAAAATAAATCTTTGTCTAGAATTGAAAGAATTGAAAATGAAGATGGAATAATTGTTTTGCCACTTGAAAAAAGAGCCATAATTGATGCAAACACTGGTGAAACGTTCATGCCAGGCTCTATTTATTTTGTTGATACAATTGTAAGAGAAGCGCCGCGTCCAAATACAAAAGCATTGCAAAATTATGTTGAAGAAATACGTTCATGTACATCAAGCGCAGGAACAACACTTTATGCTTTGCTAAATTTTGATGATGAAAACGAAACATTGTATTTTGGCGATATTTTTAGAAGAATGATTTCATCAATAAATGATTTAGCGAAAACTACAGATGCAGAACAAAAGGTAGCATTTCTTTCAATGGCAATGATATCCTTGTCTCAAGGCGATGTTTCACTAAAGAATATGCTATTTAAGTACGTAAAAGAACTTAGTTCTGGCGTCATTATTTCAAGAAAGCACGACGATTCTAGCAGTGCAGATTCATCAAAGAAAAATGAACATGAAAATTTGTCTGGAACAGGAACGGGCCGCAGCGCATCAGATATCACATTTGGAATCGACGATCCAGCCGCAGAACGGGTTGATAAAAAAGTAAAATCAACTGATGCTACAGCAAGTGATGGTGTGTTTTCTGCAGACGATGGAATACAAGCAAAGCTGAAGTCAACTTCATTACCATACGAAATTGAAAAGAAACTATTGAGTCTTTTAGCTGCGAGTAACAACTTGCCATCAAAAACTCATATAAAGTTTTCAAAGGGTGAAATAGAAAAATTTCTTAATAACGGAATAAGCGATAAAAAGTCAGTATTCAATAAGATTGTCGAAATAACAGAACAACTTATGAGTGCTGCTGACGCAATTAGCACGAAGGGCCCTAGCACAAGAAGAAATTATAAAACATTTAAGAATGAGAATAATTTAACAAAATATAGCAATTATAGTGACGATACATTGCTATTAATTGTATTTGAAATAGTTTCATGCATTGTAAAAGAATTTATGTCTCCTAGGTTTGAAGGTAAAACAAATGAAGTCGTTACGGTAACTTTTAACCAAGAGCATAATAAAACAATAATAGAAAGCATTGATTCACTTTTGACATCACAAAAATCAACACAAAATCTTGCAGGCTACACGGCAATAACAACTCTGCTCGACAGCATGTATTTTACAATTGCGCAAGAAGATAATGTCATTAGAGATCTGCTTGATGTTACACGTGCATTTGTGAATATAATAAACGCAGCTGAAGATTCGACAGTTTCATTCTTTAATTCAAAACAAACGTCTAGCAGCGATTCAAAGATCATGTTTGATCTTTTTAATGATTCGCAAAATAATGATATTTTTAAAAATCTCTCTAATACGCAGCTTGCTGCTAGCTGGCGTGCACATGATATGATCATGAAGGCAACCGATAACTCTTTGCTACCAAAGAATCAAGTAGTTACCTCAGATGAGAAAAATGCAATCGAGTCTTTACTCAAGACAGAAAGATTTAATTTTTCATGTGCTAAAAATGCAAAGCTTGTGTCAGTTGGACTTCCAGCAGGCATGCTAGATATGTTACAAAATCCATCATTTGTGATCGGATCAGATACAGATCTAGAATCATCGAATGAAGATATAATAAGCATCCAAGTTTATAGAAAAGATCCGCAGTTTTCTGATATTATTTTTAAACCCATAACATACTTGTTCGATATTTCGAGATTTGTAAGCAATGAGTTTAAGGCAAAAAAGAATGTTGATTTTGAAACATTTTTAGATTCAAGCGTCAAGCTTGTAAATATTATTGGATCGAAAGGTCAAATATCTTCTAATAGCTTTGCCGAGATGTCTAACAAAAAAGAATATTCTAATTTGTCTGCAATGCAGAAAAGAAATCTTTTCAAGAATCACGTGCAAGATGAGCTATTAAAGATATATTTTCAACTAATGACGGGCATCGATATGTCAGAAAGTAGTTTCATTTCAAATGAAAATTTGATAAAAAATCGACCAATTGATGACAATATAAAACTATTTTTTGAGAAGTCAAGTAAGACGAAGGAAGCAAGTCCGTTAAATTTGATGATGCTGTCTACAGATACGCACGATATAACAGCAGGAATAAGTTTAAATAATTCTTTGTCAAGTATTGTTTCATTAGTAAACACACACGATGTATCAAAAGATAGTGAAAATAACACAACAGCTGCATCAAATAGAAAAGACAATAAGAAACAAATGAATGTTATGTCTGATACTTTGCAATCGCAAACAATGAAAATGGGTTTGACGAAACAAGTTAATCAAAATAATAAGAAAATTGAAGGAATGCGTGCACAGTACAAAGCATTTCTTAACAATTCATTAATTAGAATAACAGAACAAATGATAAGAACAGAACAACCGAAGTTGTTTGAAAGAATATTTATGATAGTTGTAGATCCAGATGATTTTATAATAGATGACAAAAAGACAAATCAAACAAAGTTTGGTAGAAATGAGCTAAGCAATGCAATTGCTAATGATCTTATCGTTGAAGAAAAAATTAATAATGAATTTGTAAAGAAGATAAAGACAAGAAATGCAGCGCAAGGTGATTTTACGTTTTCTGAGTTTTTTGTAACTGTAGGTTTGGGAGTTGAAAAGTGAAATCAATGACATACCCGTCAAGAATAGCAACTATTCTTGACTTGCCCGAACCAACATCATTCGACGTATCATATCAATACAATTTCTTTACGCCAGACGAAGAAATAAATGGTACGGCAAGTGGTTATCGTGCATCAACGGCTGAGAGTATTGAACTTCTAAATTTAAAAATATTTAATGCAAGTACGCCGCGCTATGCGCGTATTTCATGGACGCCCACGCCAATTGTTTCAATTAATCCAAGAAGTAAAAAAGAATCTTTGGGAATTACGCCGGCTGGAGCAGAAAGAGTAAATAGTGAAAGAATTTTCAATGCTGCAAATGCAGGAAAGATTCAAAGTGAACAAAGTTTTTCTAATTTTGAATTCGTTGCGATGAACTTTAATGATACGATGATTGATGAGAAGCTATTTGCAATAGTGTCTGGATCAACAGATTTGCGTAATATCAAAGATGGACATTTGAGAGATGCTGCAAAGACACTAAATGAAAGAACGAATGAAAATATAAATGGTAATTTTCTATCAAAAGCATTATCTAGGCAGGGTGGACAGGGTATAGTACACATTGCAAGCAATAAGAAAGCAATTCAAGTAAAAAAAATCAATAATCTTTCAATGAATGTACAGTTTAATAATAAAATCGTTGGCACGGCAATAAGAAATGCTTCTGAAGATGGATTGAACTTATTTGCAGAAGAGATGTCAAAAAACATTGAGAAGTGTGATAACATACAAACAGATGCGATACAGAAAAATAATCCAAGATCAACGTCATCAGAAAAGTGGGATACGGGCTTCTATCCTGTACTCACAGTTCCAATGAATCCCGTGGAAGTTTCATCAAATGTAACTGATATCAAAGGCGCTGGGTATATCATTGAAAAATCAGAATTAGATCGTCGCGGAAAAACAATATCAACGCGACATATACTCGTCGAGGGACAAACAGGATCATCGTTGATTGATGCAGCAATAAAACATAATACTATATACAAATATAGAATCGCATCAGTTGCCATTATTACATTGCCAGGTGAAGATGAAAATGGCAATCTTTCAAAAATGATTGGTTTGATGAGGTCTAAATACACAAATCCGATTAGAGTTATTTGTAAAGAAACAACACCCCCTGCTTTTCCAGCAGATTTTAGATTAGTGTGGGATTATTCTACTAATAATCTAAAGCTTTTGTGGAGTTTTCCATTAGAACCGCAGCGCGATATCAAATATTTTCAAATATTTAGAAGAAAATCACTTGATAAACCATTCGAATTGATTAGAATGTTTGATTTTAATGACAGCATGACACCAAATTTTCCAAATGAACAGATAAGAAGTGATATAATAACAAAGTTAAGTGAACCAATAACATTTTTTACTGATACTGAGTTCACAAAAGAATCAAGTTATATTTATGCATTGTGTTGTATCGACGCGCATCAAATGACATCAAATTACACAGCACAATTCAGTGCTGAGTTTGACAAGTTTAGAAATAAATTAAATGTAAAAATGTTATCAAGAGCAAACGCACCAAAAGCATATCCAAATTTATTTTTACCAGAAAGCGTCACGACTGATGTGATGAAAACGTCTGGTTTTAAGAGATTGACTATTTGTTTTGATCCAGAGTGCATTAGCGCTATTAAAAGTGTTGATGGTCATAAGGTTGATGTAAACTTCTTGCCCGTATTAAATAAAATACAAAACGATCAATCGTCAGAATACAAGCTTCAGCTTATTAATACAGATTTACAAGATAGTGAAGTCATCACAATAAAAATAAACGACAAAAGAAGAAATACAGCTGCAGAAGCCTTGGGCGCAAGAGATTTAACAGAAACTGATGTTGTAGTAGCAACAGTTGATTTACTGACTTTGTAACGATTGTATAGATATAGCTAGGAGATAGACTAAGATGGGTTTTCTCGATCATTCGACTAATAATATTATTTTAGATGCAGTCTTGACAGACATTGGAAGAGAATTTATGTCAAGAAACGATGGTTCTTTTTCAATTGTCAAATTTGCCTTTGGCGACGACGAAGTTGATTATGGAACAATTAAAAAGTACGGCCGCGCTGTTGGGCGTGAAAAAATTGAGAAAAATACACCAATTTTTGAAGCTATGACAAATCAAAATTTTGCATTAAAATTCAAACTTGCAAGCATATCAAATCCAAATCTAGTTAGACTGCCAAGTTTGGGACTAACGGGCGAAGGAATTGATGTAACATCAAGCATTGTGTCTATGGGAAGATCTGGCTCTGGATCAACGCGCCGCTTGACATTTTCTCAAACAATTACAGATGAAGATTCAATTGATGTTGAATTAAGAGATCAATCATTTATTATTAAAGTTCCAAATGATCTCTTGGAAGTATCGGGTAGATCACCAGACTCAATTGATCATGACAACATCGCACTATATCTTGTGACACGTGACGCTTCTGTTACTGCACTTGGTGGGTCACAATTGACTTTCAATTTGAAAGTAAAATCAATTACCGACTCAACATACGTTGTAAGAGGCAACGTGTCAGATAAAACAATTATAACGACTTACATAAACATAACAGGATTGCAGTCGGGCACAGTAAAAAGTCTTGAAGTGCAGATCAGCAAGAATGCGATTTCATAAGTCATATAATAACATTTTAGGAGTAATTAATGGCGATTTTTAAAGAAATTACGAGTCAAGATATCAAAACAAGCCGATCATATCTTCATCAGCTTGTTGATATTGTGCAAGAAGACGTATCTGGATCAGAATCTAGACGATCATATCCTGTATTTGTTACTGGAGGCATTGGGCCCGGTGTAACAAGTTCACTGTTTCAAACAGTTTACGATCAAAATTACAATTTGCAGATTGCAAATCCAATTTTTGATTTCACTGTCGGTTTGTATTATTCTGGTTCAACTGTTCAGAATACAAAGACGGGCGAAGATTCAAATGGAAAACTTTTGTTTCCATCAAATTCTTTGATGATGCGTGAAAAGATCGATATTTACAAGCAATTTGCACAAAATTTACTCGGTAATTCAGATTCATTTTTCTCTGCTCCGTACGCAGCAACTGGCTCGGGAGACATTATTAATGAAGCGCTTTTTGTATGCTTTAAACGACTTTTTTCACGTGACAGCATAAAGCGCGAAACATTTGCAATGAAATTTCATGAAATTGCAGCTGTTACTATCAAAGATAGTAGTTCATTTCCAAACTTCTCAAATCTTTATAGAGCAACAACGTCGGGATCGTCAATTTACACTGATATTGGATCAACTGTTAATAGACTAACATCGTTTGGCGGCAATGTCGGAAATATTGTAAACGCTGCAAATACATCACGCTATGTAGGAAATATCTTTTACGATCAAGGTATCGCAGTTTTCGATTTAAGCAAAATCGTAGACCCAGTTCAGAGAATGACGGGCGTTATTGACGCAATGAATGCAAATAATCCCTCGGCAGAAGGTACAGGAAAGATGATTTTGGCCGCCTCAAGCTCTGGCAATATACATGCAAAATTCATACCCGACTTCATGGTATCGGGATCAATTGATAATATTTTAAATCATATTGGGTCAGTTCGCGTTGGATCGTCATCAGCAACTTCTATAACTTTCCAAAATGCAACAAATATTAATAGTACGTTGATCTTTTGTAGAGCAACATCAGATGAATTTAACTATTCATCGAATCCATCTTATAGAGATGCAGATGGAAGAATTGTTGTAATTGATGAAGGGCAAGAGGGCAAACAGCTTGCTTTCTCATTTATCACAACTGTAGGTCTATATGATGCAAATGACAATCTTCTTGCAGTCGCAAAGGTAAGTCGCCCAATTGAAAAGAATCCAGAAAAGGATTTGACGCTTCGATTACGTCTCGATTTTTGAACTTGCTAAGCATATGTATGAAAATAATAAACGCTGGTACGTTCCCGATTTTCTTGTAACAAAAGTAGACGGTTCAAGACAGATGATTGAAGTAAAACCGCGCGAGTTAGTTAATGGCGTTATGACAAAACTCAAAGCAGAAGCAGCACGCCTGTGGTGCATTGAAAATAATGCTGAATTTATTACACTTACAAAGCAAGTTTTGAAGGAATTAGGCATAATTGTCAAATAACAAAAAGAAGGGCACATTATGTCATTAATCAAATTAACAGAAGATAAATTTGAAAGATTTACTCTTGTTACAAATCCTACAAGAACATATGCGTCATCGTCCGATGGCATAACTGGTTCTGTTTCTTTATTCTCCAGAGAAAATAGAATTCTCAAAGAAACAGAACCATATCTATCGGGTAATCATTTTGATGACACAGTAGGCGTTGAGCAGGAACTACAGTCGCTTCGAAGCTCATTTGCTAATGGCACAAATGTATTTGGCGCAGCTTCTCAATACATGAACGCTGTGTCATCAGAATCGCTTAGTGCAAGAAATAGTAAAACAATTGATGTAACACGCTTTACACCAGGTACGTCAATTAATGTCAATATGCTTAAAAAGCAAACAATACAAAATGTTTTATTGCCAAACTATCGCGGCACTTATCCTTCATCTGATTATGCTTACACAAATTATCATTCTATAAATTTTTTTACTGCATCATCTGTTTACTCGTCAACAGCTTTTATTTATCCCATCTCTTATAGCGGAACAACACCAATGAGTTATGCACCGACGAGTGCATTTACTCTTGACTTCTATATTAATCCAAGATATAGAACACCTACTATTAGCGGATTTAAAGCAGGCACAATTTTTCATATTTCTTCAACTCTAGCACTTTCATTAGTAACTGGGTCGGGAGTTGATCAAAACGGTATTGCATCAAGCTTTAGACTAATGCTCCAGCTTAGCGCAAGCGCCGACATAGCACCTTCTTTAATTGCATTAACTGGTACGAATAATTCAAGACCCGTTCCGCAAGATCTTGTCTTTCTTTCAAATGACAATGTTCTAAAATATAATACTTGGCATCACGTAGCAATACGCTGGGGCACAAGCACAGTGAATAGAGGCACTGGGTCTTTTTATATTGATCGCGTATTGCAAGGTGAATTCAAAGTACCATCGTCATCTATCTACGGTTGTATTGGAACTGGCAATGCAGGCGCATTAATACTTGGCAATTATTACAATGGAACAACTAATAGTACTACTAAGAGTATGCATAGATTTTTTAATGCAACTGCGGCGGCAGCTGAAGGCGTAAAGCAGTATTCAGCTGCTACTGTCGATCCTGCAGCAGTTGTGTTTGATCATCCTTTAAATGCTGAATTAGCTGATGTGAAGATGTTTGGCACTTTTAGAACATTTCCACAAATAGCAACGTCATCTTATTACGGCCCTGGCAATCTTAACGACTTGATGTTTTATGTACCTGCTTTTTTCACAAAGCAGTCAAAAGCAAGAAAAGTGCTAAGAACGCCTTTTTATTCTTCGACTCAAGAAACAAATGATCCTTTTAATACACAGTTTTCTTTTGCAGTCGATGGCCATATTCTTAATTTAGAAAATTTTACAAGAGAGTTTGTTAAGGGCGAATATCCTCGACTTTATAATCTAACAGCATCTGTTTATACGGGATCACAGGTTGCAGGTAGACATGCAAACAATTATATGTACAGCGATTGGCAGATAAGAAAAAGAAATTTGACAATTTTGCCATGTGATAACGGCAAGTTTATACCAAATTTTGAGCTTCTAATGTCAGGAACGAGTGAAATATCACCTACTTCTGGGTCTATCATGGACAGATTTGTGACAGACACTGGCGGAAGAAATCTTCAATTAATAACACTTGGAAATCTTATATCAACTGGAGTGCTGCTTACAAGTGTATCGGGTGGTTTAGAAGTAGAAATCTATGGTGCATCACCAGAAGATCCTACCATTATACCAAGTACAGTGCCATGTGTCTTTCAGAGAACAAGAGATTCATCATCGAATGATATCGTCATATTTGATATTTCAAATATGTTTTATGGTAGAAGAATACTGCCAGGTTCTTTGACTATAACTGATGCTGCATTGACAGGATCAAGCGGAAAAGTCGGAATGACTTTGCAAGACGACGGCCACGGAACACTATATCGTGCTGATGCCGTGGGAGATCATGCAAAATGGAATTCAGTCGGGACAGTATTTTATAATGAAGGGATTGTTGTAATAAAGTCGCCAAACATACCTCTCTTTGGAAAGGATTCATTTGAACTAGAGTTCAAAGGTGAAAGACAGATTTATGTGCAAAGAGTTAATGTAACTGCGCCAGGCGGAATGATTAATTCTTCTTCCAATCCCAACTTTGTTGATTCGCCGCCGACAGGAAATGCAAATGATGCAGACGAAAGTTTCGTTTACATAACTGGCATCTTGCTGCATGATGAAAATATGAATGTTGTCGCGCGAACAAATTTAGCGCAGCCGATCATTAAGCGTAGCACGGATAAAATACAATTCAGAATTAAGTTGGACTGGTAAAGTGGAACAAATAGTGTTAGGCCTAGATATCTCAACAAAGACTGTAGGGTGGTCTCTTATACACCCGGCAAGTTTTTTGCCAACGCTTGGGTATATCACATTAGGCGATTATAAAAATCTCTACCAGAAGGCATCTGAGTTCAAGCGCCAAATCGAAAAAATCATTATTGAAAATAATGTTACGCACATAGCTATTGAAGAAGATTTAAAGAAATTTACTCGTGGAAAGTCTTCTGCCACGACAATACAGATATTATCAAAATTCAATGGAATGTCTTCTTATATAGTTTATGACATTATGGGTAAACCACCAATTCATATCAATGTAACAGATGCCAGAAAATTAGCAAAGTGTAAGATTGTTAGACAAAAAACGAAGAAAGATAAAAAAGTAAAACAGCAAGTATTTGAACAAATAACTGAAAAGTTGAATGAGTATCCCTGGCCGAAGAAGAAAATGAAATCTGGACCCCGTAAGGGGGAAGAAGTCATGATCGATGAATGCTACGATATGGTTGATGCGTATGTAATATCCATTGCGGGAAAGATTCTTATAACCAAAATCGAAGAAAGTTAAAACTATTATTTTGATGTTATAATTGAATTGTGAATATTCCTGCAAAAATCGCATTTCTTAAGCATGCGTTTAATGGCGCAAATATTGCACATGATGGTGTGAATATTGCTGTTGCGTGTCCAAATCAAGAATGTCTTTCTTCAAAAGAAGGAAAGCGGAAATTTTCAATTCATGTCGGAACTGATAAATCACATTGTTGGGTTTGCGGATTTAAAACTAAGAAGAATTTATTACCTGCTTTAAGAAAAGTGTGCTCTCGCGAAGAATTGCGAGAATATATGGATAAATTTCTTCCCGATGCTGCATCTTTAAAGGATGCTTACGATCTGGAGGAAATAAAAGATAATGAAATTGTTAAAATTCCTGATGACTTTAAGTTATTAGCTTCAAATATGACTTCACGTGATCCAATTATAAAAGAATCAATAACATATTTGTTTAAACGCGGCCTCTATGAGCGTGACTTGTGGTATTATAAATTCGGCGTATCACAACACAGTCAATTTCATAGAAGGGTAATTATGCCATCTTTTGACGAAGACGGAAATTTAAATTACTTCACTGCGAGGGCAATTGATGACAAAACACGGCTAAAGTATTTTAATGCGACGGCAGATAAGATCGTGAATATCTTTAATGAGGTCAATATCGACTGGAGTCAACCTCTTACAATCGTAGAAGGCCCATTTGATCTCACAAAATGCGATGATAATGCAACGTGTTTGTTGGGATCAACTCTCTCTGAAGATTATTTACTTTTTTGGAAAATTGTTCAAAATAAAACACCTGTTTTACTTGGTTTAGACGCTGACGTGCAGAAGAAAACAGCCAAGTTAGTGAAGCTACTTCAGTCATATGACGTTGATGTCAAAATTATTGATACGGGAAATTTCGCCGATATCGGCGAAATGACGAAAGAAGATTTTTTGGTATCAAAGCAAAATGCATGTGCCTTAAGTGATTCTGATATTTTAAGAAACAAGATATCATCGATGTCGATGAAAACGAAAAGAACATAAATTTAGGAGAGTTGTACAAATTCACAAGAAATGGATCACAGATCGAGAACAAGATATATGGTTTGCTGAAAACAGTTTGAAACTCATAAGAATTACAGACGCGGAATTTAAAAACGGGAGACGATTATGAAATGTGTTCATATGGCAGATATTCATTGGAGGGGAATGGCGCGCCACAAAGAATATCGAGAAGCATTCACTAAGTGTTTCGCACAGCTAAACGCAATAAATCCTGATATCATCTATATTGGCGGCGACATTGTTCATAGCAAGACACAAGGAATATCACCAGAGTTGATTGAAAATTTGGCGTGGTGGTTTACAGAATTAGCAAAAATTGCGCCTACACATGTTATTCTTGGAAATCACGATGGCATTCTTACTAATGAAGATCGTCAAGACACAATTACACCCGTAATTGAAGCACTTAATAATCCAAGAATAACGCTTTATAAGCAGAGCGGCCTTTATCCAACTGGCATAAAGGGCTTTAATTGGGCAGTTTTTTCATGTTTTGATGAAAAATCATGGAAAGATGTCAAACCACGCTTGGGCGATGTCAATATTGCCTTATTTCATGGTGCTGTCTGGGGATCAATGACAGATGCTGATTGGAAGCTAGAGGGCGAAACAGACGTCAAATTTTTTGATGGTTATGATATGGTAATGCTTGGAGACATACACAAAATGCAAAGTGTCGGCAGCAAAGAAATTGAAATCATTATTGATGAAAAAGATTTGTACCTTTATCCCGACGCAGTTATTTTAGAAAAAATAGATGATATTTGATTTATTCATAATAGAATATGAATTTCAAGGAAAGAAAAAGAAATATTTTCCTGACTTTGCAATAACATACAATGACAAGATATGCATAGAAGAAGTCAAGGGATGGGTTCAAAAAAACGATCAAGAAAAGTTTAATATAAAGTGCAAAGCTGCTTTTGATTTTTGTTTTAAAAACAGCTTAGTATATGTTATTAGCTTCATGAAAAGGAAATAAATTTGGCAAAGTTAAAAATTAGATTTAAAAAGCCGCATGCATATTATAGTGGTAGCGTTATACAACAAAATCATGGTGAATCAATTGACAAGGGCTTTCTTGTTTGGAATATAAGAAGCCGTGATGACTTTGATGTTGATTTTCACGTTGTAGAACCTGTTCACCCTTACGTAACGATAGACTGGAAGGGTAATGTTTCTTCAACTGCGGCTCAGGCAAATAATTTCCCATTGGGATCAAGAATTAGAGTTAGATCAAATGAGGCAATTCACAATGTTGAATGGAAGCAACTAAAAAGCGAACTCGAAAAAACATTTAATGCAGAAGAAGTTGTATCTAAGAATGAACTTGATGCAGACGTTAAAAAGATTAAAGCGGGTGATGTCGCACTCATGAAGGATGACTTGCGCGACCCTGATACTATGATTGGCATTTTAAATCGTTACTTTGAATCAGAAAAAGCAACTCCAGAAGAGATGAAGTCGCTTGAATCTGTCGTAAGAGAAACGGTTAAAGCAGCAGCAAAAGATGATGATGTTACGCACGGATCAAAGTGGTCAATTAAAAAATTGGAATTTGATAACACATTCATTTATGGTGCAAATAATGTTATCGATTTTCATTCACTTCCGGGTATAACGGGTATCTTTGGTAAAAATGCTAAAGGAAAATCATCAATCGTCGGAACGCTGATGTATACGCTTTTTAACACAACAGATAGAGGCGCAGTAAAGAATCTTTTTGTTATTAATGCAAGAAAGAATTACTGTCTTTCAAAGGCAACTGTTGAAGTTAATGGTGAAACATACAGATTTGAAAGACAAACTGTAAAGCATGAAGAACGAGATGGATCTGATGGCGCTTTGACAAATTTGAACATATTAAGAGTTGACAATGAGGGAAACGTTGTTGAAGATCAAAGCGCAGAACAGAGAAAAGTTTCTGAAACAGTTATAAGAAATAAAATCGGTTTAGCAGAAGATTTTCTTTTAACAAGCCTTGCATCGCAAGGAGAAATGAATGCGTTTATTTCTAAAAAGAACACTGCAAGAAAGGCAATTCTCACAAGATTCTTGGGACTTGATATTTTTGATCGAATGTCAGAGCACCTGCGCGACGAAAGCAAAATCCTTCAGACGCAAATGAAGAAGTTTCCTGATCGCGATTGGGACGCAATGATAAAAGACAAGCAGGATGAAATTACGAATGCAAATGAAAGAATTGAGCAAATTCAGCAGTTGCTTTTAACGTATCGAGAAAAAGAAAAGAATGAACAAATAAAACTTCATACAAACTTCCCAGATACAGATAAAATTGTTACGCAGACAGAAGTAGATGATCAAGAAGACGCTGTTATAAGAATGCAAAATAAGTTCTCTGCAACAGAGAACAATATTAAGAATGTTAATACAGAAATAGAGAAGATTCGTTTTGATCAATCAGAATTGTCTTCTTTAAAGTCAAAAATTGACATTGACGCACTCCGCTCGTCTGCAAATTCGCTTAGAGAAATTGAGAAAACACTTGTCAATTTAAAGCACGCACACGAAAAAGAGCTAACAACGCTAAAGGGACAAGAGCGATCAGTTGAAAAGTTAAATGAAGTACCTTGCGAAGATTTGTTCCCAACGTGTAAATTCATTAAAGAATCTCATGAAAATAAGCTTAAGATTAATGAGCAAAGACAGAAAGCAACTGATACACTTACACAAGTGAATGAAATTCATAAAAGCATTGAAGAACTTAAATTGCTTGATATCGATAATCAAATTGACATGTATAACACATACACGTCAAAGGCAAATGTTTATTCTTTGTTATTAGCAAAAAAAGAATCAGAAGCAGTACAGCTTGCAGCGAACAATATCGTTCTGCAGACAAAAATTGATGCTGCAAAAAATGAACTTGATGCGCTTAAGAAACAAATAATTAGCGAAGTTGTTAATGAAGAAATTACTAAGATGAAGCAGAGCCTTAAGAATCTTCGCAATAAAATTACTGAAATTGATGCAGAGCAGCTTATGATTGCAAGTAGAACGGGCGCATCTATGAATACGATTGTTGCGCTTGAAGCAGAAAAGTTAACATTTATTGAAACAAAATCAAAATGGAAAATTTATGAATTGTTGATGGGTGCTGTATCTAAGCGCGGCGTACCTTTGCAAATCATCATGTCACAATTGCCCGCGATTAATGCAGAAATTGCTAAAATTCTACAAAATGTAGTAACATTTACTGTTGAGCTCGAAGCAGACATTAATTCAAATGAAATGGATGTATTTATTAACTACGGTGATTCTAGAAGAATTATTGAAGTTGCGTCTGGCATGGAAAAAATGATTGCATCTCTTGCAATACGTGTAGCGCTTATCAATGTTTCTTCATTGCCAAAAACAGATATGTTGATTATTGATGAAGGCTTTGGCACACTTGATGATACAAATGTTGAAGCATGTAATAGATTACTCTTATCACTTAAGAAGTGGTTTAGAAGCATACTGATTATTACACATATTGATGGCGTCAAAGATGTTGTTGACAACGTTATAGACATAACAAGTGAAGGTTTAGATGCAAGAGTCGTTTATGAATAAATGGTATCCGAGGTTAGGTGACTATCTTTGGCGGGATTGTGTAAATGGTAAGACGACTGATGTCAACGATATTAGAATAATCGTTCCTTTAGAAGGTTATGATCCCGTGCCAATGTTTTGTGGAATTTGCGATTTTCCGATGAGAACATCAGATGACTTGCTTTCATTTAGAAAATTTGAGTGTTGCGAAGGTTGTATGCTTGAATGGGCAGAGGCACGCCAAATAGAATGGAAAAATGGATGGCGCCCACAAGAAGAAGCTGTCGAGCAGTATCGCAAGGAAAGAATTCAAAAAGAACAATTGCGTAGAATTTGATCTAAGTTTATTAGCAAAGCCATATGTATGAATGGAACTTTGTTAAGAACACGAGGATCAATAATGTTATCAGCAAAAGAAATAGACATTCTGGGACAAATAGTTGATACTACGTGGGGTAGATCATCGACTGCAGGTGGTGTTTCAACCATGTCTGTAAAAACCAAGATAGCTGCAAATAAAATGACAGTCACGTACACGACAGTCGTAACTGTTGCAACAAATGTAGCATTGCAGCAGCAAATACCGGGCATGAATGATCAAGGCAAACAAGCAATTGACAAATATATAAAAGTTGTCAAAGATGAATTTAAAGAAAAGGCAAAGCGTACGCTTACAACAAAATTGCTTGATGCAAAGCCAAATTTAGAAGTTATGTCATTGCAGTCACATGTATCGCCAAGACGTACAGTTATTTTTAGATACATTGCAATTTTTGACATAAAGTAAATGCTTACAAAGCAAAAACAAATTGAAGAAATTATCAAGTGTGGTAAGGAACCATCATACTTTCTTAAAACGTATGTCAAAATACAACATCCAAAACGTGGATTAATTCCGTTCAAGACATATCCGTTTCAGGACGACTGTGTAACAGATTTTAACGATCACAGGTTCAATGTTGTTTTAAAGTCACGTCAGATGGGTCTTTCGACGCTCGTTGCAGGTTATGCAACTTGGATGGCAATCTTTCACAAAGATCAGTCAATATTGATCATTGCAACAAAGCAAAAGGTCGCACAAAACATAATCAGAAAGATGCGTACTATTGTTAATAATTTACCTAGCTGGCTTTTTATAACAAAAGTAACAGGAAATAATAAACAAGAAATTGAATTTTCAAATGGATCGGTAATTAAAGCAGTTCCAACGTCTGAAGACGCAGGCCGTTCAGAAGCACTTTCATTATTAATCATTGACGAAGCTGCACATATTAGAAACTTTGATGATTTGTGGACGAGCTTATATTCGACGCTATCGACAGGTGGACGCGCAATTGTTCTTTCGACACCCAAGGGCGTTGGTGGAAAGTATCACGAGTTGTACACGCAAGCTGAAGCGGGCTTGAATGAATTTCATCCGATTAAGCTAATGTGGAACTTGCATCCAGAACATGATCAAGCATGGTTTGATAATGAGTGTAGAAACCTTACGCCAAAAGAAGTATCACAGGAAATTTTATGTGACTTCCTAGCGTCAGGTGATACATTTTTAAATCATGATGACATTAATTGGCTCAATGAGTTTATTACGCCGCCGATTGAAAGATTATCAGATGATAAAAATCTATGGTTGTGGAAGTACTCATTAGCCGATCATAAATATATCATATCGGCAGACGTATCGCGCGGCGATGCCTCAGACTTTTCTACATTTCATGTGATAGACGCAACATCATGTGAAGTAGTTGCCGAGTATAAAGGTAAAATGCGCCCAGACACTTTTGCTGATTTGTTAATTGCGACAGGGCGAAAATATAATAATGCTTTAATCTGCCCTGAAGTTAATAACTTTGGTTACGCAGTTTGCATGAAAATACGAGAAAATGAGTATCCTGCACTCTATTACCAGAATTCAAAAAATAACTTTTATCTTGGCACATACAATGCGCCACAAGATCAAGGCAAAATGGGCTTTGATACGCAGGGTCACAATAGACCGAAAATTTTATCAAAACTTGAAGAGGTTATTCGTAATAAGAAACTTATTTCATATTCTTCTAGATTTTTAGATGAATTAAAAACGTTCGTATGGTTGGGCGAAAAAGCGCAAGCGATGAAAGGCAAGCATGATGATCTTGTGATGGCATTGGCAATTGGGGCTTGGCTACTAGACACATCAGATAGTTTTAGTAATAACTCAGCTGCGCTTAATAAAGCGATGCTTTTTTCAATGGCGATAACAAGAAAAGAGTATAATCCTCCAGAGTTTGCTGCGGGACGTGATATGATGGGTAATCCACTTAAGCCAAGAACACCAACAGCAGATGAAGTTATCGGTACAAATACATCAACTAGGCGCGACATGAAGGCATTAAGAAATCTTAAGTGGTTATTGAGTTAAGTTTATAAAACGACAAGACAGATTATAAAATGTCAAGAGCGAGAGGAATAAATGGCGAAGAAAGACGGCGGCAGCGACAATCTATTTCAAAGATTAACAGCACTTTTTAGAAGTGGTCCAATTGTTAAGCGCAAGGTACGTGCGTATAAAGACAAGGGAACGCCGTCATCTGCGCATGATGTCTTCAAGAAGAACCTGAGTTCTGTCTATAGTACAGCAATGAGCAGTTATGGGCAATACGATAGAATGTCGAGGTACAGCGATTTCTGCTTCGACGCAGAAACACTTGTTTATACTACGAGAGGCGTCTTTACATTTAAAGAACTTGCAGATGACAAAGTTCTAGGTGAGCGTTTTCATGTTTATTCATACGATTATGATAAAAAACAAGTTGTTATATCAACAGCACATTCTCCAAGAATTGCAAAAGATGGTGAAAATGTCGATGTTGTAAGAATTCATCTTGATGATGGAGGATATCTTGATGTTACACCAGATCATAAGTGCATTCTAAGAGACGGTACTATAGAAGAAGCACAGAATCTTATGCCTGATACGTCACTTATGCCTTTTTATGTAAAGGATATAACAGGTGATGGGTATATGTGGGTATATAACATGGAGCGCGAAACGCCTTTTAGAAAAACAAAAGGTGGATGGACGGGTGAACATAGACTTGTTGCTGAGCATAGTGCTGGAAGAGAATTACTTGAAAATGAAGTAGTACATCATAAAGATTTCAGCAGATCTAATAATCTTACCGAGAATCTTCAGATTATGGATCGCGTAGAACACAACAAATATCATGCACAATTAAATAATAAAAATAAGTTGGGCAAGCCAAATATAAAACATTCTGCTGGAATGAAAGAATACAATCATGTAAGAAATAATTCACTTACATATGATAAAATTCTCGATACGGCAATCGAAGTAGATTTTAACTGTAGAGAAGTTAGCAGATTGTTATCTGTTGACATTAATATGATTAAATTGTGTCTTAGAGAAAGAGGATTTGAAAACTGGGAAGATTTTAATAAAAGAAGAGAAGAAGCAATAAATCAAAAAACACATGAAGTAATTGTGAATGAAACAATTAGCCCTGAATACGATGTCATCAAAAATAGTGTTAAAGAAAATGACACGTTGTATTCAATCGCAACACGTTTAAATTGTACAACTCAATCTGTTCAGCGTAGATTGATGTCACATGGACATGTAAATTGGTCAGCATTTAAAGAATCTCTTAATATAGGTAGAGCTTATGCAGGAAAAAAGAAAGGTCCAAGCACTGATTCAACATTTACATACCAACAAGTGTGCAATGCATACAAGAAAGGAATGACGCTTTTAGAACTTGGAAAGGCAGTCGGAACAACTCATAATAAAGTGCTTACAAAGATAAGAAATGAAGGTGGAACTAGAAATTATACAGATTGGACGAAAGCACAAGAAAATCATAAAGTTGTTAGAGTTGAAAGATTAGCTGATAAGCGACCAGTTTATAATATCACAGTTGAAAAATATCACAATCTTGCAACTGGTTCACGTATTGCAGGAAATGATACGCGTAAATATTCAATGGTATTCTCTCTGCAGAGTGAAATGGAATACACGCCTGAAATAGCAACAGCGCTTGACATACTTTCTGAAGAAGTTTCTGCACAGGACGACAAGGGCCGTGTTCTTCATATTTTTAGTGAAAATAGCCAAATTCAGCGCCTGCTTGAAGAACTTTTTTATGACACCCTGAACGTTGAGTTTAATCTCACACCCTGGGTACGAGACATGTGTAAGTATGGCGATCTTTTTGCCTTCTTGGACGTTTCACCTGAACACGGAATTTTGAATATACTCCCGATACCAATTAATGAAATCGCACGTGAAGAGGGATATGATCCGTCAGATCCTCTTGCTGTAAGATTTAGATGGGTTACACAAGGAAATAAAGTACTTGAGAATTGGCAAATTGCACATTTTCGCTTGCTTGGCAATGATGCATTCTTGCCGTATGGATCGTCGATTCTTGAACCTGCGCGCAGAATATGGCGCCAGCTTATTCTGATTGAAGATGCAATGCTTGTTTATCGTGTCGTTCGTTCACCTGAAAGACGTGTCTTTTATATCGACGTCGGCGCAGTTCCTGCAGAAGATATTCCAAACTATATGGAACAGGCAAGGTCAATTCTAAAGGGCAACAAGGTTATAGACTCGCATACGGGTCGCGTAGATCTCAGATATAATCCTCTATCTGTCGACGAAGACTATTTTATTCCAACACGCGGAAGCGAAGGTGGAACAAAAATTGATACGCTTGCAGGTGGCGTAAATGTCACTGCGACTGAGGATGTTGAGTATATACAGAGAAAACTATTCTCGGCGCTTAAAATACCAAAAGCATATTTGGGATTTGATGAAAGCTTGTCATCCAAGGCAGGCTTGGCACAAGAAGATATTCGTTTTTCTCGAACTGTTAATAGAATTCAACGCGTAGTCCTTTCAGAATTAAATAAAATTGCTGTTATACACTTGTATTCGAATGGTTTTGAAGGAGATGATCTTTTAGACTTCACACTTCAGCTTTCTAATCCTTCAACAATTGCTCAGCAGCAAAAACTTGAAATATATCGCACACGCCTTGAAATCGCGAGCTCAGCAGACGTAGCGTTGGTTGATAGACATTGGGTAAGAAAAAATATTCTTAATCTATCTGATGATGAAATTGAAAGAATCGAGCTCGGCAGAATCGATGATAAGGTTGCTGATCTTAAGATTGAAGGAATTACTGGTGAACCAGTAGAAGCTGGCGGCGGCGGCGGCGGCGGTGGCGGAGGTGGAGGAGGACTCGGCGGCGGCGGTGATGAAGGCTTACCTCCAGAAGAACCACCAGCAGGTGAAGAACCACCGGGCGGCGGAGCGCCCGAGGGTGAAGAAGAGGCAGGCGGCGAAGATGAACCACTTCCAAGCACAGAAGATTTATTCTCTGGACAGGAAAAAAAGGGCAACCTGATTGATGAAGATGATGATGTTGATTTAAGCATGTTGTCTGTTGAAGATGACAGCGCGCCGATTCGTGCTGAAGCACAAATAAGTAAACAGCTTAAGCGCGTCAAGAAAAATAGAGAACAATTACGTCATCACGGGCCGGGATCGACACATATGCCCGATTTTGCCAAAATGGTTAATGGAAAACGCCCAGGCGATACACTGACAGATCCTTATGATTCGCATAAGGTCTTTCAAACGAATCCATTTAAAGAAGGCCAAGAGAAAGATAACTCAGTTACAAATTTTCTTAGCAACGGGCAAAGAAAACATGCAAAAATGACTGCACAGCTATCTTCTGCGCTTAAATCACTTGATCGTAGTATAGGTAGAAATAAGAATAGTGATGGCATTCTTACAGAGTCACGGTCGCTACTAGATATTTATGAAGAAGATGACGTCGACAATATCACGTCTGGGGAGGAATCAGGTGATGTCGGAAGTAAAGCATAATAAAAAGAGAAATGTTGGAATAATTTATGAACTACTCCTTCGAGAAATATCAAGTGATATTGTAGATGAGGGTGGTTCGTCTGCAAAGGCAGGCGTACTTCTTCGAAAGCATTTTAAAAAAGGTACTGAGCTTCATAAAGAATTTCGTCTTTTTAATGCACTTGTAAGAACGCAGGCGTCGTCACCTGCTGTTGCAATGACAATATTGTCTGAAGCTAAAAAGCTTGCAAGGGATATGAATCCTAAGCAGCTTGATATTGAAAAGACTGAGCTTATTCATAATATCAATAGAACGCTTGATAAAGAAAGATTTTACGGCCGCTGGTTGCCAGAGTATCGTGAGTTTGCAACAATACAGATATTATTAAATGACTGGCGCGGTGAGGGATTAAAAAACATCTCGAGACAGGCAGAATTTGAAGAACAAGTAAAGACGTGGTTGATAAAAGAAAGAAGAGATCCGCGCGCTGATATTGTTATTGATCCAAATGTCGATAATCTTGTGCTTACGTTAATGGAAAAGAAATTCGATAAAAAGTTCGGTAATGCGCTTACCGAACAACAGAAAAATATCATGAGAGCATATGTTCTATCAGAAACAACAAATGACAAAACGACATTTAGTAAGTTTCTTGAAGCATTAAAAGAAGAAACAATTGCTTCACTTGATGCATACTTGATTAAAGAAAACAATACAGTTCTTAATGAAAAGGCAACATCGATTAGATCAGATGTAGTTTCATTACCAACAGATTCATTTGATGATAAAGTGATAGTTAGATATTTGACAGTCTCTCAGCTTAAATCAACCCTTGAGGAGGGACATTCAAATGAGTAATGATGAAACAAAAAAACTCCTTCTTTCGTGGGAGCCATTTGCTTATACAAAAGAAACTATTAAAGAAGCTCGTGACAAGGCGTCGGGACGAATAGTTCTAAAGGGTGTCATACAGCGCGCTGATGCACTCAACCAAAATGGAAGAATTTATCCAAAAGCAATTCTTGAAAGAGAAGTTAGAAACTATCAAAAGTTCATAAGAGAGCGTCGTGCACTTGGTGAGTGTGATCACCCTGCTACGTCTGTTGTTGAACTTAAGAATGTTTCACATCTTATCACGTCAGCAACGATTGAAGGTAATGATGTTATGGGCACAATTGAGCTTCTTGATACACCTGCGGGCAAGATACTTCAGAGTCTGGTTGAAGCAGGTGTCACTCTTGGAATTTCTTCTAGAGGCGTTGGCAGTACTAAACGCGACGGCGACAGACAGATTGTTCAAGAGGATTTCCAAATTGTTTGTTGGGATATCGTTAGCGAGCCAAGCACGACAAATGCTTTCTTGCATGAAGGTATTGACATAACAAAAAGAGAAATTAATAAGCAATTTAAAAAGTCAGATCGCGTTGATCGTGTCTTTAATGAAATATTAAACTGGAAGAAGGAATGATTTAAATGGGTAATACACACGGTTCATCAGGTCCCAATAACGTCCCAATGTATCAAATGTCAGGTATACCTTTCATTTCTTCAGGTACAGTGACATCAGGTTCAGCAACGAAAATAACATTTCCTTATGTAACGAAAGATATCTACATAAGATGCAGAAGCACAAATGTTTTAAGTATTGGTTTTTCATTGTCGGGATCACTAGGAACATTTAGAACTACGCTAGAAGATAATGAATATGTAACATTTAATGTAAGAACAAAAGCGCTGTTTCTCTCGGGAATAAGCGGTTCAGTTTTTTATGAAGTAGTTGCAGGTTTAACAATGATTTCAGCAAATGAATTTCCAGAATTATCAGCATCAGCAAATTTCCTTGGGATTGGATAATGGCTAAAGTAAGCAAAGACAAACTTAAGGCACTTATTAAAGAGTGTCTTGTAGAAATTTTAAACGAAGGTCTTACAAAGACAATTTCTGAGTCTAGGTCATCGAGTTTATCTTCTGATGATCTTGACGATCCTGCAATTTGGACAAGTCCAAAAAAGTTGGCAGCGCCACAGCAACAAAAAAGAATAATTGCCGATGATAGACGACTGCAAGAATCAAGAAATACTGCTGCTCGCGCAACAAGTGTGCCTATTCTGCAAGAGATGCTTAATGATCCGGCAACGCTCGCAGCAGCAAGAAATATGAGAGGCGCAACAGAATCTGGCGGCGGCGCAGGATCCATCATAGATACATCAGATCAGCAGGGTATTCCTGCAGAAAAAATTGAAGCACTAGGCGATTCAGGTAATTGGGCAGCAATTGCTTTTGCTCAAACAAGACGCCCAGGAATGCCATAAAAACCATTATCGTGAAATATATATTGAAGTAAGTTCGTCTTACTAGGAGAATAAACATATGAAAAAGATTCACAAGCTAACGCCACAGATGCTTTACAGACTAGTCCTCGAAGAAAAGGCTAAGTATGAAAAAGATCTTGAGAAGGTCGCGGCTGCAACAAAAGAAGTTGATGCTGATGAGTATGCAAATACTCTAGAAAAAGAAGTTGATTTTCTCGCCGTCCTTAAGATTAAGGAAGTTCAGGCAAAAAGTGATCTAAAGAAGATTGAAGAAGCAAAGAAGCGTTCAATGCTTCGTCTTCGTGAAGCAAGAAGTGCAAAGCTTCCAGTCAAGAAGAGTGAAAAGAAATAATTTAAAAGAGGAGGATGACTTATGTCGACCTTTAAGCAAAGAACAGTAGACTCATTAATTACGAGTCGCGATAAGGGATCAGCATCCTCTGCTACGCTCCAGGAAATGTTCCCAGCTTCTCCGATTCATACGGGTGAATTAACTCGTACAAGCGTTGAAGCTTTGGGAAATGATCTTATCCTTGGTGGCGAAGGCGCTGATGGTGTTGTTGATGATCGCGGCTATTGGGGTTTCACGGAACCATACAATAAGAACTATGTAAATGCACCTGATATGTCGACAGTTGCGACTGGCGGTGGCGGCCTTCCGGGATCTCCTTGGGCACCCGCTCCAGGTAGTCCGGGTCCAGGTAGTATGTCTGCAACAGATATTCCAGCTCCTCCCGCTGATTGGCCAGGTCCGTCAGGAACTGAGTATGGATCGGGAGAGGGTGGTCTTGTATCACCTTCTGTAACGTCAGAAAGATTATCAAAGAAGACTCTCGGGTCATACGGACTCGGCACGTCAACATAATGCTAAGCCTCGTATCAATTCTAAAAGAATTTGAGACACGATCATCACCGAAAGATGGTCGTGACGGGCATGGTTATGGAAGAATTGGTGAGCCTAAGGGCGCAGGCACAACGTGGGTTATGGGTGCAGATTATCCGTATGTAAAAGTTGGAAATGATGCAACAGAAGAAGAAATGATTGAGATGGACGATGATGAAGATTATGATATGAATAAAATGATGTCGAAACTGACATCGACATTTTATACACCGCACGATCCAATGGGTCAAAGAACGGGAAGAGTTGATAGAGCAACTTTTGCATCTGGCGGGCGCGGTCTTGGTGAAGCATTGGGAAATGTTGCAATACCAGGCATGTACAAACATAGAGATTCTGGCCTCGGCGGCGGAATTAAATATACAACTAATAGACCACAAAGAACAGGCATGAAATATGGGTGGTCCATGCGTCCCCCGGTGTATGATGATGCACCTGGCGAGGATCTTGAACCTGTTTATCATATTGAAGATCTCCCGTCAGACGATGAGAGGGCGTTAATGAAAGCAAAAAGAGAGCACGAAGTTATGGTTAGTGAATTTAAAATTTATCTTGGGGGAATACGTGGGTAAAAGAGCTGTTAATGTGCAGGTGACTTTAGATAGACGACATGGCGATGATCGCCGTGCCGTTGACAAAATGATAAGAAAATTTATCAAAATCTGCAAAAAAGAAAGAATTAGAGAAGAATATAGAGATCGTGGCGCGTTTAAGTCCGTTCCGCAAAAGCATAAAGAAAAATCAATTCGAGCTGCTAAGCGAAGAGCGCGTGATGCAAAAAAAGCAGCACAACAATCTTCAAGACAGAGACAACATTTTGAAAAATGATACTCTTAACGCATATGTACATAAGTTATGCCTAGTGAGGTATGCTAATAATGTCTGATACGACGATTTACAATGAAGCAATTCTTGAAGCAAAAAAGCTTCGTGCAGTCGCAGAAGCGAATGCTACAAAAGTTATTATAGAGTCAGTGACGCCGCGCGTTCGTGAGATGATCGAAAGACAGCTCTTGGGCGAAGCGATAGAAGATGACGATTCTGATATTTTGGATAATGTCATTAATGATGTTGCTGCTTGCGATACTAAAAAAGTATCATCGCTTGCAGAAGCTGAAGACACTGATGAAGATGATAAATCTGATGAAGATCTTCTTTTAAGTACAGAATCTGCAAAAATATTTGCAAGATTTGAGACACTTCAAAAACGTGTTTCATATATAAGAGAATTGTCAGAATCATCAAAGGGTACTAGGCTAAAAAAGACATTTTTTAGAATGGTTGATAAAATGATTACTGAAGCAAAAACTTTAGAAAGTGATATGATACGTATAACGGGTAAGGAACTGAACGAAGGTTCCCAAAATTTTTCGAACGATATTAAAAGCATACTCGAGGAGATTACAGCGATGGCTTCCAAAAAGAGAATCAATGAAGAAGAAGAGATGGTTGACGTCGATCTTGGTGACGACTCTTCTGAAGATATGGGTGAAGATATGGACATGGACGTCGATCTTGGTGATGACGGTGGCGAAGAACCGCAAGAAGATGTGACATTGTCAGCTGATCTTGCACAAGAACTTCTAACTGCACTTGAATCTGAGCTTGGCGAAGAAGAAAGTGAAGAAGGCGCAGAAGCGCTCGGCGATTTTGATGTATCAGACAATGAAGGCGCCGAAGAAGGCGAAGAGATGATTGAAATTGATGAATCAATGCTACGTCGTGAAATTGCTCGTATGAGAGGAAATTCACTTGATGAAGCGGGAAAGAAAATGGCAGCTAAGACGCCCAAAGCTCCTGTCGCAGGAAAGAAGGGCGGCGCAGCAGATACCAAGGCTACCAGCAGTTTCGGTGGTGGCAAAGTTTTGAGAGAGCCTTTTGTTGATAGCAATGATAGCGATATCAATGTTTTTGCAGAAGTTCGCATGCTCAAGACAGCACTTCAAAAAGAGGGCCGCAAGAATCGTGCTCTTCGTGAAAGACTTGAAGAATACAGAAAGGCAACTTCTAATCTTCAAGAGCAACTCGAACAGTTGAACCTGTTCAATGCTAAACTGCTCTACGTGAATAAGCTTGTGTCGAATGAGGGTGTTACGGCTCGTCAGAAGAAGACGATCATCGAAGCACTCGACAAGGCCAAGACTTTGAGAGAAGTGAAGCTCTTGTACAAGACACTTACGGAATCACTTTCAAAAGTGAAGTCACGTGGGTCAGTTAACGAGTCAGTTCATCGCTCAGCATCTAGCTCACGCCCAACGGCATCTGCTAGCTCTTCAGCGACAAGTTCAGAGTCTTACCAGACAGATCGTTGGGCTACGCTCGCCGGTTTTGGTAAGGACACGAAGTAATATCAAAATAAATTAAACGATTCTTAGGAGAATTTCAAATGAGTAACAAGTTTACACTTGAGCAGTTAACAGAAGGAATACGTTCGCGCAATCTAAGCTCGGACGGTAAGGTCCTTGTCGAAAAGTGGAGCCGCACAGGCTTGCTCCGCGGTCTTACAGACCAGAAGCGTGAGATTATGTCACGCCTTCTTGAAAACCAGGCAGCACAGCTTCTTCGTGAAACGAGCACGCTGTCAACAGGCGCAGGTGGTCTTTCAGACTCCGGCGACATGCGTGGTTTCTCAAACGTTGCATTCCCAATTGTTCGTCGTGTATTCGGCGGATTGGTTGCGAATGAACTCGTATCAATTCAGCCAATGAGCCTTCCTTCAGGTCTGCTCTTCTATCTGGATTACACGTACGGTTCAAACGTCGGTGGTGACTCAGTCCTCGGAACAGGCGCGGCTGGCGCAGTTGCAGCTTCACCTTATACAGCCGGACAATCAATTTACAACTCACCAACTGGCAAGGGCATTCGCTCTGGTTCATTGGGCGTTGGTGGTAACTACGATCTCGTCGGTTCATCATACTCAAAGGTGCACAAGGCTACAACATCAGCTGAGCTCTGCTTGCATGCGTCAGGCGCATGGGGCGTTAGTTCAACACTAACAGGCGGCGCATTTGCTCATGCAACTGGTACAGACGGTCGTATGATGATGTTCGATCCTACAGTTGGTACGCTAATTGAAGAAGATATTCTTAACAACGCGTACGACGGTACAGGCAGATGGCAGTTCCTTATATTTAATGCAAATCAGCTCCCAACAGCATTTGACCTCACGAACGTGAAGGCATTCTCGTTGTTCTCAGCTAATACAACAACTGCAGGTTTGGGAGTAATTCCTCAAACAATTCAGGGTGGTTCTAACCTCCTCAACGTGAGACGTCTAAATCAGCTTGGTGTTTACTCACAAGGCGTATTTACACCTAACTCACTTGTTGATCCTGCATCAACTGGCGCGGCGCTTCTTGTCGTCGTATCAGGTGCTTATGCTCCGCCTAAGCCTGGTATCACATCAGCGGCAACTGGTCTAACTGGTTCATACGCGATTGCAGCATCACTCGATACAGATGCTGATGGTTCAACCTTGACGATTCCTAGCTTTGAGTCTGACTTCGGTACGACTCCTTCACCGGGCATCCCAGAGATTGATATCAAGATTGAGAGCATTGCAGTTACTGCAACGACTCGCAAGTTGCGCGCCAAGTGGTCACCAGAACTCGCGCAAGATTTGAATGCATTCCACAGCATGGACGCTGAAGTAGAACTTACTCAGATCCTTTCTGAGCAGATTGCACTTGAAATCGACCGTGAAATCCTCGGCGATCTTCTTACAGAAGCACGTGGCGCAAACTTCTACTGGTCACGCGCACCTGGTAAGTTCGTTAACAAGGAAACGGGCACGGTTCAGAACCTTGCGTCAACCTTGGCAACGGGTCCTCACTTCACGGGTACAGTTCGTGAATGGTACGAAACGCTTACCGAAACGATCATCGATGTTGCAAACTCGATTCACCGCAAGACCCTCCGCGGCTCAGCAAACTTCATCGTAACTTCTCCAGAAGTTTGCACGATGTTTGAGAACTCAGTCCTCTACAAGGGCAACCTTACAATCGATGGCAACGGACAGGTCAGCACACCGTTCAGCATTGGTGCAGAAGCAGTTGGTACACTTACCAATCGTTTCACGGTTTACAAGGATCCTTACTTCCCAAGAAATAAGATCCTCGTTGGTTACAAGGGCGGAAGCTACCTCGAGACAGGTTACGTCTATGCTCCTTACGTACCACTTATCGTTACACCGACCTTGTTCGATCCAGAGGCATTCACACCTCGTAAGGGCGTTATGACACGCTACGGCAAGAAGATGGTCCGCGCTGACTTCTTCGGTTCCGTCACGGTCATGGATATGAACATTATCTAATCAACGGGAATTAGATAATGACTTAAGAGGCGACCTTCGGGTCGCCTTTTTTGTTCCTCAAAATTTTACTTAGTTTTTGATAAGATTATAATTAATCTATAACTTTATTGTCAATGATTGATATAAGTAACAGCATGGTTGACTTTTAATGGCATTAACAGTAACGACAGATCTCACAGTACTCACACAGGCAGAATCATTCGCGGCACCGCTCGTTTCCTGGGGCGCGGGTGGCGCAGGCGCTGCTGCAACTGAGACTGACTATTTCGCACAAAACACAGCTTGCATCTCGCGTGGTGTCACAGGCACAACAATCAAGGGTGTGACATACGACAACACGACTGGTCTCAATTTTACGACTACACACAACGGTAAGCTGGTTTACATGTGGTTGCGAAATTCAACACCTGGTCTTTGTGACACAAGAGCAAACGGCGGCGTTCGTGTCGTTCTTGCTTCGGGGGCAACAACACCAGGTGACGCTGCTGGTGTATGGAGTGCGTGGTACGTAGATGGCTCAGACACGATTGCTTCAACAGACGGCTGGAAATGTTATGTTGTTGATCCCAACTCGACACCGTCAACAACTCTTGGCGGCGGCGTTGACAAGACAGCGATAAGGTGGTTCTCGGGTGTCATGAAACCTGTAGCAACAGCCAAAGGTCAAAATTTCGGTTTTGATCAAGTTGCGTATGGTTTTGGAACAATCAATGTAAGAGGCTCTCCGACAGTCACCGGAGCAGGATTCAAAGAGATCGCCGCAGCAGATTTCGGTACCATAGCAAATCGTTATGGAATTGTAACAGTTAAAGAGGGTATTATATACGTTCAAGGTAGAATTGCTCTCGGTGATGGTGTTTCTACAAACTCAACAGATTTTACTTCATCTGACGAGATTGTTGTCTGGAATCATCCAACTTACTATGATGGTACGAGAGAAACACCCTGCATAAAAGATGCAAGACCAGACGGTACGCCTTATTTTGGTATCGTTAGGACTGGTAATGCTACGGCAAACTCAAATGTTACTTTTGGAACGAAAGTAGGAACGGGAGATACAGCATCGGGCCGTTCAGGTGGCACATTTGTCGGTTCAAGAATAAGAACGGGATTCATCGGTGTCTCAGGATCTGTCAAGTCTACATCACTTCTAAAAGTGTATGGCACACAATTTTCTAACTTTAACGCAGGATTTGATCTAACACCTGGAATCGTTGGCGATGAGTGGATGGGTGGATCAATAGCACGATGTGGAACGATGCGTCCAGGTGTGACGAAGATCAGAAACACGAGTTTCATCGATAATCTCGGTGGCGCGTACAAGTTTTTCGAAGATTTCAAAAACGACGCTGTGGGTAACGAAGCATTAGCGACTGCTGATCCAAGAATTGACTGGGCAAATGCTGTTGGCGGAACGCAGGTAGTTGTGCCAGGAGGATCATCTTTTGCAAGACTTGATTCTGCAGCAGCAACGCGAAATGTCGTAAAAATAAACAGCGACTCCGTTGGTAGTGATGATCACTATGCAGAAGCTGTTATCAATTTTCCATCTGGTTCGAATCAGGGAATTATGGGTGTGTTTTGCAGAGCATCGACAACGCTAGCAACTGAAAATTACTGGTTCTTACAACTCGATAGACCAAATAACCAAATGAGCCTGGTGCGATGTGATGCAGGTGTCGACACAACAGTACACGGCCCACTTACACTTACTATGTCTGCTGACACAGACTATTTAGTTCATATTAGAGGTTCGGGTACAATATTAGAAGCGCATGCTGGCGGGGTAAAGGCTTTTGCAACTTCGTCAACATATCAGACAAATAGATGGGTTGGTGTGAGAGGAACGACAAATGCTTCTCAGACGGCATCTGCTGAACCAAAGTTTCTAAGATTTGGTTGCGGTCCGATTACAGATAACTATGGCGCTGTTAAGATGACACACTTGACAGCATCAGATATTGTCAACTGTTCGTTCATCAATAATAACAGAGCAATAGACATAACTTCTGCATCACTTTCATACAATTTTGATGGTTACAAGTTTTCTGGTAACTCGATAGGGTTGAGAAACTCATCGGGCGGCGCCGTTGTAATCGGTGCTACGCTCGATTCTCCAGAGACTGCAAGGGAAATAATTAATGCAGGCTCTATAACAGTTAATAATAGCGTCAACTTAACTGTTACTTGTAGAAATTCTGCTGGCACGGCGCTAGAAGGGATAAGAGTGAGAATACAAAAAACATCTGACAATTCATTAATTGCCGAAGGAACAACGAGCGTTGCTGGCACGCTCACTTCTGCATACAATTACACAGGAGATCTTGGTGTCAAAGTTATTGCTAGACTCAAGGGATTCAAAAACAATGCAGCAACAGATACTATCGTGAACACTGGCCTAAGTGTTCCTTTCACGATGCTAAGAGACGATGCAGTAAGCATGCCATAGATACATCAAAATGTAATT
>Ga0315284_10000503_pt1 | contig 53179 bp, 86 predicted proteins | sample YL17G09_16_MG_FD_203696 | JGI IMG/M metagenome (GOLD analysis project Ga0315284, IMG submission 203696) | Sediment microbial communities from Yellowstone Lake, YNP, Wyoming, USA - YL17G09_16 | ecosystem: Environmental > Aquatic > Freshwater > Lake > Sediment | place: USA: Wyoming | collected...
TTAATCACCCAACTTTTAGCCGAACAAAATGACAAACTGAACAAATACTGCGAAAAGAAAATAAACCAAGCCTACGCCGACGCTCAAGACGGAGCGGACGAGGCAACGCACAAAGCGATGGACGAAGAGTTAGCCGAACAGAAGAAGGAGTTTGTGAAGGTGTTGGAAAATGTTTTAGACCCGACTAAGGGCGACCTGAGGGGTAGACAACAAATTGAGGAAATATCTAACTTTTTAGCCAGATAGAAAGGACTAAATGAAAAACATAACGATTGAAAGTATTGAGAAAGAGTTTGATGAAAGATTTATTTTGCCTGACCCAATAGAAATGGAACTACACGGGCAAATAGTTAGGCTTTCACCAAAAATTGCCAGACGAATCAAATCCTTCTACCGCTCCCAAATCAAGGCAATAGTTGAGGGAATACCGAGTGAGAAGTTAAGATCTCCAAAAGCATTAAGGAGAGCTATTAAATATCTTTCTGGTAAAGAGCAAGATGGTAAAGATGTTCAAGGTTACAACGCTAAAGCCCAAGAAGTCTCTAACTATAAGCAACAGGTTTTAGAAAGGATCTAAATGAAAAACATAACGATTGAAAAGAAAGCAAAAAGTATATTGGATAAAGAAGCGTTTTGTTTAGTAAAGAATGGTGTTCATTATCGTCAAGCCACCAAAGAAATTATGTCTTTAATCAAGGCAATAGTTGATGGAATACCTGAATACAAACACAAAGAAGGTTTAGATATTTTTGAAACAGCAAAGGCAGGAAGTGATTATATGAGTGAAGTCTCTAACTATAAGCACCAACTAAAGAAAGGATTGAAGTGAGCATATTTCTAAAGATTGTAGTAGTTTTTTTAATCTTATGGGCTTTGAATATCTGGCTAATTAAAAGACGATGGTATAAAAATTGGAAATCGTTAGACTTTGAAGATTATAGTATGGCTTTTTTGGGGGTATTAGTAGAACCAGCATTTTTGTTTATACATTTTAGTAGATAATAGCACCAACTAAAGAAAGGATTGAAGTGAAGATAGAGATAAAAGACCCAAAATTTGATGAGGAAATTTACAGAGTAGTATTTCGTGCTTGTGCTATATATGGGTTACCTTTTGCCATATGGATAAACAAGAATATGGACAGATTTTACGATGAATACTTGAAAGAAAAAAGATTACCGCCAAATAACTATAAGCAACAAATAAAGAAAGGATTGAAGTGATGAACGATGAGTTATATGTAAAATATAAAGTCAACTTTAGAGGCTCTATCGGTGAATACTTTGAATCGCTTGCCAAGTTAGACGACAACAAACTGAACCGTTTTAATTTATCTGCCAATGACAGGTACACCGTTTCTTTGGTTAAAAGATTAAACGGACAATAGCACCAACTAAAGAAAGGATTGGGGTGAATTATTTACACGCTGTCGGTTGGGGAATATTCTCGCTTATTATTTCTATGCTCGTGATAAGTATATTTTTAGTAGGCAATGCGGGAAAGGTTTATAAGGAAATTATCATCATATCTGTTTTTATTGGTTTGGCGGTATTTTTAATAACCCTTTAACAAATATTAGGAGGTAAGAAATGAGTAGATTTAGTGGAACTTGCGACTGTCAATGCGGTAATTGCCAAAATAAATTACACCAGCATTGTGAATTTAACTGTGATGAACAGGCGAGAAAGGATAGTGAAGATGATGCAATGTCCGAAGTGTAAGAAAGAGATAAAAGAAATAAGGTTAGAAGATTATCTAAATTCTTCTGGAACGCAAGGGACAGAACCTTTATACAAACTGAAAAAGACAAGTTTTAAAGAAGTTAAATATGTCAGAACAACTCCTTAAACATTTTATGGGCTGGGATAGTGGTGTGCCAAGTTGCGAAACTTGATGTATACCGCACAGAAAAGTGCAGACTATTTTCGCCCCAGCCCAATTGAGCGTTTAAGAAGAAAGGAAAAGAGGAATGAAGATAGAAATTGTTATCCCCAAAGGTGCTGGAACGAATACTGAATTAGGATTGGTGGCTTTAACCGAAGCCATAAGCAATAAAACTGGTGAAAGTGGAGGTTATGGTTTGGGTGGCGAAAATGGTTATGGGCATAATTATGAGAACAAAACTTTTATGATGCACCGCTTCTGTTGGTGTGAAAAAGAGGATTGCGGTTGGTGTGCGGGGATTGGGGCTATGCCTCAACTGGTTAGAGATTCTATGGGTGTTAAATACTCTGAAAGCGAAAGATTACCAAATTTTCTTTATAAGCCAACTAATGTAAAAATTTGGTGGTATAAGTGGATTGGAAGAAGCCAAGAGCAAAAAGGAAAATTGCCAAAGGGTTGGTTGAAAAAATGTTTAAAAAGTTTAAGTCTTTAAAAACTTAATTAGAGAGAGAGGAGAGAAAGATGGGAAAGATTATGTTAGTTATTGGTTTAATTGTTAGCGGATTAGTTTTTTCGGGATGTACTACCTATAAATATGCTGTTTGCTCGTCAGGATTTAATTCAGTTTGTATAGTTACCGATAATCTTAATTCACTAAAAAAAGAAGGTAATTGCATTACTGATGGCGTGGAACAAATTTGTGGTAGTTATAGTACTTATGATCGGGGTGGATATTCTAAATAAACTTTTAACTAACCTTAAAGATTAAAAAGACACCAATGAACCGTAAAACATTCTGTAAATTATTAGAAGCCTTTGAAAGTTATGTCGGTATTACTAATGACTGGTTTGATTTAACACCCTACGAGAAAAGAATCTTAAAGAGAGCCCACCAAAAAGAATTTTTAGACTGTTTGAGAACATATAAAGTTTTTATAAAATAATAAAAGTAAAGGAGAAGAGATGACAAGAATCGGAATAATTGGCTTTGGAATGGTAGGTAAAGCGATTGAGTTTGGTTTTGGTCTAACTCACGAAGTTAAAATCTATGATCCAAAGTATCCTGAATTGGATACGATCAAAGATGTAGTCGAAACAAGTGACTATATTTTTGTATCCGTGCCAACACCGATGAAGAAAAATGGCGAAATAAATCTCAAGACTCTGAGTGCGGTAATTGATAATCTGGCTAAAACCATTCCGATAACTCGTCATCCGGTTATTATCATTAAGTCAACAATCATCCCCGGCACGACTCGAAGATATCAACAGAAGTATTCCTATCTCAAATTTGTCTTTAATCCCGAATTCTTAACCGAAAGGAATCACAAGTTAGACTTTATTAACACGGCTCGGATCATACTCGGCGGGGAAAAGGAGATCGTAAATAAGATTGAGAAAGAAGTTTACCGACCGAGATTCGAACATACACCGATTTTCAAAACTGATTGGGAAACAGCCGAATTTGTTAAATACATGTGTAATACTTTTTTTGCCAATAAAGTCATCTTTATGAATGTTATTAGAAAAGCAGTTGACAAATTCAATGAAAGTAATTTGGGTGCAAATATAGATTGGGATATGGCGGTTAAGTGTTTTTTGGCGGATCAGAGAATAGGTAATTCTCACTACCAAGTGCCGGGACACGACGGAGATTTTGGTTTCGGCGGAACTTGTTTTCCTAAAGATCTAAACGCTTTTATCTGGTGGCTTAAGGATCAAGGTTTAAAAGATGAAGCGAATTATTTCAAGAGTGTTTGGAAATTAAATCTTAAATATAGAAAAAACAAGGACTGGGAAAAATGAAAACTTTAGTTACGGGCGGATCGGGTTTTATAGGGAGTCATATTGTTGATAGATTAATCAAAGATGGCCATGAAGTGACTGTGATTGATAATCTTTCGACAGGCAAGTTTAAAAATTTAGAGAAATCTATTGCTGACATAATTTTTATTAATGGTGATATTAGGGATTTAGATTTACTAATGGACAAATTTAAAGGGATTGATGTAGTCTTCCACACCGCCGCCAAAGCGAGGGTTCAACCCTCTTTTACCGATCCTTTATTTTACTCGGACAATAATATCGGTGGGACGCTTAATGTCTTATGGGCGGCGAAGGAGAACAAAGTCAAGAGGGTGGTCTATTCCGCTTCGAGTTCCGCTTATGGTGATCAAGATAAGATGCCTTTAAAAGAAACGATGATCCCGAATCCTAAATCTCCTTATGCTCTGACAAAGTATGTAGGAGAATTAAATATGAAACTCTGGGCGGATTATTACGGCGTGGAAACTGTGTCTTTGCGTTACTTCAATGTTTACGGAAAAAGACAGACTGATTTAATTGATGGTGCTTATGCGACTGTAATTGGAGTATTTTTAGGACAAGTAACACAAAAGAAACCAATTACAATCGTTGGAGATGGGTTTCAAAGGCGTGATTTTACTTATATCGATGACATTACCGAGGCAAATATTAAGGCGGGTATGTCGCAAAATGTAGGTAAAGGTGAAGTTATAAATATCGGTTATGGGAAAAATTATTCTATTTTAGAAGTTGCCGATTTAATTGGTGGCAAAGATTATCCTAAAAAGTTTCTGCCAGCGAGAAAAGAACCAAAAAATACTCAAGCTGATAATACTTTGTGTCAGAAACTACTCAGCTTTAAACCAGAGATATCTTTAAAAGAAGGATTGAAATGTATAAGCCAGAAATAAGATTAAGTTTTGATGATGCCGGAAGAGATGAAAATGATAGTGACGATATGCAATTAGCAAAGTTATTGAAAAAATACGGATTCGGGAAAGTTGTAACTTTTTATTGTATGCCATTTCAAAAGGATTTGATTAGGTATTTAGCAAAAGATTTTGAGATCGGTGCTCATACAGTCAATCATCCGCAAGATTTAAAAGAATTAAGTGGTTGGCAGGTGAAATATGAAATTGAAGAATCAAAGACTTTATTGGAAAAGATTTGTAAACGGACAATTAAATCATTCTGTTATCCAAGAGGACGATATGGTAATCGGGAAATCAGATATGTTAAAGGGGCAGGTTTTAATGAAGCAAGAACGACGGTTGTGGGTTGTATTGAGAAGCCGGATAATCCATTTCGGCTTGACACTTCAGCCCATATCTGCCCGATAAGAAAAGAATATGTAGGCACGACTTGGTTTGATGAAGCGAAGAAGTTATTTGATAAGGTGATGAATGGGGAAGGTGATTATTACCATTTGTGGTCGCACGGATGGGAAATTAGTAAATATAGCGAATGGGATAATTTAGAGGAGTTTTTATACTATATGAGGAGTAAATTATGAAAATAGAAGGTGAAAATTGTGGATGTAGTTGTTTAGGTTGTGCATTAGAATTATTTGGATTAGCTTTGGTTATTTATATGCTGACACACTGGGATAAAGTAATGGGTTTAGTAGAAAGGATTTTTAATTGAAAATCTACATCCCACAACTTTTCAGACAAGGAGTATTTGGAGGGGGTTGGCAATTCAGCCATACCTTCGCCAAGTTCGCTAAATGGGCGGAGTTCGTTGACGACCCAATGAAAGCGGAAATTTATTTTATTGCTGGTAGTAGCCAAGTTGAAGATAAATACGAACCCGAAAGAGCCAAAGCCAATGGAGCGAAAATTATACTCCGTATTGACAACGCTTTAAAAAATTCCAATAATCGGGGAACAGGAATGCCGAGAATGAAAAAGTATTCTGGGCTTGCTGATCTGGTGATTTACCAGTCGCAGTGGGCTCGGGACTATTTGAAACCTTTTACTGAAAAAGATGGTCCCGTTATTTTAAACGGGGTTGACCAATCAATTTTTAAACCGCCAAAGCAAAGATTAGATAATGTATATCTTTATTCCCGCAGTTCCCGTGATGACCAGAAAGGCTGGCATCGAGCGTGGTATGAATATCAGATGATCCAAAGAAAAAACCCCAATGCTCAACTATGGATAATAGGAAAATTTAGTAAAGAGAATTTAGAATATAATTTTGATTTTTTCAATAACGAAAACTGGAAGTATTTAGGTGTTATCAGCAATCAGGAAACAATGGCACAGATTTATCAAGATGCGAGTTATTTACTTTTCACGGCATTTGGGGATGCGTGTAGTAATACTTTAATTGAGGCACTGGAAAGCGGAATGCGATTAGTTCCAACTTACGAACTAACTACTGGCGGTTCGCCTGAAATAATGGATTGCAAAGATTTATCGGCGGAGAGAATGGTAAAAGAATATCACGAGGAGTTTTATGAGTTATTACAAAAACCAGCTGAACGAGTATCTGGCTAAATCAGAAGTAAAGACTGGCAAAGTGCTTGATATTGGAGGATCGGCAGGTTCTGTGAAAGACAAAGTAAAATCATTTAAAGTTGACGAATATCTGATTTTAGATAATAATGCAGAAGCCAAATACTGCAAAGATTGGAAACAACCAGATTTATTCTGGGATATGAATAAAGATATCGAGGAATCGTTAGAGTTAAAAGATTACCATAACTACTTTGACCAGATATTTATGTTAGAAGTCGCAGAATATTTATACGATCCAATGACTGCTTTTCAAAATATAACGAAACTTTTAAAGCCAGGCGGAGTGTTAATCTGTTCTGGGCCATTTATTTACCCTTATCACTCGCCAGGAGACATTGATTATATGAGATATACCCTGAAGGGGATTCAAAAATTGATTGAAGAAGCAGGTTTGACTTTGTGTGCTTTACATAAGAGAGTGGCGAAATATCCGGATGTTTTATCTGATTTTTATATGTTAGAGAAAATGCATCCATTAAAAGGTTCGCCAGATCACGAAGTCATCGGGTTTATCGTGGAGGCAGTCAAATGAATATAATTCTTATCGTAGTGGGTTTAATCATATTTGAGATTGTTACCAGCATAGATAATGCTATTATTAATGCCGATGTCTTGACTAAAATGCAACCTAAAGCAAGAAAATGGTTTCTGACTTGGGGAATATTTATTGCAGTATTTGTGGTGAGGGGAGTGTTACCGTTTATACTGATTTATACACTACAATCAAAAATTTTGATAATAGGTGGAGTATTTTTAGTATTATTATTTGCAAGATGGATTATTGAGAAACACAAATATTATGAATTTTTAAAGAATAAAGTTAATAAAAGATTCAATATAGATAATGATACCGGAAGAATAGTTTATTTAGAAATTTTAGACGCTTTTTTCTCAATAGATGGCGTAATAGGAGCATTCGCTTTTACTCTTTCAATACCTTTAATATTAATTGGAAATGGAATAGGTGCGATTGTAGTCAGACAGTTGACGATTTATAATATTAGTTTATTAAAACAGTTTGCTTATCTTAAAAATGGAGCTATGTGGGCGATATTATTTCTTGGTTTAATTATGATTCTGGAAGGTAATGGACAGAATTTTCCTTATTGGTTTTCGCCTATAATAACTTTCATAATTATTGGAATATTTTTATATAAATCTATTAAAAGAAATAGGAATTATGCGAATTAACATTTTTACAACACTTTCCGATCCTGAAAATAAGCAGTATTTTTGGAAAGAAGCTTTAGAAAACTATTTGGATTTTGCTGATGAGGTTATAGTTGTTGATGGTATGAATTATAAGGGGAAATGCCAAGATTTCAGTCTTCATGACCAAGATCATGATAAAAAGCATGATAGAGAAGAAACCGCATCAGAAATAAGATATTTATTATATGAAGATTTAGTTATTAAAACACATAAGGATGATGCTTACGATAAATTAAAAATTATTAATTATCCTTGGCCAGAAGAATTTGATTGGAAATTTATCGGCGAGCAAATGCAACGAGGTTATGACGCTTGCACTGGTTCGTGGTGCTTGCGACTTGACGCAGATTACCTAATTCACGAAGATGACTTCCAAGCCATTCGAGACTTTTTAGAACATTGCGACAAACCGATTGCCCGCTTTGCCAAAAAACAATTTCTATTAGCCGATAGATACCGAGTGAAATCACTTTTGCCGATCGCTTTTAATAAAGGAAAGTTTGGTGATAGAATAAAATTGAATGGTGGTGGTGATTTGTGTCAGCCGACCATTGACGGGCGAGAACCAAGGGGAAACGAGGTTGCTCCGATTTACAGACCCAAAATCTTAATAGCGATGGATGATGATACAAAAGAAGTGCAGAAACGAATGCCCGATATATTTGTCAAAAATGGAATTACTTATCAAATGGTTGAGAGTATACCGATTTGGAATTATGAGTGTTTATTGAGAACGAAAGAAGTAGAAGCGAAAGAGTTTCATAGATTTGCTAAGGCTTGGAAGCGAACATTTAAAGAAGACCATTTAGGGGCTACATCAGAAAAGACCGCTTTGAAAAGTTTTATGGATATGCAGTTAGGAAGATTCAAAAATCAAACTTGGAAAAAGATACCATTAAGTCATCATCCGAAAGTTATACAAGAAACAATTAAAAATTTAAATAAAAACCAGTTCGGGTATTCCTTGTGGGAAAATGCCGAACCAGCAAGTTATTTTAAGGAACACAAATGAAAAATTATTGGCAACTAACGCAAGAATTTTCGACAGTTGGTGACAAAATGCTTCAACATTGCGAGGTATTAAATAATATTCAGAATAATAAAAAGTGGCGACCAATCACATTTCAGCTTTCACCGACAGGGGTTTGCGATTTTAATTGTCATTTTTGTTCAGTCGCTAACAGAGATAAAACCTTAATTTTGCCCTTTGAACAGATTGAAAAAGCCTTGAAAGATTTTAAGAGACTCGGGGCGAAAGCATTGGAGATTACAGGTGGCGGGAATCCGCTTTTATATCCTAAAATAAATGAAGTGATTGATTCGGCATATCAATTAGGCTATGATATTGGCGTGATTTCAAACAGTGTTGAACCTTTTAAATACCTGACCAGACGATCCGCCGAGCAATTAACTTGGTATCGGGCAAGTTTGAGTGCCTTTGATAATTTCGAGAACTTTAACTGGAAAAGATATAACTTTGACGTAATTCCGAAAGGGATATTGGGGTTCTCTTACATCATTAACTCAAAAACGACCGAAGATAAGATCAGAAAGATTTACGAGTTGGTCAAAAGCCGACCTGATGTTAAGTTTGTGCGGATTGCCCCGAATTGTCTTGAGCCCGATTCAATTAAAACTTTTAAAATAAAATGGCAACCGATTATTGAAAAAATTGATGATACGGGCAAATTCTTTTTGAAAGAAATCACCGAAGCCTATTTACCTTATCCTGATTTCTGTGCGGTGGGGATGATACGACCTTATGTCTGTGAAGATGGATATATTTATTCTTGTTCAAGTTTCCTACTACGCAAGCGAAGGTTAGAACCTGAATGGCGGATAGGACATATCTCTGATATCAAGGGTATGTATAAAGAGTGTAATAAACGATATAAAGAAACTGGCAAGCCTTATGATGTGCCGATTGATAAGTGCTTTCATTGTATGCTTCCGAACAATAATAAATTTTTACATAATGTTTGTCGAGAGATGAAAGATAAAAACTTTGCATAGGAGGAAAATGAAAAAAAGATTTATGATTAAATATCTTATTGCGGAAGCGAAAGATCCAACAAAAAAGTTTGATTCTAAAAAAGAAGCTTTACGATGGGTTGATCAAATGAGAATTAAATTTCTCAAAATGGGACAATATTTTGAATTTGTATATTTATATGATAAAAAAATAAAGAAATGGTTTCCTGTAGGTGGAATCAGAGGCTTAATCCGTATATATAATGATGGAACATTATATTATGATAAATGTTTTATTGATACAGAATGTTTTTCTATCGCTGAAAATCATGCAATAGCTTTGAATGATTTACAAAATTATAAAGCTTATGGATATATTTAGAAAAGAGAGATATATGGATTTTAAAATCGGTGGTTTTTACGAAACGAAAGATAAAGATTGGTTTTTTATCAATGAAATGAAAGGTAATGATATAAGTGGCAGATTTATTTATATTGATGATGAATTTTACGATGAAGATATTGTGGACATTACCAAACAAGAATTGGCAGAAAAGTTATTAGACGGAAAGTGTTGGGTTGGCAGATATGACAAAGACAAAGGATTGTACGCAGTTTGGGATGGAGCGAATAAATCAACATTAAGGAAATTAAGATGAGTGAAACTTATGACCATTGATGATTCAGATACAATTTGTAGCTTATGTGACAAGTTGAAAGACACGCCATATAAAAATATAGGCGAAAAGATTAGAGAACTTTCAACTTACGACGAATTTCTAATCGGTGATTGCTTGACTTATTTGGCAATAAAAGAAGGAACGGAAAAGTTTTGGACTTGGCAAGAATTCAATGGAAACAAAAATGCTGGGATTAGAAACTATGATAATGTAGTCATCAAAAATAGAAATAATTGCGGAGTATTAGTATGAGCGAAATTTACGATCGTGAATACTTTGAAGATGGGATCAAAACTGGCAAATCTGGTTATGAGAATTATCGCTGGCTTCCTGAAAGAATTTACCGAGAAGTAAGAGCGGTAATTCATTTACTTGGAATTGAGCCAGGTCAATCAGTTTTAGATATAGGTTCAGCCAAAGGTTTTTGGGTTAAGGGTTTTAGACATTACAATATCGAGGCTTATGGCTTTGATACTTCTGAATATGCTCTTTCACATGCTGATAATGAAGTGAAAAGATACTTAGTTGATTATTTACCAAACCAAAAGTTTGATTATATTGTTTCCCGAAATACTTTTGAACATATAAAAGAAGACGAATTAAAAGAAATATTTAAAAAATGTCTTAAAATGACCGATGTAATGTTTTTTACCGTGCCTTTAATTGATCCCAAAACTGGCGATTATATTATGCAAGTTTTAGATACGACCCACGAAATAAAATGGTCAAATGAGCAGTGGATTCGGTTTTGTGAAGATTGCGGCTGGAAAAATGTAAGGATAATGTTTCAGTTGCCTGGCATTCACGATAAATATAACGAGTATCCTAACTCAATCGGGTTTTATGTATTAAAGAAATGAAATTAACGATCCTTTTTCAATTTGCCGGTCGCCCATACCTTGAAAAGATTGCACGGGATTTTTTAGAAGATAGTTTAGGTAAATTTAAAGATTATGACTGGATAGAATTAGATTGTAGTAATTTAACAATCGGGGCTGGGTATAACAGATTAGTGGAACAAGTAAAAACAGAATTTGTGATGACAGTATTAGACGATTTTGGCTTTTTTCCTGCTACGATTGGTGATGAAAGTGGCCAATGGGTAAAAGATGCAATAACGATTTTAGACGAGAGACGGGATATAGGAGTAATTCAGTTAAGAAAAGAAAATGATTGTGTCGAGTTAGGAAAATTAGGAGAGATAGAAAAAGTTAAAGATACCTCGTTTATCAATTATAAACCTTGGGATAATCGAGGTTGGGTAATTAATCCAATAATTACGAGAACTGAGGTATTAAAACAGATCGTTCCTTTAGATGAATTAGATACGGGCGGTAATGTAACTGAAACCTCTGGCTGGGACAAATGGAAAAAGTTAGGATTAAAAACAGCCAAACTGAATGTGCCCTATAAGGGAGTTTGCTTTCATCTTGGCTGGCATAGAAGTAAAGTTTTTGGTTGGAAGGACAAATTATGAATAATACTTTACAAATGTTAAATAAAACAATCGGCAGAAAGAGTTTTTTAATTGGTGGTCAGCTTTTAGGGGCGATTCGAGAAAGTAAATTCTTGAAAAATGAACACGATATTGATTTGGGAATTTTAGTTGAAGATTATAAGGAAGTTTTAAGTATATTAAAAAAGGATTTATTTCTTGGTAAAATTTCAATTCGTAAAGTCGAAAAGACTAATATAATTAGATGTATAAAGTTTAAAGTTGGCGAAATTCTGGTTGATATATTCTTATTTTATTTAATAGGTGATAATAGATTTAATATTACCAGTTGCGATTCATTCGCCTTTCACAAATATCCAAAAGAGATTTTTGAGAATTTGGGTGAGATTGAGTTTTTTGGCAAACAATATAAATGCCCAAATCCGCCAGAAGCATTTTTACAACTTGAATATGGTGATGACTGGTTGATACCGAGAGGAAATTGGAGTTGTTGTTATGATCCGCCTTGCGTGGTTTGGGATAAAGAGGAGTTAATTAAAATAATAAAGGAATTAGATGAAAATTCTCACGATAGGCGTTTTTGATCTGCTTCACAAAGGACACATCAATTTAATAAAAAAAGCTTCTGAATTAGGCGATCTGATTATAGCGGTCAAATCATCTGAAGGAACTTTGATTATAAAAGGTAAAAAACCATTACAATCTCTGGAAGATAGGATTAGAACAATTAGAACGAAACTCGCAAAATATATTAAATTGGTTGTCGGAATTGATAATGATGAAGATAAACTGATCGAATTGCTGAAACCAGATATAATTTGTCGAGGTGATGATTGGTTGGATTTTCCAGGAGTTAAGACTGCTAAAAAATTAGGGATGAAAACCGTTTATTTTAAATATACTAAAGGGATAAGTTCAACTAAATTAAGGAGTAAAATTGAAAATTAGTAGTTTTGTTATAATTTCGGAAGTGGAAAAACTAAAATACCCTTACATTGAAAGCATTAAAAGTTTTTTGCCCTTATGTGATGAGATTAATGTTGTTTATAATGTTGTACCTGGCTTTGAAGATGGCTCGCTGGAAAAAATAAAAGCGATTGGCGATCCCAAGATTAAACTTATAGCAGGGATTTTTGATTATGATAAGTTTGGCTGGGCTTCGCAGGGGATTATGCGGACACTTGGTTATTACGCTTGCAGTGGCGATCTGGCGTTGATGTTTGATGCAGATGGTATATTACACGAAAAAGATGTAGACAAGGCCAAGAACGAGCTACAACGCTTGTATGACGATCAGGTTGCCTATGGATTTTGGATGAAACACAGAATCAATCAAAGAGAAACTTGGGTTCGACAATGCAAACATTCGGGAATTTACAATAAAAGTATTATAGGCAATGGTTTTAATTTTTTTGGCGGGAATGGACTTTCACATCCTAATTGGGGAATCTTGCCAGAGGAACAACAACGAGGTAGGCAGACCGATGTTTGGATTTATGGTTATGAGAGATGCTGGGATGATAGGAAATTATTTGATTACAAATTAGCCAAACGCCGAATAATGGAAGCTTCGGCTCACAAGGTTTTGGGTGAGGAAGATTACATTCAGGATTTTTTAGACGAAAGGCGTGAAAAAAACAATAATGAAGGTCAACATATATCGATAGCAGAACAGCCGGCAATAATACAAGATAAATTAAGGGAGATAACTGAAAAGCAATTTGGTTATTTGTTATTTAAATGAAATGTAATTTCGGCTTCCGTCATTATTTAGAAATTCTGGAAAAGTTTAAGCGAAAAGGCTATAAGTTTGGTTTGTTTGATGAAGAAACAAAAGATAAAGTAGTCTATTTAAGGCACGATTTAGATCATTCTATTGAAAAAGCAGTCCCGATTGCCGATTTAGAGCGAAGTGTCGGAGCGAAAGCAACTTATTGTATCCGTTTAGCCTCACCATTCGATAATCTGTTTAATCACAAGAGCCGAGATGCAATCCAAAAGATACATAGTCGGGGGCATACTATCGGGCTTCACTATGAGCGAGAAGCTTGGAATGGCATAGTTGAAGAAGAAATAGCGAGACAATTAGAAATCTTAAAAAAGTATTTTCCGATTCAAAATATTGTTTCTTTCCACCGCCCGCAAGAAGATATATTTAATAAAGAGTTTAAGGGTTTTATAAATACTTACGGGCAAAGGTTTTTTGGTGATGTTAAATATTTATCCGACTCAACGGGAACTTGGCGAAGCGGTTGCCCTTGTAAGAATTTAGATCGGATTAAAGATAAGAATTATCAGTTTTTAACTCATCCTGTCTGGTGGGGAAGAGAAGAGGGTGATGCCTGCAAGCATTTACATAATTTTTTTAGAGAGAAGATATTAAACGAAGAGCAAGATTTTTATGAAGATAATCCGTTTTATACGGAGAGATTGGAGTTAAAATGAAAGACGATGAAATGTGTACTGATGATTGCCAAACTTGTGGTGGTAGTTTAACTAATAAAGAATGTAAAGAGCGAGCAGGAAATAGTTTGCCTTTATTTTTTCTTTTTATTATATTTTGTATTTATATAATTATTCGGAGTATTTTATGACACTCGGTTGCTATATTTTAATGCAAAATCCAAAAACTAATAACTACCCTTATTTAGAAGTGATAAATTGTTGTTTAGATTTATTTGATGAGATTCTGATTGTTGATGGCGGGACTGATGATGGTTCGATTGAAGAAATTGATAAAAGATATGAATATTTAGGAGATAAAACTAAGATACCACATGAAGACAAAGTAAAAATTATTGAGAGATTGTGGTCAGTTAATGCCGATTGGGATTTTTTAACTCAACAATATGACTGCGGGCTTCAAAATCTCACGACTGATTGGAGAATGAAAGTTGATGCTGATTTCTTATTTCACGAACACGATTTATGGCAGATAAGAGAGTTCTTATATGGACATAGAGATTATAGAATAGTTTCATTTGAAAAGGCGGCTTTCAACCTGATTGACCGATACCGCTCTAAGACTAAAGTAGGTTTGGCGGTTAATAAAAAAATGTATCCGAATATCCACTGGAACACTGATGACAAATACCAAGATGGCGATGAGGTTTTAGAAGAGGAAACTTGGATACCTTCGGGGATTAAAGTTTATTCTTATGATAATTGTTTCAAGACAAAGGATAATATCAAAAAGACAATGTATAAATTCGCCAAAGCAGTTTATAAAAAATATGGCAAGAACTGGGGACACGAATCGCCAGAAGCGGCTTTGAAGTTTTTTATTGATATGGCAAGGACAAGATTTGATGCCCATAATCAAAGCGAGATTCCGTTAGAAGCCCACCCGAAATATATTCAAGAGAAGATTAAAAATATGACCGAAGAGCAATTAGGTTTTTCGCTATTCGGTTATAAGAAAGCGAGTTATTTTGCGTAAAATCTTTATCGATGTCGGTTGTGGAAATTGCGAAGATTTATTGAATTTCTACCACAAGAATAAGGATTATATTTATTATGGGATTGACGCTTCACATGATTATCACCACAAATGGATTGAGTTGGAAAAAAAATACCCGATTACTTTTATCAACCAAGCGGCCTGGATTAAAGATGGTGAGATAATTTTCTATGATGAGCAGTTAGATAATCCGCAAGGTTCGACTTTGATTAAAGAGAAAAAAGGCATTGGGAATATGGAAGCAATTTGGGTAAAAGGATTTGATTTTAGCGAATGGCTTAAACAATTCAAAGATGATTATGTAATTTTATTTATAGATATTGAAGGGGCAGAATATGATGTCTTGAATAAAATGTTCGAAGACGGAACTATCTCAATTCCAAAAAAGATATTCTACGAAGGACACGCTCATAAAGTTTATAATGATAGGATAAAAGAATTAGCCTTACAAGTTGAAAAGAAGTTAGAGAAAATTAGACATTGGAAAATAGGCAGTGATGAAGTAATAGATACTGAATATTTTGGAGAAAAAAAATGAAAATAATCAAAAATCCCAAAATTGAAATTATGCCCGAACGAGGCAAGCATTGTTTTATAGGTAAGATAGAAAATGATACCTATCGGATTTTTGATGTGATAAATGCCGATGAGTTGACCGAAGAATGGATGGATAAAAACTTCCATTGGGGTGATTATCCTTCCGAAAATAAACCTTATCACGGTTGGGCGGGATTGAAAGAAGCGACCATAATTCAGAACATCTGTTGGTATCACGGATTAGCTCCGAGAGTTTACGAGATAGTCGGGATTGAGACTGAAGGCAAAAAGTGGTTTGCTCAAAGGATTGAGGATATAAGTAGCTTGTCTTATGTGAATGAACATAAAGATGCCGAACCGATTTATAAGGCAGTTAAAAAGTTAGGTGAAACTTATGGTTTCCACACTGAGAAGGATGATGTTTCAAGGCGAGATGTAATGGGCGGAAAATTGGTTGATTTTAATACCTTTCACTTTACTGATGACTATAGAGAAAAAGTAATGGCGATTGTTAGAGATAAGGGTCATTATGGTAAGACCGTATATCAAGATGAGCCCAAATTGGATATTATTAGCACACCAAGAAAAACCGCCCATAGGATTAAGGTAATGAAATTAGATAAGATAGATTTTGCGAACAAAATTGTGTTAGATTTAGGTGCAGCAACAGGCGGGTTTTGTCGATATGCTAAAGATAGGGGAGCTGGTAGGGTTTTTGGTATAGATTTTGAGGATGTGATAGGGACAGATACTCGGTTAGCCGCTTATCTGATTAGTTGGGAGTTAGGATATTTTGATATAGAGTTTGTTCAGCTTGATTTAAGAAATAATTTTAGATTAGAAAGAGGCGAAAAAGCCGATATAGTTTTCTTTTTATCGATGTCCTTTCACATAGGAATCCCCGATTGGCTTGGTGAAATTACTGAAGAACTTTTAATCTTTGAAGAGAACTCAAGAGGATTTAAAGAAAATCCCGAAGTTACTAAAAATACAATAGCAAAATTGGAAACTATGTTTAAAAGGGTCGAGTTAGTTGGTTATAGCCGAGACCGAGAACCACAACCGATATTTTGGTGCTGGAAATGATGCGAATAAACTTAAAGAAATATACTGAATGTTGTATTAATGGACATAAATTTGATGGAATTCCACCGAGAAAAAATTTATATAACATTAAAGGAAAATTAATCGGTATGACATCTTTTTGTACTAATTGTTTTTTAGACCATCCAGATTTTTATTTTCCTTTTAAAGAATGGAAAAAATCTAAATATTTTACAAATATACATAAAGGGAGTTTAATTTGAAACCAAAAAACTGGTGGAAAAATAATTCAGAAACTTGGCTTAAAAAGATGGCAAGTTGGGAAAAACAAGAAAAAGGAAATTCAAGGCATTTTGAAGATGAGAAAATGTTTTTGATAACAAGAATTAACCATATTATGTGGCACGATGAAAAGCTAAAAAAAGTTTTAGAAGTTGGAGCTGGTAACGGAAGGATTATTGGCTGGATTGATGCTGATCGTTCTTCAATAGATATTAATCCAGAATTATCAGCTTATGTAAAAAAGCATTATCCAGAAATTAAAACCTTAGTCGGTGAAATAATAGATTTACCCTTTAAAGATAAATCATTTGATTTGGTTTATACCCACGAAGTTTTACAGCATATTGAACCAAGTGAAATTGATAAAGCTTGTTCGGAATTAAAGCGAGTAGGAAAGGAAGTTTGGACTTTGGAAAACTGGCGAGATAAAGAAATAGACCAAAAAGTTTCCGATGCTCACGGCGGGAGATGGAACTGGGACTTGAAAAAATACTTTAATGTCTATTATGAGTTTTATACGGATTGGGGACAGATGTTCCTAAAATCAAAATGAGTTATAAATGTGTAGTTAAGTTGGCGGACGCTTATCGTTCTGAGTCAAGACGAAATACACTTGCTTCATCAAGGGTTAGGGGTCATTGGCTTTCAAAATACTGGAAAGAATGTGATGATAACTTTTATCCATCTGATTATAACTGGAAAGGCAATGATTTCTTTTCAATAAAGACGCAACTTGACAATTTAGAACCATATGATGTAATAATAATGAATAAGACTTATGAAGCGGAATTGGTTAAACGATTAAGGGAACGAGGACAGAAGGTTATTCTTGATTTATGCGACCCTGATTGGCAAGAGCCGTATTACTCTGATAAAAATCGAAAGCGAAAATGTTTGGAGACAATGAAGGAAGTTAATGTTTTAGTGATAAATGGTATTGAAATGTATCAGTCAGTTAAAAAAATGTTTCCTAAAAAACCGATTTACATTATTCCTGATAGGATTGATCTTGACTGGCACAAACCCCGAAAACAAATTCACAACAAAGAACTTAAGAATATTTGCTGGTATGGTTATTCGGCAAATCTGGTAACGCTTGAACCTTACATAAAAGATATAATAGATATGGGACTTCAACTGACAGTTATCTCGGATAAGTTTTTTGAAAATTTAATCTTATTAGGAGTAAAAAATCCAAGAGAGTTTATCTCGTTTAAAAAATGGGATTTAAAAACGATAAATGAATTGATAGTTGAACAAGACTGCGTTTTTCTCGGCGATAAACTGACAAAGTGGAAATCAAATAACAGAATGCTTACCGCTTGGGCTTTAAGAATGCCCGTAGCCAAAAATATAAAAGACTTAAAGAAGTTAGTAAATATTGATGAACGAATTAAAAATGCCAGTCAAGGTTTTGAAATGGTTAAAGAAAAATTTGATATAAAAGAGAGCGTAGAAAATTATAAACAACTTATTTGGAAAGAATGGAGAATGAAATGAATCAATATTTAAAGATTATTATTAGCGGAGTACAACTGGCAGTTATGGGTATTTTTACATTTTTATTTTATAAACTTTTACTTGGTGATAAAATTTGCTGGTATGAAAACAGCCAGATAATTGCTGGTATAGAACTTACGCTTTTTGGGATAGTGACTATATTTACTCTAATACAATTTATTAAGTCAGTTGGAGGTAAAAAGTGAAGAACATTTTAATTGTTTGTGACAAAGAAAATTCAGCGATCTGGCGTATGGCAAAAGGCGTTGAAGCGAACCTGCCTCATCTAAGTATTCGAGTGATTGCAGTTCATCCTAAACGACCCGACCCAGACCAACTCAATGCCTATCTTGACGGCGTTCAATGGGCGGATGTTTGCGATTATCAATATTGGAAAACAGCTCTTATGTTATTAGAAAAATATCCGAATAACAAACCCAAAATTCTTCAGCATCACAATCCCTACAATTTACACGAAAGCGACTGGAAACAATTTGATAAAGTAGTGGTTAATAATAAAACAATGCAAAATGATCTCAAAGGTTCGGTTCTTATCGGCAATGCGATCGATCTCAATGTTTTTAAATACCAACGGGAATATCCCGAAGATTCAAAAACAATTATTATGGTGGCAGCAAGGATTGAAAGTAAAAAAGGGATATTGGAAGTAGCTCAAGTTTGTAAAGATTTAGGTTATAAACTTTTACTGGTCGGTTCAATCTCCGACCCTGATTATTTCAACAAAGTAATGACAACTGGAGTGGTTGATTTTCGGGAAAAAATTTCCGATGGGGAATTGGTTAAATGCTATCACCAGTCGGCTTTACATATTTGTAATTCGGTGGATGATTTTGAATCCGGGACAAATCCGATTTTAGAGGCGATGGCAACCGGCGTGCCTGTAATTACTCGCAGAGTGGGGCATGTGCCAGATTTATTTAATGGTTTTAATATGGTGGTAAGAAAAGGGCAACTAGATGATATTAGTGATTTAAAAACCGAAATAATAAATTTAATGAATGATTTACCAAGACGAAAAGATATGCGAGAGAATGCTTGGAAAACTGCCAAAACGAGGGGAAATTGGCGAAGGGCGATTGAATATGAAAAATTATACTGGAAAGTATTCGCTCCTTTTAAGGAATTGGTATCGATCATTATTCCCACTTTTAATCGTAAAGAATTATTGGCAAAGGTTTTAGAAGGTTGTTTATTACAAGACTGGGAGGCGAGAGAGATTATTATTTGCGATGACGGATCGTGGGATGGGACAAGGGAGATGGTAATGCTTTTGAATTCTCAATCAAAAATACCGATTAAATATATCAATACGGGTTTAAAAGATAAATATGGTTTAGCACAGGCAAGGAATCAGGGGATTATCGAAGCGGGTGGAAACATTTTAGTTTTCTTGGATGACAGATACTATCCCGAACCACGATTAATAAGTGAGTTTCTCCAAAAATTAAAACCAAAAGTCTGGCTTTATGGCAATAAGGGCAAGAAAAAAGATTTTGTCGAGAATGTTAGTTGTTGTTATCGGGAAGATATAATCAAGGCAGGAATGTTTAATTCTTCCGTTCAGCTTTATGGTTTTCAAACACAGGAACTCAAAAGCAGATTCAAGTCTCAAGGCTGGAAATTTGAATATGTTGAAAATGCAAAAGTTAAAACACTTTCAACTACTAAAAGTAAATATACTAAAAAAGAAGAAATAAGGGTTTCGAAGGACTTGTTATGGAAACTCGGCTTATAAAAGAAGTTCGAGATTTAAGACGCCGGATACGAATAAACTGCAGAGAATGTACGGGCGGGCAAAGTTTTGATTGTAAGCAAACAGATTGTATATTTTATAAAGTTAAAGGAAGGAATAAAAAAAAATTGAATAAAAACGATAATCAAGACAATATACTACAAGATGTACAAGAAGTTATGGATCAAGAAAGAAAAGACGAAGAAGCATTGGGATATTATGGATCGCATTAATAATAAATTAAAAGAAAGGAAATCCAATGGATAATGAAAGGAAAACACGCCAGCATCATCAACAACGACCACTTCGTATTGTTGATGTATGCTGGCACTAACATGTATCCCACAATGAAACTTTAACTCATATTCCGAATACGGAATGGTATTATATTATGAACTTTATCCGAAAACCATGGCAATATAACGCCCGACCGCTCCCTAAAAATGTTCGTTATATCCCTTATTACGAACCGGGAAAATATGATCTGGCTATCTTACATATTGACCAACAAGCAATAGACCCGATGATTGGTAAAGGAAAGTTGTATCGGCATTTGAATGAAGCGATAAAGGATATTCCAAAGATAGTTATTAATCACGGCACACCCGACTGGCCCGAAAGATGGGAATCGGCAGGTAGTTGGTGTTGGAAAATGCCATTAGAAGTTGAGAAAGCAGGTAGTAAAGCGATTAAAGTCTATCAGAGGGATTTTCTGATCGAAGGAGGTCAGACAATCCAAAAAGATGAATTGGTAGAAATTGAAGGTCTTAAAAAACTGATTGGTAATAATACGATGGTAGTCAATTCGTTTGAAGCGGCTAAACAATGGGGATTTGGGATTCCGATTTGGCACGGAATTAATCCTGATGATTGGTTTTATAAATTACCAAAAGAACCGAGATCTGTAATTGTTATGGGGCCAGCGGGACTCGATCATTATTATGGTAGATTTTTACTCAATGATACCAAATCTAAACTGCGAGATAATTATGGTCTAAGATTAATTCAGATTGGTGAACCACACGAATGGACAATCCAAAAACATAGAAGATTTAGTAGCGGAGAATGGGACGGATTCAGGGCTTATCGTGATTATCTTGGCAGAAGTTTAATTTATGTTAATCTTACTCAAGAATCGCCAATGCCGAGAGGTAGAACAGAAGCAATGCTTTCTGGACTTTGCACTTTGACTACTCCTTTTCAGGATGCGGATAAATTTATTAACTGTGATACCAGATTAATATGGAAAAATGTTGAAGGTATAGGCGAGTATATTAAAGTGATTGATGAATTGATTATAACTCAAAAAGATATTAACGGGTTTATTATACCGAACAACCCTTTGCCTATAGCGGCATTAGTGAATCATCTGATTTATAAAAGATATAATGAGGCAGTTAGGATTGGTCTGAACGGCCGTAAAACTGCTAAAAAGTTATTTAATCCCGATCGTTACAATTCTGAATGGACAGATTTGTTAAATCGGGTTATAAAGGAGTTTCATGACCAAAGAAGTAAAACTGACAAGAGCCCAGTTAAGACGGCTTAATAAAGAATTAAAAAACGCCAAAGTGAGAACCGAGATTACAGAAGCCTGTGAGCATAAAGAGTTAGAACAATTAGTTGAAAAGAATTCTTGGTATCAATGCAAGAATCCAAAATGCAGAGTTATCTTTTTCCTAAATAATATGCCAGGTTGGAGTCCTTCTGGTCTTATAAATCTATTGGCAAGTTTGGCAAAACATGTCAAGGAGAAAATATGAAAGAAAATATTGAAGGTGCTTTCATTTTGCATGAAAATGTACACGGAAAAAGAGATTTAGCATCTTCTCGAATTAGAGGAAGATGGATAATAAAATATTGGCCGGGTGTAGAAGAATATGTAAGTGGTCGTAAGTATAAATTTTTAATTTATCAAAAAGCCTATCTGGTTGAAATGGCGAAAATGTTTGACGGCATAAAGATATTTGATATCTGTGATCCGGATTGGGTAAACCAAGAATTAGTAATCGAGATGATCGAGGTTTGTGATGCGGTTACTTGTTCGTCTCCTGCGCTTCAAGAGTATCTTTCAAGGATTACCAAAAAGCCCGTCTATTATATCCCTGACAGAATAGATATGGAATATGTCGGTAGAAGGAAAAAAATTCACAGAGGACAAGCAAGAGAGGTAGTCTGGTTTGGATATTCGCACAATTCCCATACTTTAAAATCAGCTGTTTATGCTCTCAAAAGATATAAATTAGGACTTTCAATTATTACTGAGAATATGAAAACCATTACTGCTTATAGTAGTTCGCCAGATGAAAGACGAATACCAGAACGCTGGACGAAGTGGGATTTAAATACATTTTGCGATGAGGTTTTGAAATCTGATATTTGTATAATGCCAGGCAGTTTAAGGGCAAATGATAGGTTTAAATCTAATAATAAAACCACTTTAGCTTGGGCTTTAGGACTGCCAGTGGCGACCGATGCCGATGATCTTAAAAGATTCTTAGACCCTAAAGTAAGGCAAGAAGAAGCGGATAAGAGATATAAGGAAGTGAGGGAACTTTATGATGTTAAAACTTCTATAAAAGAAATGCAGAAAATAATTGAGGATATAAAAAATGATTCAATTATCTAATTTAAAGGTTAATAAAGATAACCCAAGAATTATTAAAGATGCTAAATTTGAAAAACTTTGTAATTCTATAAAATCATTCCCTAAGATGATGGAGTTACGCCCAATTATTGTAGATGAGGATAATATGGTTCTCGGTGGAAACATGCGTCTAAAAGCCTTACAATCGCTTGGATATACCGAGATAGAAGATACTTGGGTAAAACAAGCAGTTGGATTGACTGATGAGCAAAAAAAAGAGTTTATTATTAAAGATAATGTAGGATTTGGTGAATGGGATTGGGATAGTTTGGCCAATAACTGGGAAAATCAAGTTTTAACTGATTGGGGATTAGATTTAAGGGCTTGGAGTGATATTAATGCTTTAGGAGATGAAGATTTTGGAGAATTTGACGGGGTTATCCAGAATGATGAATATTTTCATTTAAATATTACTTTTAAAATTGAAGAAGAAATGAATAAATTCATGGAAACAAATAATATAATTTTAGATAATAATTTTAAAAAAGTTAATAAAACTATATCAATTCATTGGCCGTTAGAAAAAAGAAGGGATATTAAAAATTTAGAGTTTAAATAATGAAAACTAAATATCCTATTTTTATTCCATCTAAGGATCGTTATAATAATTGTTTAACTCCTAAATATCTGATAAAAGATAATATAGATTTTAAGATAGTTGTTGAACCAGTCCAATATAATAAATATGCTGAAAAATTTAATAAAAAATATTTATTAGTATTACCTAGAAATAATATGAAATTATTAGGATCAAGAAATTGGATTATGGAATACTCTATTAAGCAAGGGGATAAAAGACACTGGCAATTAGATGATAATATTAGGGGATTTAAAAGATTATATAAAAGTATTCGTATAAGAGTTAATGGATATTACGCTTTAAAATTTGTTGAAGATATAACAGATAATTATAAAAATATTGGTATAAGTGGCATGAATTATGAAATGTTTGTTACTCCAAAAACTAAATCAGTAATAGTGGTTAATCATCATATATATAGTTGCTCATTGATTAATAACGAAATCCCTTATAGGTGGAGACTGATTTATAATGATGATACTGATTTATGTATTCAAATATTAAAAGGTAATTGGTGCACTTTATATACCAATGTTTTTTCGGCTTGTAAAATAAGGACTATGACCATGAAAGGTGGGAATACTGATCAACTATATCAAGATAAAGGTAGATTTAAAATGGCTAAATCATTAGAAATGTTACATCCAGATATAGTAAAAACTAAATGGAGATTTGGGAGGCCACAACATGTAGTTAATTGGGAAGTATTTAAACAAAGATTAATTCCAGTAGATAATCCTAAAAAAATAGGTTTAAATAATTATGGGAAGTTGATTGCAGTAGGAAAAATAAAAAATAAACAATTAAAAGAATTATTAATAAAGGCGAATAATGGATAATGAAACCTCAGAACAGGTTAAAGTTCCTAATCCAACTGGTAAAGGTGGATTTCAAGACCACCCTGAATTAAGGAATTCTGGTGGGAGACCTAAAAACCAAGAATCATTTGCTTATTGGATTAATTTTTTTAAGAATCTTAAGGTAAAGAAATTTTTAGAATATGAAACTAAAAAACCAGATAATAAAAGATTTGTAGCAGAAAGTATTGCTTATGCTCGGGTTGCCGCTGCAAGAACAGATTTAAAAGAATTTAAAGAGATTGCTAATAGGACTGAAGGTATGCCAAAACAAAGTTTAGATTTACAGGGAAATTTAAATGTTAGTAATGTTATTAATAAACTAAACAAAGAGATCGATGAAAGCGAGTGATTTTGCCAATTTTTTCAAGATTGAGGATAAACCAGTCATACTTTCAAAAGGGCAGAACGATATATTCCGAACGATTATTAAAAGAGAACATCCGAGAAACAATGTCATCTGCCCAACCCAATATGGCAAGTCCCTGACGGTAGCACTGGCGGTTACTTTAAGATTTCTGTTTAGAAACGAAAAATGGGCTTTAATCGCCCCTTCTGAAAAAAAAGCCAAAGTGATAATGAATTATATTATTGAACATTGTTTTGATGATCCGTTCTTTTACAATCAACTTGAAATTACCGAACCACTGGAAAGATTAAAAAGAGAAAGAAGCAAATTAAGATTAACAAGTAAATGTGGAGGCGAAGTATTTTTGGTAACTGCCGATGCCCGAAACAGACAAGCGGTCAAGAGTTCCTTAATGGGTTTCGGCGCTCAGAATGTTATTGAAGACGAGGCGGCACTTATCCCCGACGATTTACACTCTACCGTGATGAGAATGTTAGGGGGACATAAAGATAATTTTCTATTAAAGATTTCCAACCCCTGGAATCGGGGACATTTTTTCCGAAGTTGGCATAACGATAAATATCACAACATTTTTATTGACTATAAGCAAGCAGTTGAAGAAGGCAGATTCAGTCAGGATTTTATTGATGAAATGAAAGGGGAAGCGTTTTTCAGTATCTTATATGGTTGTAAATTTCCTGAAGCAGACGAAATCGATGCAGAAGGTTGGCGAATTCTTTTAACAGATATTGCGGTTGAAAATGCTTTTGTTGACGATGCGGAATTCGGCGAGAATAAGAAACTTGGTGTTGATGTTGGTCGGGGTGGAGATTATACGACTTATGTTTTAAGAGATGATAAATCAATGAAACTTTTAGAAAAAAACCAGAGTAATGATCTGATGGAAATTGTGGGGCGGATAATCCATTATAAAAACGAATTAGGATTAGAAAATAGTAATATCTTTGTTGATGATATTGGTGTCGGCGGTGGTGTTTCGGACAGATTAGAGGAACAAGGCTTTGGGATTACGCCAGTTAAAGTAGGAGAAAAAGCTTTGGATGAAAAGTTTGCTAATAAAAAAGCAGAGAACTACTGGCACTTTAAGGAATGGATTGATAATGGCGGGAAGATTGTTAGGAATAGTGATTGGATGGAATTGACACAAGTTAAATATAAAGAAAATTCAAGCGGGAAATTACAGATGGAACCAAAGGAGAGATTATTTAGAAGAGGTGAGCATTCCCCAGATATTGCGGAAGGTGGAATGTTAACTTTTAGCCAAACAATAGAACCAAGAGTGAGATTTATTTAAAGGGCTTGACAAAAAAAACCAGTATTCTATAATAAAGGATAGAAATGGACTTTAATGATTATCGGTGTGAAAAATGCGGGCATCTGATTTGCAGAGAACGGATATTTATAGGCAGGATGGAATCGAAATGCCCATCCTGTGGTTGGATGAATTATTTTGAGAATTATAACTTTGACGAAATATTTAGCGGAGAAGCGATAAAAATTTAAAAAACTCTTGAGGTCTTGAACCCAACTTGAGGTCTTTGAACCCACACAAGTTGGGTTTTTTTGTTAAAAGGAAATATGCCAGAAGAAACAGAACGATTTATAAGATTACCGAATCCAAAACATATACAAACTGGATGTCAAAATATTCGGACTATTGCGATTAATAAATCAAAAGGCATATCCGGACTCTATTGTATTGATCATAAAAGTATTAAAACATATCTATTTTTAAGAGCTAAAGGCTGGACGATGGAAACTGCCCGTGAATGGGTAACCAGCCATTCCAAAGGAGTATCGATGGAAAAAGTTAAGACTGAAGAAAAATTAATGAATGAGTTAGCAGAAAAAATTAAAGATGCTGTTTATACCAAAGCTGTAAAAGAAAAAGATGAAAAGGGTGATAGTGTTTTTGTTGTTTCAAGTGATGTTGAAGACAGAGAAGGGGAAGTTATCTCAACTGAGGGCTGGAAATTAGAGAATTACAAAGCATATCCAGTCCTTTTATGGTCGCATAACGCAACGGAACCTTTAATTGGACACGGGACAAATTTGCGTTATCGAACAATTAATGGAAAGAAAAAATTAACTTTTACGCCAAAGTTTCATCGAAAGAGTGAGCTTTCTCGATTGGTAGCCGATTTGGTTGATGAGGATTGGATTAGAGGTGTTTCGGTTGGTTTTAAACCGATAGAGAAAGAAGGCAATGTTTATACCAAACAGGAACTTTTGGAAATCAGTTTAGTTAATGTTCCCGCTAATCAAGACGCTTTAAGATTAGCAATGGCTAAAGGTTACAAAGAAGATACAATCGGCAAGGTAATGGATGTTAAAAAAGCTAAAGCAATGCAGGAAAAGATTGACAGAAAAGAAAAAGAAGTTGAAGTAACTAAAGAGATTTTAGAGCAAAAGAAAAAAGAAGCAAAAAAAGTTAAAGAAGATCCAGAAAAAGCGATTGAAGAAGAAAAGGCCGAAAACAAACCAGAAGAAATAAAACCTGAATTTCCGAAAGAATTAAGTGGCGAAGAGACAGAAAAACCAAAAGAGAAACCAGATAAAAAGGAAATGGATAATGAACGCATTGATAAAATTGAAACAACTATTGAAAAACTTGCTGAAATCGTTAAGGGTTATAGTGAAGTTTTTAATCAGAGTAATAATAAGGTACAGGACGAATTTAAAAAGGTTCGATTAGAACTTAAAGGGTTAAATCCAGATGGTGGATTTGATGAAAGATTATCAAATATTGAAGATAATTTAGAGAATTTGGCAAAAAGCCTTAGCTCTAATACTCAAGGTAAATCAGAAGGTCGGGCTGATGAAATCGATGAGTCTAATAAAGAAACTGCTGATAGAGTAAAAATCCTTAAATGTCTAAACAAAGGTATCAAAGCTCTAATCGCAGGTAAAAAAGAATTGAAGGATTAATATGTCCGATATAGAAAAAGACGAATTGGATAAAAAAGCAGAAGAGATGACCGAAGGTGAAAAGAAAATCGCTGATTCAATTCAAGATACAATGATGAAGTTAATTGATTTGAAAGCGGCAGAAAAATCTAAAATGGATTCTGATGTTAAAGCCAAAGAGATTGCTGAAAAGTCTGTTTTAACCAAAGATATGGTTACGACAATGAGTGATCAAGATAGAACCGGCGAATTCATTAAAGCCTTAGTTAATGGCGATAAAATTCGCTGTAAAGTTCTATCTGAAGGCACAAATGCTGATGGTGGGTTTCTCGTTCCCCAAGAGTGGTATAATACCATAATTGCGGATTTGAGAGACCTTTCTTTCTTGGTTAGTAAAGTGACCAGAGTTCCGATGACGACAAACCAGATGGATATGGCGCAACTTGCTTCTCAACCCCAGACTTATTGGCAGGGTGAGCAGGCAATTAAAGAGACTTCAACGGCGACCTTCTCGGAAATCTCACTCACTCCTTACTCTCATGCTGTCATTGTCGTCTTCACAAAACAATTAGTAGCAGATGCTTCGATTGGACTTCCACAAGGAATCATCGACTTTGTTACTAAACTGATTGTTGAAGAAATGGCGGCTAATGACGACTGGATGATCATGAGAGGTTCAGGTGCGACTCAACCAACAGGTTACGAAACCTATCGAGCGGCTGGAACGATTACATCAGTTGCCACCGGTGCAAATGTAGCCAGTTACACATCAATGGTTGACGCTTGGGCGAGATTAGGTGCAAGGTATCGACAAAAAGCAGTCTGGATTATGAATAACATTTCATTGAGAAATGTGATGAATATTGTTGATACGACTAATCGACCAATTTTTGTAGCTGATCCAACTGGAAATCTACCTGGCACAGCTCTTGGCAGACCGATTCTTGAAGCTAATAGTTTACCTAACGGAACTATCTATCTTGCTGACCTTTCAGGTTATTACTGGGGTGTCCGTGAGGGCATTTCCGTAATGCAATCTGAAGAAGCCTCTATTACAAGAGGTGTTAGCGAAATCAACTTATTTGAACGCAATATGGTTGCGGTTCGAGTTGAGGAAAGAGTAGATGGCGAGTTGGGAGATGTTCGTTCTTGTATTGCTGTAACTGGGTTTAATTAAACCATAACTTTCTGATATACAGCCTCTTCATTTGAGCAAACAAAAATTGCTTATCCGCTAAGGGCGGTTGAGTGGGGACGGAGACCACACCTCAAGAGGCTGGCATTAGGAGGTAACTATGCAAACAATTATATTTTTAAAAGATGCGGAAGGTTTTTTAAGGGGCGATGTTAAGATTCTACCAAATAACGATGCCCATCGGCTGGTTTTTAATAGAGCGGCGAAACTTTACAATTATGCTGATAAAATGATGAGTGCCAAGCAGAGGAAAGGCAAGAAAGGTTATAAAGTCAAATGACACTTGTCGCTTATGCTTTGGTAAATCTTGCTGATACGAAAGAAACTCTTGGCATTACTGATAATATACAGGATAGTTTGTTGACTAATCTGATTAACCGAGCAACGGATATTATTGAACGATACTGCAATGGAAGAAGATTCGCTTCTACTGTTTATACTAACGAGGAATACGACGGTAAGGGTTCGGATTATCTTAATGTAAAACACTACCCAATTACGACCTTAACGAGTATTGATGGACGATCTGGCGACTTCTCTAACCCGAATTGGAGTTCATTAGATGACGCTCTTTATAAACTGATTGACGATGGCACAAGCGGTCCCGGACAGATTTATTATTCGGGCAGATTTATAAAGGGTGTAAGGAATTATCGGGTCAGTTATACTGCAGGTTTTGCGACAATACCCAATGATTTACAACAGGCGTGTATTACGCTTATCGCCTTTTTGAAGAACCAGACAAAGTCGACTGGAATGAAATCAGAAACACTTGGTAGGTATAGTTATACTAAATCAGACGAGGAAAAAGATATTAAGGAATTAGGTTTAGATGCGGTTTTGGATTATTACCGAACTCCCGTGATTGGAGGTTAAAATTTTATACTTTTTAGATCGAACATTTACAATACGACGATTATCAAATATCGACGGCACACGCTCAATCTTTTCGGCAACGGGAACAGCGGCAGGTTATCCTTGTTCTTGGCAAGAACCCTCACCTGAGACTTTAGAAGCACAAGGACATGTTCAGAACTTGTATGAGTGTTATACCGATATTTCCTGCCCGATTAAGGATGGCGATCAGATCGTTCAGGCAGGGATTACTTATGCGGTGAGAGATGTTGAGGTGATGGACTTCGGTTCAACCCAATATAAGATGATTATTGCTTCTAAAGGAGATATAGGTTGAATATTACTATCAAGATTAAGAATTTAGATAAGTTTATGCGGGCTTTAGCAAGATCACCCCAGATTGTTAGTAAATATGCTAATACTGCTATTAGGCAATCTATTTATCAAATTGAAAGGGAAGTAAAACCAAGAACACCGGTTGATACAGGTCAATTAAGGAATACTCAAGAATCGAGTTATGGTAATCTAATAGGTAGATATTATCCGACTGTTGAATATGGGATATATGTTGAAATGGGAACTTACAAAATGGCGGCACAACCCTATTTGAGACCTGGCGTTGAAGCCTCTTTACCAGCGATCACCAAGATATTTGAACAAGAGATAAATAAAGCAATGGACGAAATAGCGAAAGAGAGCAACTAATGGCAAATAGAACCGAAATTGATGAAATAAAAACAGAAATCCAACACTTAATTGACGATAATATTACGACAGTCCAAGAAGTCAATAAATACTACAAAACTATTTTTAAAGGTTATCCAGTCGTTAATATCGTCTTTATGGGCGTTGAGAACGAATTCAGAAGCACAGCGGAGAATTTACGCACTTTTCACTTTCGCTTGCAGATTTTAGAGCAGGTTTCCCAAGTGCCAGACGGGGCAATTGAAGATGTCCAGATGGAAAGGGCAGAAAAGATTATTGATGCTGTCGTCTCGGATATGATTGATATCTTTGACCAGAAATATGACAGTTCTGATATGGATAGTACGATCACTTATGGACTTCCCTCTAATACTGAACCGAAAATGGTGGTCAAAATGGGAAACGGGGCGTGTTTAATGCAAGAAATAAATATAAGATATACAAAGTTATTTAATGTAACTTAAAGGAGAAAATTATGACAAACTATGTGGGTCGACGAGCAACATTAGGGCTGGCGGTTGAAGCAATAAGAGGGACAGCAACTGTGCCAACTTTTTATTTGCCTTACAAATCTCTCTCAATCGACGATAAAGCGGTGGCAGTAGTCCAAGATACAGCTTTTGGGCAGTTGGGCGATTCGGATGAGACTTATATTACTAAAAAATATGGCGAAGGTGATATTGAATTTGATATGGAAGATTTGGCATTAGGAGCGATCCTTTCGGCAGTGATGGGAGCTTCGCCTTCATCAACTGGGCCAACAACTTTCACTCATGCTTATACTTTGGCAGATACTTCCAATCAACATAAAGCTTTATCACTTCTTATTCAAGATCCAAATGGATCAACCATTTTCCCGATGTCAATGGTAGACACTTTCGAAATCACGGTTGAGCCAGAAGGATTGGTTAATTGCAAAGTTGGTTTCAGAAGTAGAAAAGGTAAGGATTGGGGAACAGTAACACCAGTTTATACGACACTCGGTAATAAATTCCTGCATCAGCATCTTGAATTCAGGGTGGATACGACTATTACTGGTTTGGCAACGATTGGCGAGATTGATTTGCGGGGATTGACACTGACAATCGAGAAAGCCCCAGTTGATTGGGATGATATAGGAACGGTCAGTGCTAATGATATTCTCAACAGACAAATCTCGGTCAGTGGACACATTGATTTGGCTTATGGCGATAGGACTTGGAGAGACTATTTCTTAAAAGAAACTGCATTGGCGGTTGAGATATTCTTAAGTAGGGCGACCAATTCCTCGCTAAAAATTCAATTGCCGAAAGTGAAATTTCAGAGTTGGGAACCGAGTAAAGATTTAGACGAGATTGCTGTTCAGGGGATTGACTTTAAAGCCCACTACGATGCGGCTAATGCCCAAAAGATAATTCACCTTTGTAATTTAATAAATACTTATGCTGGTACGAACTATTAAAATAAAGAAAGGTAAATATGGAAAGACCAACAAAAGTGCTGGAAACACCGATTGATAAGCACAAAATTGAGGTCAAATCTTGGGTTTCTGGTGGTGAAATGGAACAGATACAAGGAGTCTGGCTTGAAGGTATGGAAATGCAAGTCGGCGAAGAAACCCAGCCAAAAGTTAAAGGTTCTCAACTGACAACGGCGAATCATAAATTAATTGAATTATTAGTAGTTAAATTTGATGATTCGGCTGACGGGATTTTGGAAAAAGTCTTGGATATGAAAAATGATGATTATCAATTTTTAGTAGCTGAATTAAACACAATAACAAATCCTTCGGCTGAAAAAAAAATAGCCAAAAAGGATTAGTTAGTTTATGTCGGGCTTTAAACTGGACATATCAAGATTATATGGATAATCCGAGTTGGTTTAATGAAATGATGTTTAAATTTTTAATGGAAGAACAGAATGAAATGAAACGACAGGATTCGGCAAATACAAGAACATTAAGGAGTTACCGTGGCTGATGTCAGATTACAAGCTATTTTATCGGCAAGAGATAATACCGGAGGCGCTTTTAAAAGTGCTTCTATGGGTGTGGGAAAATTGGCGGCTGGCGTTGCCTTGGGACAGGCTGCTTATATGGCATTTAGTAAAGCGGTTAATCTTGCCACTGGTTTTATTAAAAGTTCTATCAAGGCTGGACTGGAAGCGGAAGATGCCCAAGTAAAAATGGCTCATTTGCTTAAAAATTCTGGCAAGGTTACAAACCAACAGATAAAATCTCTACAAAAGTGGGCAGAAACGATACAATATAAAACTGGCATTGACGATGAATCAATCAAAAAAGGTATCGGAATGCTGGGAACTTTTAAATTACAATACTCATCGATCAAAAAGTTAGCTCCCGTTATGCTTGATTTAGCAACTGCTTATTCAAATGCAACTGGCGAGGAAATGGATTTACAGCACTGGGCAATTATGCTCGGAAAACCAGGAGCTTTACCAGAGCTTGCTACTAATTTAAGACGAATTGGTATTGTTTTATCAAAATCCCAAATTGAAATGATGAAGATGGGAAATGAAGAGCAGAGGGTGGCGATTTTAACCAAGGAGTTAAAAGCAGAGTTCGGCGGGTTAGCAGAGAAAATGGGCAAAACGCCTGCTGGACGATTAAGGATTTTAAATATTGCTTGGGGGGAATTTAAAGAAAAAATAGGTTCAGCACTTATAAAAGGTTTGTATCCAATGATAACAGCGATGGGAAAATTAGCCCAAGACCCATCATTTCAAAAGAGAATTCAAGATATTGCCACAAAGGTTGGGGAATTAACGACTAAAGCGGTGAATTGGATTACATCTGTTGCAGTTCCATGGGTAAATAAACACTGGCCTGCAATTAAAACTGCGATTAAAAATGCTTACGATAAATTGGTTAGTTTTATAAGTAAAGTCCAAGCGTTTATAGATAAATATCCATTTATGGCGACTGCACTTGGAGTAATATCGGCTGCATTATTACTTCTTTCAGCAACAAGAATCCCTAATACGATTCTTGCAATAAGTCGATTAATAACAAAAATTGGGTTAATCCCTTCTTTAATCACTATTGGTCTTGTCCTCGCTACTGCTGATTTTTATAAAACTTACAATAGGGTAAGAGAGAAATTAAGAACCATACAAGGTCCTTGGTATATTAAGATTATTCCCGCTATGCAAGAAGCCTTCGATCCGAGAAAGGCTGGAACTCCTTGGTTTGGTAATATCCCAAGATTGGGTGCATTGGTTGCTGGATTAATAAAAGGAAAACAATCAGGTGGCGTCATTTCTTCTACTGGCCAATATATGCTTCATAAAGGCGAAATAGTTAAAGCCCAAGGAACTCATACTGGCGGTGGTGGAGATGTAAATGTTTATATTACTGGCCCATTAAATATGGGTTCAAACACCGACATTGACGCTTTTGCTAAAAGACTGGGACGGCAAATTCAACTGGCGAAAGTTGGTGCCCTATGATAACCATCACTTTAAATAGTTTAAATATAAACTCAGGTAATTACTCGGTTAATACAATCCAACACGACTCGGGGACGCCATTAGAGTTGAACACTTTAGTTTTGGCAAGAGAAGATGGCGAGAAGTTAATCTCAACCAGATATAGTGCTAAAAAGTTTACCATTGAAGGTTTGATTAAGGGTGATACTCAACAAGAATTGGAATACCGGCTTGATACTTTCAAAAAGACGGTTTCTGGTTCGGCTTTAAATCTTGATATTGATTATGGTTATGGCAGAACGAGAAGATATGTGGTGGCGGTTTCTAATATAGCGATTACAAGAGAATTTTTTAATCTTACTTTTGCTCCTTATAGTTTAGAATTATCAGTTTTAGATCCGCCTTTTGGGCAGGAAACGACAGAAGAGGAAGTTTTTAGTGGTAATGCTTTTACTTTACCAACTGAAACTTTTTCTTGTGTTTTTTCGGGAACGGCAGAACCGAAACCAGAAATTGAGATGACGATGGATACGGTGGGTGGATTAGGAAATATCGCTCTTAAAAATCAAACTACTGATACTCAAATGGATATTTATACGGCTTGGGCTAATTCTGATATTTTACAAATTGATACTGCTCTTAAAAAAGTTCAACTCAATAGCCAAGATATTGAATTTGAGGGGATATTTCCTGAATGCGAATTAGGTTTGAATAATTTACTTGTTCAATTCGATGCTGCTACTTCTCTAAATCAAACACAAACAGAGTGGACTAATCCTAGTAATAGTTATGCAAGTAAATGGAATGCACAGTCATTTTTAGGAACAGCCGAGACATATAATAGATTGGATTTAATTTTATATGCTGGTGATTATTGGGATGATCCAGTGATTAGAATTGAAACTGATAATGGCGGAAAGCCATCAGGGACATTGGTTCACGCTAATGCAACCGCCACCCTTTCCAGTTCTGACATTCCGTCTACGCCGAATTGGGTATCAATTAATTTCAATCCTTTTAATTTAACTGCAGCAACTTATTGGATTGTTGTAAAATCACCAGGGACAACTTCGTTGAGACCTCTCTTATGGGAATTAAAGAATTCGAGTGTCTATGCTGATGGTGTTGCCGCTTATACACTTAATAGTGGATCAACTTGGACATCAACCAGTTATGATTTTACATTTAAATTATATCGTCAAGTAACACCAAACTGGTCGATTGATACTAAAGTTAAATATACCCGACGGTATTTATAAGGATTAAATATGGCTAAAACTATTCACAATTGCGATACATATGATGGGAATGGGACTTGGGTTAATTTAGGCGATCCACATATTTTTAATATTGCTACTGATAATAATATAAAACAAGAAGGAATTGGATCTGTTAGTTTTGAAATTAATAATGACGGAAGCAGTGAAAGTGCAATAAGTATTAGTGATATGGTTTCTGTCAATTTATCTAATTATGAAAATACTGGTAAAATCAGATTTTGGCTTTATTTACCCACTCAAGAAATTGCTAATATAATTACGGGGCTTGAATATCCTTGTATATTTGGTTGGGGAAATGATATATCAAATAAATGGTATAAGCATTTTACTACTCAATATAATGGTCAACCATTTATTCAAGGATGGAATTTGATTGAAATAGATTGGTCTATTGCATCTAAATCTGGTTTGCCCACCAGTAATAATATAACTTTTATGTATATAGTGATTAATTATGATATTAATTTAAACGCAGTCGGTTATCGATTAGATTATTTTAGGGTAATTGCCGCCGATGAAAATGAAGATATTGTAGTAACCCAACGATCTAAAAAATATTTTATTAAAATCTACAAACCAAATGGCAATTACATCACCACCATTTCTGATGCCTCCTTTGACGGATTTAGAAAACAGATCAACGGTGGATTGGGTGAATTGACTTTTAAATTGGCAAGAAAGTTTGATGATTTTAATGAGGGAAACGAAATCACTCTAAATAATAAGGTTGAGATTTGGTTATCGGATAGAGACACCGATTCCACTGGTCGCAAAATATACACAGGCTATATCAGTTCTTATTCGCCTTGGATTGACGGGGAAAATGAAGGTGTGAATGTAACTTGTCTTGGTTATGCGACAAAACTGGCAACTTCTATTTACAAGAACGGTTCATCGGTGGAGATAGTTCATACTTCGGTTGATCCTTCTGCAATTATCAAAGATGTTATCACCAGATATCGAGCCGAAACAATGAAGGGACAGAAGTATATGCAATCTGGAACTGATTATATTCAAGATACAGGCACGACAGTCAGTTATACTTTCAACTCAAGCACCTTTTTAGATGTTTTAAGTAAAGCGGTTGAACTTTCACCCGCTGGTTGGTGGTGGTATTTAGACGAGAATGGATATTTGAAGTTTGGCTCAACTCTTGCCATTCCAACTCACCGATTTACTTTTGGCAGGCATTTTAAAAAAGTGGAAGTAGTTAAAAATATGGAAAACGTGACAAATGATGTTTTATTTATGAGTGCTGATGGCGAGAAAAAGATTTTCAAACATTATAATAATTCGGATTCAGAAGATCAATACGATGAGAGATTTGAAGTTATTAACGATGGGCGGGTAACGATTGAAGCAACCGCAGACGAGATGTCTAATGCGGTTATCAATCAGAAAAAAGACCCAGAAGAAACAACGGTGGTTGAGATAATCGACAATAACGGCAGTGATTTTGGTTATGATATTGAGTCAATTCAACCCGGCAATACCTGTAAATTTATGGGATTTAACTCAATTACTTCGAAAACTTTTGCTGACGTGATGCTAATTAAAGCGGTTGAATATAATCTTAATTCGGTTACTTTGGAACTTGAATCTTTACAAGAACAGATTGCCAGAAAACAGGCAAAGGCAAGCAAAGATTTGCAAGAGCAAGTCAGCCACGATTATCCAACTTCTTATCCGAGTGTCAATGTTGCAGATACGATTGGTAGGAAAATAATCTTATTTGATCAAATAGTACAGGTACTTAATCAAACAAATAGATCTGATTTAACTTGGACTGATTTAGATCTTTCAAGTTATATTAGTGATCAAGCAAAGGGAATCATTATTGAAGTATTAGCTAATGATACTGGTGGTTATGGTGCTTATTTAGCAATTAGGAAAAATGGTGATATTTCTGGTGCAAGTTTGGCGGCGAGAACACAAGTGGCCGGCTGGATTCATAATGCGGGTATTATTCCCTGTGATGCCAATCAGGTGATTGAATATTCAAGAAATGCAACAGGAACAGGGACACTCGATTGTCAAATAAATCTGTTCGGTTATATTGAATAGATTGACAAAAAAAATACAATTTGTATAATATAATTAAATTGAGGTCTTGAACCCGAATTATGTTCGGGTTCTTTTTATGAAAGGACTATTTATGAGTTTTATTGATGATTTCTTCACTAAAAGGTTGAAACCGCAATTAAGTAAAGAAATACGGCCAAAGATTGAAAAACAAGTTGAACAGAAATTAGAAAAAAAGTTCTCAAAAAGTCTCGACAAGTTTGTCCGCAATCTTGATCCATTTTTGAATCGTAAAGATGCTGTTTTACCTGGGAATTGGAAAGTTGTCAATCCAGGTGATTTGGGTTTGGGAGCAAAAAGCAGTGAATATTTGAAACAATATATGGAGTGGGTCTATGCCAATGCTTCGGCGATTTCAGAAGCGGTAAGTGCGATTGAGTTTCAATTATTCAAATATATCGATAGTGGCGATGAAGGGGAAGATGTCGAGGAAATACACGAACATGAACTTTTGGAAATACTTTATAAGGTTAATAACTATACTACAAAAACAGATTTTATTTATGCGATGCAACTTTATCTTACTCTAACCGGCGAAGCCCCTATCAGATTAAGGATGACTGGTAAAACGATTGATGAGTTGTGGCTTTTGAACCCTGCTTATTTTAAGGTTTTTGTCGGTAAGGACAATGAGGGTTTTGAAATGATTACAGGATATAAATATTCTGATCCGAGAACGCCAGGTAAAGACATTGATTTGAAACCATGGGAAGTAATTTTTATTAAAACTCCCAATCCCGAAAATCAATGGCGAGGAATTGGTGTAATCGAGGCGGCGGCAAGAACGATTGATATCTTGAATTATTCCGAGCAATACAATCTGCAATTCTTCAAAAACTCAGCCATTCCATATATTGCTCTTCATACCGACCAGAAGTTAAGTGATGCCACCTTTGAACGATTGAAGGAGAATTTTAAGGCTGAACATCAGGGAGTTGATAATGCCTACAAGACTGCCATTTTGGAATCAGGTTTGAAGATTGAACGCTTACAAACTTCGGCAAAGGATATGGACTTTCTGGAACAGCAAAGATTTATGCGAGATAAATTGATGGCAATGTTTAAAACGACTAAAGTAGTTTTGGGAATTACCGAGGATGTCAACCGAGCCAATGCCGAAGCCTCTGAATATGTCTTTATGAAACATTGTGTCAGACCAAAAATGAGAAGAATCTGCGACCAGTTGAATGAATTTTTTGTACCGTTATTTGATACTTCTAAGAAATTGTTTCTGGATTTTGAAGACCCGATTACTCAGGATATGACAGAGAAATCTAAAGAATACGCTTTAGCAGTTGACAAATGGATGACCAAGAACGAGATCAGGCGTGAACTTGATTTGCCCGATATTGATGGCGGTGATGAGATCTGGCAACCTTTGATGCTGGCGCCAATGGGAGAAAAACCCGAACCGATTATCCAAGAAAAACCAGTTGAAGAAAAACCAACCGAAGAAGAAATTCAAAATCCCGATGAAGAAAAACCAAAAGAAGAATTACCAAAAACAGAAGAAGGTAAAGTCATTAACTATCGTGTCTTAAAAGTTAAAAATGATCCGAAAAAGAGATTACTTAAAAAATATAAAGAGCAAATTGCCAGACTCAAAAACAGAAATGTAACCATTAAACAATTAACCAAGAAACTCGAAACCCAAATTAATAAAGTGGCTAAAAGTTATGCGATTAAAAAACGGGTAGTGATCGAAAAGAAATATAAAGATTATAAAACTTTTGATACTCAAGAATTCTTCTGGAAAAACCAGATTAAGATGTCTGAGCCTTATGAGAATAAGATCAAATCTGAAATTAGATTAAAAATCTATAACGAGCAGAAAATAGATATCTTAAATAAATTACGAAAAGCGGGCAAAGGATTAAAGTTTATTATCCGAAAACCTCGAAAAGTAGTTGTTAAATCCGCTTCCGATTATATGTATGACAAAGATTTGTATGTTAAAGCGGGAATTGATCTCTTGACGCCAATAATGAAAGAACTGATCGAGCAACACGGTGAAGAGGCATTAGAACTTTTGGGAAGTGATGTTTCCTACGAGTTATTGAGTGAAGCCCGTAAATACCTCACCAGCGAGCCTTTGAAGGCCTCAAAAAGCCTAAATAAAACGATCTATGGCAAAGTAAGGAAATCTCTGGCTGATGGTTTGGAAAATGGCGAAGGGATTCCTAAACTCGCAAAGAGGATTGATAAAGTTTATTCAGGTTTGGAAGCCTATCAACTTAATGCAATTGCCCGCACTGAAACTTCAAGGGCGGTTAATTTTGCGACAGTGGATGGTTACCGTCAGTCAGGTGTAGTGAATGGCAAAGAATGGTTGACAGCCTTTGATGAACGCACCTGTGATTGGTGCGAGGAAATGAACGGAAAAGTGATTGCTCTTGATGAAGATTATTTTAAAGAAGGCGATACAATGAAAGTTGGTAAAGAAAGTTTGGATATATCTTATGAAGATGTTGGAGAACCTCCTTTGCATGTTTCTTGCCGGTGTACCACTATCCCAGTTATTGGTAAAAGTTTCAAACCAAAGATCAAACGAACTAAAAAAGTTAATCCAAAAGAAAAAGCCAATAAACTTTTAGAGCAAATTGAAAAGGAGATAAATGGACCAGAAACCGGACAAGGAAAAGCTCAAAAAGTATAGAGAAAAAGTCCTCAAAATTCTTGGCAAACCCGAACTCCTTGAATTGACCGAGATAAAAGAACTTTTACAGGAACTCATAAAAAAGGAAGTAGTAGAGCGTAAAGTTATTACTCGAGAAACTTTACCTGATTTGACATCGGTTATTAAAAAACTCGATGAGATTTTGAATAAAGAACCTTTGAAAATCGAACAAAAAAATGTGCATTTCCCCGTAGTCATGAAAACAAAAGTAACTAATTTCCCTGATAAACCCGTTAAAGTCGAGGTAACAAATAATCCTGAGATAGACTGGTTTAAACCTTTTAAATGGCTCTGGGATAATTTGGAGAAAATTTTAACGCCATCATTAAATAAGATCATCTCCCTAATTAGCGAACCAGATAAGACAGAAATAAATCGCACTGGTTACGGCTATATCCAAAGTATCACTGATCATTACGGTAATCGAAAGGTTACTTATCAGATTGAGCGAAATGATACCAATAAAATAAAATCGGTCATAAGAAGTGAAAAATGAACGGCAAAACACTCAAAGAACATGAATTAGAACATGACATACTGGGCGTTACTGAAGAAATTGGTAAGGCTAAATTTTTGGGTGGTGGCGGAGGGGCTGGAAGCAATGCTTCTGAAACCGACCCTATCGTCGGTGCTGTTAATGGAATAGTAAAAGCTGACGGGGCGGGGAATATCTCGGTTGCAAGTGATGGGACAGATTATCTTTCCCCAATTACTGGGTTAAAACTCGACCAAACTACTCCGCAGAATGTTACAGGCGGTCAACCAGACTTTAACGCAGGACTTCGTGCAGGTTCTACTGACCAATTAAGCATAGACGCTTCAGGAAATCTCACCACCACAGGCACAGGTTCATTTAATTCTGTAGTAATCCCAACTGTCTTTACCGCAATGACCGAGCCATCTGGATTTGTGGATAGGACGGCGACTTTAAGTTTTGTGGATGCCACGAGAGTCTTCACTATTACGGGTAATCACGATATTTATATCAACGGGGTAAAGACAACCAAAGGAACTGCCTCAATTACCATAAATGACGCAACAGGAATGAATTGGATTTACTATAATGCTTCAGGAGTCTTATCACAGGCGACTTCTATCCCCTCTTTTTCTCTGCCTTTGATAGCAACACTTTATTACAACACGGTAACCGACAAAGGGCTTTTAGGCGAGGAACGCCACGGTATCAAAATGGATGGAGATACCCACCATTTAATGCACAATACCGTAGGAGTAAGATATGAAAGTGGACTTGCGGGGACTTTTGCCGATACTACATTTTCAATCGCATTAGGCAAAATAGATGACGAAGATTTAGAACACACTATCACCCCAGCACAGACGACCTGTAATGTCTTATACAAAGATGGTGCGGCAGATTTTAAGTGGCTTGCTGGACAGACGGTTTATTATTATACTTCTGGTGGAAATCTTTATTATAATAATGGAAATACTTTAACTGCTTTAGGTGCTAATAAGTATATGGCGGTATGGATATTTGCCACTAACGATACGACCACACCGATAGTTTCATTAATAGGGCAGAGAACAGATGATAATATAGCCGATGCGAGAGCAAATAATAAATATGAGAGTTTAACTCTTGGAACTTTACCATTTCAAGAGATGAAACTTCTTTACAGGGTAATATTAAGAAACGACGCAACGCCCTATGAAGAAGCACAGGACTTAAGGAATATCTCTAACTTACCAGCAGGAACTTATGTCGCTACCGACCACGGAGTATTGACAGGTTTGGGCGATGACGACCACGCTCAATACTGGGCAGATACTACCATAGGAACAAGGACAACAAACTATGCCACCACAGGAAGCCTAAGTGCGGGGGCGATAACAGGAACTTCATTTATACTCGGTGTGAATACAATGGATGCTGATGTATTTACTTTATCTCTCCCTGCCAATACTACAATTTCAACTTTTGGAGCTTCCTTGATTGATGATGCCGCCGCCGCTAATGTGATTGCTACTTTAGGTTTAGACGCAGACATTGCTACCCTATCTTTACCAGCTTCTACGACTATCACCGCCGCCGCCGCTACAATTCTTGATGATACAACGGTGGGAGCGATAGCGACGACTTTAGGTTTGGGGACTACTGATAATCCTACTTTTGGACATTTACACCTCAACGACGACACAAACCAAATAGTCTTAAATGCTGACGGCGGAGTAGCGGCTCTTACTTTGACAGGGGCTTCTGTCACTTCAGCGAAAACGATAACTTTCCCTAACTTTACTGGAACGGTCTATGTTTCAAGTGGAACCGATGTCGCTGTCGCTGATGGCGGAACGAATCTTTCAACGATTGCCGATGGTTCTGTTTTAGCCACCAATGCGGTAGATGTATTATCGGCTATCACTTGGCATTCCGCTGGCACTAAAGTATTGACCAACACTTCGGGAACGATAAGTTGGGAAACGGCATCTGCTGGTGGTCTTGCCGACGGCGACTATGGCGACATCACGGTGGGTGGCACGGGGACGACTATGACTATAGATGTTGAAGCCGTTACCTACGCCAAAATGCAACACATCTCGGCCACAGATAAGTTATTAGGCAGAGTATCTGCTTTAGCGGGTGATGTCGAAGAAGTAACCTGCACGGATTTTGCTCAATCAATTTTAGACGACGCTGCTGCTGTTAATGTTATTGCTACACTTGGTTTAGATGCAGATATTGCGACTCTTTCTCTCCCTGCCTCCACCACTATCACCGCCGCCGCCGCTACAATTCTTGATGATGTCAGTGTTGCGGCAATAGCCACTACTTTGGGATTGGGGACGGCTGATAGTCCGCAATTCGCCACTATTGAACTCGGAGCGGCAACGGACACAACTATCGCTCGTGTGTCGGCTGGAGTGGTTTCTATTGAGGGAAAGAATATTTATCTGGCTGGCGGAGCAGATGTCGTTGTCGCTGACGGCGGAACTAATAAGAGTTCTTGGACACAATACGCTATCCCTTACGCTTCAACAACTACTGTTTTATCAGAAATCGCTATCGGAGCGGCAGGTAAAGTATTAGCTGTTGCCGCTGGAGCGACGGGATATGAGTGGGCTTCAATGCTTACCAACCCAATGACGGCTGTCGGAGATATTATTTACGGCGGAGCGTCTGGTGTGCCGACAAGATTAGCCGATGTTGCTGTGGGTTCTGTCTTGGTTTCTGGCGGAGTAACGACTGCCCCTGCGTGGTCAAGTAGTCCGACTATAGGTGGAAACCTGACGGTCAGCGGCGAACTGCTCGGAGCGAGAGAATCATTTGTTTTAAGTAATGCGACAGGTGGCAGTGGGGCAATTATTTACTTTAAAGCGGGCGAAATAACGATGACAGCCACAAAAGGACTTTTAATGCCGAGAGCGGGTTCTATTGTTGGTATTTCTCTCCAGTATGACATTACCGCCGACAACGTCGCTGCTATGGCTCTGGAAGTTTATAAAGACGGAGTAAGCGTCTGGAGTAATACTTTAAGTCACACTGTCGCCGCAGACAAAGAAGCATATTTTACACAGGCAAGAAATACAGACACTTTTACGGCAGGTCAGGTCTTAACGGTGGGGGTAACACAGGGTGGAGGTGCTAAATCATCTTGGGATGATGGAATATGTGTGCTTGAGGTGGTATTTGATTCATAAAATAGAAAGGAAATAAAATGTTAAATCTTGAAGAAAAGAAAATTAAGTTAGACGAATTCTTGGCTAAAAAGAAAACAGCAGACGACCAATCGGCTCTTTTGAATCGGGCGATTGATGTTTTACAAAAAGAAATTAACCAAGAAGAAAACCCGCCCGTAAAAGCCGAAGTGTTGGTGGCGGAGGCGGAAGCAATAGCAAAAGAAATAATTAAATAATTGGAGGAAAAATGAAATTACGGATCAACGAGCGAATCAATCTTTTGGAATTACTGCCAAAAGAGAACGACTTTCTGACGATGAAAAAGATTAGTGAATTAGCGGAGAGACTAAACTTTACCGATGAGGAAGTGAAACAGTATGAGATTAAAGTGAGTCCCGCACAGATGGGTGGTCGGTGGACTTGGAACAAAAAAGGTCAAGATTACAAAGCAGACATTGAGATTGGCGAGATTGGCGAAAAAGAAATCGTGGAAGCATTAAAGAAAAAGAACGAAGAAAAACAACTAAAAGCATTTGAAGTTTCGCTCTATGAGAAATTTGTAGAAAAGAACTTCGAGGAAGAAAAAAAATGAAAGGGGCAGTGTTGGATAAAGTATCTCGATCCGAGTTTGAAGAACATTGTGTCGCAAATCTTAAAACCGATCATAAATTAGACAGACTAATGCCTCTGGCAGAGTTGATTCCGACTCTTAGAAGGATCGCAGAGGACGAGCAGAGCAAGCGCTGGCTGGCTAAAAGAATCGTTAGTTTTCTTAAAATTACAGCGATCATTATTGGTTCAACGGTGGCTGTGATTGGAATCGTATGGCAGCTTATAAAAGAAATAAGAAAGTAACATAGGAGGAATTATGTTTCCTTTAAGAAAAAGAATTGTCATCAGGGGTTGCCAAGCTCACATTAACGCTGGTCTTGGCTGTGCCACCGATTACAAAACTCAAGGAATCTGGATTGGTGATTTACCGTTTTGGAGCAAAAAGAAATTAAGAGCACCTTTTTCGGGTAGCGTTCTGGCACTTCCCGACGATTACGATCCAAGAGGCGGAAAATGGTTGAGATTGACTCGCAGTAACGGTGACAAGATTGAATTTTCTCACCTTGATCGTAGATTTGTCGGCAACAGGATTAAAACGGTCAAACAAGGACAGTTGATGGCTTACACTGGTAATACGGGAACTTTGACAACGGGTGCGCATTTACATTTACAGGTCAAAAATAGAGCGGGTTTGCGTTTGAATCCTGAAAATTACAGGTGGTAAATATGTTCTGGGACAAGCTTTGTGTTTATTTATTCATTTTAATGGCAATCATTGTATTGGCAATGTGGGTGGGTTTATGTACAACGATCTAAAACCTATCATCTGGGTAGCTATTCTTTTAATGGCTACCTTAATGATGGGTTACTTCTATTCCCACTCTTGGCTATAGGAGGTGAGATGGTACTGGGATTGGTCGCCTTTCTGGTTTGTATCGGACTGCTGATGCTTATCAAGTGGCATCTGGACAGGAGATTTCTATGAAGGCAACCTACGAGTTCCTCTGTCCCCGCTGTAAGACTTCACTCTTCCGCACAGGCGGAACGCCCGAACGACTGGAAGTGCGTTGTCCTTTGTGCAGACACTGCTACATTGTCCTTGCACCGCAAGTGCTGGACACTCCCAATCCAAGGGGAGGCGACAATGAGTCCCAAGTGGCGTAAGTGGTTGCGAAAGCGACGAGCGAGGAGGTGATCCACAATCTAACGGGGAGAGGGAACTGAGCGGCAGCTACTTATGTAGCACACAAACAAGCGAAGCCCCCTCCCCCATTCTTTACGAATAAAGCGGGATCGACCGCTTTAGAATATAAACAGGCTGGCGGGGAAACTGCCCTTGCCAGCCAGAAATTAATCAAGGAGTATTATGTTAGAAAAAATTAAAACTCTTTTAGGATCAATCCGATTTTGGCTTATTACTATCGCTTGGTTGGGTGTGTATTTAGCAGTAGTTGAAAAGAGCGGTTTCCAACTTCCAGAATTATTTACTCAAATCGGTATTTGGCTTGGAAGTATTGCGACGGTAGGAACGGTTGACAAGTTTAGTAAAAAGTAGTCCAAAACCCTTGACAAAGACAGACCTTTTGTGTTAGTATATTGTCAAAGAGAGTTTTAGGTCTCTCTGAATCTAAACCGAAATAGAGTTCCGAGCATAGAAGCCAGAACTCTATTTTTGGTTAAATTCGTGCCTAAAATTAAATTATCTTCCCTAAAACTATTTACAAATAAAAAGGGATTTGTTATAATGAATTTATGAAGAATAAAAAACTTGATTTACAATTGTATGAAAGTTTAGTATTCTCATCCAATAATGAGCCCGTGATTTATATCTGGGCTCATTTTGGTTCTCACAAATAAATTAGAGAAAAAGGAGTTTAAGGTAATCTCCAAAGAATAAAATACCTTCAGTAGACTAATAGTATACGACCTGTGTCCTAATCCTATCGTGAGATAGAAAAAAAACCAGGCAACGGTTATTCCACCCAGATCGCAGAGGTGCGATAGTTAGTCTAAATACTGATTTTTGATCTCCATTTTTAGACAGTTAATATTACCTATTAGTATTAGGTAAGAAGGGTGTATGACAATAGAAGAAGCTAAACAAATTCAATGGGAACGGTTTGCTAACGGTGAATTGTCTGTGGATAACTATATCAAGAATATTAATTTTATTTATAAAAGAGCGAAAAGAAATAAAGAAAATACGATAAATCGAGCCTAAATTTAAATTATCTTTCCCAAAACACTGGACAAATAAAATCGTATAATATATAATATAATTAATATATAAAAGGTTGGGGATAACTTTGCTTTTTAACAATCCGGCAGGAAATTGAGAGAGAGGAGAAAATATGAAAGTCATTGCTTGCGAAAGCGTTTTGGTGAAAGCGGAAAAATTAACACACAGCGAAAGAGGGACACGAGAAGTTTGGATTTCAGTAAATGTAAATGATGTCAAAGAGGTAATATGAAATATGGAACTTGGACGACAATTGATGCCCCGACAAAAAAACAAGGTGAGGCTTTTGTATGGTTGAAAAAGCAATTTGATAAAATAGATGGCAAAGTGAGAATCCTGAATAATCCGCACGACTTCGGACCATATCAGAGTTTCGAGGTGGACTATCCAGTAGATATGGAAAATGTAGAAGATGATGATGGCTCTAAAGATTATATTAAAGAAGAATGGTTAGTGAAAGAGGAATGGATTGAGAAGGCAAATAATATAGAGACAGATTACAATAAAAAATTTAACAAATATTTGTGATAATATGAAAACATTTAAAGTTTCTATTAAAAGTCATTGCGATTATCCTACTTATGAAGATACTTGTCAGGCAAAAGATAAAGATGAAGCAATAGTAAAGTTTTTAAAAATAATTCTCAATTAAGCCACTCAGAGGCTTCTCTTAGCTGAGAGGCGAGAGAAGCCTTTAATCCTGCCGGGTTGTTAGAAAGTAAAGGGAGGGGGCGGATCAATCAACGCCATTCTAAAGGTTGGGGATAACTTTTGAAGGAAAATATGAAACTTTATACATTTATAGGAATTAATATCCAAAATCATAATATAAAAGATATTGATCGATTTATTAAAGACAGTCGAGGAATATTTAGAAATAGAACTCATTTTTTCGAGGTAGCGGCGATGGAATATATAAAAAATAAAAAAGGAGGAGTATGAACATCGGATTGACGGTTTTCTTGACCGCTTTCGGTTTATTCGCAATTTGGGGGATTTGGAAGACGATTAAAGAGGAAAAGTTGGAGGACTATGCCAAATGGTATAGAGATACTCACGAAGTGTGACTGGTGCCATAAGGCGGTGAAAAGAATTGAAAAGTATGTTGATTTGCAAGGTGAGGTTCATCGAATATGTAAAGACTGTGAGGATTATGCTGATGAGACGAAAGTATTAGAGGCAAATAATTTTTAAAAGGAGGGTTTATGTGGTCAAAAGCAAAAGAGATCTACTTCGGAAGAATTATATCTCAGGTCGATCAGAGACTGGTCGCCAAACATATTATTAAGTATGTGGCTGGCGATCAAGCGGAAGAAATAGAAAAAGAATTAAATATTGACGAGGAAAAATGAAAGTAAAAATTGTTGAACCAAAAGAGTGGACAACTAAAACGGGAAAGAAAAAAGTACTTTTTAAAGACGGGAGTGGTAATATGCTTGATAGTTGGGATTTAGGGCTTTTAAAAATGGTAAATCAAGAAATTGAAGGAAACTTATCAAGCCGGGAATATAATGGAAAGACATATACGACCTTTACGCCATCAGAAGAAAAAAAGATTAAAGAGGAAATTCCAGAACCTATAAAAACCCAAGAACCGTCAAAAGTACCATCGGAAGTTTGGGAAGCCAAAGATAAAAGAATGGTGAGAATGCATACCCAAAAAGTAGCCGGTGAGATAGTTAGTGATTGGTTACAGGCAGATATGTGGACCAAAGAAACCAAAACCGCTGAAGAGATTGTTAAAAGAATTAAAGCGATTGCTCACGAATTAGAGGATGATGTATATAGAAAAGAAATGGAATAATATGGAATACCAAGAATATACAATGCCCAAGATAACTAATCGTTTAATTGAATTGCCTGCTTCTATTGCTAAATCTGAATATGATTGGGAAATAGAAAAGATTGAATTAGAAACATTAGAGGCAGATTTAATTAATGAAATTGATAATACTATTTACAAGAATGCCGAGATGCGTCAAGCATTTATAAATAGTAATGCAGGATATTTGATACAAGCAAAAAAAGTAGTTAAATTGAGGGTTGAATATCATAAATTAATTAACGAAAAAGATTGTCTATTCGAGATTGCCCGAAACAAAAGAGCTGAAATGAAATCTCAAATAGATAGTATTAAGGAATAGTATGGAAGTGATCTTAGTAAATATCGCCATTGCCATTCTCTGTTATGTAATGGCAGAACACAGAGGTCGTGAGAAATGGTTGGGTTTTGCTTCTGGGTTGTTATTTGGTTTATTTACGGTTATCTATTACTGGATTGTCGGAGATACACGAGAATTAAGGATTCAAAAGGCAAAAGAATTAGTAAAATTAATTAAGGAATAATATGGAATTGTGGGACTTTTTAGGTATCTACGGCGTAATCGGTTTGACTTTTATGGCAGTTACGGGTTGGGTTTTATACCTAAAAAAATAATTAGTCAGGGTGGCACACCTCACATTAAGGGGCGAGTGCCACCCAAGACTAAATCAAAGGAGAGAAAATGGGGATTTTCAAAAGATTTTGGGGGATGCCAGTTGAGGAAATATTGGATAATGGTAAAATTATTTGGAAAGTAATCATTGTCAGACCTTTTATTCGTAAAGATAAAGAACCGATGTTTGGTTTAAATTATAGATTATTAGATAAAGCAATTAACGCTAACGCAACCTTACAAGTTGAATTTCAGGATAGAGATGTTATTTTAAGAATAAGTCCATTAGAGATTGTGGGTTATAAAGAAATACATAAAGAACCTTCGAAGTTATATCCAGGAACGACCTTTAACATATTTTTATACCCGATACCAAAAGACGAGATCGGGAATTTACCTCGATAGCAGACGCCTTCTTGAGTTTGAGTCCCTCCTTTTTCTCAAGAAGTGGTACTTGTCTGCTATCAGGGTGAGTTAAAGATAATTTACGAGGTTTATATGTCAAGAGGAATTTACAAACATAAACCGCTTTCAAGACAAGCTAAACTAAAACTAAGTCTCGCCCGTAAGGGTATAAAATTTTCGGAAGAACATATAAAAAAATTAAGTTTAGCTAATAAAAATCAAAAAAGACCATGGATGGTAGGAAATAAAAATCCAAATTGGAAAGGCGGAATATCAAAATATCGTAGAACCGAACGTCAATTGATGATGATAACTATAAAGTATAAACGATGGCGTAGTGATGTTTTTCAACGAGATAATTGGACTTGCCAAACTTGTAATAATAGAGGTTGTCAATTAGAAGTACATCATATAAAATCTTGGAGAGATTTTCCAACATTGCGTTTTGACATTGATAATGGTGTTACGCTTTGTAAAGAATGTCATAAATTAACTGATAATTATGGTAATAGAAAACACAGTTAAAATTGGATTATCAAGGCAAGGAGATAAATGGAAAAAGATTACAAAAAGAACCAAATTAAACACGATAAAGATTTTGTCACCTGTCCTAAATGTAAACAAAAATATTTTTATCCTTATATAGATTCAGTTCAAAAATGTAATTATTGTGGTTATGAGAAAAAGGCAGAGACTTGAAACTAAAATCATTAAGAAATAGAGCAGATAAAGCTTTTAAAGAAAAAGTATTAGAAATTAACAAGTATTATTGTGAGGTCTGCGGATCGGAAGCCTCAACTGCTCACCACTTCATTCCCCGCTCTCAAAGCAATGCTACGAGATACTACCTGCCTAATGGAATAAGTATTTGCCAGAAATGCCACTTTCAGCATCATACCAAAGGCGATCCCTCAATCCACGCTGAACTTATCAAGCTGAAAGGCTGGGACTGGTATAACGATCTTCAGCTCAAACGCCAACAAATATGTAAAGTAAATAAGTCGTTTTATGAGAATATAATATCTAACTTTAAGGAGGAGTAAAGCGAATAAAGCAGTTTACGATATAAGTAATATTCACTAACAAGGAGTTTTTCTCTGTACAAACTTCTGTGGCTACTTGCCGCTTCTCTGATTCTCGCTATGAGCATTACCGATAAAGCTCAAAGTAGCCCCAAGACACACGAGGTTCGACTGACCCTCAACCAAAATGTCGTCCAAGTAATAGCAATTAAAAAACCGCATTTCAAACTGACCAAAGATCGTTATGTAATTCAAAGGAGCAATCTTGAAACTCCCTTCATTCGTCCCGAAAAGGATCAACCAGTTAAAAGACAATCGGCTGTCAAGGCTGGAGTGGTTTCTCATCGGTCTGTCACTCGGAGTTTCAGTTACTCTCATGGCAGTATTACTGAGTATGCTCGGACACTTGTAGTTGAGAGGTGGGGCGAATCAAACTGGTATGCTTTTTACCAAATAGTCAATCACGAATCTGGCTGGAATCCTTACGCTGTTAATAGAAGTTCGAAAGCGTGTGGTTTATTCCAAGCCCTGCCCTGCTCAAAGATGGGAGGGATGGGGATAACGAATCAGCTAAACTGGGGAATAGGTTACATTGCTGGGCGTTACGGATCGCCCAATCAAGCGTGGGCGTTCTGGCAAGCACATCGATGGTATTAAATAATTTTAGGAGGATAAGATGAAAAAGTGGTTACTTGTTCCGTTAGTGGCGTTAATGGCGTTGATGTTTGCTGGTTGTTCAACAGATGCAGATGTCGCATCATACAACCTGTCAAGATCCGCCGATATGTTCGAGGTGAATAGACGGATAGTGTTTTATAACGGAATCACAGGGGAATATATGCTGACAATAGAGGGGTATTGTTCTCTTGGCAATAATGACACTGACAGAAAAAGAACAGTCACCTGCAAGACTGGGGAAGATCAATACAAAAAGCATTTTCTGGGGCTGTCGGACAATGTTACATACTTTGCCGAGCAATTAGAGTCGAAAAATGTTAGTAAATATCATTATCGGGTTATTTTCAAACCTTCGACGATAATTCCTGATATAGATATAAAATAGTTTAACAAAATAGAGTTGGGCGGCAGATCCACTTTATCCTCGTGTAGGAGTATGTGGAGTCGCTCAGGGCGGTGTGGAACAAATAAACAAAGCCCCGCCCCCTTCTGGCGGATAGAGACAAGCTGACGAACCGAAAGGTGGGGCTAACGCCCCTGCTCGGCTAAATCTCTATCCACCTGAGGGGCTTTCTGGCGGATAGATTGCGGGGGGTTTATCTTTTGCTCTTCACAATCTATCCACTTGAGGGAAAGGAATATTATGTCAGCTGATAATTACATTTACATTGATAAAAAGAATAAGGTTTGGGATTGTATTGCTTCTTGTGTATCTGATGATATTCGGGATCAGAAATCGTCTTTATTGGGTAAGGCAAAAACCCTTGATGATGCAATGAAAATTGCCGAAGAATACGAGAAAGAATTAGAATCAGAGGGTTGTTATGTCGAGTATGGCATTACAAGAAAATTATGGTGTAAATAGTCTCCAGCCTTGCGTTAAATTAAAACGGAAGGAATATATGAAAAAACAAAAGATTTTATACGCCACTGACAAAGCCGTTGAATGGGCGACTAAAATAGTTATTAAAAAATACAAATGGGATTTAATTGAATTGGCTAAATATTAAGGAGCTTAAATGAAACAACTTGATGATATTGATAAAAAAATAGTTCGAAAATGGTATCAGGAACTTCAAGAAAAAAAAGAAATGTTAAAAAGGATTTTTAATTAAAGAGCTTAAATGAACATCATTGAGAATTGTATCTGTGGCCATTGTGGGCAAGAAGACGATCTCGGCAAAACGATCAATAATGAAGAAACTAATAATACTGATCAATATTGGTGTTTTGAATGTACAAAGGAGTCCAAATGAAAAAGTTTAAACTGACAATCGGCTGTAAAACTAAAGCACAGTTATTAAAAGAATTAAAGAAAATCAATATTTCTGATTACGCAATGGATATGATTAAAAAAATTGATTTTCAAAAAGAGAAAGAAACATTAGAATTAGTAAGAATAAGTGTCAAAGAACTCGGATTTAATAATTTGGCAACTATTGAAGAAATCTACAAAAAAGCCAAAGAACAAGGATACGAACTTTGTCCGCCCGAGGTAGGGGTATATCAGAGACTAAAAGAGACAAAACAAACATCAGACGATCGGTATTTAATTGGAATGAAGACCATCGCTGACCGGAACGGCAACCCGGACGTTTTCGACCTCCGTCGCGATGCTGGGGGCTTGAGGCTCTGCCACTATTGGGCTGATCCAGACTACGAGTGGAGTCCTGACGATGAGTTTATGTTCCGTGTCCGCAAGTCCCAGACTCTTAAACCCTTAGACACTTTATCTCTGGAAATTTCTGAAATTAAAATAAATAATAAGGTTTATAGGAGAATTGATAATGCCTAAAACATTAACTAATGAACATCGTAAAAATATATCTTTGGGTCTTAAAAATTATCATCAAGGTGGCAATGGTTACTTTGATTCCAATGGATATAGAAGAAGATTTGTTAATGAAAAAGAATATTATGAACATAGGTTAATTATGGAAAATTATTTAGGAAGGAAATTATTATCTACGGAATGTGTACACCATATAAATTACGACAGGACAGATAATAAAATAGAGAATCTTCAATTAATGAGTAACAACGAACATGCAAAAATGACTATAGGACCAAAGAAATATTACCCAGAGCCAAAAAAATGTAAGTCGTGTGACAAGGATTATAAATATAATAATAAATCGGGTATTAAACAGTTTAATCTTTCTAAATATTGTTCTAATAAATGTAAATATAATAGAAACAGATTGGTGGACAAATGAACGAAAAACAAACCGAAAAAGCTGAAGCAATAGCCGATGATTTGAGGGAACACGGGATTTATCCGAAGGGTTCGATTCGAGATTGGATCGAAAGATTCCATAAAATCTCACCGATAATTGGAGATACTTATGATTGTGAGAGCGAAAGTAAAATTATGTCTTTAATCACCCAACTTTTAGCCGAACAAAATGACAAACTGAACAAATACTGCGAAAAGAAAATAAACCAAGCCTACGCCGACGCTCAAGACGGAGCGGACGAGGCAACGCACAAAGCGATGGACGAGGAACTGGAAGCCCAAAAGCGG